>Ga0308395_1000854_pt1 | contig 22239 bp, 20 predicted proteins | sample Hotspr20SampleP4_FD_202097 | JGI IMG/M metagenome (GOLD analysis project Ga0308395, IMG submission 202097) | Hot spring phototrophic mat microbial communities from Mushroom Spring, Yellowstone National Park, Wyoming, United States - 20050930_P4 ...
GTGGCATCTTGGTTGATAATGAGTTGGGCCATTGGGTTCCTCCTTGGGAAAAGTTGCCGTACAACAATCCTACTCGGAATCCTTTGGCCCGTTCTTATTCTTTTGTTAAAACTGCAAAACTACTGTAGGGGTTTAACCAAGCGGAGAACGACACTAAGGCGTTGTTAAGGATCTACTTTGCCATACTCTGAATGAAGACCTTTTCTGCTTTTGCAAAATGCATAAACCTGACATGGTTTATGCGTGGATACTTGGGAATGTATATTGTGGAATGACCGAATCAAGTTAATCGGTTGTGAGTGTCAGTTTCCTCCCGATGATCTAAATTGCAAGAAAATACCAGTTGACATTCGTAAAATATGCATTATAATGTCATTACAACATAATGTCTTGATATTATTATCTATGACAACCCCACCTGTTCCAAAATACTTTCAAGTTCAGGAAATACTCCGCCAAAAAGTTCTTAATCTGTCTGAGGGAGATCAGATTCCTCCCGAATTGGAACTATGTCAAATGTTTCAGGTGAGTCGAATTACCATTCGAAAAGCTATTGAAGGCCTGGTTCAGGAAGGTTTGTTGGTAACCATTCAGGGCAAAGGAACTTTTGTTGCCAGGCCTAAATCTGCCGAAAAACCTTGTGAACGCTTTGTAAATCAAATTACCGGATTTTATGGGGATATGACTTCCAGAGGTTATCAAGTGAGTACTCAAGTTCTTGAACAAACCCTGGTTTTCCCCGACAAAGTCCTGATAGAAAAACTAAAAACAGAACCTGATCAAAGGCTCATAAAAATTGTTCGATTGCGGTTCGTGAACGAATATCCTCATCACATTGTGACTACTTTTCTTCCTCATGGCCGATTTGGCGGTATTGAAAATTGTGATCTTCGAGAAGGTTCACTTTATGCGTTATTGCGTGAGCGATACAATGCTCAATTAGCCAGTGCCAGGTTCGTCGTTGAAGCATCAACCTGCAGTGAAATTGAAGCGGGCTTGTTAAATTATCCGTTTGCAGCCCCAATTCTGGTTGTTTACTCTCAAGTGTTTGATTCCAGTGGTACGCCGATCATATATGGGTTTTCAAGGCTTCGTGCTGACCAAAGTCAAATGGAATTTGAAGTTCTCACCCCCCTTGCGCTAGGCAAAAACACCAGCAATGGAGATTACCATGAAGAAGGGACTGCTCCAAACACTAAGGGCTGATCATATACTCTGTTCAATCAAAGTTTCTAATTGGCAAGAGGCTGTTGAAGTAACCGGTAAATTCATGCAGCGTGCCGGGTTATGTACCAACCAATTTACCCAAGCGATGTTTGACTTAATTGAACAACACGGTCCGTATATGGTTATTGCTCCAGGAATTGCTCTTTTACACGCAAGTCCTGGAGATTATATCCTTCAGAGCGGTTTAGTCCTGATAACGCTTGAACAACCTGTGTTCTTTGGCCATAGTGAAAACGATCCGGTCTGGTTGATTATTGGCTTGGCAGCTTCTAACGATCGTTCCCACGTCGTGGATGCCTTGTCTGAGCTGGCCATTTTACTTTCTGTTGAAGGTATGCTTGACAAAATTCGTCAGAGCTCAAACGATTCTAAAAATTTGTTCGAGCTGATTCGCTCTTCCATTCCTGCAATGGAGGAGTAATACTTTTTCCCAAGGAGAAAATTGTGGAAAAATATCGTGTGCTTGTCGTTTGTGGAACAGGGATGGGAAGCAGTATGATCCTCAAGGTAATGGTAGATCGCGTTGTCAGCGATAACCAATTGCCCATTATTGTTGATTCTGATGTTGTCGCGGGTGCAAAATCTTCGCAGGCCGATTTTTTCGTGTCAGGATTAGATTTGGTGCCCACACTGGAGAAAATAGGACGTCCAGTAGTGGGTATCAAGAACGTGATTGATCGTAAAGAGATCCTGGAAAAATTGCAGGAGCAATTGGCTAAATTCAAGAGGGATGCAACGAATTAAGCATTTTGTCTTGGACGGAGAAAGGAGGTTATTTATCGAGCGAAAGCTAAACCGATCTTTTTTTCATTTAGTAACAACCTTTTTTTCGAGGAGGAATAGGCGATGGAACTTCTAATGGCTCTGATTCGGGACGTGCTTGGTAATGCTGCCATCTTGGTGGGTCTGGTGGCTCTGGTCGGGTTGGTAATTCAGAAGAAGTCATTTGTGGAGGTGTTCACCGGAACAGTTAAAACGATTGTTGGATTTTTGATTTTCTATATTGGCGCCGGTGCCGGCGTTTCAGCCTTGAATAATTTTCAATCCCTTTTTTCAGAAGGTTTCAATCTTCAAGGCGTCATGCCTTTGGCAGAAGCACTAACAGCCATGGCAATGACCAAACTTGGTACAGTTACCTCGCTGATTATGGTTTTCGGGTTTGTTGTTAACCTGATTGTTGCCCGGTTTACCCCATTTAAGTACATATTCCTCACCGGACAACACAATTTGTTTTTTGCGGCCCTATTAGCTGTGGTAACCAGTGCATCCGGTCTCAGTCCAGTTGCTTCGGTTATTGTTGGCTCAGTGATTCTAGGTTTCTTTGCCGGCTTTTACCCATGGTTAGGACGGCATGGAATGCGGGCAATTACCGGTAGTGACGAGATTGGAATTGGTCATTATGTTACCATTGGTTATGCTCTCTCCTCATGGATTGGAAGCAAGGTTGGTAAGCCTGAAGATAGCACGGAAAAGTTGAAATTGCCCGGCTGGCTGAGTATCTTCCGTGATTACGTTGCTTCAATTTCAATCACAATGATTGTCATTTATTATGTTGCTGCGCTTGCAGCAGGAAGAGCAGCCGTAGAGCAGGTTGCGGGTGGAACTTACTGGCTGGTTTTCCCCTTGATTCAGGCTCTAACTTTCAGCGGCGCGGTTTATGTCATTATTACTGGCGTGCGCATGTTCCTTGGCGAAATCGTTCCAGCCTTCCTTGGAATATCCAGCAAAATCATTCCAAATGCCATTCCTGCTCTCGACTGCCCGGCTGTATTTCCCTACGCTCCAACAGCGGTCATCATTGGTTTTCTCTCTGCTTATGCTGCCGGATTGCTTTCGATGGCGGTGTTTTTGGCGTTAGGCGTTACGGTTATTATCCCGGTTGCTATTCCATATTTCTTCATTGGCGCAACAGCGGGTGTTTTTGGTAACGCAACCGGTGGTTGGAAAGGAGCGGTTGCTGGGGCGTTTATCGTCGGCATCTTAATTGCTGTTGGACCTGCCCTTATATACCCCATCATGGAGCAGGTTGGACTTTCGGGTACCTCTTTCCCGGAAACAGATTTCACTGCGGTTGGATTGCCACTTTACTTCATTCTCTCTTTGTTCCGTTAAATTTATGACCATAGAAACCACCGTCGAAAATTTAAAACAACGAAGTCCGATTTTACGTTCTCGAATTTTACGGATGATTCATGAAGCCGGTTCGGGGCACCCGGGAGGTTCATTATCGGTAATAGATTTACTGGCGACGGTCATGATAGCGTGGGGACGTTTCAGTCCCCACGCTGTTGAAAAAGACTGGCTTGTTTTGGGTAAGGGACATGCTGCACCTGCCTACTATGCAGTGCTATGTGAATTGGGTTACCTGACCGAAGAAGAGTTGTTTACCTACCGAAAAGCAGATAGCCGCTTGCAAGGCCATCCAGATCGGCGCAAGCTACCCGCAGTCCAAGTCACAACGGGTCACCTGGGGCAGGGCTTATCAATTGGAGCGGGGATTGCGCTTGGTGAAAAAATGCTGAACTCTGAGAAGAAGGTATATGTCATTTTGGGAGATGGTGATTTGCATGAAGGGCAAACCTGGGAAGCGGTTATGGCTTCTTCACATTTTCACCTTACAAATCTGATTACTCTGGTGGATTTGAACGGTTTGTCACAACATGGCAAAACCGAAAGGATCATGAATGTTGAACCACTGGCTGAGAAATGGAAGGCCTTTGGTTGGACAACAATCTCAATTGATGGACATCGCTATGAGCAAATCCTCGAAGGTTTACAAGAAGCATCATTTTCCGGATCTCCGACGGTTTTGTTATGTCGTACCATAAAGGGGAAAGGTATATCTTTCATGGAAAATAATCCATTATGGCATTCAAGGGATTTACCAAAGGATCTTTATGAAAAAGCATTGTTAGAGCTTGGGCAGAAATGATGATGGATCCTCTAAAAATTGCTCCAAGAGACGTTATTGGAGAAACGCTGGTTGAAGTTGCCAAACAAGATACCAGACTGGTCGTCTTGGATGCCGACCTCGGAAGGTCGACGCGCCTGACTGCTTTTGAAACGCAATTTCCCGAGCGATATCTTCAGTTTGGTGTTGCAGAACAAAACGCAATTGGTTTTGCCAGCGGTCTAGTGTATAGTGGCTGGCATCCAGTTTTTGTTACCTTCACCATGTTTTCTATTGGGCTGGGATGGACGCAGATTCGTCAAGCAGCGTATGCCGGTTTACCCCTTACCATAATCGGTACACACCCCGGTTTTGATATTGGGCCGGACGGTGGTACACACCAAATGTTGGAGGATATAGCCCTTGCCCGGGTGATTCCTGAAATTGAAGTACTAACCCCTTCAGATAATCTTGAAACTGCTGCAGCTATAAAACAAGGGATCACCTCACCCAGGGTTACTTTCATTCGAGTTGGAAGGCATCCCATACCAATCCTTCATGAGCCTCCGGTTGAATTTGTTATTGGTAAAGCCGAAGTTCTCTTCCAATCGGGAGGGGATTATGTTCTCATCGCTGACGGTTCTATGGTATATGATGTACTCAATGTGGCAAAAAGATTGACAACCGAGGGGCATTCTTGTTGTGTAATCAATATTCGCTCCATCAAACCGATCGATGAAGATTTAATAATTGCTCTAATGGGCAGAGCAAAATTAACCATCACAATAGAAAACCACACCATATTTGGAGGATTGGGAAGCGCTGTGGCAGAAATTGCCGCTCAAAACGGTAGGCGATTGTTGCGGATTGGTAGTCCAGACTGTTTTGGTCGCTCTGCCGACACCGATACTTTGCGCCACATGGTTGGCCTGGATGCTGATTCTATTTACAAAAAGATCAAACAATTTATTTGTGAAACTTAATGGAGGATTTTCCAACCAATTTTTTTTGGTGTAAATTCGATAGCAGGATTGGAAATGGCTTTTGAACTACCCAAGCAAACTAATAAAAAAGAACCACAGAATAGGCCTAATACAACAACATCTCCTTGATTTTATTTTTATTTTATGATAACGTTTACATGCGGACTCTCGATTAAAAATGGTGGAATTTGCTTCTTTGTTTTGTTTTTTATATTTTATGATAACGTTTTCATTAATTTTAATTATTCAAACAACGCAGCTGTAGTACGGCAATATATTTCACGCGCTTAAGGAGTAACGATGAAACTGGCTGACAAAAAAGTTGTTTTAATAACCGGTGGCGCCCAGGGTATTGGAAGGGGCATCGTTGAGGTATTTAGTGAACATGGTGCGCATGTGGTGGTGTTGGATATCAACGAACAGGGAGCTACAGAGGTTGCAGAACTTGCCAGCAAAGCAAGTGGCAGGCGTTCGATGGCCCTTGGTCTGGATGTTGGTGATCCCGAAAATGTGCAAAAGGTGGTAGAGAAGGTTGTAAGTGAATTTGGTCGTATTGATGTACTTGTCAATAATGCGGGCATCATGCGCAATCATTATATACTCGAATTTCCGATTGAAGATTGGCGTGCTGTATTCAGGGTCAATGTTGAGGGCGTCTTTCTCTGTTCACAAGCGACGGCCCGTAAAATGGTGGAGCTTGGAACTGGGGGAGTTATTATAAATATTGCTTCCTGTTCAGCAAACAAGGCCGACCAGCGACACTCGGCTTATTCGGCCTCCAAAGCAGCTGTCATCAGTTTTACGCGAATTCTCGCGCTTGAACTTGGGCGGTATGGTATTCGCGCCAATGCAATTTTGCCTGGTGCGACCGGTCCGACGCCCATGTTACAGTCTGTCTTTGAAAATGTACCCGGTATCGAAAAGGATCTTATCTCAAAAACTGTGTTGGGGAAACTGGCTGACCCAAGAGATATTGGTAACGCCGCCCTCTTCCTTTCCAGCGATCTCGCAAGCCATATCACGGGAGAGTATCTGGTTGTATCAGGTGGTGAATTCATGAACGCCTGACCGATGTAGTGACTAAAAACCAAGTTCATTCGAGAATACTTAAAAAATTATTGACAAGCCTGTGAGAAACTTGTATAATGAATATGTAAACGTTATCATATAGAATTTGTCCTCAAATTTTTGGCCCGTGCTGGGCTGATTAAATTCCTTTTTATGGTAACGTTTACATAATAAATTCAACCTACGGATCCCCTCATGCCAAAATCAAAAATGAACCACTCGGTAACCATTAAGGATGTTGCTGAACTCGCTGGCGTTTCTCTCGCAACCGCTTCCCGTGTGTTGAATAATACAGGTTATGTTAGTAAAGAAACGCGCTCGAAAGTTCAAAAGGCAGTAAAAGTTTTGGGATATAAACCGAATGAATTGGCGCGCAATCTCAAAAAACGCAGAAGTGACACAATTGGCTTGATGATCACGGATATTATCAATCCTTTCTATTCCTATCTTGCCGATGGGGTTTTAGATTGTGCAAGAAAACTTGGCTATCATGTAGTCTTGTGTGCCACAGATGAGGATGCCCATCTCGAAAAAGAATATTTAGTGGTGCTCATGTATCAACGGGCAGCTGGAATTATTGCCGTTCCTACTGGTGAAAATGTCAAAATTTGGTGTGAGGCTTACGATTTGGGTGTCAAAATGGTGCTGGTTGATCGGGAACTTCCTGATTTACCAGAAACCGATGTGGTGTTGGTTGATAATGTAAAAGGTGCATATGAGGCAATAAAGTATTTAATTGAACTGGGGCACAAGCAAATTGCAATTGTCAATGGTCCAACAACGACTACAACGGGTAAAGGCCGTCTTGAGGGATATCAAAGAGCAATGCAAGAAGCCAATCTTCCCCTTATTAACGACTATATTGAACAAGTAAGTTTTAAAGGTGAAAGTGGCAAGGCTGCTGCTAAGCGGTTGTTGGCACTTCCAAATCCCCCCACCGCAATTTTTGCAACCAACAATGTGCTGGGTGAAGCCGTTTTTACAGAAATCAATGCTGCTGGCCTGAGAATTCCAGAAGATATTTCGCTGGTTTTATTCGATGATGTACCATGGGCATCTCTTGTCAATCCTCCAATTACGGTGGTTTCACAACCTACGTATCAATTGGGTTATTTAAGCATGGAGTTGGTTCATCGTCGGCTACAACAGGAAAAAGATGACAGCCCTGTAACCCCTCAAAAGTCTTTGCTCAAACCGGAGCTTATCATTCGTAAGAGCTGCATTGCCCCCAAACAATTTAATTAGCTGAAGTCCAGGACAAAATAATTCTTTTTATAAGGAGGCATTACCATGTCTGAACAGATAGACAAACTGTCAAAAATTCATCTTCTGAATCTTTATGAAAAAATGCAGTTGATTCGCCGCTTTGAAGAAAAAGTCGCTGAGTTGTTTGCTAAGGGTAAATTGCCGGGGTTTGTCCATCTTTACATAGGGCAGGAAGCTATTGCTGTGGGTGTTTGTGATGTTCTTCGTATAGATGATTTTATTACCAGCACGCATCGTGGCCATGGTCATGTCATTGCAAAAGGTGGAGATGTTAGAAAGATGATGGCGGAGTTGTTCGGCAAAATTACCGGTTATTGTCGAGGGAAGGGCGGTTCAATGCATATCACGGACATGTCTATTGGAATGCTGGGAGCAAATGGGATCGTAGCGGGGGGACCTCCTATTGCCACGGGAGCAGCTTATGGCGCTGCAAAAATTCGTCATACTGACCAGGTAGCGGTTGCCTTTTTTGGGGACGGGGCAACCAATGAGGGGCCATTTGCAGAAGCCTGCAACATGGCTAGCGCATGGAAATTACCGGTGATTTTTGTTTGTGAGAACAATCTCTATGGTGTTGGCACAAGACTGGGGCGAATTTCTCCTTCCGAAGATATTGCCTCACGGGCGGCTGCATTTCATATCCCCGCTGTTTCAGTCAATGGAAATGATGTAATTGCAGTGAGAGAAGTAGCTGAAGAAGCCGTAAAAAGAGCCCGGAAGGGGGAAGGTCCGACTTTTATTGAATGCAAGACATGGCGACATAGAGGTCACTTTGAAGGCGAAAATCCGACCTATTTCAATAAAGAAGAATACCAAATGTGGTTATCGAAGGATCCAATTGCGGGATTCCGAAAGACGTTGTTGTCTGCAAACCTGGCGGACGAGAACGACTTTAACCTGATTGATCAAAAAGTAAATCAAGTAATCGAAGAAGCAGTTCGTTTTGCGGAGAATAGCCCCTTGCCCGATCCCGCGACGGCTCTCGAAGATGTTTTTATCTAATTTTCCAAAATGCGAAATGGAGGTTTTCCATGCCCAAGATGAAATTTATGGAAGCAGTACGAGAGACTATTCGCCAGGAAATGGAGAAAGATCCAACTTTGTTTCTGATTGGGGAAGATGTTGGTCCTTATGGGGGAGAACAAGGAGTTACTGGCGATTTATGGCAACAATTTGGCGATGACCGCGTTCGGGATGCTCCCATCTCAGAAGCCTTAATTATTGGATGTGCCTTGGGTGCATCCATGACCGGTTGTAAAGCGATTGCTGAAATTCCCTTTGGAGATTTTTTGGGGATGTGCATGGACCAGATTTACAACCAGGCTGCCAAAATCCGTTATATGTCAGGGGGGCAGGCGCAAGTAAATCTGGTTATTCGCACCACTGAAGGTGGCTATGTAAGCGGTGCGGAGCAGCACTCTCAAAGTCTGGTTTCCTGGTTTGTCCATATTCCGGGAATCAAAGTAGTCGAACCCGCGACTCCCGCGGACGCAATGGGATTATTGCGGGCAGCGTTGAGAGATGGCAATCCGGTCATCATTTTCGAGCACCGGTATTTGTACTCCTTGATAGATGAGGTGCCTGATGACCCCGACTTCATTATTCCACTTGGAAAAGCCAACATTGTCAGAGAAGGGAATGATTGTACGGTGATTGCCACTGCCCTTCAATTGTATAAAGCAAAAGAAGCTGCTGAAATTTTGGCTCGAAAAGGAATAGAAATTGAACTGATTGATCCTCGCACAATTGATCCGCTCGATGAAGAGACGATTCTCAAATCGGTAAAGAAAACCGGCAGAGCAGTTATCGTTCATGAAACCTGGGTTAAGGGTGGATATGGAGCCGAAATTGCCGCCATTATTGCTGATAAGGCCATTAATTACTTGAACGGACCTGTGAAGAGAGTAGGTGCAAAAAATGTTCCCATCCCATTCAGTCCTGTTTTGGAGAATTATGTTCTTCCTCAAGTAGAAGATATTGTCAGAGCAGTCGAAGAAACGATGGAATAAGAAAGGGGAACAGAAAATGAGTGAGTTGAAAAAAGAATATTTGAATGTTGCGCTGATCGGTCATAAATTTATGGGGAAAGCCCATACTCACGCATACACAGATGTTGGCATTTTCTTTGACTTGAAATGCAAACCGGTCAAGAAAGTTCTGTGTGCGGTTGGAGATGATGTAGCCCAAACGGCAGAACGTTGGGGTTGGGAGGAATGGTCACAAGATTGGCGCGAGGTTGTCAACCGGTCAGACATAGATGTGGTTGATATTTCTGCGCCAAGCAAAATCCATAAAGATATAGCTCTGGCAGCTGCCCAAGCGGGGAAACACATATTCTGTGAGAAACCATTAGCCATGAATTTAGAGGATGCCCGGCAAATGTTGAATGCCGTTGAGGAAGCCGGAATAGTCCATGCTGTTGGATTTAACTATCGGAAAGTACCGGCAATTGGTTTGGCAAAACAAATCATTGAATCAGGTGAGCTTGGCGAGATTTATCACTTTCGGGGTATTTACTCTCAAGACTGGTTAGTTGATCCGAATTTTCCAATTGCCTGGAGATTGAGAAAAAAAGATGCCGGAGCAGGGGCATCGTGGGACCTTGGAGCACATGTTGTGGATCTTGCCAGGTTCCTGGTCGGTGAAATTGATGAGGTCATCGGCTTACAGAGTACTTTCATCCGTGAGCGCCCCGTAGCAGTGCTGGAAGATGGGCTGGTTGCTGTTGCGGGCAAAGAGAAGGGAATAGTGGATGTTGATGATGCCACATCTTTTCTTGGACGATTTGAAAATGGCGCTATGGGCTTGTTTGAGGTAACCCGTTTTGGCACCGGTCATCGAAATCTTCTCCAAATCGAAATTTACGGCAGTTTGGGGGGCATTATTTGGCGTGGATTTGAGAACATGAATAATCTTGAGTTTTATTCACGGAAAGATCCCCGCCATCTTCAAGGGTATCGGCTTATTCAAGTGGGTGAGAGTGAACATCCCTATGTGGGGAACTGGTTTCCGGCAGGTCATATCATCGGATTTGGAGAAACTTTTGTTCATGAAATTTATGATTTTCTCCAGGCAATCGCTGAACACAAACCTGCTTCTCCATCATTTTTTGATGGTTATAAATGCCAGCAAATTTTGGTGAGCGTAGATCGGTCACTGGTTGCCCGCAGTTGGGTCAAAATCATGGATTCTGAGTAAAGTCAATCATTTTCCCGAAATACTAATTTTGTGATGGAGGTAATGATGATTACAAAAGAACAGTATGAAGAAACCCGCCAAAAAGTATTAAGAATGCTTGAAAAAGCAGGAATAGTCCTATCGGAGGAAGAGAAAAATCGCATTGAAGTAGCCGATTTTGGTTTGGGAGATTTAGAACACACTGCTTTGCAGTTGGTTACCTATGTGAACACCGAAAGGGTATGTGCAAAGGAGTTAATTATGTTTCCCGGACAAACCTGCCCGGAACATATGCACCCTCCAGTTTATGGTGAGCCCGGTAAAGAAGAAACCTTCCGTTGTCGCTGGGGAGAGATGTATCTTTATGTGCCTGGAGAACCAACCCAAAATCCAAAAGCTTTTCCGCCTGAGGGGGATGAAAAGTATTATACAGTTTTTCACGAGATTATTCTTCGTCCTGGTGATCAGTACACTCTCAAACCAAACACTCCCCACTGGTTTCAAGCCGGTCCGGAAGGGGCAATTGTATCTGAGTTTTCAACTACCAGCCGGGATGAAACGGATATATTCACTGATCCACGTATTGATCGGATTCCGAAAGTGGCAGAGTAATGGTGAGGAGCAGGAAAATTGGAAAATAAATCTGCAGACTCGGGCAATCATATTCAAGTAAATGACTTTTCGGGAAAAGCAGTCCCACTGCTGGAAGCCCATGGTTTGGTAAAAGCCTTTTCAGGTACGGTTGCCGTCAATGGTGTTGACATTGAAATTTATCCCGGTGATGTAATTGCCATTGTTGGAGAAAACGGCGCCGGGAAAACTACCTTAAAGAATCTTTTAATTGGGCTGTTGAACCCAGATAAAGGGACCATCAAATTGGAGGGACAAAATATAGCTCACTTCCATGCGGCTGACTTGGGAATTGCAGCAGTTCATCAGGAATTCAGCCTTTTTCCCAGTTTGAGTGTGGCGGAAAATGTGTGCATTGTAGATCTGCCAGGTCGTGGTTTGTTCGTCAATTGGTCTGAAGTTTACCAAACCGCCAAAAAGTATCTGGACATGATCGGTGCAAATCTTGATCTGGATAGGCCTGTGGAAAAGCTAAGCACCGGTGAACAACAGCTGGTTGAAATTGCCAAAGCGTTGCGTCAGGCAACCAAAATATTGATTTTGGACGAGCCGACCACATCCCTAACCAAACCGGAAAGAGAACGCTTGTTTGATGTCATTATGCGTCTTCGGGAGCGGGGGTTGGGAATCGTTTTCATTTCTCATTTTATTGAGGAGGTCTATCAGGTTGCTAACAAGGTAGTAGTACTGAGAGATGGCCACTATGTGGGTGGGGGAGAGGTTTCAAAAATGCCTCGAAGGCTGTTGGAAGAATTAATGGTTGGGCGTTCGATAACAACCAATCATATTCAAGTTGGACAGCCGTCTGAAGAGATCGTTCTAAAAGTAGAAGGTATTTCTGCGGGCAATAAGGTGAAAGGAATTTCGTTTGAGCTGCACCGAGGCGAGGTACTCGGTTTGTGTGGTTTGATGGGAGCAGGTAGGACGGAACTTGTAGAGACGGTTTTCGGTTTGCGCGCCGGGTATGGGAAAGTCTGGATTAAAGGAAATTTGATTGAAGATCGAACGCCTTCAACGATGCGTGAACGTGGAGTCGCCTTTGTCCCGGAAGATCGTCGTCGAAATGGACTTTTTGTTATTCGCAGCTTAAGAGAGAACTTAACCATTAGTGCTCTATCCCGGTTGGTAAGACGCAAACTGCCTGGTATTGGTTTCAAGGGTGAGCAGGAAAGCGCTCAACAAATTGCACAATCAATGAATGTGGTTTATGCCAGTTTAGAACGACCCATTCGATTTCTTAGCGGGGGAAATCAACAGAAAGCATTGCTTGGCAGGTGGCTCTCAATTGAACCAGATATTTGTATTTTGGATGAACCCACACGTGGCGTAGATATTGGGGCAAAACAATACATTCATGACCTGATAGGCGAGTTAGCAAGAAAGGGAATGGCTGTTTTATTAGTTTCCTCTGAATTGCCGGAATTGATTGCTCTTTCCCACAGAATTCTTGTTCTCAGGAAAGGCGAAATTGTGGCGGAATTTTCACGCCAGGAATTTGACCCTCTGACTCTCATAAAATATATGGCTTCTGGAAGTGAAGAAGAGGTACGCGTTCGATGAAAAGACCTGAAAATCATACGAGTTCTTCGTTCTTTCAATTTGTTTTCACTGCACGTTGGTTAGCTGTGTTGGGTGGGATTCTATTGTTGGGTTTTGTTTTTAGCCAGCTGAATCCTGCATTTTTGCAACTTCGCAACCTGCAAAATATCATCGTTCAGGCAGCTGCTACGGGAGTGATGGCAATTGGCATGACCTTTGTCATTATGACCGCTGGCATAGACATATCGGTGGGTGGAATTCTTTTTCTAACCCTTGTGATTGCTACTCAACTTTCCCTTGGATTGCATTTGGACAGTTTTCCGGTGTTGATTTACCTGATAGCCATATTGCTTGGTGGGATGATGGGACTGGTCAATGGGCTTATCATCAATTATGTTCGAATCAATCCATTGATAACTACACTGGCAACTTTAAGTGTGTTCCGTGGTATTGCAATTCATATTACCGAAGCAAAAATTATCATTCCACCTGAGAGCGCCCGGTTTTTAGGGATTGGAAAAATTGCAGAAATTCCGGTTCCCTTCATTGTAGCCATTCTGGTAACGGTAATTGGTATCCTGGTCCTAAAATACACTCGATTTGGAAGATATGCGCTGGCAATCGGAGCGTCCATCCGTTCTGCTAAAGAAAGCGGTTTGCCAGTTCGTACTGTTTTGATTTTGGCCTATGCTATTGCCGGTTTATGCGCTGGCCTGGGCGGAATGATTCTTCTCGGACGGGTTGGGGCAGTGCAAACCGATATGGGCATTGGCATAGAATTTACAGTCATCACGGCTGTTGTATTGGGTGGGACGTTGCTATCAGGCGGCAGGGCTTCAATGCTGGGCAGCCTGTTGGGTGCAATATTTCTTGTCATGATTGACAATGGTTTGAACATGATCAGAGTTTCCGCCTTTGTTTATGACATTGTGCGTGGTGGAGTACTGGTCAGCGCAGTCCTGATCGATCGGGCTGCGTCTCTGGAACTGTTCTCAAATTGGCTGGGTTTCAAAATTAGACGATCCACTCGCGCCGCAAGTTCCTTGCCCCATTAATTTGTTTAGGTAAAAGAAAGGAGGTTTATATTGCCGGAAAAACATGATGGTTATTTCATCTACTGAATCTCGATGGTCAAATTTTCCCAAAATCTATACCCAAGGAGGATGAGGATGTTCAAACAAAAGTTTTCTCTTTTCTTTTCCGTGATTCTGGTCACAGTGTTACTCTTAAGTTCCTGTGCCCCTCAAATGACCCCACAACCAACACAGACTACTGAACCAGAGACCGGAAAAACAAGTTTTACCATTGGTGTTTCGCTGGACGCTTTGTTTTTAGGGCGTCAAGCGGAGATGGAAGGGGTGCGTGCGGCTGCGAAGGAGAAGGGGATCAAGCTGATTGAATCGGTAGCCGATAACGATGCTCAGCAGCAAAATGCTCAGATTGAGTCGTTCATCAACCAGAAGGTAGATGCGATTCTGGTCGTGGCGGTGGATAACACAGCCATTCTGACGGCGATTGATGCGGCGAAGGCAGCCGGGATACCGGTAATTACCTTTGACCGCAAGGTAACTCACGAATGGGTATCCTACCATAGTGGGTTGGATTCGTATTCGGATGGTAAGGCATGCGGGGAGTATGTGAAGAGTCAGAATGATGGGCAGCCGCACACAATTCTGCATCTATTGGGGGCGCTGAACGATGACAATGCAATTCAGCGGCGGGATGGATTTGAGGATGCGTTGAAGGGAGAGAAGAACCTGACAATCATCCAGGAGCCGACGGATTGGAATGCGGACAAGGCGCTGAATGCGGTAACGAATGCATTGACGGCGTATCCGGATTTGTGGGCGATTCAGGTGCCATCGGACTTTATGCAGGACAGCATCAAGACGGCGATTCAGGAAGCGGGCAAGTTGAAAAAAGCTGGCGAAGCAGGTCATATCATTGTATGCACAATTGATGGTTCTGAGCCGGGCTACCGGGCTACGGTGGAAGGATGGACAGATGCGGTGGTGGCGCTGCCACTGGCTGATCTTGGGCGGGGAGCTTTAGAGGCAGCATACACTGTGCTGACCGGCGGAAAGCTGACCGTGACCGATCAACGCTTCCCCGGCACTCTCTATACATATAAAAACGCCTACGATAACCGGGCAAAGATATGGGGTGCTGCGGGTTCGGATATCAAACCATCTGAAGCTGAGTCAATGAAGCAATTTACCATTGGTGTTTCACTGGATGCTTTGTTTTTAGGGCGTCAAGCGGAGATGGAAGGGGTGCGTGCGGCTGCGAAGGAGAAGGGGATCAAGCTGATTGAATCGGTAGCCGACAACGATGCTCAGCAGCAAAATGCTCAGATTGAGTCGTTCATCAACCAGAAGGTAGATGCGATTCTGGTCGTGGCGGTGGATAACACAGCCATTCTGACGGCGATTGATGCGGCGAAGGCAGCCGGGATACCGGTAATTACCTTTGACCGCAAGGTAACTCACGAATGGGTATCCTACCATAGTGGGTTGGATTCGTATTCGGATGGTAAGGCATGCGGGGAGTATGTGAAGAGTCAGAATGATGGGCAGCCGCACACAATTCTGCATCTATTGGGGGCGCTGAACGATGACAATGCAATTCAGCGGCGGGATGGATTTGAGGATGCGTTGAAGGGAGAGAAGAACCTGACAATCATCCAGGAGCCGACGGATTGGAATGCGGACAAGGCGCTGAATGCGGTAACGAATGCATTGACGGCGTATCCGGATTTGTGGGCGATTCAGGTGCCATCGGACTTTATGCAGGACAGCATCAAGACGGCGATTCAGGAAGCGGGCAAGTTGAAAAAAGCTGGCGAAGCAGGTCATATCATTGTATGCACAATTGATGGTTCTGAGCCGGGCTACCGGGCTACGGTGGAAGGATGGACAGATGCGGTGGTGGCGCTGCCACTGGCTGATCTTGGGCGGGGAGCTTTAGAGGCAGCATACACTGTGCTGACCGGCGGAAAACTGACCGTAACCGATCAACGCTTCCCCGGCACTCTCTATACATACCAGAATATCGTGGAAAACAAAGATAAAGTTTGGGGCTCAAAAGCTTCCCAATAGTCAACAAACCTAAAGGATGATATGAAACAGGTTGCACTCGAAGAAGTCAAAGTCATGCAAAAGCCAACTATACTGCACGGAATTAAAGCCTTTTCGAGAACTTTGCTCAGTAAATCTTCCGTGCTGCCAATCCTGATTCCGTTATGGATTATATTCTCCCTCCTCTCACCAACATTTGCCACCCAACGAAACCTTCAAACCCTGCTGGCGGCTACTGCAGTTGTTGCAGTTGCAGCTGTTGGTCAAACTCTTGTCCTGATTACTGCCGGAATTGACATCTCTGTTGCATCCGTAGCAGCTTGTTCCGGTATTATCGCAGCAACGGTGATGGGCGCTGAGGGAGAATGGTGGGTTGGTGTAGGAGTTGCTTTGGTGGTTGGTCTGTTCTTTGGATTGTTCAATGGTATCAGTATCGCCAAACTTGGGTTAACGCCTTTTGTCCTGACGCTGGGAACCCATCTTGTTGCAAGAGGAATTGCTTTTACGGTTTCCAAAGGAATTGCAATTGCGGTTCCTGAATCTATTCGAACATTTGGCAAAACCAACTGGCTCGGTATTCCTGCTATTGCAGTAGTTGCAATATTAACGATGATGGTGTTTGGGGTTTTACTTACTCAAACAACTTGGGGAAGGCATTTGTATTTGCTAGGTGCAAATCCAAATGCAGCCAGGTATGTGGGGATTCGTCGAGGGTTGATTGTGGCCTCTGTGTACACGATTTCAGGTGTACTCAGTGGATTAGCAGGATTCCTTGCAATGGCAAATCTAGGAGCAGCTATTCCAGGAGTAGGCGATAAAATCCTTCTAACCATCATCGGAGGAGTGATACTGGGTGGCACAAGTATGTTTGGTGGTATTGGTTCAATGCAAAGAACGGCTATGGGTGTATTGTTACTTGCTACGATGACAAACGGACTAAACCTTCTAGGCTTTGACTTTTATGATCAGCTAATTGCACAGGGCCTTGTAATCATTGCAGGGACTGCCTTGACAGCAAGGCTAGGTCAGGAGCAGACAACCGATTCGTGAAACATCCTAAATGCTTCAGGCCCGATCCCCAAAACAGACGGCTGCCAACCAAGCGTTTTGGGATCGGGCCTTCCAGAGGGATGATCCTCTCCAACCCATTATAAAAGGAGGAAATACTTAAATGCAAGGTGGATTTCGATGATATTAAAGATTAGCAGTAACTTCCTTGATTACTGAACCCAATATGAGCTGGTTTTATTTGTGTAAATAAAAATGATTATCACAAGGATAATTCAAGCTGTTAATCAACAGGTAGAAGGATAAGCGGATGTTAAAAGTTGGAATGATCATTAATCCTGATGCGGGCAAAGATATCCGACGTGTCACATCTGCTGCTGCAGATGTGACCGATCGGTATAAATATAATCTTGCCTATTGCATCGCGAAAACTTTATTAACCTTTAGGAATATCCAAATAGAAATAATGCCGGAGCGTTTTGGGTTAGGAAAAAGGCTGCTGGATTCCTTCAGCAATGGATATGCAACTTCTCAGATTTCGCTGATCAGCATGCAGTTGGTTAATTCTGCTGAAGATTCAAGAAACGCTGCCGAACATTTTATCCAAACCGGGGCTCGTCTTGTAATCGTTTTGGGTGGGGACGGAACAGTGAGGATTGTGGCAAAATCTATTGCGACCGTACCGATAATGGCAATATCAACGGGTACAAACAATGTGATCCCGACCATGATCGACGGCACTACTGCAGGATTGGCAGCCCAATTCATTCTTTCTAACCCCAACATACCTTTGGAAGATTTTTGTATCCGACATAAATATATTGAAGTTTGGGTTGATGACAAGATGGTTGATTTGGCGCTTGTTGATGTTGGTGTTATTCGGGATGATTTTGTTGGTGCCAAGGCTGTTTGGAAGGGGGATCGAATATCACAAGTTGCAGTAACCCGCTCAAAGCCATTTGTTACAGGATTATCTTCCGTCGTTGGAATGGTTCGAGGTGTAGAACCTACCGATCCTTATGGATTACTGATGGCTACAGGTGAAAAATCTGCAAGCAGATTTATATTGGCTTCTCTTCAACCTGGCGAGTTGCAGAGGGTTGGAATTTCTGAATTACAGACTCTCTTTCCTGATCAGTTTTATTCCCTGAGCATAAACCAGAATTCTGTCATCTCTTTAGATGGAGAAAAGGAATTTACAGTCTCTCCTGATCAACATGTGCAAATTGTCTTGCGGATTAATGGTCCCTGGATTGTGGATGTTTCTAAAGTTATGGATATTGCAGTCAAAGAACGACATTTTGTGTTCAAGGAACAAAATAACTTAGAGGAGTATTGAAATGCCGACCGAAATACTGATGCCAAAAATTGGCCTTAACATGCGCGAAGGACTCCTTGTTGAATGGCTGCTGGAAGAAGGTCAACAAGTCAAAAAGGGTCAACCTGTTTATGTAGTTGAAACAGACAAGGTTACTAACGAAGTGTTAGCCGAAGAGGATGGCATCCTGCATCGGCTGGTAGAAGCAGGGAATATGGTGCCGGTTGCTGGCGTTGTAGGTTATATCCTTCAACCCGACGAGCCAATACCTGCTGCGCCTTCATTGACATCTTCTATAACAGAAGAAAAAAAGGAACCTCTGATTGTCGAAAAATCACATTTGGGAGGTTCGCAGGAAGGGGAGATGCCCGCACAGGTGGCAGACATTCAGGCTACCCCTGCTGTAAGGCGGCGGGCTAAGGAATTGGGTATAGATCTGGCCCGGGTTGTAAGTTTTAAGAAATCCAATAAAATCTCTATCGAAGATGTTGAAGAATTTTCAACCAAAATGCAAAATCTGGTGGATTCAGGCTCATTCCGTGTAACCCCCATTGCACAAAAAATGGCTAAGGAGTGGGGTATTGATTTGTCAATGATCCAACCAATGGATGGGGAAAAAATCACACGCCGAGACGTTGAGAACGCCTTGGAAAGGCATTCAAAATCTGCAGAAAGGATCGAGCCCTCATCAGAACAACCTCTTCCCTCCGTTTCTCTGAAAAGTGGTATACGGGGATTAATTGCCGAACGAATGATGGCAGGGGCAAACAATACCGCGCCGGTAACCCTTTTCAGTGAGGTTGACGCCTCTGAATTTTACGATCTTCGCTCTTTTTACAATAAAAATTTAGCCTCTCAGCAAGGTCATGAAATTTCCTTTGATGCTTTGTTGATAAAGTTCATCGCGCTTGGTTTGAAAGAATGTCCTTATATGAATGTTACGGTTATGAATGACCGAATCGTTCAACTCAAGAACATTAACATCGGCTTTGCATTGGATACATCACGAGGCTTAGTGGTGCCGGTGGTAAAGAATCCACTGGAAAAATCTATTCTTGAGATTAGCCAAGAAATCGAAGACTTGAAGCGTCGAGGTCTGGATGGAAGGTTGGTGCCAGATGATCTGGAGGGGGGAACATTTACCATTACAAATTTGGGTATGTACAACATTGATGCTTTTACACCCATAATTCGGCTGCCAGAAACGGCTATTTTGGGCGTTGGGCGAATCGTTTTGCGTCCATCCGAGTACCACGGGAATATATGTTTGCGCCGACGAATGACATTAAGCTTAACCTTTGATCATCGAGTTGTGGATGGTGCCCCGGCAGCGAGGTTTTTGAAAAAGGTTGGCGATTTTATTGAACATCCGGGTTCGTTGGTTGTCGGTTTTTGAAGTGAGGAGGTTGAAATGCCAGCGCTGATTGGTTTGGATATTGGTACAACTGGTGCCAAGGCGGTTGTGGTGGATGATAAGGGTAATGTTCTCGGCTCTGCTACCGCTGAATACCCCCTTTTTTCGCCTTATCCTTTATGGAGTGAGCAAAATCCTGCCGATTGGTGGGCTGGTGCTTGCAAAGCTATACAATCAGCAGTGAAAAATGCATCACTTTTTGCAAGGGATGTTGTTGCTATTGGTTTGACCGGTCAAATGCACGGCGCCGTGTTTTTGGATGAAGAATTTGCGGTTATTAGACCGGCTATTCTGTGGAATGATCAGCGTACCATTGATGAATGTAATGAGATTAATTCCCGGATCGGTAACACGAAATTAATTGAAATCGCTGGTAATCCGGCTTTAACTGGCTTTCAAGCACCAAAAATTTTATGGCTGCGTAAAAATGAGCCGGAAAATTACAGCAAAATCAGGTATGTGCTTTTACCAAAAGATTATATTCGTTTGTTGTTAAGTGGAGTTTTAATCAGTGACGCCTCGGATGCTGCCGGCACTTTATTGCTTGACCTGCAAAAGCGTGATTGGAGTCATGAAATTCTTGAGAAGCTGGAAATTCCTGTAAAGTGGTTGCCGAAAGTTGTTGAAGGGCCGGATTTGACGGGAGCTCTGAAACCCTCTGTTGCTCAACTTCTGGGACTTAATCCACGTATTCCTATTGTGGGGGGAGGTGGTGATAATGCGGCTGCAGCTGTCGGGACAGGGATTGTGACTGAAGGAATCGTAAGTTCCAGTATAGGAACCAGCGGAGTTATTTTTGCTCACATTGACAAACTTAAGTTCGATTCACGCGGAAGATTACATACATTTTGTCATGCTGTACCTCAAAAGTATCACCTGATGGCGGTAACCCTCAGCGCTGGCGGCTCTTTCCGTTGGATACGGGATCTTATTCTCGAATCAGCCTGCATGTTCGATACCGGGACCCCAGAAATTCTGCATTATGACAAAATGACGGCGTTGGCATCTACTATTCCAGCAGGGTCAGAGGGTCTATATTTTCTTCCATACCTGAATGGGGAACGAACGCCGCACCTTGACCCAATGGCTCGCGGGGCTTTTGTCGGTTTAACCTCACGCCATCACATGGGTCACATGATCAGAGCGGTGATGGAAGGAGTAACCTATTCGTTGCGAGATGGAATAGAGATAATGAAGTCTATCGGTATCGAGATCAACCAGGTTCGAGTTGTGGGTGGGGGGGGAAAAAGTGCTTTGTGGCGTCAAATGCAGGCTGATATTTTCAATCAAGAGATAGTAACCTTACAGGTAGAAGAGGGACCTGCCTACGGTGCGGCTTTGCTTGCCGGTGTCGGAGTTGGTGTTTTCAATGATGTAGATGATGCGGTGAAAAAATGCATTAAGATTACGGGCGTAATTCAACCCAATCCGGATCATCGAGAAAGATACGAGCGAGGTTATTCCATTTACACAAACCTCTATCCAAAATTGAGCGATGTTTTTCGTGAAATAACAAATTCTATTGTGAGCTCATCCATGTAGATTGTTTGGAAAAGTAGGGAAATCGGCATCCAGATCATCTTCTCCGTGGTTCAAAAGAATAAGACTCTCAACATGCCCGGCAAAAGAAATCACACAGGAGAGATAACCACAAGGATTCTATGGTCTTCGTGTAGCCGCGAGTTGTCCCGATATACCTGTTCGTTTTTGCAATAATTCAATCCCGCGGTGGCTTCATCAAAAATCAGGATGGGGGTTGCCACGGCAAGTGCTGAAGCGAGAGCCGGCCTTCTGCAAAGTAGAAGACAAAATCGTTTTGCCTGCCCCAGCCTCACTCAGCCCAAGCCATCTACAGCGTAATCACCTTGCCGGCGCGGCGCTGAGCTTCAATGATGTCGGTCATCCCGCCGACAATGCCGACCTGCACCTGTTCGGTCAGGTTGTAGAAATTCAGGCAGGTGCTGCACAAAATCAGGCGCACTCCTTTGGCTTCCAGCGAGCGCAGCGAATCCAGCACCGGCGAGCCTTCCACTGCCAGAAAAACGCCTCTGGCGTAAAAGCAGATCGCTGCCGGAATTACGTTGTTCTGGTCGAGCAGCTTGAAGTAATTGCCGATCAGTTTTTGCTGCAGCTCGGGTTCGGCATCCCCCATGCCGTTGCGGGTGATTAGAATGACGGTTTCGGAATCGGGTACGGACATACCTCGCCTCCTGTGAAATGATGGACGCCAAAATTTGGCGTATTGACCAAAAATTTCCGCCGCCGGGTGCGGGCCGGCGGCGGTTCAGGAGGCTAAGACGGAATTTGCAGCCGCTTTGTCTGCCTGCCAGCCGCGGCGCACGCGCCGACGCGCCTGGGCACAAATTTTCGCCGAATGGATGGGCTCAGGTATAGCAATAGTGGATTAACATCCGAATGCACCCTCATCAGGTTAGTGTACCGGGTGAAAGGGAAAAGTTTGCCTGTTTCCTGCTCACGAAGGGAATTTTACCGGAAATTGAATCAAAGCGCAAGACCGCGCATTAGCTCAACTAAAATGTTACCGTAGTAAGATGGTTAGCTCAAAAGAAAAAGTTACTGGAGCTAATCATGGTCGAAACAGAGCCAATGACGATCAACGAAAGACGAAAATATCTCTACAA
>Ga0308395_1000855_pt1 | contig 22210 bp, 19 predicted proteins | sample Hotspr20SampleP4_FD_202097 | JGI IMG/M metagenome (GOLD analysis project Ga0308395, IMG submission 202097) | Hot spring phototrophic mat microbial communities from Mushroom Spring, Yellowstone National Park, Wyoming, United States - 20050930_P4 ...
CTCCCCTCTCTTTTTTTTTACATCATAATTTTTGCAAATACGAATAAATTTCGTTTTCAGCGAGTATTTTGATAGTATTGATTATTCGTTGTCATTATAAACAACATTTTTTTGATCAACAAGTCTAAAATTTATCCTATGAATATAGTAAGCACAGTTCTAAACAAACTATTTAACAAATTATTTTCCATTGATGTTAAAATCAAGGTATTACCTCATGCTAGAACATTACCCACACCAAGATATATGTCAGATGGAGCTGTCGGATTTGATCTGTATGCTGCAATAGAAGATCAAATAACAATACCACCATTTGAGACAAGATTAATACCAACAGGTATTATGATTGAATTGCCTAGAGGTTATGAATTACAAATTAGACCTAGAAGCGGATTGGCATTAAACTATAAAGTAACGGTTCTAAACAGCCCAGGCACAATAGATTGGGATTATAGAGGAGAAATAAAGGTTATATTGATAAACTTAAGCAATTCACCATTCACAATACAAAGAGGTGATAGAATTGCTCAAGCAATATTGAGTAGAGTATATAGAGCAAATCTTATTGTTTCCAATGAATTAAGTGAGACAATAAGAAGCGATAAAGGATTTGGGAGCACAGGTATATGATAATAGATGTTATATTGGCTTGCTCTTTAAATTTCTGTGAATTTGATTGCTTATTTAAAAAAGTTGCTTATGAGGTTAATATGGATTATAAATTGCTTAAATCCATAGTTTATGTTGAATCAAAATTTAATCCATTTGCTGTCGGTAACAAATCATATGGATTAGCTCAAATCAATCAATATTGGTTAAAGAAGTACAAAATACCAAAAAAGAAAATTTTTAATCCATATTTGAATGTAAGATTGGGAGTAGAAATTTATTTATGTTGCTACGAGAAAACTAAGGATAAATTATTAGCTTTGGATTGCTACAATAAGGGTGAGAATAAAAAATTATCAAGAAAATCAACTTATGTGAAAAAGGTTTTGAATGCTTACAATATGTTTTGATTTTTTTATTGCAACAAATAGAAAAAGCAGTAAAAGAAAAAATGCTACAACAAATAACAAATATGGAACAACTACTCCTATATATTACAACATTATTGTTACAACCTTTTGTTAGCAGATACAATGTTTATGATTTACTTGAAGATGATATCTTTCTTGATAAACTATCTTTTTACACTTATCTAGCTTTTAAGGATATAACTTTATCTGATGAGGATAAATCTTTAATCAACTACTATGTTACAAACAATGATTTCAAAGAACAAATAATTGATATGCTCGAAGATATATCATCAAATAGGCTAGATGTTATGCAAAGCCTAGATCAGTTCTATTTGGAAAATAAAGATATTGTAGATAGTATAACAAAATTATTTATAGAGGATTTTGAATCTAGTTACGAAAATACAGAATTGAAACAAGAATCTTTGTCTTTATCATACGTAGAAACGGAAAGCACAAAAACTATTAGCAAAACTAAAACAAATACAATTGCATATAGATTTGTACTGCATAAGCATACAGCCAAAAGAGCTGGTGTACATTTTGATTTTAGAATTGAGTATGCTAAGGATTATGTTTATAGCATAGCATTCAGATATAATCCATTTGAGCAAAGCAAAAGCATGGGTATACCACAACCAATACATGAATCATATTGGATTGACTTTGAAGGAGAGATAAAAGAAGGATATGGAGCAGGCAAAGTAGAAATTGTAGCAAAAGGTTATGCTAAATTCTATCAAACAGACAAAGGAACATTAATAATAGATACTGTAAGCAAAAAATATGGTCAAGTAACATTTGCTATCGTAAAGCTAGACGATGATAATAAAATAATGGTTGTTAAAACAAAAAAATATAACTCAGAGGAAAATAAAAAGGAGCTAAAAATACCAATAAAAAAAGAGATAGATAAATTACTTAGGTAAATGGTATATTTTTTTTACTTTTGAGTGACCATTTGTTTAAAATTCTCTTCCAATAGATTTTCTATGTTCTTAAGATAGTCAAATCTTTTTTGTATTACATCCAAATTATATTCGACAATTTCTTTAATTTCTTTTGATAAAGTTATCAATGAATCTGGGTATACTGATGCTCTCATAATTTGCTTGTTGTTCTCATAATATATTGTCATGGGTCTCAATAGAGATTCTTTTATTGGTTCATACCTAAACTCCTTCAATCCTGTCAGCAATACTTTGATCACTTCCATCGCATACAATTGATTTTTATTGTAGTAATACGGTTCATAATTTATGTCAATTTCTATCCTATCAAAATTATGAGCCAACAATATATATGGGCTTCCATATATAAATCCTAGCCCTATATGCGTATCGTTCACAAATTTTTTGAGAAATGATATTTGTGAGTAATCGATATATGGTAGTATAGCATGAGTCATATCATCACCGTCATCCTCAAAATATATCTTCATGTAATAGTTGAATAGTCTGTCTTCTTTTCCAATCTCAACAAATTTTACGATTAAATTAAACAATGCATTTGTAGCCTGCTCCTGCAGTCCTAGCATGTCTATAAATTTAGATAACTTTCATGAACCAGAATCTAATAAGAAGAATCATCTACGACTAGTCTAAATTTATCATTATGAGGTTAAATCTGTGGTCTAGGAAAGGATTAATTAATTTTGATTATGTAATTGATAAGGAATCACAATTGCCTATGGTATTCATAAATGCTATTCAAGGCGATTATAAGGGAGATTTCAAAGGAACTGCATTGAAAACTGATACAAAAATAACAACCAAATTATCGTTCGAGGAAATAATAAAATTAATATACGCTATTAAGAATAAAAGTGATATTAATTTCATGAGAGACAATGTAAACAGAAACATAAATTTCAAGTTTGAAGATACATATTGTCTAATTAGTATGAATAAAGTAGGAGTAAAAATTGAAACAATTGTATTATACGAATTTCTAATGTTTGGATTGAATGTTGCAAAAAATCAAATAAAATTGATGGAAGTAGGAAGACCTAATGTAGATAATAATAATAACGATAGTAATGATGAAGTAGCAAATAAACCGGAATTTAAGACGCTAGAAATTGGATTAGATTAATTTTTTGTCATATTTCGTTATAGGATTAGCATATGTTTTTTTTATGAGGAATTTATGGAACCTATTAAAACACTATTTTACAGAACTTAAATTTGAATGGACATTATTGATTATAATTATAGTTTTTATTCAGGTTTATGCTAGCATAGCTCCATATATTGATTACTTACTACTACCCGAAATAGAGAATTTGATATTGAGATTGCTCAAAGTTCTTGTTTTCATGAATATAGGATGGATTAGTTCATACAGATTGTATAGAAATGTAGAGGATAACAAATTACAATATGCATTGAGAGCAGTACATACTGCTGCTCTAACAATAGCAGGAGCTTTAGTGCTATGATTGGTTTTATAGCTCAGTTCTTGCTAAAAAAAGCTATAATGCTTATTCTTTCAATTGTTATTTTACCTTTGCTAACAGTTGGAGTGTATAAGTTTTACACTCAGTATAAGTATATAAGGAAACTTGAACAAGATTTAATAAATTGTCAACAAAAGCAAATGGAATTACAAGCTCAAATATTGGAGTTGGAAAATAAATCCAATCATTATTTAAGATTGTATAATGTTACTTTAAAGAAGTTGCAGAAACAAATACAAAGATTTGATAACATATCACAGAATTATGTTATAGAGATACCAAAAGATGAAGATAGATGTAAGAGAATCGAAGTTCAGTTACAAAAATTCAAAGAAATTGAATTGAAACTACAAAATGAAATGGAGGGAGCTAGAAATGAGTAAAATCATGTTTTTGATATTAACATTAGGTTCAATTATAATGTTAGCATCTTGTGGACAAACTGTTATGCAAACTAGGTATTTATACAAACCAGTTACATGCCCTATACCTGAAATAGAAAAAGCTAAACTTATAAAAATTGAAGAAAAAGATGATCTAGATATTGTTTTGAATAAACTAATATATAATTACGGGCAATTAAAAGAGGAAAATCTAAAACTATGGAATGTGATAAATGCTTGCAAGGAATTTGAAAAGCAAGTTGAGTTAGAATCAACTCCAAAAGATGATAATACAAACAAATAGATATGCAACTATACTAAAATTTTTTGTATGTTTGTATTACAGGAAGACAAACTATATTTTAACAATCAATTGATTGGACCTATTAATAAACTACACAAAATACACTACCCAGATGCAATTGACATAACTAACATGTTCTTTGCTGATGACAATGATATGGTTGATGCTATTATGAAACATGATTTGAATAGATTTATTGAGGCCTGTAAAAATAGACTATCTTATATTGAGGATATTAACAAGATTGATGTAGCATCGCAAAAACGTAATTTGATATTGAAATTAAACACAGAAACACTTAAAATGATTTCACCCTTTTCTTTGTTAATATCACTAATCATCAAAGATGTAGACAAATACGAACAATCAAAAAAAATATATAGTTACACCATTGATTTCTTGAAGCAGGTTAATCCATTATTGTTGACTTACATTAGCAATAATTTGAGAAATACACTCTATAACAATAAGGGTATACTCAGTATACTCAGAGATATGTTAAGTATTGATGAATATGATGACATACTACATATAATAAACGACATTATAATATCTGCATTCACTAGCAAAAGATGGTTTATAGATAACAAACTAATTGGTTTGCAGGCAATTGGAGCTGTTGTTAATAGATCATTGTCATTGCTAATAATGAGAAAAGCAAGATATGATGTTAGATATATAGACAAAGTTGCTAGTACAACTGATACTAGAACCTACTTTATAGCAAATATCCTAAAAAAAGAAATAGTTAAGAATGTTGATATACAACAAGATATAAATCAAGCAGATATAATTAGACAAGACAACTTTATTTATCGTTACTTCATATTACCAGTTTTAAGTGTAAAATATGGTGAATCAAAATCTTTAATGTTGCTAGACGATAAAACAAGAACATTAATCGTATATGCATTAATAAATGAAATTGATAGAGTTGATTTACGTAAAGCTTTAACAGTTTTGTTAAAGGAAAACATCACAATTACATTTACAAAAAAACTTCCAACTGTAGAGGAAATGAATGTTATATATGTTATGGAGAAAATCATAACTAAAGGATACATACAATACCACATACAATTCAGAGGAAGAAAGTTTATATACAGCATAAGTAAACTACAAAAATTCCTACAAAAAAATAATCCTATCTTAAAACAATACATATCTCAGTCAACATATCTAGAGCAATACTTATTACTAGTGTTTGCTATATTTCATGTTGCTTCAAAAGTTTTACTTAAGGATTACAATACTGATGTGTTATTAAATTACATAATGAGAGTCTATCAACGTATTATACGTTCTAGTGTACAGGAAATCTGTAGAGTATAACTTTTTTTGTAGCATCAGCAAAATATGGCTACTGTTTACGATAACAATAATAACATACTACAAAATATTCTAGAGACACTTAAAAATATAGAGAGACAAACAAGAATAACTGTTGAACAATCTCTTATAAGGGCACAAAGAGAAACAGAACTACAAATAAAATTGCAGCAAGCAGTATTACAATTACAAAAAACTTTTGAAGAGAGACAAAAATTAGAAGAGTCGGTATTTAAAGATAGCTTTATAGAGAAGATTGAAACGAAGATATCTACCAAGATAGCAGATATATTCTTACGAAAGTTTCCAAATGCTCGTGATTTACAAACTGAAATTATTAGAGCACTTAGAAGTTCAACAGAACTTGGTAGAAGATACGAAGCACAAACTCGTAATTGGCTAGAGCAATTCTTTAAGTTAAATAGAAGTCAGTTAAATGTAGTGCTGAATGAGTTTATTGAAGAATTGGATGATGTTTTTGCTGTAACAGATAGAACCAGATTTAAAGGTAAAGATTTTTATCAAGCTACAATAACTTATCTTGATTCAATTAGCAGAAATGTAGCTAGAATAACTGCTATACAATCAGCATTGTATAGATATTTCTTACCATCTAGAGGAGGTGTAGGTTTTGTTGCTCAACAATCTGAAGATCAGTATACAGAAGGAGAACAAAGAAAATCTACGATAAATATTTTGAGTAAAGTTAATCTTGGAATAGGTTTAACAGAACAAGATATTATTAGAAGATTAAATGTAGAACAAACCGTCGCAAAATATTTAATGGAGGAATTAAATATAGCTGGACAAAGAAGATTGTTTAGATTAGCAAGATTTAAATTTCTTACGCCAATATTATCATTCTTTATTAACGATAGATTTACTCAACTATTGGAAAAAGACTACTTAAGTACTAGACAGATTGCAATAAATATACTAATAGAGGAGTTGAATAAAAGAGGGTTTAACCTAACAGATGCTAAATTTTATCCTCGTTTCCAATCCATAGTGCAGATGTTATTAATCAATCCAGGGCTAATTGTTGATATGGAAGGTAAAATCAAAAAACCTGAATTGAATAAGTTGATAGAAGTATTTACATCTGAATCGCAAACAAAAATAGAAAATGTTGTAAAAGCTTTAAGAGAAGGAACTGATTTTGATTTGGTTAAAGATTGGCTTACATCAATGTCTTATAGATTTGGTTCCGCAATTAAACTTAAAGATACCATTGACGAATTGGAAAAGACTCTTGGTAAATTTGAACCAATTGATTTTGGTATGCTTGATGATCTTGAAAAAGAATTGTTACAATATAGATTTAAACAACTGGGACATAAAGCAAAAATAGTACCGTATCTACAACAATTAATAGGAATGGTCAGAACAGGAGCTATACCTCCTAATATTGCATCAACTGTTTATAGTACGATATTGGTTAGGCTCGAACTGGGAGATTATGAATCTGTCATAGATTATGTATCAGATGTTTTAGCTCAGTCTCATAAAATCAGTAGTATTGCGGAGCAACAACAAAAACTATTGACACGTGGTTCTATTGGTGAAATAATCAAGCTTGCTGCTCCAGGTGGATTACTAGCAGATGCATTTGGATATAAGGATTACTATCAATTATTTAGAGATATATCAACTAGAGCAATAGCTGGTAATAGATTTAGATATAATGTAGCCAATATATCCTACGGCCTAGGTCAAGGTCTTAAACTCTTAACCGGTTTATGGTTAGCTTACAATGTAGCAACTATATTTGCTCCTCTTGCATCACTTATACCTTTCGTAGGTCCAATCTTTGGAAAAGCAATTTATGCATTTGCTGGATTAGGAACATTATCTGCATTAAGAAAACTAACAGATAAAAATATTTTACAGATAATAACAAGTTTCTTTGCTCCACCCATCAAAATTGCAGGAGTACTAGACAAACTAACAGGTGAAAGAATAACAAAATACTTAACTGGTAGATTTACAGGTGTACAACAACGCTTCATGGAAACAGTAAATAAACGTTTTATTGAACCGCTAAGGTTAAGAAATGCAACTGAAAAGATGGTAAATTTCAGAAACAGTTTTGCTAAAACTTTATTGGAAACTGCTGCTGCTATAGATAATTTCTTTGGAGGTAAAGTTGGAACTGGTTTGTTAAGAGGAATTAGTTCTCTAGTTAATGCAACATTTGGACATTTTATAAGAGCACTAACTGGCAAAAGGAAGATTACAAGAACAGATAATGTGAGGCAAACTAATTTAGTTGGAAACGAAAATTTGGAATTTGAGCAAGTAGAGATTGCAACTCAACAAACAGATGTTAACTCTAGGGTTTATACAGACTTAAGAAACATACTAAACAATATAAACACGAACTTAAGTAACATACTAAACACTATAAATACGAATTTAAGTAACGTAGTAAACAATATAAATACAAACTTAAGTAACATACTAAACAATATAAATCCGAATTTAAGTAACGTAGTAAACAATGTAAATACAGACTTAAGTAACATACTAAACAATATAAATACGAATTTAAGTAACGTAGTAAACAACGTAAATACAAACTTAAGTAACATACTAAACAATATAAATACGATATTGTCTAGTCTATATGAAGAATTTGGGTCGAGACTTAATCAAATAATGGTAAATGGAGAAAGAATGTATCATCTATTTACAGATCAACAAGTTGATAGAAATTCATATTATATGTTATTAAGAAGCATAAGAGATACGCTAGAGAATGTTTATGGTTCTAATAGCAATGATTATATTCCTAAAATACTACATCAAATACAAGAATGTGCCTGTGATCGTTCTAAACAAAATCAACCAAGAAATCTAGGACAAACTTTCTATGGTTTTAATTTACCTATGTTTCTGGGTAGTTTCTTATTATCAATACTAGGAGATACACTAGGTGACTCATCTAACCCAATGTTTACACTTGGTGTTGGAGCTACTGCTGGACTGTTAGCTACTCGTAAGCTAGGACTGTTGGGTAAGATAATAGGAGGCATTCGTTCAATCGGTAGTAAACTTGGTATTGGGAAAATCGCGAATTTTGGATTAAAAGGTATCAAGGCTGGTGCTAAATGGCTACCAAAAATAATAGGACGATTTTCTCCTTTAGCTTTATTAGGTACGGGAATATCCTGGGGAGCAAATAAATTAGCAGATCTAGTTGGAGAGGATAGCTTAGGTGGTAAACTACTAAAAACTCTAGGTTCAGTAGCAGAATGGGCGTCTCTAGGTGCAGTTGGTGGTGGAATAGCTGGTTCTGTTATACCAGCTCTCGGAACTGGTGCGGGAGCAATCGCTGGAGGAGTATTAGGTGGTTTATATGGATTATACAAAGGAGTAAAAGAACAATTCTTTAAAGATGAGAATACTACAAATATACAAACACCTCAAATAACATCAGGAGATCTCAATACGCAAATACTTAATACAATTGCTACAAATACATCAACAATGGTATCTTTACTACAGAATATATCAAACAGTTTAAATAATTTGAATACAACACTATCATCTGCTTTTAATGTAAATCAAAATGTAAATAATAATTTGCCTTCTACATGGTTTGGATTAGTAAATCCTAATTTCTCCATGTCTCCAAATTATAGTTACTTCAATCTAAGATGATATTTTTTTGTTTTGTAGTATGCACATAATCTAAATTTATATCAATGCAACCGGTTGATTACCTAAAGCAAATGAAAAAATTTTGTAATGAATGTATGCAAAAATTGGAGCAATACGATTTTGATTTAAAACAATTTCTAATAAATGTTATAAAAGACTTTGGATTAGAACTAGATGAAAATAATATCCCTGCAAAATTTAACAAAAAAACTATGTCAGAATTTATATCCAATTTAATAGAGTTAAATAGTAACAACCCAGATAAAACTTTGGAATGCATAGATTACATGTACAAATTAGGACACTGTTTATCTACTTTTGCATCTTTTTCTATATCACTAGATGATTTATTACAATTAAATGAGATACGTAAGCAATACATAAAGGAGATTAAAAATACTGCGAACATCATAAATAAAAATTTATTACTCGATAAGTATTACAATGAATTCAAAACATCCTTAAAGGAAAGAAATAATTTGCTTGTCAATATTGTTGATAGTGGAGTTAGAGCATCAGATATACAATTAAGACAAATGTTACTAGCCAGAGGTTATATAGAGACAGCACCTGGAAAACTAGTATTTATTGAAGATAACTATCTAGATGGATTATCTCTGCAATCTTTGGTTAGATCTGGAGAAGGAGCTAGAAAAGCAACCTATGATAAAGCAGTTTCAACATTTGAACCCGGCTATCTAACAAGACAATTCATTTACAATTTATCCCATATCAGATTCAAAGAGGAAGATTGTCATAACAATCAATATATCATCTACAAAGTAACTGAATCAAACTTTTACAATCTTGTTGGTAGGTATTATTATGACATTAGAACTAACAAAGAAAAAATACTAACAAAAGATGATAAACATTTAATCGGACATAATATTCCTTTTAGATCGGTTCTCCATTGCAAAACAGATAACGGTATTTGTAGAAGATGTTTTGGAGATTGGTATTATAAAGATTACGATGAAATAGGAATAATCACTGCTCAAACTTTAGGAGAAAGAGGAGTGCAACTAACATTAAGAGTATTTCATACAGGTTCTGCTGTTAACATAGCAAATACATTTAGTAACTTACTAACATCCTATCCTGATTTATTGAGAATGGACAGAAATATCATTATACTTGATAAACCAGCTGACATAAAGTTTGACACAAAAATCTTAACTGTAAAACATATATTATTACATGAAACAAAAATGATAATAAAATATAACGATAAAAGTATAGAGATTGATTTACAACCAGGCTATCTACTCTTCATAGATAAAAACGTGGATAACTATCAAGGACCTCTGTTTACAATAAACTATCATTCAATTGTAAACTCTATCAAACTATTAAAGAAGATATTAAACAGTAAGTTTGTAATTGAAGATGAAAAGCATCTCTATAAGTTAATAGAGGTATTGTTTAGTATGCTCTCATACAAAGAAAGAATTCCACTATCTATGATTGAGCTATTGGTTATGGCTCAACTATTAACAAAAGACAATAACATTTACTTCTTTGATAGAAAGTTTGATTTTCCAATGACAAAAGAATCAATTAAAATTATGCCACATAGATTAGGTCTAGGATTGTTGTTTGAAAGAGCATCTCAATCATTTACATATGAGACAAAAAATATTAATGTAGAATCTCGTATTAAACAATTAGCAGAAGAGTAAAATTATTTTTTGGAAATCTTGAGCAGATTGAAATTAGTATTAGGAACTATAAGTCCTTTTTGAGAAGCATATTTTTTGACTTTTGCACAATCTATGTCACAAGCTATTCCTTCTACTTCCATATCATTATTTATATTTGTAGCATTTTCAAATCTTATACTTTCAATGTATGCTTCACGATGTGATGGTCTTATAACAGCATCGTAACAAATAATTCTTATAGGTGGAACTGGTTTTGTGTAGTCACTTTCTCTGATCCAGCTTGCTAATACTCTAGCAGAAAAACCTATTGCTCCCATTTGTGCTAACTCAATTAAATGCTTTCCATATGGACCTGTTGGATAGATAACACCTTTAAGTAGTTTTTTGTTCTCATCAACTTCTACATCTCTAATTATATGAGATACAAACTGAGGATGAATTGTAACTAGTCTCTCTATATCGTTTGAGTAGGGGTGTCCAAATTCACCAAATGCTTCTCTGTTAGCAACTAATTGTTTGAAGCTTTCTATTGCAGGTTTCATTGTTTCAAATGGATAAATTCTTTTATTTATGTTTGGAACATCAAAGCTTTGTAAGGTAGCATAGATTATTGGTTTACCCTTGTCAGATTCAATTTCTACATCAAAACTAGCACTCTCATAGATAAGTTTTGTTTCCATTGAAATTAAAGCTCGCAAAAATATGTCTAGCAAGAGAAATATAACATCAAAAAACATTATAAGTTTTCCTCTAGCTGATGGTAAAAAACTTGTCTTCAAGAGACAAAGTGAGTTCGTATACAATCCAGATATAATACAAGGTTTACTTGAATCAGATGAATTTCAAAAATTTGTTGAACAACTTGATTCACATAGTATAGAAAAGGATAAATTCAAACTAGTTGATGCAGCTTTTGAAACTATAAAACTATTAAAATCAGAACATGATGCTAATAAATACAAAGGTGTATTGTTAGTTGCTTTAGATTTTGAAACAGACAGTATAACTATGGATTTAATAAGAAGATTATATAACATTGATACAAAAGCAGAAGATGTTGTAGCCTATGCTTTGTATTTAGCTGCGTCTGGTCAAGCATCTAAACCACGACTATCAGATAATACAAGATTACGTTGGGCAGAATTACTAATACAGGTCTTCTATAAAGAGTTTGTTAAGTCCTTAAAACTATACCAAAAAATACAAGATAAACCAGATGCTAAACTATCAAGATTTTTTAATCCATCAACCATAGTTCAAAAATTGTCAGATAGTACAGCATTCGGATACCGTCTACCCGAGCTGCTACAAATAGCTGAAACATCATCTCCACTAGAGGAACTATCGTTAGCTTTCACTCTGAAACTAACAGGACCAGATGGAATTAAACAGGAAGCATCAGTAGCAGACATAGGTTACTTAGATGAATCGGTTTATGGTAAGATAGCTGCTTACGATACTCCAGAGAATGCTAACACATCTAAGACAAACAGATTAACACTTGGAGCATACATATCAGATTTATCAGGTAAAATAAAAAGAATAGAGTTACCTGCTTTGGAAGGACATTATAGTATATTGTCTCCACTTGAGAGCATGATACCTTTCATTGAACATAATGATGGTAATAGAGTCTTGCTAGCAACAAACCAACTTAGATCAATTGTTCCATTAGAGAATAGCGAAATACCTATTGTTACAACAGGTACAGAATCAATAATACCAAGGCTTACATCTGGTCTATTTACCATACGAGCAGAAGATGATGGTGAAATTATAGAGAAAGGAGATGGATATATAGTTGTTCAATATAAAGACGGAAGGAAAGTATTTTATGATACTGGAGCAAGAATACTAAACACAGGTAAAGGTAAATATTATGTTAATATGCATATAAAAACTAAAGATGTCTTCAAAAAAGATCAAATTTTAGTTGAATCAGATTATGTTAAACAAGAAACATTATCTTTAGGAAAGAATGTGCTTACGGCATTTATGCACTACAAAGGTTATACATATGAAGATGGTATTGTGGTATCTGAATCATTTGCTAAGCAACTAGGTGTAACAAAAAAGACTTTTATAGTTAATATACCAATTTGGAAAGATCAAAAGATTGTAGCAGTAAATCCAAAATTGCTTAAAGGTGAGAGATTTAAAGATGGTGAGATAATGTTCAGAGTTGAAATGTTAATAAATGAAAAGCAAGATATAGAGGAAGAAGAAGACGAACATCTAATAGAACAATCTGATAGCGAATTTGTATCAGATTCTGAAATATCAATAGTCAAAGAAGTAGCAGGTAGAGTTATTAACTACAGATTCAAAGGTAATGATATATTGGATTTTGCTATTTACCTAAATGTTGATATAAATGATGATAGGGTAAAGGAACTTAAACCAATATATGATAAGTTTATAACCAAATACAAAGCCTATGTTCAAAATTATACAAAATACTATAGTGACTTTGAATCAAGATATTTAATACCGGAAGATATATCAAAACTAAAAGGTTTTAGATACAACGATAAGAAACCAATTGCTATACTGAGTTTTGTATTATCAAAATATAATCATGCTAGTTTAGGAGATAAGTTATGTAATAGACATGGAAACAAAGGAGTTATTGCTGCAATCATACCAGATGAATTAATGCCCAAAACAGAATATGGTGAGACAATACATGTTATATGCGATCCATTAGGAGTAGTCAACAGAGCTAACATTGGACAATTATATGAACTTACTGTATCTTACATAGCAAAACATGTTTATCAAAAGTTTGTTAAGGATCTCAAAACCTTTAAAGAGACTTTTATAAAATTCTATGAAGTATTATACTTTAACTCCAATATTTTGGATAAACTAATGAAATCATTGCATGCATTAAGCGACTATGATTTTAATAGGATATACAACAGAGCAAAACAGATACAGTCCATTCCTGTTATTATACCACCATTTGCAAGTCCATCATCACATGGAGATGATACACAAGTTGCTATACAAAGGCTAGAGAAACATTTTGGTGTAAGCACAAGTCAAAAATTATATCTACCTGAGTTTAAAACCTACACCACCTATCCTGTTAGCATTGGCTACATGTATTGGTTTAGGTTGGAGCATACAACAGATGAAGTATTACATGCTGTAGCAGATGCTCCAAAGAGAGCTCTAACTGGTCAAGCAATGAAAGGTAAAAAGATATCCGGTGGACATAGAATTGGAGAGTTTGATAGTTGGGCAATATTAGCTCATGATGCTCCAGCAGTGATGAAAGAATTGTTCATGTTGAATGCTGAATCTTCTGATTTTCTTGATAGTGTTATACCAAACATAATACAGCAAGGTAAAGCTACATTGCCAGCAGAGTTAAAAATAAAATCAAATCAATTGTTACAACAACTACTTTATAGCTTTCATATAAAATCGCAAAAAAGTTAACATATTTGAGAAATAGTTTTTTGTATATCTTTTAAGACATTATTTAATTCATTTGTTAGTATATTTATGTTTTTGTTGAATTTATTTATGGTTTGATTATATGACTCATTATCAAATGGAGCAATATTCTCAATCATTCTAGACAGTTCTTGTAACGCTTTTTCATTAAAAGTTAAGAGATCTGGATTTACAAAATCTGTTGGAACATCACTTGTATTTGTAGTTGTTTGTGTTTCCATTGTGAATTTAATAACATTGTTATCGCTGGTAGCAAACTGTCCTCGTAACAAAAGATTGATTATAATTTCCCTATTATTGCTATCAATAACTATATTACCTGACTTGACATTAGCATAACCATGATTAATTGTTATATTGCCAATTCTACCAGAACCAAATTTGATGATACCAGAAGTTATATTATATTCATTCAGATTTAGATAACTACCATTGATTATTTGCAACATACCACCTTCAAGCAAAGTTACTAAGCCATCAAATAAATTCAAACTATTAACAGTTTCATTGTTTATTAAACTTATCATTTGTTCTCTACCTATGTTTATATGAGAGCCATTTATGGTATATGTTTGTGAATCTAATTGTAGATGTTTTCCTTTTATTTTGACTTTGTAGTCTGTTAATGTATTTGGATTGTTATCATTAATTATATCATCTATCGGATCAATAGAAAGAGCAGGATTTTTGTCACGAATTGTCGTTATGTAACTTGCAATACATTCTGCCAGTGCTAATAATGGTAGAGTAACATCTAGTATATTGTTAATGCTAAAGCCAATGTTACTCAGTAATGAACTAATATCATTAAGTAAAGTATTTATAGATTGTAAAATTGCAGCTAGAAAGGAAGCTAAAACATTAGATATTTGTTTTAGTAAATGAAATATAGGACTTCGTTGAATAATATTTGTAATTGAACTTATTACATTATCAATAACTCTTAAGACTGTATTAACTATACTTGATAGTTGGCTTATTAACAAAGGTAAAGAAGCTGAAGCTAAATTGATCAATAGTTGTGTTATAGCAGCTGGTATCATAGACAAAATGGAAAATAAATTACATATTTTCGAAAGTAAGTTGTCTACATTATTAGGATTTAATCTTTTAACTTCTCTTTTTATTGACTCAAACAAATTACTTAATTCTCTAATAGTTTGATCTGTAGTGTTAAGTAGCATAGTTTTTAATTTTGTTTCCGTTATAATTTTTAGTTTAGAATTTGTACCTGAATTACTGTATGTTGGTGAAAGTATGTTTTGAGTATTATTACCATTTTGTATGTAAGATGAAACCTCAACATTATATGGATGATAAGAAACAGATGGACCTGGTCCGCGTTGATCTGCATACACAGATCTAAGTATATAACCTTTGATAGGATTACTACTTAGTATCGATATGTTTTCACCTAATATCTCTATTTGCTTTGCATGCATTGTAATTTTTGTAGGAGTCATTTCAATTATTGATTGATCTGCACCTTGTTCAACTACAAGCAATATTCTATTGTTTTGTATCTCAATTGTTGAACGCGTGATATTATTGTTACTAATATTTTTAGTTTCAACTTGTAGTCCTATTATAGACTGGGTATCTGCTGTTTGTTGTGTTACTATAGAATGAACTATTGACCTTTTTGTTGCATCAAGTCCAGTTGTAAGTTGATAATAATTTGCAAAATTTTCCTGCTTCACAAATAATCTTTTTTCAAAATTAAATGTTTTGCTGACTCTTCTATGTAGATAAGGTTTTTCAAAGGGTAATGTTTCTATTTTTTCTCTAATCACAATAGTGTCATTATTGATACTAACAAGTGGTTGGTAGTAGAATTTTTTGCTGTAAGCAATTGATTCATCCACTTTTAATCCACCTGCATTAACTATCCTACCATCTTCAGTCTTATATTCTACAATTCTAGCATTAAACAAGCCAGTATTATTGTACTGATTTATGATTAGATTATTCAGATCATATGTATGCACTTTGCTATGTGCAAGTATGTGATTCATATATGATTCTCTTCCACTAGAGATTTGATTGTAATTTTTATCATCTTGATTTAACAAATCTAACAACAAGGGTCTGCTTCTGTGTAATAAGAATGACGAACCTATTGGAAAGGATATGTTAGGAATTTTGAATTGAAAAGGCTGTTCATTATTTATTTCAGCATTTAGTCTTGTTTGTGCAAACAATGCTTTTTCATCTACATTTAAATGTTTGGATAAACCTGTAAGTAAATGAATATTGTTTTTAATCAAATCATCAAAACTAACATTGATATCAATAAATTCATTCGTTTTTGCTCCAAACAATGTTCCAATATTACACAAAGCATCAGGATGTCCAACAACTAAACCACTAGTGTATTGATTGTGAAAATAACTTGGTTCTGTAACAACAATGTTATTACCCAAAATAGATTTGTATAAAGCTGTCATATTTCTTAGCAATTCTCCTTCTTTTATAATTTGCGGAGAACCTATTATAATACCTAGATCTGATTCTGGCCACATATAAACCAAGACAAGAGAACCTATAGCTATGTAAGGATAGCTATAAGCTAAATTTCTTCCATACACATAAACAGAAGTAGATATAGGGAATGCTTTGATAGTTCTTTTCGGTTCTCTAAGTAATAACACTTTGTATAAACCTTGTTCAAATGTAGGATAATCATAATCTTTAATTTTAAAGGTTTTACCCTCTTGTTGATCAAAATCAAATCCAAATACTATACCCAACTCTAACATTTGATTAGCAGCTCCGTTACTAATGCAAGTACATATAGCATTAGGTAAATCGTTGCAGGATGTGTCAGACAAAATAATTGAACATAACAATTGGTTTTACGAATATAAGGTAGATGGATTGAGAACTCTCATTTTTAGTGACGGTAATATTGTAAGCAGATATGGAAACACTCTATATATTGATATTAACAAAGACATAATCAAACAGATACCAAGAGAATATGTTTTAGATTGTGAAAGTTTTGCAAATAACGTTTGGCAAACTATGTCAATCAAATCAAAAACAAAATCAAAGCATATACAAAACAATATAAAGATCTATGTTTTTGATATAGTTGATCAAGATACAATACTAAAAGGCAAAGTTTATGAAGTTCCATACGAACAACGTAAACAAGAACTACAAAAGTTATTAAAATATATCTCAACTAAGGATAAGAGATTTAAATATGTCCCACATATACAAACTACAAAAAATAGTAGAAAATATTTTATGGAAATTGCTAAACAATATTACAATAGAGGTTTTGAAGGAGCTATGTTTAAGAAAGCTGGACACTTTTATGTTTCAAGCAGAACATCTAATTGGATCAAAGCTAAACTATTTGCAGATATAGATGTTAAAGTTGTGGACGTTATCATTCAAAACAATAGAGTAAAGGCTTTTGTTTGTGAGTACAAGGGTCATAGATTTAATGTCGGTTCTGGTTTGACAGAAGAACAAAGAAGATTTGTAGCAGAACATAAACAAAAGTTTATTGGCAAAAAGCTAAACATAAAGAGTATGCATTATACAGAAGCCGGTATTCCTAGAGTTCCGATATTTGTTGGCTTCTATACAACTGATTTTGATAAAGATTTTGCTCAGTTACTAGAACAAAAACAACTCTTGAAGTTATCTTGAGCTGAGTAATTATGGATATTAACAAAATCACTTTTAAATCAAAAAAAGATCTAAATACATTTTTAAGACAAGTATTTAATGAATATGGACCAGAAACAACTGCTAAATTAATTGCTGCACTACAAAAAATCGGATTTGAGCTATCAACAATGCTAGGTATGACAACTAGTTATAAGGATTATGTTATAATGGAAGTAAAGGATTTAAGTGATAAAGTTGATCCAGATACTTATGATAAAAAATTAGAGGAATATAATAAACAATATTTTGATAAATATGCTACGTTTAATAATTCAAGTGTGTATGCTATGAAGATTGGTGCTGCAAGAAACAACATCAAACAACTAGCCATAAGCAGAGGATACTTTGTAGATGTTAGAAATAAGGTTATACCCAGGCCTGTGATAAACTCTCTAGCAAAAGGTATCAATCAACATGAATTCTCTGACTATGCTAATGCTGCTAGAAAAGGTATATTGGATAGAGTTATGTTTACTCAAAAGCCAGGATACTTTCTAAGACAAGCCATTTATGCTTTAAATGTTGAAGTTGATGTAAATAAAATATGTGAACCAAAAGATTTATTAAATGTAACTATAACAGACAAAAACAAACATAAATTCCTATACAGATTCATAAAACAAAAAGATATGGATATATTGTTGGATGAAATTAATATAGATAAATTTGTGGGCAAAGAGGTCAAAATGTACTCACCTATATATTGCACACTACCTAATAACAAAATCTGTAAACGTTGTGCTGGACTTATATATGAGAAACTAAACTCAAAACAACTTGGTGTGTTATCAGCTCATGCGATATCTGAATTTGCATACACAGGTCTACTAAAGTCTATGCATACAGGTGCTCGCGCAAAAGTAATACATAAAACAGCTCAAGATTTAATTAATTCACTCAAAAAAGGTGGAATGTAAAAATTATAATGATAGTAGAGCTCTAGCTAACAAAACTGGATTAAAAATTTCACCAACAGTTTGTACATTGCTATTGATTAATATGGCATATCTATAATCAAAGCCGATGTTTTTATTAGCATATTTTTTGATTAGATTACCATCAAGACTAATATAATCAGCAGAGGCGTGAGTCGTTTCCATTATGTTATAGAGACTTTCTATAGTGATATAATCATGTTCTGTTGACAAATATAATTTGCTTAGAGGGGACAATAATTTATAGGGATACATAACAAAGGAGTTAAACCAACTTACATTTATTATGTTAATAAGATCTATATCTATGTCTGTTAATAAAGATATAAAACCGAGTAAAGCTATATAACTTATAATAGGATTACTGTTAATTACATCTACCAAGTTCCTGGGTAGAGCTTTCCAGAATATAGATGATAAATCAATTAAACAAATCCTACTCTCGTTATCTGTAACGAGACTTTCAATCAAATCCATATAGTTAGGATCAGGTAATGTAATTGAATTCGGAACATCTATAGTTGTTATAATTCCGGTCTCTGTATAATTGTGTATAATTAAATACGCACATATGAAAGCAATTAAAAGTTGAACAGGTGTAAGAGATATGATTGTATTCTCTATCACAACATTATAAACATCAGTTGAATTTAACAGTTGCTTAATTTTTTGTATGAAGTAGTTGTAATCAATATAAGCCTGATTTAGAGTTACAAAATACGTTGTTTTTATCTTTTTGTTAGCTGGAATAAAGTTTGGTATGAAAAGTCTGTCTTCACTGTTTGCTAGCAAGTAAATATTTTCTTCAGCTATGTAGTAAAACAATCCATTATCATTTTTTATAATGTAAACTGGATACAGTATAACTTCATTTCCCAATATCCTCTCTATAAGCTGTTTTATGTTTTCTGGTGTTGGTTTAGTTTCACTAAATAGATGATCTGTTATAACTCTTTCAATAAATGGATTGGAAGATATAATGTTAACAAAATTACCATAGATATTTTCAATTATTTTGAGTTTTGTTGTATCCAAAGAATGTCTGATAAACCAATACTCTAGATATCCGAATGCTGAATAAATTGAAAATATGAGAGCATACAACTCAATATCTCTCGCTTTCAGAGTAGGTACGAATTTCTGTATGGTTTGTTCTGCAGCTCCGATGTTAACAAGATTAACAACATTAAATTTTATTACAGTTTTTTCCAAAACAGACATAAATAATTCATCTGATGCTAGATTATTATCTATATCATAAACCATAGATCTTATGTCATCCATAACTAATTGTCTTTCTCTTATTTGTTTTAAGATCTCTTTGTAAACCTTTAAATACTTCTGAGCAATATCATTAAATAAATTGTATATAAAATCTCGTGTTTGATATAGATTCTCTTTAAAATGAGATTGAGGATAGTTAAACATTTATCTGTTTGCTGTAGTCATTAACTTACTGTGAGATAAATTTCTCAATTATTTTGCTAAACAATCCTACCATAAAGCCTAGTAGCAAGAATATCAAAGTCCTTATCATATCATTCATCTTATTCTCTCCTTGAGCTAGTTTATTTTTTATTTCGTCAGTTTGTGACTCCACATACTTAATTCTCTCATTCAAAATTTGTAGATCTTTAGTTATCTCATTCTTCATTCTATAATCTAACATCTCAATCTCTTTTTTTATTGTTACTTGCTCAACTAATATGTCACTTATTTTCATTAGTTCTTTTGATATTCTTTTCATTTCTTCAATCAAGAAATCAACTTTTTGATTTAAACTTAATAGTTGTTGTATATGTTGTTGTTGTTCATCGTATTTTTCTTTTAGTATAGCAATATCATCGTATATGCGACTCAGATCTTGTCTGCCGCTTTGGTTTGCCATAATTCCATGAGCTTTTAAAAGTCATGTTTGTCACATCATATGGTTTACCCATAGATGGATTTATCAGTGAGAAACAAGAATCAACTTACATTAAAAACATAGAAAGAATATTTCGTGCAAGCAAAGAATACAAACAATTTGTAACAATGATCAGACAGGAATATGATGGAGAATATTGTAGAATAACTAACGAACATTATATGGATGTAGAAGTAGAGTTACATCATTATCCACTTACATTATATGAGATATGTTTGATTGCTACACATACATTACTTAAACAGAAGCAGAACATACTAACAACATTCGATGTAGCAAATCTTGTATGTAAGATGCATTTTGATTTGAAAGTTGGTGTAATTCCAATTGCAAAAACAATACATGAGAAGGTTCACAACCAAGATTTATTATTGCCTCATGAATGGGTAATTGGTAATCCATGGTCATTGTTAGAAGATCAGGACTTTGTAATTCCTGAAGAGTTTATTATTTGGAAACTAAAACAAGCAGAAAATTTTACTTTACAACAATTTGAACAACTTTGTAAACCTATATTATGGCCTTACGTAAAGCAGTAAATTATGCAAACAAAAAATTATCCTTTATTCACACCTGTAGATAGAATATATGGCTTAGATCCTAATATTGTTAATCTAATCTCACTGTTTGTAGCCATGGGTCATAGTCTACTTAACAAAATCAAAAGCAAATATCTTGTAGAGAATTACAATAAATTAGATTTTGTGAGTAACATACCACAACTAACTTTCTTCAGTAAAGCAGCTAACTCCTACAATTTGATAATAAAAGAGATAAACGATAGTGTTTATGATGAAAACTTTAATTTTCTGCTAACATACAACCCTGATATTATTTTCGACACTTATCATTTTATACTTGAGGGTTTTCTGGAAGGAGCAATAAAATCATATTATCTGCAAGACAAAAATGGTGTTAAAGCATTATCAGCAGATATTTTATCATTTACAAATGAATTAATTAAGGCTATTGTAAAAATTAGACAAGAGTTAGAGAATACAAGTATACAAAGTCTTAGAGTTTTAGATGAGTATCTTGAAAAACTTAGTTCTTTTATTGTTGTTTTATGGTGAAAAATTATCTCTTAACAAGCTGTTCTTTAATTGTTAATACTATGAATGCTTGTCCTATAGTTAGTTTTTTATTATCAACATAAACGTAATCAAAGATTGTGTACTTACCTGCTAACTTTGTTGTTAGCAATTCTTTAAGCTCTTGTATGCTATTAACATTGAATTTAAATTCCTTTGGATTATATTTATAACCCAATTCTTGACTTGTTTGTGATCCAACTATTAATCCAAACAGAGCATTTTTATCTATACCATATGTGAAATTATTTATATTTTCTGATGAAATCAAATTTTTTGAGAGTG
>Ga0308395_1000858_pt1 | contig 22141 bp, 20 predicted proteins | sample Hotspr20SampleP4_FD_202097 | JGI IMG/M metagenome (GOLD analysis project Ga0308395, IMG submission 202097) | Hot spring phototrophic mat microbial communities from Mushroom Spring, Yellowstone National Park, Wyoming, United States - 20050930_P4 ...
ACTCTATCCTGTCTACCCTTCCCAAAGACACACTTAAAGATCAGCCGCAGAAAAACACGTTTACAAAATCTTTCTATCCTGAGTTTTACTACACTGCTAAGGTAGCTACCCCTTCGAAACAAGCCAAAAACACCCTATACCTCGGCGGTGTAGTGCCCAAAGGCTATTTCCAAATTTAATCCTGCTCACAGCCTCCTTAAATATTAGCTTTCATCAATTACTTATTTGACAGATATTATTTTTGATATGTTGTTGCCTAAAAATGGAGGCATCCTCTTTTTTTGTTTTGGCTTGACTTAAAAGATCTTGAACATTTCTAGCACAAACCTTTTTAAAGATTTATACCAATTAACATGCTCTTGTCAGTATCCCTACTGGTCGCAGTTGCCTAAAAATGGTGGCATCCTCTTTTTGTTTTGGCTTGACTTAAAGATCTCGGACATTTCAAGATCCCTCCTGCTCGCTTAAGATCCCTCCTGGTCGCAGCCTCTTTAAAATAGAACAGCGTATGCTGTGAACTAAAACATTAAATTAAATCCTAGCCGCAATCTCTTACATGCCCCATTGGTTGCAGCCTCGTTTCAAAGGTGATAAGCAAAATGGTTTTCCAAAACAAAAATCGTTGCTTAAAAATGCGTATCCCTCCTGGTCGCAGCCTCTTTAAAATAGAACAGCATATGCTATGGACTAAAACATTAAATTAAATCCTAGCCGCAATCTCTTACATGCCCCATTGGTTGCAGCCTCCTTTCAAAGGTGATAATCAAAATGGTGTGCCAAAACAAAAATCGTGGCATCCTTTTCTATTCAGCAGCTAAATGGTAGCGACTAAATAGTAGCGACTAAATGGTGGCATCCTGTTTCGAAATTGGAACGTAGGAATTTGCCTTGATCCCAGCCTCTTTGAAAATTACCTTTTGTTAGATAGTTATTCGAATGGTGCTGTTCACTAAAGAGCATAAGTGTTTTAAAAGCTTCGGCATCTGGTTAAATGAAATTCCAAAGTGTGTCTGGTAACACTGACTTATTGAAACGACTCTTGGGATGCTATCCTCTTGTCTTTTTATGAACGCGTTTTTAATGAAAAATTTCAACCCCCTATTTTTTCGGGTTGTCAGACTTGATATAATCCATTCAGGCATCTGCCTTGGTAGCAGCCTCTTCAAAAATTTCCTTTTGTTAGATAGTTATTCAAATAGTGCTGTTTATTAAGGCAAATTGTGTTTTAAAAGCTTTGGCATCTGGTTAAACGAAATTCCAAAGGGTGTCTGGTAACATTGACTTATTGAAAAGACTGTTTAGATGCCATCTTTTTGTCTTTTTATCAACGCGTTTTTAATGAAAAATTTTAATCCTCTACTTTTGGGGGTGTGAGACTTGATGTGATCTATTTACGGATACTTCACTTGTCTACTTCAATGTCCGCCTTTAAAAATTTACTTTCTAAAAACTCCATAAGCAGAAACACTTCAAATGTTGCGTATAGCAAAAGAGCATAATTGTTAAAGCAAGCCTTTATATGAGTAAGGAGCAGTTTGTGAGCTTAAACCCATCTATAACAGGCTTAGCGGCGGAATATATTGAATGAAAACAGTATGTTTAATCAAATCAAATTTTAATCGCATTCAACGCAAATTAAGCCTGCTACAAGAATTTTATGCGGCTCAAAAAATAATACTTTTTGCTTGATCGGTAGTATTGCTCAATGAATTTGGTCTTGCTAGTTAAAATTAAGTAGACGCTAAGTTGTTCTTGATAACAAAACTCGCTAACTAACCGCCCCTCGATATTCTGCTCTGGGCTAAGATAAATCTTGTGTTGAAATCTCTCAACTTGGTAAGTAATTTTTGTAATTCAACTCTAACTTTTGAATCTAGTGAAATACCTATCCAATCAGGTCTAAATTTTAGAGGATTCACATATTTTCCATTAACTTTAACAGAGAAACATAAATGCGGGCCTGTAGACAAGCCTGTTGAGCCAACTGCCCCAATAACGGTGCCTGCTGCCACTTTTTGACCAAGCTTAACATCTACTCGAGATAAGTGCCTGTAAATGGTCTCAATGTTTCCCTTATGCCTAATTATCACAGTTTTGCCATTTGTTCCCAACCACCCTGCATGAGTGATTTTGCCCTCCGCAACGCTTTTCACTGGAGCCCCATAAGGGGCTGATAAATCTACTGCTGGATGAGGTCTGTGATAGCCTAGGATAGGATGGAATCTATTAAAGCTAAAGTGGCTAGACACTTTTTGGTATTTGACAGGAGAGGCTAGCCATGAGCCGCCTGACTGGGTAAGATCTTCTAAGCCATAAAATTTTCCATTAGCTGCAAGCCTCGCCTTAAAAATTTCACCTTTAGTAGATGCAATGTAAATAGCTTTTAAAGATTGGTTAACGATTTCCTTATTCTGTAGCTCTTCAGCCACTACAATCACAAATGAGTCACCTCTTCTCAACCAACTGGCTTGATGTTGCAACGCTAGTTTTACATCACTCAATGTTCGCGCGGTTAAGGAGTTTTCCGCTAGAGCTTTTTCAAGAGACTCTAAAACAACACCCGAGACAATCCTTTCTCTTCTAACGATCTGAGGCACGCTGGTGTTAACACTCCAGTCGCCACCCACTTTATCAAACTCAACAGTGAGACCGTTTGACTGACTAACAGTATACTTTCGCACTTCCCCTCGCGACTTCTCGGTAATAACTTTGGTTCCAAGGCTTAAAGCTGGAAGGTTTCTTAGCTTTTTCTTTTCTTCCTTTCTTAAACTGCCAAGGCCGCTAAACTCTTCCAAAAACTGTTGCCAACTTAACTCTTTATTTAGCAAAACAACCTCTTGTTTCGGTAATGCCCTCTTGAGACAGTTGGCTGAAACCTGCCTTTTAAGAAAAGCTCCTTGCCAGCTTTCTTCAGCTACATTACTTTCTAAATTCCTTTCTAAAGAGACCTTAAACGCAACTACCCCAACCAAAAGAGGGAATATAAGCCACTGAAAATAACGCTCCATAAACCAAACAAGACAGCAGGACATAAGCTTAGAAATTTAGAGCCCCAGATTCAACGGTAGTTTTGCACTTTGACTTGCAGGCACGTCTTCTTAAAGCTTATCAAAAATCTCTAAGAATTTAGTTTGAAAACTACAGCACTGCGAAACCCGCGCCAGATGGGCTTCTAGAGCTTATTATCTATCATTAGCTTCTGGTTCCGTTTTATTTCGAATTGATAAAACCAGTTTGGTTTTTGCTAATATGTAGTTTTGCACCATCTGTAGTTAAGTAAAAGTGGTTTTATTTTAGAATCAACTAAGAGGAAATTTATTGAATGAGCATAAGAGAGGTTTTGGTTGTTTCAATCGTAGCTTTTAGCATCGCGCTAATTATTTTTGTCTATGCATTTGTTCTTCCTGCGAGAGTTTTTTCGACCGAGGAAGTTGTGGTTCTAATTCCTAAAGGAGCTTCATTGAAGGAGATCTCTAATGAGTTAAAAAAGAATGGGGTAATCAACTCATCCTTGGCGTTTCGAGCGTTAGCCAAATTAAAAAAAGTGGATTCGCGCCTTCAGCATGGAGAGTATGTTTTTCCAGCTCGGATGTCTCCCCTCCAAGTTCTAAAAAAATTGGTGGAGGGTGACAACATAAAAAGAACTGTGCTAGTAAGGCCATGCGATACTATCGAGACCATAAAAAAAACAATATCCGACTCTGGCTTGTTGTCTAGAGAGGAAGTAGACTTGGGTTTCAGCTTAGGCGCGCTTCTTGAAAAGTTTAAAATCCCATACCCATCCTTCGAAGGATATATTTTTCCCGAAACCTATACTTTTTCAAGGCCTATCAGCCCTGAAGAGTTAGTTGAAGTGTTGCTTAATTTCTCCTTTAAAAAATTTGAAGAGTTAGATTTAGAAACCCGGGGAAAAAAATATAATTTCAGTTTGCATGACGTAATTACGCTTGCATCAATCATAGAGGCGGAAACTCCCGACAAATTTGAGAAGTATTTAATTTCTTCAGTTTTCCACAACAGACTAAGGCTGGGGATGCCGCTTCAAGCAGACCCTACCGTAGCTTACGCCCTGTCAAAACACGGAGCAAGTTTAACAAAGGAAGATCTTAAAACTTACCATCAACATAATACATACATAAACAAAGGCTTGCCTCCGTCTCCAATTTGCTCTCCCGGAGCTGATGCCTTGGATGCTGCCGTAAACCCTGCTACAACAAATTTTTTATACTTTGTATCTGATGGAAAGGGTAAACATAAATTCTCAACAAACCTTAAGGATCATAACCTAAATGTTAAGCAATATAGAGAGAGTCTGAGTCAACCTTGAGATCTTTCATTAAACTAGTTGCATTTTTAAGTCACTCTTTAAATTTTATCTCACTTGCGGTTGCTGTTTGCGTTTGCTTGGTGTTGATTGCTAGATTTCCCGAAGCTTGGCTCATAAGCTTATTTTTTTTATTAGCTCCAATTTTCTTTAACTTCAGAAACCAGCTATTCAAGGATGTGTTGGACACTCTGGATGCTGTTTATGCAAAGAAAAATGCAGCCCTTGCTTTAGTTGAGGCCTCGCCTGAAAAATCACCAGTTATCGAGCGATATTTGTTAAAACCTATCAGAGAGCTTATTTCCTTTAGAACTGCATTGTTTTTGTTAAGAAAAGAACTGTTTTGTTTAATTTTTTCTAGCTTACTTTTACTTCTTTTTTCATTGCCAAGCTTTGCAGCTTCAGCTTTATTAAATGAACTTAACTCATTGACAGAGGAACTACAAAAAAAGGACTTACTGCTAGAGGCCTCTAAGCTAAAAGAGGAGCTCAAAAAATACTTGCCTTCTCAGGCAGCTCAAGACAAAACACAAACCTCTGGAGACTCTAAAACTAGGAAAAAACCTAATGACACAGCTGAGACAGATACCAAAAGCAGCAAAGCTGATGAAAATGTAGAGAAGTCAAGCAAAGAACGAGGTAGTCAAGCTTCCGAGCAGTCCGGCAATAGCTCTAAAAATCAGGGAGGCAAAGGATCAGAGTCTTCGCAAGGCGCAAACGGAGATGCGGGAGCAGAGGCTCAGGCAGGCGGCTCTAAGCAGCAACAAGGCCTTCAAGCCGGCTCGGGTAATCAGGCGGATAGTTCGGGGGAAGGAAAGCAAAATGGGTCCGATGGCAAAAAATCAAAGAATTTGGGTGATCAGAATCAAGAAGCAAAAGCTGATGAGGGTAAAAGGCCAGGCGTGGACGAGGTTTCAGCTGCTATGAGTTTGGGCGAGATAAAAAAAAGAATTCAGCAATTGGCCTCGCAGTCCCAACAGATAAACAACAAAAATGACTCTAGGAACGATTCTCCCCAGAAAGATACTAAAGATCGCTCAGGCGAGGATGCTCAAAGTCCTACAGCGGAGTCTGGTAAAAACTCTGAGAGAAAATCTGAAAATACCGATCAAGAAGGAAATAAAGAGAACAGTCAAGGCACTGAAGCCTCAAGCTCGGCTCACACTACCTTACAGCAGCCAAAAGAAGGCGGAGAAGGAGAACTTATGAATCGAAAGTTTAAGAGAGAGGGACAAGCAGAGATTAAAGGGCAGCTAACTGACTATGTTGAGGGAGATAAAATCACCAAGCGAGTTGAAGATGCAGTTACCGGGGAAAATAAAAAGATAGATGAATTTATTCCGCCTAAAAGGTATAAAAGTTTTTTTGATTAAATGCTGGAAAAGGAACTAGATCAAATAGGCAATTTTTTTGACACTTTTTTTAGCAACCTCAAAAAACACTTAGTGGGGCAAGAGACAACTTTAAAGTTTTTAATACTTAGTTTGATGTGCGAAGGCCATGTTCTGCTCGAGGGTATTCCCGGGTTAGGAAAAACATTAATGGTTAAATTGCTAGCCCAGTTGCTTGGCTTAGAGTTTAAAAGAATTCAGTTTACTCCTGACCTGATGCCATCCGACATTCTGGGTACTGAAATTTTGGAAGAGAGAGGTTCTGAAAAAAAATTTGTTTTTAAAAAAGGACCAATTTTCGCTAATTTTATACTAGCCGACGAAATTAACAGAGCTTCTCCTAAAACTCAATCAGCGCTACTTGAAGCTATGGAAGAGAGACAGGTTACAGCCTTTGGAAGCACTTATCTTTTACCTACACCTTTTTTTGTTGTTGCAACCCAAAATCCAATTGAATTTGAGGGAACCTATCCTTTGCCGGAAGCTCAGCTTGACAGGTTTTTGTGCAAGCTTTTAATTTTTCCGCCAACCGAAGAAGAGCTTGTAGAGATTTTAGAAAGAGAATCCTCAATCAAGGCGTTAAGAATAGATCCTTTGTTTAACTTCAGTGAAACTCAACGGATTTTAGCTTTGGCGAAAGCATTGATAAACTCAGTTTTAATACCAGAAAAGTTAAAAAGAACGATTGCAAAACTGACCTCAGCACTAAACCCTGCTTCCCCCAAAAGCCCCTCCTCAATCAAAAAGTACCTTAGATCAGGACCAGGTCCAAGGGGTGCAATTAGCCTTGCTAGACTTGCAAAAGCTTTAGCGGTTTCTCAAAAAAGAGCCCACGTTTCTCTTGACGATATAATTGAAGTTTTTCTGCCTGCTTTGAGACACAGGCTTGTTCTATCATTTGAAGCGCAAGCCGAAGGTATTCTAGTAGATGATCTTTTAACTGAGGTAACTAAAGTAAAGTAAATCTTACTAGGCACACTTCTCAAAACTCTAAATTCAACTCAGAAGCTTACAATTTTTTATTTTTAGACTTATAATTTTAGCAATTTATCAATGAAAATTTGTGTTATTGGGGGAGGCTACGTAGGCCTAGTTACTAGTGTTTGTTTATCAGAGTTTGGTCACGAGATAACTTTAATTGAGAAGGATCCCGAAAAGCTTGAAAAGTTAAGGAATAAGCAGTTGCCGATTTTTGAGCCCGGGCTCTATGATTATTTTCAGAGAAATTTAAGACTTGGGAATCTAGAGATAGCCAATTCACTGACGGGGATTTCTCCGGAAATGGTTTTTGTTTGTGTGGGAACTCCAATCGGAGCGGATGGCAGAACTGATTTGAGCCAGATTTTTGCCGTAGTAGACGAGTTGTGTGCTTCTTCCCTTGACGACTCCACGATAATTGTTTTTAAGTCTACTTACCCTGTTGGCACCACAGCAGAAATTAAAAGGAGGCTCAAAAATCATGGACGAGATTTCAGAGTTGCATTTTGTCCAGAATTTTTGAGGGAGGGATCTGCTGTTACTGACGCGTTTTATCCCGATAGAATTGTAATTGGATGTGATGATGACGAGGTCTTTGAAGTTCTAAGGAATCTTTTTGCGCCCTTAGTTCGAAACGGTAATCCTATCCTTAAAACTGATTTTGTAACAGCTGAGCTAACTAAATATGTTGCTAATGCGTATTTAGCTATGAGGATTTCTTTTATAAACGAAGTGGCGAACTTGTGTGAAGTGTTGGGAGGAGACATTAATCAATTGAGATCTTGTGTTGGCTCGGATTTTAGGATTGGACTTCGTTATTTTTACCCTGGAGCTGGGTTTGGAGGTTCATGCTTGCCAAAGGATTTAACAAGTTTAATCTCGTTTAGCAGGGATCACGATTTTGATTTTCGCTTAGCTAGAACAGTTCTGGATGTTAATGCTAAGCAAAGAAGAATTTTGTGTGATAAAATCTATCAGTTTTACAGCTCTGTAAATTTATCTGATAAAGTTTTCGGTGTTTGGGGACTATCATTTAAAGCATTAACTGATGATGTAAGAGAGGCATCAAGCTATTACCATTTAAAAGAGCTAGCCTCTCGTGGAGCTAGATTTAAAGCTTTTGATCCAGAAGCATCTGAGAAATTTAGAGCTGCATATCCAGAGGTTGCAGAATCTGTTGAGTTTGTCACCTCGATGTACCACGCTGTTAAAGGCGTTAACGCTTTACTGATTTTTACTGAGTGGACGGTGTTCAGGTCTCCTAATCTGGAAATTTTAGCTAGCGAGCTTAAAGATAAAATTATTTTCGATGGCAAAAATCTTTTAGATCCTGCTCAATTGAAAAAGGCGGGCCTTAAGTATTGGGGCGTTGGGGTAAGAAATTTCTAGAAGTTTTCGTAGGTGGTATCAGGTTTGAAAGTCCTTGTAACGGGAGGAGCTGGCTTTATAGGCTCTAACCTTGTTTATGCGTTATTGAAGCAGGGTTGTTCGGTAGCTGTGCTGGATAATTTTTATACGGGTTCAAAAAAAAATTTAGCTAATTGCTTGGCTCACATTGAACTTTTTCAGGAAGATATAACGCAAGTTGATATTTTTAGACTGGGTTCATTTGATTTGATTTTTCATTTAGCTTGTCCTGCATCTCCAGCGAAATATCAAGCGGATCCTCTCTTCACTGTACAAACAAGTTACTTCGGAACTTTAAAAGTTTTAGAATATGCTAGATCAACACGATGTAAAGTTATTTTTGCCTCAACTTCGGAAGTTTATGGAGATCCTCAGGTTCATCCACAAGTTGAGACTTATTTTGGAAATGTGAATCCTGTTGGGCCGCGAGCTTGTTACGACGAGGGCAAAAGGGTGGCTGAGACCTTGTGCTATATTTTTTACAAGCAGTTTGATGTTCAAGTTATAATAGCAAGGATATTTAACACTTATGGTCCGAATATGGCTGTTGATGATGGTAGAGTCATTTCTTCATTCATCACTAACGCACTTCGAGGGACAGATCTAGTTATTTATGGCTCAGGCCATCAAACTAGGTCCTTTTGTTATGTCTCAGACTGTGTTGCTGGTTTGTTAAGTTTGGCGTTTCTAGACGAGTTTGATGTTTTTAATCTCGGTAACGATCATGAAGTAGAGATACTAGAGCTTGCAAACCTAGTATTAAACCTAACGAACTCTCAATCAGGTATCTCATTTGTAGAGGCACCTCAAGATGATCCTGCGAAAAGAAGACCCGACATATCGAAGTTGATCACTAAAACAGGGTGGAAGCCGCAAGTTGGCCTAGACGAAGGGCTGAAAGCCACAATTGAGTATTTTAAGAACGAAGTTGCTTGATCCAGCGCTAATTAGAAATTTTTCTATCATAGCGCATGTTGACCACGGAAAGTCTACTTTAGCAGATAGGTTTTTAGAGCTAACTAATTCAGTAACTGCTTCAAAAATGAAGGAACAATTTTTAGATAGACTCTCTCTAGAGAGAGAAAGAGGAATAACTATAAAAGCTCAAGCTGTTAGCTTGAAATATAAAGGATTCATCCTCAACCTCATTGACACACCAGGGCATGTAGATTTTGCGTATGAAGTTTCTCGAAGTTTGGCGGCTTGTGAGGGGGCGCTTTTACTTGTTGATGCCACTCAAGGGGTAGAGGCGCAGACTCTTGCTAATGCCTATTTAGCTATTGAGGCAGGGTGCCATATTTTGCCTGTAGTTAATAAGATCGATTTGCCAAATTCAGACATAGGCAGAACTCTTGAGGAGATTAGGGAGATTGTCGGGATATCTGTGGAAAAAAGCTTCGCTGTGTCGGGAAAAACTGGTCAGGGCGTTGATGCTCTTTTATCTGGAATCATAGAGTTAATACCGCCTCCAAGTGGAAGCGTGGAAAAACCGCTCAAAGCTTTAGTTATTGACTCTTGGTACGACTCTTTCAAGGGGGCTGTTCTACAGATAAGAGTTTTCGATGGAGTATTGAGCAAAGGCGATAGAATAGCATTCCTTCACGCGGATAGGGTGGAGGTTGTAAACTACGTCGGCTTATTTGATCCTTTCCCTCGAGAAATCTCTAGTTTATCAGCGGGAATGGTGGGTCAAATTGCGTGCAATCTCAAATCGGTTCGCGATGTTAAAATAGGTGATACGATAGTTGAGTATCAATACAGGCATAAAACCGAGCCAATAAAAGGTTTCAGAGAAGTTAAGCCCAAAGTTTTTGGGGGTTTTTATCCCGATGATCAAGACGATTTCGATGATTTAAAAGAAGCTTTAGAAAAACTTAGTTTAAACGACTCAGCAATCACTTTGCAGGCGGAGTCCTCAGCCGCGCTAGGAAGGGGATTCAGGTGTGGTTTCTTAGGATTGCTCCACATGGAGATAACAAAAGAACGACTCGAAAGAGAGTTTGGTGTTTCTCCTGTAGTAACTACTCCTAGTGTTCCCCATGAGGTTTTACTGAAAAATGGCTCTGTTATTGAGATTGAAAATCCAAGCGCGCTTCCCGATTTTGGACAAATTGTTGAGATTAGAGAACCTTTCGTTTCTGTTACAATCCATACTCCCGCGGAGTATGTAGGTTCTATTCTTGAGCTGTGTCAGGAAAAACGCGGAAGGCAAATTTCTTTTTCAAATGTGGCTGCTAACAAGATCATTCTTCAGTATCAGCTGCCTTTGGCTGAGATTGTTACAGATTTTCACGATAAACTTAAAGCGCTTTCTAAGGGGTATGCCTCTTTTGATTATGAGCCGGTTGGTTTTAGACCATCCGATGTGGTTAGAATTGATGTCAAAATCAACAATGAGCCAGTGGATGCCTTAAGCTTTTTAGTTCATAGATCAAAGTCATATTATTTCGCGCGCAATTTGGTTGATACTTTAAAGGAGCACATTGAGAGACAACTTTTTGAAGTTAACATTCAAGCTTGCACAGGCTCTAGAGTGATAGCTTCTGCAAAGTTAGCGCCGCTACGAAAAAATGTTACAGCTAAATGTTATGGAGGAGACATTACCAGAAAAAGAAAGCTTTTAGAAAAACAAAAAGAAGGTAAAAAAAGACTAAAACAATTAGGCTCTGTTGAGGTTGATAAAAAAGTATTTTTGCAAATTCTCAAGAAAACTTAATTGTGATTTTTTTATCCATTCCCCAAAAGCATTTTTTCATAGCAAAAGAAATTCCAATTATTTTTTGAAATACTAGTTAAAGCTTGCTTTTAGCTGCCGCAGTTTTTTGGGGTTTTTAAATGTATCAGCCAATTTAAAGATGCCATCATGCTTACTAAAGGTAAATGGAAATTGCTACGAGCGACTGAAATCTTTGAGAAGTTTTTACCACGAAAAAAATTAGATCGTGTTTAGCTATGCAAAGTTTTAAGGAGCTACCAAAGTTTTCTAGCTTATGTCTTTTAGACTAAGCTTAGTTGATAATGGAGATCTTTGCTTTTTTGCAAACGCTTAAGCTTTAAAGCCTTAAAGTTGTATGCGAGGATTTAGTCTTCTAGTAAGACAAAGACCTCGTTAGGTCTGAGTAACTTTAAATTTTTTCTTATTAAGCGCTCTTTTTCTATGTCTGATAGCTGGAATAGATGTAAAAGTTTTTTGGTAACGTTTACATTCTTCTTTAACAAAAAATTAAGGTATTTCATCTCCGCAAGTTTAAGTCTTAAATGCTTAATATCTTTCTTGTGCTCGTAGAACCTGTACACACCGAGGCAAATTAAAAGCAAAGAAGCTAATAACCAAAAGTGTCTCACTTTTTTTAGCTTAATTGAACAGTCGTATTTTTCAAGTATAAAATTTAACGATGACCTTTGAAGTAGAGGAAGTTCAAGCTTTTGAGATTTTAGACTCGCGAGCTCGTCCAACAGTTTGCTGTGGTTTAAAATTAAAAGGCCAAAGATATTTTTTTGCAAAAGTGCCTTCAGGAGCTTCAAAGGGCTCAAGAGAGGCGTTAGAGCTTAGGGATAATGATGATCGATATATGGGATGGGGCGTCAGGAGGGCTATAAGCTCCATTGAAAAAATTATTGCTCCTGAAATTAAACGAAGGACTTTTAAATCCCCGCAAGAGTTTGATGAATTTTTAATATCGTTGGACAGCTCTGGTAACAAAAGTAATCTTGGAGCTAACGCTATTCTTGCTTGCAGCATGGCCTTCTGGCGTTCTGTAGCTAGTTTAAAAAATTGCGAGTTGTTCGAGCTTTTCGAGGGATCAAAATCCTTGCCCGTTCCTATGATTAACCTAATAAACGGAGGAGCTCATGCTGATAATCAGTTGGAGTTTCAGGAATTTATGATTGTCCCAAATGGATTTCCTATGTTCTCCAAAGCAGTTCAAGCTAGCGTCGAGGTTTTTATGGCTCTGAAACAAAAACTTAAAGCAAAAGGATTTCACACAGCATTAGGTGATGAAGGGGGCTTTGCTCCCAATCTTCAGGAGATCGAAGCATTAGAAGTTCTCAGTGAAGTAATACACGAGTCTCGTTACCAATTAGGCGAGCAAATCAGCTTGGCTATTGATGTTGCAGCTACAGAGCTTTGGGATGGAAACTGTTACCGAAGTAAAAAATCAAGCTCCTTTGTCTATACTCCTGAAGAGCTTATCAATTTTTACAACTCTATTTTAAGTAAGTTCAAAGTAATCTCAATAGAGGATCCTTTTGCAGAGTTTGATCATCAGAGCTGGAGAATTTTTACAAGTCAAAGGCCTGATACTATAGTCATAGGAGACGATTTATATGTGACCAATCCAAAAATCATCAAAGAGGGGATTGATAATCGACTGTCGAACGGAGTCTTAATTAAGTTAAATCAAATAGGCACGGTTTTAGAGACCTTACAAGCTATTCAGTTAGCGCAGCATGCTGGCTGGAAGGTGGCAATAAGTCATAGAAGCGGCGAAACAGAGGATACTTTTATCGCTGATCTAGCTGTAGGTGTGGGTGCAGACTTCATAAAAACAGGCTCAGTTGCAAGATCGGAAAGAACAGCCAAGTACAATCGACTTCTCGAGATTTCTCATTTCCACCCAAATTTAAAGTATAAAAGTTTTTGTTAAAGTTAGTATTTTTAGCTCTTGTTCCCTCGTTACTCGCTTTTCTTAGTCTAACTCCTAAGGAGGATTGGCCTTGGTTTGCGGAGTACTCTGTTAATTTCTGCCTTGGCATTTTATTCTGTCTCTCTTTGGTTAAAAGTCTGAGCTCTTTTTGGCTCTTTTCTATCGCATTCGCTTTATGCGTTCAGTTAAACTCAGTTTGGCTTCTTGATACTATTCAGAAGTTTGGCAATTTTAGCTTTGCAGTTGCGGTGATAATTTGGGCTTTGTACTTTATTTTAAATTTAGGCTCCTCTAGCCTATTCTTTCTTTTTTACCGCTGCCTCAAAGATTTCAAGTTCGGAGTTCTAGCGTTTCCCGCGGCGTGTGTTGTTTGGGAAAACTTGCCTCTTCAGTTTTTTCCTTGGAAGCTAGGTTACTGTTTTTTTTCGGAAAAATATATAAGCCCAATTGTAAGTATTTTAGGAACATCCGGTTTGACATTCCTAGTGTCTCTTGCTTCGACGATATTGTTAAGCAAGACCCGGTTCAAAATCCCAATTTTTATCGGTTTGCTCGCTACTACAGCATTGCCACTTGACGTTTTCCAACCACAAAAACAGCTTAAGGGCGAAGTACGAGCTGGACTGATTCAGCCGAACCACTCCATTGATTTCAAGCATAATCTCCAGCGGTTAAATGAGGTTATACTTGACCTTAATCTTTTAAGCGAAAAAGTTTTGAACGCAGATTTGATTATTTGGCCTGAAAGCGCAATTAACGATTTAATATTTGCGGGCATAAATCACATTGACGAAGATAGATATTTAAGAAAGCTTTCTTTTGCAAAGCCAACCCTACTTGGTATGTTGACTCAGGATGAGTTTGGACAAATCTATAACTCTGTTATTGCTTTAGGTAATGATGGAGAAATTAAAGGCTTGTATCACAAGCAAATTCTCACACCATTTGGGGAGTATATCCCATTTAAAAATTATTTGCCTTTCTTGACCGTCTTGAATCCAATTGAGGATTTTTCGCCCGGGCTTAAGTCGGAGCCTCTAGAGGTTTTGGGGCTGAGAGTAGGAGTCTTAATCTGTTATGAAGATCTATTTCCAGAGCTTAGCTTGAGGTATGCAAAGCAAGATGCAGACTTTATTTTGGTTGTAGCTAATGATTTATGGTTTGGACTCAACTATGCTCCTTATCTGCATGATCGTTTTGCAAGATTCAGAGCACGGGAAACCTTGGTGCCTTTAGTAAGGGTCACAAACTCAGGTGTTAGTTCGGTAAGCGATATGTATGGCGCTTCAGAAGTTAAACTTAAAAGAAATTCAAAACTTGCTCAAGCCACCTCGATAAAGATTTACTCCTCGGGGCAATCTATTTTTACTAAACAGGGCAGTGAAGTTTTGCGCTATTTTGTGAATATTAGTCTTTTGTTAATAGCTATGAATTTAACCTTCAAAACCATAAAATTGGGTGTAAGACTAAAGAGATGAGAATCTTTTTTGTTTTTATCATACAGGCTCTTTTTCTAAGTTGCTCAAATTATGGAAGAGGAGCCTTAGAGCACACCGCTTTTACTTCCACAACTTCGGCAGGAGTGGGAGCAGGGGTTGGTGCAGTTGTTGGAAATCAGTTAGGTTTAGTAGGTGAAGGGGCTGGAGTAGGAGCAGGCGCAGGTTTGATTAGCGGACTAGTTTTGGGCTCTCAATTGGACAATCTTGCTTATAGACAGGAGATATTAGGGAGGAAATTAGCTGCAATCGATGATCACTTATCTCAACAGAGAAATTTTTTTGAGCTAAATTTTGAAAAAAATCTGAGAGGAGCTTTGGAGTATGAGCCAAAAATTGTAGATATTTATTTTGAGCCCGGAAAATCAGATATCCCCTCCAGCTTTAAGCCAACATTAGAAGCCATTTGCTCGGATTTTAGACAGCTAAACTTTCCGGCAACAGTTGGTGTTGAGTTAAAAGTAAGAGAGGGCAAAAGTTTTAACCAGGATATGATGATTGCTAAATCTCGATTGGACAACATTCGTAGCTTTCTTAGAGGGTGCGGCATAGACAAAAGCCTCTTAGAGGATAAGATTGTTACAGTCCAGGTTGAGCCGCTCGATAATTTTGAAAGTAATCAAGCAAGAATAATGGTGATTAAGGGATTAGCCATCAAAGAGCAGTAAACTTTCACTCTCCAAATTGTTGTTTAGATGCAGGCATTCTCTCTCTGATTCTATTAGCCACTTCAATTGGTGCACTTACCCCAATAAAGACTATTTCTTCTTTGGCAATTGCTGCTGTTCCTGCGCTGATTGTTCCAAAATCAAGAAGTCTTCCAAGCAAAGATTGGCTGGTTTTAACTTCTCTTAGATCATCTAATAGTAGCGACATCATTTTATACTTAAAGCTTAGCAACCCTGACTCTTGAATCAGCTTCTGGTTTGTTAGGGTGTAACGCTCGTTAAATTTTCGTCGGAATGCCTCAAGCAACAGAAGAGCCGGAACCACTTTAAAAAATAAAGCCAATTTTGGATTTTGCACTACAAAGTCAAGCCTTAAACCTAAGGCAAAAATAAGAAGAGAGAGTAATATCAGATTAATCAAACTTTTTAAACTTCTAGTCGCTTGCCATAAGACCTGCTCGTTCGGGTTCAAAATCATTTTAACCTTAAATATAACACGTCTAATTGTTTAGGTTTGATATTTAAATCGCAGGCTTAAAAATTGCATCTTAAACAGAGTAGATGATTTTTATGACAGCAGTGGCAATCTTCGTAGTGCTTGGTGTATTGGCAGGCGCTTTTCTTGTTTGGTATTCAATCCGATCTACCCCGGATTACAAAACAAGGGAGGCTGCTTTTTTAAAGCTGCAGTCAAAATTGGATAAATCGATGACCGAACTTGATGAGAAAGGCGGTCAATTCAACCGTCTTCTGGCGGAGGCTGAAGAGGCTTTAGACCTTTTAAAGCTAAAAGTAGAGGCTGCTGAGGATATGCTAAAAAAAATGGCTCAGTTAGATGATATGGTTAAAAACTTTACTTCTAGTTTGACGTTTAAAGAGGAAAAACTAAAAGAAACATTTAATCAAATGATGGCTGCTACACAAAACTTAGAGAACTTTATTGAAAGAGCTAGTGCCTCTATTGCAAACAAAGTTAAAACTTTTTTGCAAAGTCAAAGTGGATTGCGAGGGCATAGCCGCTTAGAGGATGAAATAGAAATTACAAGTCAAAAATATGACAACCAGATATCCAAGGAACCAAAAGACAGTTTAAGATCAGATCCTCGCTTAGGAGTATTGGGAGCTAGGTAACAATGAGTGTAAGCAACTATACATTAGGCTCCGCGGGTTTTTATTTATTTAGAAAGTTGGATATTCTAAACAATAATCTCGCGAACCTTAACACAGTAGGCTTTAAACAGGATAAAGTAAGTTTAGCTGAGCAGCGGTTTGAGGAAGCTCTAGCCGCTAAACTTGATAATTTAGGGCCTTATGCAAGGTATGATTTTGAAAGGTATCGAGGTTCAAAAATCAGCTCCGAGTTCACTATTTTTGATCAAGGCCCGATTATGCACACAGGAAATAGCCTTGATGTGGCTATTACTAATCCTGGCGCTTTTTTTGTTGTTGAAACTACCTCTGGTTTAGCTCTAACCCGTGCTGGCAATTTTGCTATAAACGATGCTGGCCAGCTTGTAACTCAATCAGGTCAAATTGTTCTGGGCGACGGAGGGCCTATTTCGATAGGAAATGCTACAGACCCCAAAATATTGCCAAATGGCAAAGTGGTTGCCAGGGTAGGAGATAATGAAATCGAAGTAGGGAGAATCTCGGTTGTTAGGGCAAATGGAACTCTTGAAAAAATAGGCTCAAATTTGTTCAGGTTGCAAGGTAGTTTAGAGCCTATGGAGAACCCTCAGCTTGCCGTGGGTCACTTAGAGCAAAGCAATGTAGAGCTGGTTCCAACAATGTTAGAGTTGATCGCCACAAATCGCACTTTTGAGTTGTTCACCCGGGTTGTTCGAGCAATAGAAGAGTTAAACGATGGATTGTTAGGTTCAGGTAACTGATTATGATTAGAGCACTTTATTCGGCTGCAACTGGGATGGTAGCTCAACAGTTTCAGCTTGATACTATTTCAAATAATTTAGCCAATTCAAACACTACTGGATTTAAGAAATCAAGAGCGGATTTTGAGGATTTAATCTACCAATATTTGCTAGAACCTGGAGCAGAAGTTCAAGAGGGAACTGCAAGCCCCACAGGTATTTATGTTGGTTTAGGAACAAGAGTGGTTGGAACATCAAGAGTTACAACCCAAGGTGACCTAATAAACACTAACAATCCTTTGGATGTTGCAATTCAAGGCGAAGGTTTTTTTGGCGTAGAAATGCCTGACGGCACTATTGCTTTTACTAGGGCTGGGAACTTTCGCATACGAGAGGATGGACGACTTGCAACGCCTGATGGCTTTGCTCTTGTTGGAGTAACAAGCATTCCACCTGAAGCACTTGAAATTTCAATATCCGCGGATGGTCAAGTTTCTTACTTGCTGCCCGGCGAAACGGCTAGACAAGAGGCGGGACAGCTCACTGCTTATCGGTTTATAAATCCCGCTGGCTTAAAAGCCATTGGTAAAAATTTCTTTGTGTCTACGGCTCAATCAGGAGATCCTCAAGAAGGACAGTGGTCTCTCGAAGGCTTTGGGAGATTGGCCCAGGGTTTTCTAGAGTCTTCTAATGTAAGTATTGTTGAAGAGATTTTAAGGATGATTCAAACCCAAAGAGCTTATGAGGCGGCTTCGAAGGGCATATTGACCGCTGATGAGATGCTGGGTCAAGCGAACAATTTGAAGCGATGAGGTTTCTAAAATTTAGCTTGCTACTAACTTTAATCTTACTAGCCGAGCAAAATCACAAGTATGATGTTTTATTAGAAGGAAAACCCGATGTCCAGGTTACTTCAAAATTGGTAAAGGTTTCAGATATTGCGAAAATTACGCCTATCTCAAATTTAGATTTGGCACTAGCTGTAGGAAAGGTTGCGGTTCTGGAAAGTTTAAGGCCGGGTGAAACTGTATTTATTAAAGGGCAGGATGTCCTAGAGAAGCTAGGAGAAAAAGGCTTTAGGTTGGATGCAATAGGTTATGTTTTCCCAACCGAGTTAACTGTAACTCGGATTTCGGGAAGCTTGAGCAAGGAGGAAATTAAGCAATTTTTAACAACAACCGTGTTCAGAGGCCGCGATGTGGAGGTATTGGATGTTCAAGTTAGCTCTGTGGTTTTGCCTAATGATCCCAGAATTCTTGAGCTTGTTAATTTTAGCGAAAACAATCAAAGCTTGACTGCTACCCTTTTAGTTGGAAACGAAGAAGAAACTGTCTCTGTAGACGCTCAGGTAACTTTCCGAGAGTTTAAACAGCTTCCTGTTTTTGTGTTCTCTGCAAATAAAGGCCATAAAATTACAGAGGATATGCTGGTTTTACGGAGAGTGAGTGCAAGTTCAGTGCTAAGAGATTCCTTGCCTTTAGAAGAGTGTGTAGGCAGAGTTTTAAGCGCAAATGTAAAAGCTGGAGAGGTTTGCACTTTGAGTAAAACACTGAAAGAGCTTTTGCTTCGAAAAAAAGAGCCGGTTGAAGTGGTTTATGAGTCTGGCGGGCTAACAGTCAAAATGTTAGGAGAAAGTCTATCTGACGCAGGCATTGGTGATATTGTGATGGTAAAAAACCTTTCATCGGGCAGGATAGTGCAAGGAGTGCTTTCCAAAGATAAAAAAGTGCTGATCCAATGAAAGCTTTGATACTGCTTTTTTGCGTTGCAACTTTTAGCTGTTCCGCTGTAAAGACTGCGGGAGATAAACCTGTTGTTAGAAACGCTCAACCAGAGAACCCCTTTTCAGATATCTCCACAGAGTCAATGGCAAGGGCTAGTTTTTCTGCCCACACTGTTGCTGTTCCTCCTGTCGGAAAATTTGGAGCTTTCAATCCAGGAACATCAGCCAGCCTGTGGCGCGACGATTTTAGAAATGGCCACGTGGTGTTAGATAGGAGGGGGCTGCAAGTTAATGACATCATTACAATTTTGATTTATGATGATAGCGAGGCAACCAGTGATGCTAAAACTGATGTCAGCTCTAAAAGCGGAATCTCTGCAACAATTGAGGAATTTCTTGGATTGCCTCAGTACATTTTTAAACGAATTGACACCTACCTTAAGAAAGATTCGCAGGGAAATGTTGATCTGACTCAGCCGTTAGTTAAAGGGGGAAGCGAGTCCTTCACAAAAAACGAGGGCAAGACCTCGCGAAAAGGGAAGATCAAAGCTACAATATCGGCGTTTGTTGTGGATGTGTTACCTAGCGGCATTCTTAAAATCCAAGGAGAAAAAAGGATTAAAGTGAACAATGAAGAGCAAATCTTAGTAGTTACCGGTTTTGTTAGGCCAGAGGATGTGGACAGTTTTAATCAAGTTGACTCTTCTCGAGTGGCTCAGGCAAGAGTTGAGTTTCTTGGAACGGGCTCAGTTAGTAGTCCCCAAAGAGGCGGGTGGCTATCAAATTTAGTCAGAGATCTATGGCCTTTTTAAAAAAATTAGCGATTTCTTTTTTGATGTTTTGCGTGCTTTTAGAGAGTCAAACTCGATTGAAGGATGTTGCGAAAATTGAGGGAGTGCGAGGAAATCAGCTAGTGGGATACGGATTGGTAGTGGGTTTAGCTGGTACGGGGGATGGTGGCAGCTCTTTTTTTACCGTTAAATCTGTGGCCAATATGTTAGAAAGTTTTGGCATCAAAGTTGATGCTAAACAAATTAAAGTCAAGAATGTGGCGGCTGTGATAGTAACAGCTGATCTTCCTGCATTTGCTGGGGTAGGCACAACGCTTGATGTTGTTGTGTCTTCAGTTGGAGATGCTAAGAGCTTGTCTGGGGGCACTCTAGTTATGACTCCACTGAGAGGTCCAGATGGCTTGGTGTACGCGGTTGCACAGGGTCCGATCACGGTTGGAGGGTATAGTTTTCAAACTGCTCGTGGCGACTCTGTCACTCAGAATCATCCGACAGTCGGATATATTTCTAACGGCGCAATCGTTGAAAGAGCAGTTAACTTTGATTTTTCAAGCAAAAGTGTGGTGAGAGTCTATTTGAAAAATGGCGACTTCACAACAGCGCAGAATATCCAAGAGCAGATAAATGAGTTCTTCGGAAAAAAACTTGCCACAGCGTACGATAGTGCTACTATTGATGTAGACTTCACATCCTTGATTTCACAACCAGGTGAGTTAGTCAAACAAGTTGCAAAACTTGAAAATCTACCGGTAACTTTGAGCAGGCCGGCCACAGTGGTTATTAACGAGCGAACAGGAACAGTTATTGTCTCAGAGGAAGTGAAAGTATCCAAGGTAGCCATAGCACATGGAAATATAAGCGTTATCGTCAGACAGACTAACAGGGTTGTTCAGCCTAACCCCCTTGCGGAGGGGCAGACTGCTCTTGAAGAGAACACAGACTTAACGGTTGCGGAAGAAAAGAGAGTTTTAAATGAAATTGGTGGAGATGTGCCTCTAAGTGAATTAGTAAAAGCGTTAAATGCCCTAGGCGTAACTCCTAGAGATTTAGTATCTATTTTTAGCGCTCTCCAAAAATCTGGGGCTTTAAATGCTGAACTTGTAATAATGTAGCTGTGAAGCCTAGCCATTTAAAGTCTGTGCAATCTTTGGCTGAGTCAGCTGTTAAACAACAGAATATTTCTGACTCTCAAGCGCAACAGGGAGCCAAGGAGCTAGCGAAGGAGTTTTTCAAGCTTCTAACAACAGAGCTTCTTAAGACTGTAAAATTCGATAGCTCTTCCGAGCTTGAGGAAGACTTTCTGAAAGGTCACTTGGGAGAGATCTTCGCTGGGCATTTTGCCGAAACTGCTCATAGCATTGTTAGAGATTTGGAGAAGGCGATGCAGCAAGTTAAGAAAGGTTGAGGGTTCAAGGTTTGGAATAAAATATGAACCAGTTCTTAAAAAAGTGTGATAGAATTAAAAAATAGAGATGAAAATTAATGATCCATCGTCTAAAAAACCTGTCTCAACTTCGATACAGCACTCGGTAGTAGCTAAAGAAACGCCTACACAGAAGCAAGCGAAGGCGCTAGAGGAGAGTTTGAAAGAGGATGCAGTCGCTAATAGTAAGCTAGCTTCAATGGTTTCAAAAGCAGCCGAAGAGATCGCTACAGAAGTTTCGCAAGTAAGAAAAGATAAATTAGAGGAGGTTAAGGCAAAAATTGCTCAAGGAACGTTGCCGGATAACTCAGCAGTTGCTGAAAAAATTGCTAGGTTATTAAATTGATTTATGGTTGAGAAATCCTTAGTTGAAACTGAAATAGCCCTTCAAACTCAGTTAAAACAACTTTTTCTGGACCTTAAAGATGGGCTTATAAAAGGTGAGTTAAAAGGAGACTTGATCGATCAAATAGAATTGCTGGGAGAAAAAATAAGAACTAATCGAGAAAAGCTAGCCTCTGCTTCTATTAGTGTTGAAGATAAAAACAAAATCAACAGTCTTGTAGTAGAAAACCAAGCTTTATTTAGGGCAGTATCAGATCTTTTACGTTTTAACGCTGATCTGGTCGAACTTTTAAAAGATTTAGCGCAAGATAAATCTTTTGACACTTATAGAGTTGTTGCCGGAAAGATTGAAGTAGAGTGAAATCCTAGGGGAAACTAAACTAAAAAAGCACGCCCACGTTAAACTCTCTCCAAAATCAGCGCAACTAAAACTTAGATAAGGTAGCTAAAAGCAAAGCTTGAGTGATTTAAAGCAAAGCCAAATTAATCAAGCAATTTAAATCAACGCAAAGTTAATTAAAAATAAATCTAAAACAAAACTTGTTTAGCTAAGACATCACTAAAATAAAAAGGAAATCTGAGTGAGAGATTTAATAACGCTCTAGGCTATGAAAAAATTTTAAAGCCAGCCAGTTAAAAAATTCGATGGCTTGCTTAAAAATGAAATTGCAGCTTACAGAAGTTGAGTTTGCGTAAACTTAGGAACTCTAATAGGCTTGAACTGAATTTTTGGGATTTTTAGCTTTAGCACAAGACATCAGACGAGCTGGCCTTTGAGCACGATGCCAATCTAAACTTGCCACTACGCAAGATATTTATCAGTAATTCCGCCAAACAAGTAGCGGCTAGGAGAAAATAGATTTGGAGCCCCAGAGTCTTTATCTAGTCAGATAACAAAATTAGAGTTAGGTTATGGGTAAAAAACCTTTACAAACTCAAATAAATTAGTTTACTCAATGGGCCATGCAGCACAAATCCTAGGCTTGCTCTTAAATTTAAATGGGAGCTAAATTTTGATTGCCTTCTAAACTGAGGCAATAAAACTAAGATTACTACGGTAGATCTAGTTTCAAAAATA
>Ga0308395_1000860_pt1 | contig 22109 bp, 22 predicted proteins | sample Hotspr20SampleP4_FD_202097 | JGI IMG/M metagenome (GOLD analysis project Ga0308395, IMG submission 202097) | Hot spring phototrophic mat microbial communities from Mushroom Spring, Yellowstone National Park, Wyoming, United States - 20050930_P4 ...
TTCTTTTGGTTTGAACCCGGTCCAGATCCACATCCGGTTTTTGCCTCCAAGCGCCAGGCGTTGAATCCGATTGCGATTCTATCGTCGCTGTGCTTGGAGGTTACATAAAATCTGTCAGTCAATCAGGGATGTCGGCTATGAAGGTCCGCGCCACTTTGATGCCCACGCCTACCGCACCGAGGACTACGAAGGGGTGAAAGACTTTGCGCGCGGCTGTATGCGCACCTACCTCATTCTCAAGGAGAAGGCGCGCCAGTTCAATGAGGATGCGGAAATCCAGGCGCTGCTGGCAGAGATAAACGCCGATGACGGGCAGGTTGCGCCGTATATGGGCAGGTACGAACGCGCCAAAGCCGAGGCGTTGAAGGGGCTGACCTTTGACCGCGCTGCGGTTGCCTCGCGCGGGCTGCTGTACGAGCGGCTGGACCAGCTGACGGTGGATTTGCTGCTGGGAGTGCGCTAGCGCGCAGCCCGCAAGGCAGGTGAGCAATGATTTTCTGCGGGATTGATGTTTCTACCACGGCGACCAAAGCCGTATTTGTGGATGAGGACGGCCGGCTGCTGGCGATGGCATCCAGCGAATATTCCTTTGAAACGCCCCAGCCGCTGTGGAGCGAGCAGCATCCGGATTTGTGGTGGACGGCGTGCTGCCGCGCCCTGAACGACGCGCTGGCACACAGCGGGGTGGATGCCGCCCAAATTGCCGCTGTCGGCCTGACCGGTCAGATGCACGGTTTAACCCTGCTGGACGCCGAAGGTCGGGTTCTGCGCCCGGCGATTTTGTGGAACGACCAGCGCACTCAGGCGGAATGCGATGAAATCCACCGCCGCATCGGGCGCGAGCGGTTTATCCAGATCACCGGCAACCCGGCGCTGACCGGCTTTACGGCTCCAAAAATCCTGTGGGTGAAGCGCAATGAACCTGAAATTTACGCAAGCGCGGCGCACGTGCTTTTGCCCAAAGATTATGTGCGCTACCGCTTGACCGGCGAATTCGCCATGGACAAAGCCGACGGGGCCGGCACGGTGCTGATGGACTTGCGCAGCCGTGACTGGTCGCAGGAAGTGCTGAGCGCGCTGGAAATTCCGCCGCAGTGGATGCCGCCGTTGTACGAAGGCAGCCAGATTACCGGCCTGGTCAGCCGCGAAGCGGCCGCCGCTACCGGTCTGCGCGCCGGCACGCCGGTGGTCGCCGGCGGCGGCGACCAGGCTGCCCAGGCGGTGGGGGTGGGCGCCGTGGAAGAGGGGATTGTCGCCCTGACGCTCGGCACCAGCGGGGTGGTGTTTGCCAGCTGTGAACAGCCGTTCATCGAACCGCAAGGCCGGCTGCACGCCTTCTGCCATGCGGCTGCCGGGCAGTGGCACTTGATGGGGGTGATGCTTTCGGCGGCCGGCTCGCTGCGCTGGTACCGCGATACGTTTGCGCCGCAAACTTCCTTCGATGATCTGGTGCAAACTGCGGCAGCGGCTGCGCCGGGCGCTGAGGGGCTGCTGTTCCTTCCCTACCTGACCGGAGAACGCACCCCGCACCCCGACCCCTACGCGCGCGGGGCGTTTGTGGGCATCACCGTACGGCACGGCATGGGCCACTTCACCCGCGCCGTACTGGAAGGGGTCGCCTTTGGGCTGCGCGATTCCTTTGAGCTGATGCGCTCGGCCGGGCTGGGCGACATCCGTCAGGTGCGGGTTTCCGGCGGAGGGGCAAAGAGCGAACTCTGGCGGCAGATCCTTGCGGATGTCCTGAATACCGAGCTGGTCACGGTCAATACCAGTGAAGGGGCGGCCTACGGCGCGGCGCTGCTGGCGGCGGTCGGCGCCGGGCGGTTTGAGGATGTACCCTCTGCCTGCCGCGCCTGGGTTGAGGTGACCGGTTCGACTTGCCCCCAGGCGGAAGCCGTGCCGGTTTATGAAAGCGGCTACGCGCTCTACCGCGACTTGTATCCCACCCTTAAACCGCGTTATTTTCAGGCCGATGTCTGAACGGGAAGGATGGCGAAGTTCAGGCGCCCGGAAGGGAATGGCTGTCCTGCCAGCGGTGAGCCTCTTCGGAGGGGCATGGCAGCCCCAGCCAGTCCAGCACGCGGCAGAGGTAATGGTGAACGAGGTCTTCGATGCTGCCGGGCGAATGATAAAAGGCCGGGATGGGCGGGGCGATGACCGCCCCCATTTCGGCGGCCTGCGTCATCAAGCGCAGATGCCCGAGGTGCAGCGGTGTTTCGCGCACGCCCAAAATCAGCGGCCGACGCTCCTTCAGGGTTACATCCGCCGCACGCAGCAGCAGGTTTTGACTGTAACAATGAGCGATGCCGGACAGCGTCTTAATCGAGCAGGGCAGCACGACCATCCCGCCGGTCAAAAACGACCCCGAAGCGATAGGGGCGGCAATGTCGTCAATGGCGTAGCGCGCAAACGCCAGCCGGCTGATTGCTTCGCTCTCGATGCCCAACTCGCTTTTCAAAGTCTGTTCGCCGGCCTGGGTGATCACCAGGTGGGTTTCTACCTGCGCGTTTTGAGCAAGCATTTGCAGCAGGCGTATGGCGTAAATGGCGCCGGACGCCCCGGAGATGCCGAGAATGATGCGCCGCTTTTGGGACATGCGTGGATTATAGTAGATTCTTTCAAAACCGTACAATCGAATTGAAAAGGAGCATCCCATGAACGGATTAGAACGGGCAAAAACTGCTTTTCAACATCGCGAAGCAGACCGTGTTCCGCTGTTTGAGCTGACCATTGACAACCCGACCGCCGAGGCAGTTTTGGGCCGCGAAAATTTGTGCGGTTTCGGCGGGCTGGCGCGCGCCGTTCGGCAGAATCAAGCCCTGCTCAACGGGCAGTATTACGCCTATCACCGCCAGCGCATGATCGACTCGCTGGATTTGTGGGACGCGCTTGACCTGGATGTCTTCCCGCTGTGCGATCCCATTCCCGTAAACCCGGCCGTGCCGGAGCAGCTCGATGAGCAGACCTGGCGCTTTGAGGAAATTCCCGGTCTGTGGCGCATCTGCCGCTATTCGCCCGAAAGCGATGTGTATGACCAGGTCGACTCCGCCCTGCGTCAGGAAGGCTTGCCCGCCCTGCTGCGTTTGACCGAGTTTCTCGAATCGCAGCAGCCCAGTCTGGAAGATTGGGATTTTTCGCTGGTGGACATAGCAATTGAACGCTTCGGCGGTAAAAAGATGCTCCTCGGCTCGGCCGATGTGGAGATCGGCTCGACCTTTGATTGGGCGCCGGTCTTTTTGATGGCGCTGATTGAAGCGCCTTCGCTGATTGAGCGTTACCTGGATGCGCGCTTGAAACTGGCGCTGAAACTGGGGCAGGCACTGCTGGAGCGCGGCGTCCACGGACTGCACGGCGGCTACGATTGGGCTTCGGCCAAGGGGCCGATGTTTTCGCCGCGTCATTTCCGCAAGTTCGTCTTTCCGCGCATCCGCCAGATCACCGAATTGTGCCACCGCTTTGGGGGGGTATATGTTAAACACACCGACGGCAATGTGAATATCCTGATTGAGGACATGATTGCCGCCGGCATTGACGCCTATCAGGCAATTGAACCGTCGGCCGGCATGGACATCGGCGCGCTCAAACAGCAGTACGGCGATCGGTTGACGCTGATCGGCAATGTCAACTGCGCCGGCGTGCTGGTAGAGGGCCCGCTGGAAGCCGTCCGACAGGAAACCATCGAGGTCATCCGCGCTGCGGCACCGGGCGGCGGTTTTCTGCTTTCCACCAGCAATTCGGTGCACCCCGGCGTCAAACCGGAGTATTATCTGGAAATGCTGCGCACCGCCCGCGAGGTGGGGCAGTATCCCATCCGTATTTGACGGATGAGCCCCCACTCACCCAGAGGCCAATCCTGCGAAAATAGATGTCATTTAAATGACTCTCATTATTTGGAACAATCATCAGGAGGTTTTTCGCCATGCAGAATATCATCCCGCAAATTTACACTGCCGTGCTGGAAGGAGATGCCAACGCGGTCAAAGAACTCGTCCAGCAGGGGATTGAGGAAGGTCTGGAGGCCCAGACCATGCTGAATGAGGGGTTGATTGCCGCCATGAACGAGGTGGGAAGGTTGTTTGAGGAGGGGGAGTATTTTGTGCCGGAGATGCTGGTTTCGGCGCGGGCGATGCAGGCCGGCATGAACCTGCTGCGCCCGATTCTGGTAGAACAGGATGTCAAGCCGATGGGCAGGGTGGTGATCGGCACCGTCAAAGGGGATTTGCACGACATCGGTAAAAATCTGGTGGGGATGATGCTGGAAGGCGCCGGTTTTGAGGTGATTGATCTGGGCATGGACGTGCCGGAGGAAAAGTTCCTCCGGGCGATTGAGGAGCATCAGCCCCATCTGGTCGGTCTTTCGGCGCTGCTGACCACCACGATGGGCAACATGAAAACGACCATCGAGGCGATAAAAGCCGCCGGGCTGAGAGAGCGGGTTAAAATCATGCTGGGCGGTGCGCCGGTCACCCAGACTTTTGCCGCGCAGATCGGCGCTGACGGCTACGCGCCGGACGCCAGCCAGGCGGTAACGCTTGCCAAACGCTTGATGGGGGCTGCGGTATGACGCTGCGATTGAACAACTGGCTACTTCAATCGCCGGCTTATGTGCCGCTGCCGATCTGCGCTCAGCTCGGCGCGCCGCTGATCGGCTGTTCCATCCGCGAGCTGGTTTCCAACCCGGCTGTGCAAAGTGAAGCGGTGATCGCCCTCAAAGAAACGCTTGACCTGCCGATACTGATGAACGCCATGGACTTAAGCGTGGAGGCGGAGGCGATGGGCTGTCAGACGGTCTTTGCCGAGGATGAGATTCCGTCCATCGTCGGGCGCAGAATCAGCGATGCGGCGCAGGCTGCTGATTTTCAGCCGCCGGATGTCGGGGAGGGGCGAACAGGGGTCGGCCCGCAGGTGGTGCGCATCCTGAAAAACCACTGCCCCGAAACACCCGTGCTGGGCTGCATGATCGGGCCGTTTTCGCTGCTGATTCGGCTGGTGGGCGCTACCGAGACGTTTGAAATTACCGTTTCCGATCCCTCGTTGCTGATGAATCTGCTGGAAAAAATTTTACCCTTTCAAATTGCCTGTGCGCGGGCGTTTCAAGCCGGCGGAGCGGACGGGGTGGTGATTGCCGAGCCGGCCGCCGGGCTGCTTTCGCCGCGCGCCATGCGCCAGTTTTCCTCGGATTTCATCCGCCAGCTGGTTTCAGAAGTCCAGAGCGATGATTTTGTGGTCGTGCTGCACAACTGCGGGGCGAAAACCGCCCACCTGAAGCCGATGATGGAAACCGGCGCCGGCATGCTGCACTTCGGTTCACCCATGCACCTGCCTACTGCGGCTGCGCAGGCGGCGCCGGGGCTGTTGATAGGCGGCAATCTCGACCCGTATGCCGTGTTTGTCAGCGCGGCGCCTGAGGAGGTGCGTTCTCAAACCGAGCAGATGCTGCAGTCCTGTGCCTTTGCGCCGCACCTGGTTCCTTCCAGCGGTTGCGACCTGCCGGCGCACACGCCGATCGAAAACCTGCGCGTCTTTCTGGAGGCGGTTCGCAGCGCGCCGAAAGCGGCGGGGAACGGTTAGGACGCGCCGCGCTCAAACGCCAGCGGGCTGCCTTCGACCGCGGGGTACAGATCGTCAATCTCCTGCTGGATTTGGCTGGTCTCGGCTATGGCGGCGGCGATGCGGATGTAGCGCAGCGGGTCATCCAAACGGCGGCCTTTGCGGTCTTTGAGGTATTTTTCCAGCACGGCATAACCGCCGATGCGGTAGGCCCACATCTGGGGGGTGATGCCTTCAAAGTACTTTTCGGCGTTGATCTGCACCCGCCCGGAGTTGGGGTCGTAGCGCACTTTTTCGATCAGGTCGCTGCCCTTGCCCTGGTATTTGACGGCAGCGCCTTCGCCGGGGGAACGCAGCAGGTGCAGGTCAATCAGCCGGCGGCCGAGCCCGGCAAGACGCAGGAAGAGATCAGGATTGGCGGTGAAAGGCAGGCGCGGGAAGTCGGTGCGCAGCTCGGCGGCGTATTTGGTGCGGTAGGTTGGGCTGTACAGCACGGCGTAGAGGTAAGCCAGAATCTGGGGCGGCTGGGGGCTGAAACCGTAGGCGGCTTCCAGCGCGGGGGTCAGCCAGTCGGCGAGGTTGGGGCGGGGTTCTTTCTCGAACAGCTGCGGCGATTCTTCGGACGGGTAGAGGTAGAGGGGGAAGAGGGCTGATTGAGTTGTACTCTCACCACACTTGGTTTCAATGATTTTATCCGTAATGAAGAAATGATCCATTACTTGCGACTTATTGCTTCGTGCGGTTATCAATCCAAGGTTTTCCCCGGCGAGCATGTGGCGCATGACCTCGGCGCGGGGCATGCACAGAAATCCGCGCGAGCGACCGGTGTAGTAGGTGTAACGCACATCAAAAGGACGATAGAGGATGGGGACAATTTTCTCACGGTGCGGGCCGCCGTCGCGCCTGACATCTTGCTGCGCCAGGCTGACTTTCCAATCCCGCGCATCCTTACCGAGCTGGTAGGTTTGGCGTGCCAGTTCTTCACTCAACTGGCTGAAGGTTAGAACCGTCGTCCACATCTCTTCTGCCGTCCAGCGGATGGTCAAATTATCCCGCGCGGTAACGATGCCGACGCTGTGGAGCGGAAAAACCTCGGTCACCGACGGCCACGACTGGTAGGCTTGCAGGTTTTGAGTCTGGCGCGGGACGAAAAAGTAAAACGGCGGTTCGGGGTTCAGTGCCTGCCAGCCGGCCTCGGCCAGCGTCCACGCTTGCAGGCGGGCGTATTTCTCCTCGCGCCGGCCGAGCAGCTCGGCGTGCCGCACCTGCGCCCGGCCGCTGCCCTGCGCCTGCTTGACAAACACGCCAATCGCCACTCCCTGGCGGATGTCGAAGACGTTTTCATCCGCGCTGCCGTCCGGCGCGCTCTCGCGCTTCAGGCTGCTGCCGTGCAGGTCAAGCAGGTAGATTTCATCAAAGGTGTGCAGCAGGCTGCGGCGCATGCCGCGGAAGGTCGGGTTGTCCAGGTAACTGTGGTTGGTAATCATCGCTAAAATACCTTGCCCGGCTTTGTGAATCTTCCACTGGGCAAAGCGCAGGAACTTGACGTAATCATCCTGCAGCCATTTGGGGTTCTTCTCGCCGAGCGGCTGACCGTCCACCGTGTAGTAGCTCGGCGCGCCGTCCAGGTCGCTTTTGAGCAGTTTTTCGGTCCACGGGTTGGCGTTGGCGGAAATGCCCGAATAAGGTGGATTGCCGAGGATGACCAGAATCGGTTCGTTCTTCTTGATTTGGGCGGCCTGGTGGCTTTCTTCGGAAAGGGAAGCCAGGCCGGGGATGGCAATCTGTTGCAGGTCTTCCATTTCCAGCGTGTTGGTCAGAAAAAAGCGGAAACGTTCGCCTTCCTGCAGCGGCACACCGAGCGATTCCAGCAGGTAGCCGATTTTCATGTGACCGATGGCATAGGGCGCCATAAGCAGTTCAAAGGCGTAAAAGTGGGGGAGGATGTGGCGGCGCAGGAGGATCTCTTTACCACCTTCGCCGTACTTTGTGCTGAAGTGCTCAAATGCAAGGCGGACGGCCTCGGCCGGGAAGGTGAGCGTGCCGGCGGCCGGGTCGAGCAGGGTGACCCGCTCATCGGCCAGGCCGTCGGGCAGCCCAAAGCGGGTCTGCAGCAGGTCATGCACAGCGCGGACGATGAAGCGCACCACCGGCTGGGGGGTGTAATAGACCCCGCGCCGCTCGCGGGTTTCGGGGTCATATTCGGCTAAAAAGGTTTCGTAGAAGTGGAGGACAGGGTCGTTGCCTTTTCCCTGGCGGTTGTACTGCGTCAAAATGGCGCGCAGGTCGGCTACGTTCAGCACGGCGGCGATCTCGTCCACAATCGTTTCCATTTGAGCGGAGGACCTGCCGAGGGAAATAAACTGAAAGACATCCCGCAGGATGCCGATTGTGGCGGGAATCAGACTGAAGGCGGTTTGGCGGTTGAAGCCGTTTGCGGCGCGGGTGCGGGCGGCAAACAGACCGTAGGCGATGGTCTGGGCGTACAGGTCGGCAAACTGGTCGGGGGTCAGGCCGGCAATCAGGTATTTTTGAAAGGCCTGAAAGAAGCCAAACAAGCTGCCGCTCTGCTGCTCCAGTTCAGGGCGGATGACTTGGTCGCGCAGAAAGCGGGTGCGCCGCGCCAGCTGACGCGCCAGCTCCTCGGCGGTGAGGGAAGGCGGCAGGGCAAAGGAAAAAAAGGTGTCCAAGAGGTGGAGCAGGTCATTCACCTGTTCGGCGGGCGGGCGGGTTTTCAGAACCTGGGGGATAAACGGCCGTGCCAGTTGGACGCGCTCCAGCAATTCAGCGTGGCGGTAGAGGCGGAATTCGTAAAAATTGGTGAGGATCAGGTTAGGGAAAGTATGCCGGTAACGCTGCAGCTGCTCGGAAGTTTCGATCTGGTCGAGCTTGGCGTCCGGGGCTTTCGCTTCGATGTAGCCGATGACGCGCTGGCTGCCGTCCCACACGCGGAAATCGGGGTTGCCGGCCTCGGTCGGCTTGGGCAAAACGGTGACCTTCACAGCGCGATTTTGGGTTTGGGCAAGGGTTTCCAGCAGGGTTGTCAGGGCTGGGTAATAGCTTTCCTCGCGGGCATCACCGCGCCGGGTCAGGTCGGCGACAGCATTCAGGTAGGCATGCAGAGATTTGTCCATTTTGAAAATCGGCGGAGCAGGTAAGGATTTAGAAGGATTGTATACCAAAAAAGGAGCGCGAAGCAAGGGAAAATCAGCCACAGCTTTCTCAAAGTTCCATGAAAACCCTAACTCTTTGGATAGAAACTTGAGAGTTGTGGCGAAACAACCCTGAGGCGGGTGAAAGATAAAGTTTCTATCTTTGTGTTGAAGTTGTTTTGTTACGTCCCTGCCCGGTTACACCCAGCCGCGGCTTTCCCAGCGGCCGATCAAAGCCGGGCGGGAAGCAAATTTCTGCGCCAGTTGACGCAGCCGTGCCCGAAAAACCGACTGCGTGTTTTGGAATTCCGACAACTGCTGCAGCTTTTCCAGTAATGCCGTTGCTTCATCATAAACCGAGGCGATTCTGCGCCCATTTTCCAGCAGTGACTCGACCTGCTGCCAGACTTCTGCCTCGCGCTTTGCCAGAGACTGCATCTCGGCGATGTGCTTTCGGCGGGCTTCTGCCGCCTGGCGTTTCTTCTCGGCAATTTCCAACTCTTTGGCACGTTTCAGCAGCTGCTGAAGGGTACGCCGTTCTGGTGGATGGGGGCGTTCGGTGGGTAAAAACCCAGCCAGCCGCTTGCGCAGCGCCGGCCCTGCGCTGGGATCGCCCTCTGCCAGACGTACCAGGAACTCGTTGCATTCTGCGCGGGACAATCGTTCAATCGGTTTGCGGTAATCTAGCGACTCGGCCTCTTTCCGATCAGGGCTGGCTTCGGCAGCAGCCTGAACCAGAAAGATGTCAAGTCCAAAGAAACGAATGAAGTTCCGCAGAGAAGGGTTTAACTGCTTCAAATCCGCTGGGACGGGCGGTTCAAGGGTCTCAGCCCTGAAAATACTTCGATCAATCGTCACCGCTCTCAGCCAGGCCAGATAAAGCAGGCGGTAGTCGCCCGCCAGCAAATCAGACCGCAGGTGAATGAAGTGCGAAAGGATGGCTTCGTCTTCCGTCCACCACCCCCCATCCGGCGGGTAAAAATCCAAATCGAGTATCTGGTGATCTTCCATCGTTTCAAGAGTGATATATTCGTCCAGCAGATAGGGGGAAATGTCGTTCTCTTCCAGCAGGCCTTTCGGGAAGCGGAACATCAACCGCAGCCTGCCCCAGTTTGCCCAGTAAAAGTAAGCGTCAAAATACTTGAGCAAAACCTGCTTGGGATCGTGGCGGAAGTCGCTCCAGTGATAGGTAACCACCGCCCGGTTTGCGGTGACGTCAATGTGGCTGGAAAGACCGTTGACGGCGGACTGTTCTTCGGGGGTCAGCAGGCGGTCAACTGCCTGCCACTCGTGATACTGGTATTCACTCACTGCTGGCCTGCCTCAATCAAATCATGGACGGTTTGCAGCAATCCTCTGCCGAAGGGTGTAATTTGAAAGCTTTCAACCGATAAAATTTTGAAGCGATCTTGCATGGACAAATCCATGTCGGTGTGCAGAATTCCAAAATGAGCCAAAGGCACAATCACAACGGATTGGATAAGGCGATAGAAGAGTAAGTCAAGAATTTCCAATTCTTGAATGGCTGAAATGTCCGAAAGTGGCGCGCTCACTCCTAACAGCCGCCCGGCAAAGGGTTTGAACGGCAGCGGTTCTGCAACAGGCAGCTGCAGCAGTTCTTTGAGCACGGTTTTTGAAAAGCCGAAGGAAAGATAACCAAATTGAGAAGCTGCCCGGGAAGCAACCGCCCAGTTGGTGCGCGTCCACCAGGTGACCGTCAGGAAAAAGACCTGTGCAGCCGCATCCGCAGCGAGGAAACGCTCGCCGAGCGGGGTTAATTTCCAGCGCTGGCCAGGCCCGCCGCTGATCAGACCGCCGGTGGCCGCCAGAATGTGCCGAAAGACAAGCGGCTGAACATCGCTTTCACTGCGCACGCGGGTTATCAATCCTGCGATATTCTCTTCCATTGGGGGCGGATTGACCATCTGTGCGCAGATTTCACGCACGGCCTTCAACGGGAAATTGCCGGTGGTTTTGGTGCCGCTCACCTTGTTATCGCGCAGGTAGGTGAGCAGAACAACCACATCGCGGCGCAGGGGGAGTTCTTCTGCAATCCGCCGCTGCTCCTCGGGCAGCGTTTTTGACCAGGCTGAATCCAGATCATACTTAATTTTCAGAAGATCGTCCTCATCCGTGAAGATGGGAAGTCTTCCATCTAAAATTTTCAGGTTATACACTCTGCGCAGCAGGTTATTCACGCTATTCAAGTCAAAGGCTTCGGGGTCGAATTCCCCGCCAATCCATTCCAGATAATCCTCATGCTCGGGATGATCGGGGTCACTTATTGCGTCCAGGAAGTATTGATAGCCCCACACCCCGCCGACATCTTCTGGAGGGCAGGCGCGCGCGCCTTTCAAGCAGATGGGATAGCGGAAATCTTGCTGGGGTGGAAGAATCTTTTCTACCACAAGCGTGTGTTCCCAGCTGTCGCCAAAGTCATACAGGTAGGTAAAGCGCTGCTTTTCACGCTTAATCACCGCGCTCAGGGTAGTATGACTTTCGCTAGGGAATTCGTCTTCGTTGAATGCGAATTCCAAATCCTCCGAATTGTGGTAAATCATTTCATCTATAATAAAATCGTGCAGGTGGGAGTTTTCCCAGCCCATCACAATTTGCAGGATGTCATGCAGATCGGATAGGGTGGTATCTCCCGCTACCAGAAAGCGCCGCCAGATCGGCGGGCGGATGTGATTGAGGGAAACCTTGATTTGATAAATTGGGTTGGATGGATTGGACATGGGGATACTTCCTTGAATTAGGATAGAATATCTAAATTATATTCAAAGACTGGGTGTATGAAAAGTTCTGAGAAGTTGCAGGCAGAAATAAACGGGAAATGACGGGCGAGCTGGCTAGTATTATATTGCGCATAGCCAATTCATGACATTTCGCATCGGATTTGTGTCCTATAAAATAGTTAATTCTGTCATAAATTTATTATGATTAAGCATACTAGCATCTGTCAGGGGGGTGTATTACGATAAAGACAACATTCTGCATCTTCTTAACCATTCTCCCCCGCCTGTGTAGGTGAGGTAGCGTTTTTTCAGGATTGATTGCAAACCCCTCTTGGGGAGGGGAGGGGTTCGTGTTGCCTTCTACCGGGTAGTGGATTTGGCGGAAGATGCACCGGAGGGTGCATTGCTTTATTCCTTTGAATCATCTGCCGCTGTTCTCAGGTGTGTTGTTTTTCAAAGCCGCTGACCAGTCGTTGACGGACAGCGGCTTTGTTCTTACCACCCAAACTTCACCCTAAATTCTATCTCCATTTAGAAAGGATCAAAAAACCATGGACTTCAAACTAACCGAAGAACAAGAACTATTGTTGAACAGCCTGACCGAGCTGCTCCAGCGCGAGGCGCCGGAAAGTCTGATTGCCGAGCTGGACGAAAAGCACGAATTCCCGTGGAAACCGTGGCAGGCTCTGGCAGATAACGGCTTCCTCGGCCTGGGAATCGGCGAGGCCTACGGCGGCACTCCGGCGGATGTGCTCACCCAAACGCTGGTAGCCGAAACGCTGGGCAAATACGCCTTCCCGCTCGGCGTCATCTACGGTTTGGGTGTCATCACCATCCGCGATATTGAACAATTCGGCTCGGAAGAGCAAAAACAGCGCGTGCTGGGCGGCATCTGCCGCGGCGACCCGCCGGTAGCGCTCGGCATCAGCGAGCCGCAGGCCGGCTCGGATGCTGCCGGGCTGAAAACCCGCGCCGTGCTCGAAGGTGACGAGTGGGTCATCAACGGGCAGAAGATTTACTGCACCATCTCCAATATCGCCAAATACATCTTGCTGATGACCCGCGACCCGCAAATCGAAAACCCTTACAAGGGCATGTCCATGTTCCTGCTGCCGACCAATGCGCCGGGTGTGCGCATCAATCCGCTGCCCAAAGTCGGCTGGTGGTCGGTGCCAACCTGTGAGGTGTTCATTGACAATGTGCGTCTGCCCAAGGATGCGCTGGTCGGGCAGCTGAACAACGGCTGGATGCAGCTGATGGCCAACTTCGAGATCGAGCGCATTGTGCTTTCGGCAGCCTGCATTGGTGCGGCTGAAGCGGCCTTTGAAGACGCCGCCGTTTATGCCAATCAGCGGGTGCAGTTCGGTCAGCCCATCGGCCGCTTCCAGATGATTCAGGAAAAGATCACCGACATGGCGATCAAGATCGAAAACATGAAGAACTACTGCTACAAAGTGGCGTGGATGATGGACAACGGCCTGCCGGTGCGCCACGAACACGCCATGGCGAAGTTGTACATCACCCGCTCGGCCTTTGAGGTCATTGACGATGCCATGCAGATCATGGGCGGGCTGGGTTATATGATGGCTCATCGCGTCCAGCGCCTGTGGCGGGATGTGCGCGTCATGCGGATTGGCGGCGGTACGGATGAGATCATGTACAACATTGCCGGCCCGCAGTTAATGAAGAAATACGCCAAATAATTTTCAAGATCAATTCCCAATCTATTTTCTTATCTTATGAAAGGAGTTTGAACAATCATGGCCAGCACGAAAGACATTCCCCAATTTGGACAGCTTTCCGGGTTAAAAGTGCTCAGCACGGGTACCGTCGTGGCGCAGCCCTACGCTGCCATGTTAATGGCTGAGGCCGGCGCGACCGTCATCCATGTTGAAAGCACCCTGGCCCCCGATACCTGCCGGGCAATTAAATATGCCTGGAATCAGGAACACCGCAACGAACTGGCAATGGCGCTCAACATCCCTTCGCCGGAAGGGCGCGAGATTTTCCTGAAATTAATCCGCTGGGCAGACATCTGGATGGAATCCTCCAAAGGCGGCACCTACCAGAAGTGGGGTCTGACCGACGAATACCTGTGGGAACACAACCCCAAACTGGTGATCATTCACGTTTCCGGTTTTGGGCAGGAAGGCGATCCGCAGTACGTTTCCCGAGCGTCTTACGATGCCATCGGTCAGGCGTTTGGCGGTTACATGTTCATCAACGGTATGCCGGAACCCAACCCGCCCATGCGCGCCGTCCCCTACACCTGTGATTACGTCACCGCCCTGAATGCCTGCTGGGCGGCCCTGGCGGCTTATATCAACGTGCAAAAAACCGGCAAGGGCGAAAGCGTGGACATTGCCCAGTTCGAGATGATGATGAAGATTCAACTGCACTACCCGATGACTTACTTCCAGGATGGGGTGGTGCTGCCGCGCTTCGGCAATGCCGATCCCAAATTTGCCGGTTACAGCGCCTACAAGTGCAAAGACGATAACTACGTGTTCATCGGACTGGTCGGCGCCGGCCCGATGAAGCGCGGCTTGCCGCTGCTCGGTTTGACCGGTGACCCGGACTTCCCCGCCGGCATTCAGCTGGCACTGCGCGGCACACCCGCCGGCGACAAACTGGATGCTGCCCTTCAGAAGTTCTGCGATGAGCACACCGCCGAGGAAGTGGACAAGCTCTTCCTCGAAGCCGAGGTGCCGTGCAGCATCATCCTCAATGTGGCCATGGCGGAGAAGAACCCGCATTATCAGGCGCGGCATGTGTTTACCGAATGGGAAGACCCGCAGTACGGCAAGGTCAAGGGTGTCAACACCATGCCGCGCTTCAAGCGCAACCCCAGCAAAATCTGGCGCGGCGCACCGCTCTACGGCATGGATAACGCCGACATCCTGCGCGAACTGGGCTACACGGATGAGGAAATTGACCAGTTCTATGAAAAGGGAGTGCTGAAAGCCGGCGAAGGCTGTCACTAATTTGAAGGGAATGCGGGGGTGGCTGTAACGAGCCATCCCCGCCTTTTGAGAGGGCTTATGACATACGCTTATGAAACCTTGCAGGTTAGCGTAGAACAGCGTGTTGCACTGGTCACGCTGAACCGTCCGGAGAAATTGAATGCGTTGAGCATGAAGATGCTGGCTGAACTGCGTTCGGTTTTTGAAGAACTGCGCATAGACAGAGAAGTTGGCACCGTTGTATTAACCGGAGCAGGAAGAGCCTTCTGCGCCGGCGGCGACCTGAACGACATGCTGGAAGGTAAATTACAGCTGGACTATACCGCCGGTCGCACGCTGGGCAAGACCATCATGGCCATTCAGGGGCTTGAAAAGCCGGTCATCTGCGCGCTGAACGGCATCGCCGCCGGTGGCGGGGCAGGGGTAGCCCTGGCCTGCGATGTGATCTACGCCTCGGACAAGGCGCGCTTTTCGGAAATCTACACCAACATCGCTATGCTGCCGGACTGCGGCAACCTGTGGCTGCTGGCGCGGGTGGTCGGCCCGTACAAAGCCAAAGAATTGTGCTTTACCGCCGAAATCATTGACGCCGCCGAGATGTACCGGCTGGGAATCGCCCAGCGGCTTTTCCCGCCGGAGGAGCTGCTGCCCGCTGCTATGGAATTTGCCCGCAAGCTGGCCGAAGGCCCGACGAAAGCCCATGCCATGATCAAGACGTTCATTGACCGCGGCTGGGGTCTTTCTCTGGAACAGTTTTACGACCTGGAAGCGCTCGGCCTGGAAATCATCATGCAGAGCGAGGACTTCAAAGAGGGCGTCGCCGCTTTCGTTGAAAAACGTAAACCGGTCTTTCGCGGTCAATAAACCGGCGCGGCTGTTGCGTTCTACGGTTGCCTCGTCCATGTCAGAAGCGCTGATCGGCCTCTGATGTGGACATTCTCATTCCTAAGAAATCAGGTTATCTCTCAGGAGGTGTGATGAACATTATCGTTTGTTATAAATTTGTGCCCGATCCGGAGGACATGCAGGTTAAACCCGACGGGAAAATATCGTTCGAAGGCGCAGAATGGATCATCAGCGATTACGACCTGATGGCAATTGAAACGGCGGTGCGGCTGGTGGAAACCCACGGCGGCAAGGTGACCGCGCTGAGCGCCGGCCCGCAGCAACTCTCCAGTTCCAAGGGTAAAAAAGATGTCCTCTCGCGAGGGCCGGATGAACTGGTGCTGGTGGTGGATGAAGCCATGCAGACCGCCGATACCCATCAAACCGCGCAGGTGCTGGCGGCCGCAATTCGCAAGATGGGTGAATTCGATCTGGTGCTGTTTGGCGAGGGTTCGGCCGATCTGTACTTCCAGCAGGTTGGACTGCAAGTGGGTGAACTGCTGGGAGTGCCGGTGATCAATGCGGTCAGTAAGGTGAGTGTAGAGAACGGCCGGCTGGTGGTGGAACGTAGCACAGAAGAAGATGTACAGGTGCTGGAAACCTCATTGCCGGCGGCGCTGGCCGTCACAACCGACATCTGCCAGCCGCGCCTGCCGAGCATGAAGGAAATCCTCAAAGCCGGCAAAAAGCCGGTGACAGAGTGGTCACTGGCTGATTTGGGGCTGAATGTGCACGCGCTGCGCTCCAGTGAGGTGCTGGCGGTGCGCCCGCCCGATCAGGTCGAACGCAAGCGCATCAAACTCAGCGGCGAACCCGATCAGGTCGTTCAGCAGTTGTTGAATTACCTCAGCAAAGAAGGCGTATTATAGGAAGGAGGGGCAGAATGACGAAAGAAATCTGGGTGTTGAGTGAAAAGGAATCGTTGCAGGCCGAGCTGCTGGGGGCGGCCCATTTTCTGGCGGAGGGGTTGGGCGGTACGACTGCCGCGCTGGTGATCGGCGCTGCCGGGCGGAGCGAAGCGGCTTTCCGGCAGGGCGCCGATAAAGTGTATCGCCTCAGCGAGATCGCCGAATACACATTGGAGGATTTTCTGCCCAGCCTGGTACAGGCGGTGCAGCAATATCAACCGGCAGCCGTGTTAATCGGTGCGACCTGGAGCGGCAAGGCCCTAGCCGGACGTCTGGCGGCAGTCCTGCACCGCTCGGTGGTCACGGACGTGAAAAAATTTACCGTCCAGGACGGTCAAATTGAAGCCACCCATCTGATTTTGGGCGGGGGAGCCGTGCGGGTGGAAAGAACGCTCGCTGAACCGTTGATTGCCACGCTGGGGTTGGGTGTGTTTGAAGCCCTGCCTGTCAGAGCCGAAGCGACGGGTGAGGTGGTGGCGCTGAGCTTCGTTCAACCTCAAAGCCGCTGGGTGCTGCGCGAGCGCAAACCCAAACCGCCTGCTTCGGTCAATCTGGCGGCGGCAAAAAAGGTGGTCTGCCCGGGGCGCGGCGTGCAAAAGCAGGAAGACCTGCAAATGATGTTTGAACTGGCGCAGCTGCTGGGCGCTGAAGTCGGCGCCACCCGTCCGCTATGCGAGGGCCTGGACTGGCTGCCGCGCGAACGCTACATTGGCGTTTCCGGCGCGTTCATCAAACCGGATTTGTATCTGGGCATCGGGGTTTCCGGTCAGGTGCAGCACACCGTCGGCATTACTGAATCACGGGTGGTGGCGGCCATCAATAAAGACGAAGAAGCCCCCATCTTCCAGCAGGCCGATTACGGCATCGTCGGCGATTTGTACCAGATCGTCCCGGCGCTGATCCGCGCCTTGCAGGCACGCCGGTAAGGGGGCGGGTATGGAGGATAAAGTAGATGTCATCATCGTTGGCGGCGGGCTGGCGGGCTGCGCGGCAGCGCTAAGCCTGGCACGCGAAGGGCTGGAAGTGGTGCTGGTGGAACGCGGCCCGTATGCCGGCTCCAAAAACCTGAGCGGCGGGGTGTTGTACGGGCGCGTGCTGGAGCAGTTGATTCCCGAATACTGGCAGGAAGCGCCGGTGGAACGAGCCATCACCCGCGAGGTGGTGACTTTCCTCAGTGAGCAAACCGCTTTCAACATAGATTTCCGCAATCCGCGTTTTGCCGAAAGCCACAACGCCTATTCGGTATTGCGCGGTAAGTTTGACCGCTGGCTGGCGGATCGGTGCGAAGAGGCCGGCGTCATGCTGGTGACCGGCATCAAGGTAGAGCGGGTGCTGGTGGAGGAGGGCAGGGCGGTTGGCATTCTGGCCGGAGAAGATGAAATGCGGTCGGATGTGGTCATCCTGGCGGACGGCGCCAATTCTTTCCTCGCCGAGCAGCTCGGTTTGCGTCCGCGCTTCGACCCGGCTCATCTGGCGGTGGGGGTGAAGGAATTGATCGGCTTGCCGCGCGAAACGATCGAGGAACGTTTCAACCTGAGCGGCGACGAAGGTGCTGCCTACGGTCTGGTGGGGTATGCCACCCGCGGGATCGCCGGCGGCGGCTTTCTGTATACCAACCGCGAGAGCATTTCCATCGGCGTGGTCATGCACCTGGATGAGGTGATCGAACACGGCATCAAACCCGCCGAGGTCATGGATGACTTTCTGGCGCACCCGTGCATCGAGCCGCTGGTGCGCGGCGGCAAGCTGCTGGAATACGGCGCGCATCTGGTGCCGGAAGGCGGGCTGGCGATGCTGCCCAAATTGAGCATGGCGGGCCTGCTGGTGACCGGCGATGCCGCCGGTTTGTCGGTCAACAACGGGTTTGTGGTGCGCGGCATGGATCTGGCAATTGCTTCTGGCATGCTGGCTGCTCAAACCGTGCTGGAAGCGAGAGCCAAAGGCGATTTTGGCGCCGAAGCCATGCGTCGTTACGTTCAACTGCTGGAAGAATCATTCGTGCTGAAAGATATGCGAACCTATGCCGGCGCGCCGGCTTTCATGAAGAACAAACGCCTGTATACCGCCTATCCTGAACTTCTGGCTCGGGTGATGACGGCTATTTATCAGCATGAGGGGCAGCCCAAAGCCCATTTGTACACGCTGGCGCTGCAAAGCCTGAAGGAATCGGGCATCTCGGTGCTGGATGTGGCAAAGGACGGCTGGAAAGGAGCGCGCAGTCTATGAAACGGATGACGATCACCGAAAAACTGGCGGTCAACAAGTACGAACTGGACGAGGGGCATCCGCATATCGAAGTGAACCACGAATTGTGCAGCCGGTTGTGCAAAACCAAAGCCTGTCTGTATGTTTGCCCGGCGGGGGTGTACAGCGAACAGGACGGCAAAATCATTGCCGACTGGGCTGGCTGTGTGGAATGCGGCACCTGCAAGGCGGCCTGCCCGGAGCAGGCGCTGGTGTGGGAATACCCGCGCGGCGGTTTTGGGATAGTATACCGCTTTGGGTAAATGTGGGGGCCACCGCAGCCCGTTGAACATCGGGCTGCGGTGGCGAGAGGGGGAACCTGCAGCCGAACTTCTATTTTATACCCAAGATAACTTTTATTATATTGGGATAAATTATTTATCCCATTATTGTGTCATTGTGGCTTGACATCATTGTGTAATTGCGTTATTCTAAACATGGAGGTATAAGATGAAACGCAGTCAATTGATCCTGGATGAAGATAATGACCGACGGTTGAGAGAAATGGCGTACCGTCAAGGTAAAAGCATTTCCGAGATTGTTCGTCAGATTCTGGATGAGTACTTTTCTGAACTCGAGCGAAAAGAGCGAGAACAATCGGTTCAGGCTTTACGTAAGTTGGACCAAATTCGCGAATCAACTGCAAAATTTGGCGTGTATGAAGGCGATCCGGTCAATGAGGCTCGCCAGGAAAGGGACGCCGAGATAGAGGATGTATGGCGTCAGTGGTCATAGACGCAAACCTTGCCATTGGACTGGTGCGCCAAATGCCCTTTTCGGATGCCTTTCGGCGGTTGATTGAGGGCTGGATTTACAACGGGACACCCATGCTGGTGCCCGGCTTGTGGGATTACGAAGTGGTCAGCGGACTGCGAAGGTTGTGGCAGCAAAAAGCCCTGACAGAAGAACAAACCTTCGGCGGACTGGAAGAAATCCTGAACCTGGATATCAAGCGGTATCCGGCAGAGCCAAAATTGATGCAATCTGCCCTGCGCTGGGCAGCGCGGTTGGGACAGAGTAAAGCCTATGATGCCCAGTATGTGGCTCTGGCAGAACAGTTGAACGCGGAGTTGTGGAGCGCCGACCAGCGGCTGGTTCATGCGCTGAGAGATCAGGGCATCCCCTGGGCGCACTGGATTGGGGAAATGTGAGGTTTTTGAAAGTCACGTGGGTAATTACACTGGGGGTAATATCCTTTTGGGGTATCTCCTTTCCCCGGCGGGGGTGCAATAAAACCTCTGCCCTCACTTCCCCTGCCCGGCCGGCAGGTTGAGGCGGTAGGCCAGCAAAACCGCCAGCGGCGGCAGTAAAAAGAGCAGCCCGCCCAGCAAGTTGGTGGTCAGGTTCAACCCCAGCGGGTCGGCCAGCAGCAGAATCAGCCCCTCGCTCACGTAGGCCGCCAGCAGCGCTTTCCACCACATGCCGCGCCCGGCCGTGCGGCGCAGCGCCAGCCAGCCGCCCAGTCCAACCCCCAGCGGGTAAAGCAGGATGACCGCTAAAATGCCGTAAATCAGATCCTCCCAGCCGGAAGAGCGGATGACGTTGAGATCCAATAACAGGCGGAGGAACAGCACACCGCCGATCACGGCAAGGATGCCGCCCGTAATGCTGCCCAGCAAACCGAACAAGATTCTTTTGGTCATAGACTCCTTCCTATATCATAACGCCTTCTCGCCGCAGCATCTCCAATGCAAGTTCGGCTTCCTCTAATGTCAGGTTGCGGTGACCGCCGCTATGATCCTGTTCCCAAAGGGACAGCACAAAGCCCTGTCCGCCCAGCTCTCGGACGATTTTTTGTGCTCCGGCGGGGGTGACATAGACCTGGCAGAGTTTATGGTGACGGCGGATTTCCGTCAGCACCTCCGGCCAGTCTTCCGCCGGCGGAGCACCATCGCCAGGAATCCACTGGATGCCTTTCAATTGTTCAATTTCCAGCAGGCTTTTCAAATGGGGCAGCTGCCCTTTGCCATCCAGATGATAAAAGGGGTACTGGATCGCCTGAGAACAGGTGATCAATGTCGGCAGTACGAATGTTTTGAACATGCGCGGCGAGATCATATAGGCAAAATCGCACTGCAGCATGTAACCGTTCGCCGGCATCCATAACGGTGCCCAGCTGGAAAAGCCGCGTTCGGCTGTTTCTAAATTCTGGTTAAGCTGTGAGAATACTTCAAGCCAGACCCCGGCAATTTGATTGCACAGTCGGATCACTTCCTGGGGGGTATCCACAAGATCCAGCAGTAATTTTTCGGTGCTCCGCAGGCTCGCCAGGATGTCCAGTATTCCACCCAAATCGGGGTAACCGATGGTCAGCATCTTCCCCCAGCGCTGCACAGCCGCTTTAAAAATGCTCAGCACACGCTGGTAATATTCATTTTCCGGATCAAAAGATAAAGAAACCGTTTTGAGGTCGGCATCTTTCAGGATGGGATGAAACCATGTAGTGCCGTTTTCGTACCTTGCCTGACTTCCCAGAAACGCGGCCAGAACCCCCGGCCCAAAATTCAACCACCAGCGGGGGTAGGCATCCCCCAGCCAGTGCACCGATTGAATGACCGCTTCGACTTGCAAAAGCACCTGTTCAGGAGCCAGACTTGGGTCAAATTGAAAAAGATTGGGATAGAGATGTTCATACCCGAAACCGCTTTGGGCATCGAAAGCTTCAATGACGACAAGGGGACGATTCAGTTTACCCTGCCACCACAGCAGCCAGTCATTTCTTAACTTGGACCAATGATGATTTGTAAATTGGGAAAGTGTACTCATGGTTTCGTGCATTTGCCTCAATTCTTATGGATTTGCAAGAAATGGGAGCGCATCAGGCGGTTCTGAAAAGAACTCAGAAACATTCCGCAGAGCAAAAACTCCGGCAGCAGCAGTCGGCAGAAATAGGGCGATATGGGCAAGACGATTAGGGTTCATGGGTTCTTCAAACAGTCATCATGGTTGTCTATATTTCTCAAGAAAATAATCGTCTGTTTGTTTTTACGTTCAACCTGGAAGGTGAAACGGTACTTCTGATCTACCCGAGCTTCCCAGATATTCTCTGTTCCCCGAATTTTTTTGACCTGTAAGGACGGATGTCTAGGATTCTCTGCCAGCAATTGCAGGGCTTTAACCGCCTTTTCCCGAACGGGTTCTGGCAGGGCGCGAAAGGCTTTTTTGAATCGTTCGGTTCGGCTGAACTGCACGGGGCTACTCTTCGGTCAGGTCTTCAATCAAATCGTCAACGGTTGAAAATGTGCGCACCCGCCCCGACCGGATATCTGCTTCGGCTTCCTGTTCGCCCGCCTGCCAGCGCGGTGTCCAGAAATAAACCTGGTTGCGATCCACTGCGACAACAGGCGTCAAGATTATCTGTCCTTCCTCGCTCACTTCGATGCGCAGCAGGTCGCCTTCGGAAAGTCCCACCTTGCGCCGCACGGAACCGGGAAGAGTAATGCGCCCATTACTTGCAACCTGTATCACCTCATTTACGCCCATGATTACCTCCGATAGGGAGGATACAACCGTTTTTCCATTTTGTCAATATGTTTATTTTCCAGTGACTGTTCCAATTATGGTGAAAAAGGTGTATAAAAGTATTTCCGGGACGATTGACCGTTCATCCCGGAAATCCAAACAGGAGACACATGGACAATATGCGCCTCAAGCTGATTCTACCAGTGA
>Ga0308395_1000861_pt1 | contig 22103 bp, 15 predicted proteins | sample Hotspr20SampleP4_FD_202097 | JGI IMG/M metagenome (GOLD analysis project Ga0308395, IMG submission 202097) | Hot spring phototrophic mat microbial communities from Mushroom Spring, Yellowstone National Park, Wyoming, United States - 20050930_P4 ...
ACGGCCGACCTAGCGCTTAGGAGGCGCTCGCTCTATCCTACTGAGCTACCAGGGCAACTCGTTGCGGGATGATCTCCCTAAACATGTGGGAGACTTCAACGCCGCTATTTTCATACCAGGATAATGCTGTTTTATCAAGGGGTATAGGAAGAGGTATAGGGCTGGGAATCGCTCTACCGATTCAGCTCGACATGACGGAATTGTTCTGCATACACGATCCATTCGCAGATATTCGTGATGTGGTCTCCTAACCGCTCGATGGACCGGCCCAAGTTTAAAGCCCGGGCAAACTCGTTCTCGTTACCGGGTAGACTGATATGGGCGAATACATCTTTCAAAAAGAGTTTATGTTCCGTATCGATTTCATCGTCCAAGTGGGCGGCTTGTTCTGCCTTTTTCACGTCGTTCCGGGAATACGCTTCAAGGGTGTCTTCCAGCATCTGGATCGATGTATGTACCATCCGGAGAAGCCGGGGACGGAAGAGTTCAGCGTGCTTTGGACTGATTTTGGCATACTTTTTCCCCACATGTAGGATATAGTCTCCAATGCGCTCCAGGTGGGAGACGATTTTTATGGAAGATACGATTTTCCGTAAATCGTGAGCCACTGGGGCTTCCGTGGCGATGAGTTCTATGAATTGGTTCTCCAGGGTCAGTTCCAAGCCATTGATTTTTTCTTCATTCTCTTTAACCGAGGGTAGGAAAGAAGGGTCTCCACTCTCTACAATTTTTCCGATCTGCTTCAAGGAATCAATGAGAAGGTTGCCCATTCCCACAACCTCTCCATAGATTGTGTTGAGCTTCTGTTCGTACTTGGATCGGGTAGTCATTCTGTCTCCTTTTCTCCCTGCAGTATATCTCAGCATGGACCATTATAGAAGCTTTACATCTAAGAAATCAGCATAAAACATGTTAAAAAAAGGTTAGAAAACTGTTAAAAATTTTCGCGTTGACAATAGGAACAGCCGTTACTACTATCTACGTATGCATTTTATTAACGAGATTTATTTAGAGTGAGGGGGCGGTATGGCAGAACAGTTCGATCTAGTTGTGGCCAACGGGCTTCTAACCTATCCGGAGAAAACCATTTTGGGAGATATCGGGATACGGGATGGAAAGATCGCAAAGATTGGAAAAGCGGGAAAACTAAAAGGGAAGGAACGCTTAGATGCCAATGGGAACTACGTACTTCCCGGAGTAATCGATCCTCACACCCATCCGGTGTACATGGATTCCATCGAGGATCTGGCCATCACGGCAGCCTGGGGGGGAGTGACTACCGTGTGCCACTACGCCTATGCCAAACCAGGCCAAAGCCAACTAAAGGTGATCCAGGATTGGAAGCGGGAAGGGAACGAGACTTCCTGCATCGATTTTGCCCTCCATGGGGGGCTGTTCGAAACCATCAAGCAGGCAGAGGAAATCCCCGCCTGCTTCAAGGAAGGGGTTACCTCCTTCAAGATGTTCATGGCCTACGCCAAGTTGGGGTGGATGACGGATGATTACGCTCTCACCAAAGCCTTCGACATCATTGGCCGTGAAGGCGGAATGGCCTGTATCCATGCGGAGAACGGACTGGCGATCGATTACATCCAAGACAAGCTGTTAGCAGAACACGCGAACTTTGCCGAGCGTTTCCTGGAAACCAGCCCGGATCTGGCAGAGGCGGAGGGGGTATTTCGGGCGGTGTATTTAGGTGCCCTCATGGGTTGCCCCGTGTACATTCCCCACGTATCTTCCAGGGAAACCATCGATGTGCTGATCTTCTTGAAGGAGCGGGGGATGCATGTGTATGCGGAAACCTGCCCCCAGTACCTAGCTTTGACGTGGAACGAATTGAAGCATTTGGGGCCTCTGGGGAAAGTGGGGCCCGCCATTAAAACCAAGGAAGATCAGGATGCCCTCTGGGAGGGAATCCAGATGAGACTGTTCGATACTCTCGGTAGCGATCATGCGCCCAAGGATAAAAAGGTGGAGGATGATTTTTTCAAAGCACCCTACGGCTCGCCGCAGGTGGAAACGATGCTTCCTGTGGTCTGGCACGAAGGGGTCAATAAGGGAAGAATCACCCCCAATCAATTGGTGCAACTCTTCTCGGAGCGGACCGCAGAAATCCTGGGATTGTATCCCCAGAAGGGACGGTTGGATGTGGGTTCCGATGCAGATGTGGTGATCTTCGATCCCCGGGAGGAGTGGACCATAGCCCATGCGAACCAGCACAGTAAGGTGAACTACTGCCTCTATGAGGGGAAAAAGGTGCTGGGGCGGGTAAAAACGGTGATTTCCAGGGGGACCTTCGTGGTGCATGAAGGAGAGTTTCGGGGTACCCGGAAGCACGGCAAGTTCCTCCCCACAAAGGCGGGGAAAGTGTAGTTATGAAGAAATCTATCCTACTTGCCTTCATTCTGGTATCGGCCTTTTCGGTATATATCGGTATGGAGGTTCAGCGCAGGAGATCCGTGCCTGGAGCGCAAGCCGGTCAAAGCGGATTTCAGAACTCGGGTGTGCTGGGAGGCGCGGGCTCCCGATCTACTACGGCGAATCAGGGAACAGGAGGGCCGGGGCCTGGGGGGGTCGGGCCTGGGGCATCCGGAGCACCTTCACGGCCTTCGATGGAGGCTGAAAGTGCGGGGAGACCTGGCGGCTCTCCCGGAGTTGAAGGATCCGGTACCGCCCGATGGCCAGGGGGAACCGCCAGTACAAGCGGTCCTGCGGGGCAAGTGGGTTCCAGGGAGGCGGGTGGCTCAAGTGGAACAGGCGGAACTGGCGGTCCTCCGGGGGTAGGAGGATCCAAAGAAGGGGGTAGTTCAGGTTTAAGCCCCCGAGGTCAACGGGGAGCCGTTTCGGTAGAGGTAGTTCCTATCCAGGTCGGAACCATCCGGGAGGTAGGGAACTTTTCCGGCACTCTAGAGGCTCGATCTCAATTCGTTCTTTCCACAAAAATCGCGGGACGGCTGAAATCGATCTTTGTGGATGCGGGAGACGAAGTTAAGAAAGGAGAGTTGGTGGCTCTACTGGAGGAAGAAGATTACAGATACCCGTACGAGCAAGCGGTTGCCGATCTGGAAGCGGCACGGGCCAACCTGGAAGATGCCCTAGGAGCATTGGAAACGGCAAAACGGGAGTACGAACGGGCAAAGAGCCTTTTCGAAAGCAAGATTGTCTCCGCAGCGGAGCTAGATTCCTCCCAAAACCAGTATCGGAAGGCGGAAGCGACGGTGAAGGTGGTCCAGGCACAGGTTCGGCAGCGGGAGGCGGCCCTAGCCATTGCAAAGGATCGTTTGGATTCCACCCGAATCCTTGCCACCTGGGAATCGGAAGAACCTGTTCGGGTAATCGGTGAACGGTTCGTGAACCCCGGTACTCTCTTGCGTGCTAACGATCCAATCTGTTCTGTCCTCGATATTAGCTCGTTGATAGGGGTTGTAAACGTTACCGAACAAGGATATACCAGGATTCGTCCAGGACAGAGAGCCACCCTACGGGTAGAGATTTTACCAGGGAAAGAGTTTCTTGGAACGGTAGATCGGGTAGCGCCCTTCCTGAACCCTTCAACCCGACAGGCCACTGTACGAATCAATGTCCCCAACAGGGGAAGGGAACTGAAACCGGGGATGTTCATTCAGGTGGAAGTTGAGTTTAGTCGCAAGCAGCAAACCCAGATCATTCCCGAAGCATGTCTTGTAACAAGGGAAGATAGGATAGGAGTCTTTCTGGTGAATCCTCAGGAAGGAAAGGCAAGGTTCATTCCAGTTCAGGTGGGAATCCGGGAAGGGGGAAACGTGGAGGTATTAGCCCCCCGTCTTACAGGATCTGTAGTAATCACGGGTCAGCATCTTCTTCAGAATGGGAGCGCGGTACTCGTGGCAGGAAGGGGACGTCCATGAACATCTCCCGATTCACGGTACACCGCCCTGTACTGACCCTCATGGTGACCCTCATCGTAGTTCTCTTGGGGCTTACCGCGTTCATCCGGCTTCCTATAGATCTCATGCCGGATATCACCTACCCGACCCTCACCATCACCACTACCTACGGGAACACGGCCCCGGAGGTAATGGAACTCCTCGTTTCCCGGCCGATCGAACAGGCCCTTAGCGCGTTGCCCGGTGTGGAGGAAATCTCCTCCACTTCCTCTGAAGGCCAGAGCAGCGTACGGCTGTCCTTTTCCTGGGGAACGGATCTCGATGCCGTCACCTCCGATGTGAGGGACCGACTGGATCGGATCATCAATCGTCTTCCCTCCGATATCGACAGGCCCCGCATCTTCAAGTTCGATGCAGCGGCGTTCCCTATCCTGTTCCTGGGAGTGGCGGGAGACATCGACCCCATCTACCTAAGGGAACTACTGGAGGACCAGATCGCCGCGCGATTGGAGCGCGTACCAGGAGTGGCCTCCGTAGATATCTGGGGGGGCGTATTGACCCGCATTGAAGTCCAGGTATTGCCGGAGCAGTTGAAAGCGTTGGGTATCCCCCTGGATCAGGTAGTGAGCAGAGTATCCGCAGGGAATGTGGAGGCTCCCGTAGGAACCCTTTTCAGGAACACCTTTCAGATACCCTTAAGGACCACGGGGAACTACCGCTCCCTGGAAGACATTCGCAACGTGGTGGTGGCCACCCGTGCTAGCGGCTCGGTGCGGGTAGGGCAGATTGCCCGGGTAGTGGAAACCCCCATCCGGCAGACCCGGATCGCCAGGATCGACGGGAAACCGGGAATCCGAATGGCGGTGAGTAAACAATCGGGGAAGAACACAGTTGAAGTGGCCAGGGGAGTACTGGCAGAGGTGAAACGGATCAACGAGGACTTCCCGCAATTGAAGGTTTCGGTCCTTACCGATACCTCCCGTTACATCCAGTATGCCATCGGGAATGTAGGGAGCTCAGCGATGTATGGAGGTGTAATCGCACTGGTGATCCTTCTGTTCTTTCTTCGGAACCTGGGAAGTAGCCTCATCATTGCGGTGGCAATCCCCATATCCATCATTGCCACCTTCGCACTCATGTACTTCAACCAATTTACCCTCAACATCATGAGTCTCGGAGGGCTTGCGTTGGGAGTGGGAATGCTGGTGGACAATTCGATCGTAGTCCTAGAGAATATCTACCGACTCCGGGAATCAGGAGACCCCCCCCTGCAGGCGGCAGTGCACGGGAGTGGGGAGGTAACGGCTGCCATCATTGCCAGTACCCTTACGACCGTTGTGGTATTCCTGCCCCTCATTTTCGTGCAGGGAGTTTCGGGGGTCATGTACAAACAGCTCGCTTTGGTGGTGACCTTTGCACTCCTCTGTTCTATGATTTCTGCCCTCACATTGGTTCCCATGCTGGCATCCCGTTTGGTACATCCGGCTCCTGTGGATGAAAATGGAACCAGGAAGAATCTCCTGCATAATGTTTTTGGTTGGGTCGGAAGGATTCTGCATTCTCTTGAGAAAGGGTACATGGGAACCCTCAAGAAAGCTTTGGACCACCCCTTCATGATCGTGCTCGCTTCCGTCGTGCTCCTGGGAGGAAGTTTCCTTCTCGTTCCCTTCATAGGTTCGGAATTGATGCCTGCCTCGGACCAGGGACAGGTACGAGTAAGCATGGAACTCGCCATCGGTACCAGACTGGAAGCCACAGAGGAGGTAGTGAAGAACTACATCGAACCGGTGATCTTCAAGGAAGTTTCCGAAGCAGAGAGTGTGTTAAGCAGTATCGGAGGGGGTGGGTTCGGAGGCACTACCAGTCGCAGCGCCCAGATCCTCATCAACCTCAAGCCCATCAAAGAGCGATCCCGTTCAGACGAGCGGATCGCCGCAGATTTGAGGCGAAAGTTGGTGGGGATCCCCGGGGCCACGATCCGGGTCCGTACGGGGCAGATGCAGTTTCTTCGGGGAGTAGGGAGTACATCCGGGGAACGGCTTTCCATTGAGATCCAGGGGTATGATCTGGCAACTGCCGATGTATTGGCAAAGAAAGTACAGTCGGTGGTGGAAAAGATCGAGGGAGTGACTGATACCGTGTTGAGTAGAGAATCGGGGGCTCCGGAAGGTCATTTTGTGGTGGACCGGGAGAAGCTCGCCGACCTGAATGTCACCGTTTCTGCGGTATCCAACACGTTGAAAACGGCCTTTATGGGAACCAAAGGGGGAACCTTCAGGCGGGGCGGAAGGGAATACGATATCGTGGTAAAACTTGCAAATAGTGAGTACCTCTCCCCGGCAGAGATCATGGACCTTACCGTCACGAATGGAGCGGGAGTCCCGGTTCCCCTCGGGTCTTTGGTGCAAATGGAACCCACCACCGGTCCCCAGCGGATCGAACGGAGGAACCAGCAGAGGGTCATTACCGTCAATGTGAACATCAGTGATCGGGACCTGGGTTCGGTAGCGGCAGATGTCCGGGAAGCCCTAAAGACGATTCCCCTGCCGAGGGATTTCACCATCCAGCTCATCGGAGACTACGAGGAGCAACAAAAATCCTTCCGGGAACTTCTCCTTTCCGTTGCCCTCTCCCTGCTTCTCGTATACATGGTAATGGCCAGCCTGTATGAGTCCTTCAAGGATCCCTTCATCATCATGTTCTCTGTTCCTCTCGCGGCAATTGGAGTAATTCTTATGCTGTTCCTTACCCGGACCACATTCAACGTGCAAACGGGGATTGGAGCTCTCATGCTGGGGGGAATCGTGGTGAACAATGCCATCATTCTGGTGGATCACATAAACCTTCTGCGGCATCGGGACAACATGCCCCTACGGGCCGCCATCGAGGAAGCGGGGCGCAGACGGCTGCGGCCGATCCTCATGACAGCCTCCACGACGATGTTTGCTCTCGTTCCCCTGGCTCTGGGCTTGGGAGAAGGGGGAGAACTGCAGGCTCCCCTGGCCAGAACGGTGATTGGGGGACTATTGAGTTCCACGCTGATCACCCTCGTGCTGATTCCCAGCGTGTATTTCATCGTGGAACGCCGGAGGGAAAAGGGGAAGACCGCATGAGATGGTTGCACGTTGTAGCTTCCCTGTTTCTATGCACCCTCCTCTGTGCCTCCATTGAGGGGCACCTCTTTGCCCAGGAAAACTCCTCCGGTAAACAGGAGAAATCCACTCCTAAACAGGAACGATCTTTTCCCATAAGCCGGCCTCCCCTTGAAATCACCGTAATGGAGGCGATTCTTTCCGCCCTGGAGAACAACCCCTCGTTGAAAGCCCAACGGTACGCTCCCGCTCTTCGGGAGACCTACGAGGAGGAGGAATGGGGGGCCTTCGATCCCACCCTCACCGCAGGGGCTACCGTAAAGGATGACGAGACAGGAACCGGAAGCCTTTCCCTTTCCTGGCCCCTTCCTACAGGGACTCGCCCCTCCGTTTCCTTCTCAGGAGAAAAACGGACTTTCACGAATCAGATTCCTTTCAAAGCATCTGCCACCTACTCCATTGGGATCACCCAGTCCCTCCTGCAAGGGGGGCCCAGCCTGCAGGTAAACCTCGCGAAGGTTCGCTCCGCCCGTATCGATGCCTTTGCCTCCCAGTGGGAACTGCGGGGATTCACCGAGACCCTGGTGTTCAACGTGGAAAAGGCCTACTGGGAATACTACCTGGCCATGAAGCAGGCTGCCATATACCGGGATTCTCTACGCATCGCGGAGCAGCAGTTGGAAAATACGCGCCAACGGATCGCCGTAGGGCGGTTGCCGGAGTTGGAACTTGCAGCCTCCCAAGTAGAGGTGGCGCAACGGAAAGAGTCCCTCATCGGGGAGGAGGGGCGGGTGGAAACGGCAAGGCTCAAACTCCTCCAGTACATTGCTAAGGGAGCCTTCCAGGATATGCCGGTGATTCTACGGGAAGAACCCAAATTGCCGGATGAGGGGATGGACGAGGTGGGGAAGCATGTGGAAGCAGGTCTTCAGAAACGATCGGACCTCATATCCGCCCGGTTGAGCCGTGAAAAGGGAGATCTGGAAGTGATCCGAACCAGGAATGGGCTCCTTCCCAAGCTGGATTTCTTCATCTTCCTGGGAAGCACTGTTTACAAGGACGCGTTGGGAGAAGCCTTCACTGCTCTCCTCCCCTCCGATCCCACCCTGTCGGCGGGCTTTTCCTTCTCCCTGCCCCTGGGGAATCGAGCTGCCGAAGCTAGATCCCGAAGGGCTGCCTTGAGCCGGGCTCAGATGGAAGAGGCTATCGGGAATCTGGAACGTGCTATAGAGGTGGAGATTCGAACCGCCTTTACCGATGTAAAGCGGGCACGGGCCACTGTGTTTGCCACTTCCGAAACCAAGAGGCTTCAGGAAGAGAAGCTCCGATCGGAACAGGAAAAATACCAGGTGGGACGATCCACCTCGATCCTCGTCGCCACTGCCGAACGGGACCTTCTCTCCGCGCGGTTAGCCGAAGCGCAGGCGGTGGTAAACTATATCCTCGCGGTACTGACTCTGTACAAGGCGGAAGGAACCCTCCTGGAACGGCGGGGAATCGAAGCGGTACTTCCCACTATTTCGTCGTAAGGTTGAATACCCCGTCCCAGTTCTCCGGAGGGGGATTCACGATATACTGCTGACATCGCTTGAGGAAGGTAGAGGCCGGCCCATCCTCAGGGAGTATCTTCAGCACCTCTTCGAACCGGGCCTCCGCCTTCTTCCAGTTTTTTTCCTCGAATAGATCCAATCCCGCATGGAAGATGGCTACCGCCTCCTTCAATTCGGGGGAAGTTTGGGATTTTTCTTCGATCACCTCGAACAATCGTACGGGGGTCTGGATCCCTACTACCCGTACTCGGTCGAGCTTACGCACCGTCAGATCCGAATCGGTGTTTTGCATCGTGTACTCACTGGTGAGAATCCAGGTGCCGTACTGCTTGTTCACCCCTTCCAATCGTGCGGCTAGGTTCACCGAGTTTCCCATGATGGTATAGTCCATCTTCCGGGCTGTACCCATGTTTCCCACTACCATATCCCCCGTGTTGATTCCTATTCGGGTCAGGAGGGGAGTGGGAGCCATTCCGGTTTCCAGGAACTTCTTGTTCAGTTCCGTTTCGATCTTTTTCATTTGGATGGCCGCCTTGCAGGCCCGTACCGCGTGATCGGAAAGTTCCAGGGGAGCCCCGAAGAAGGAGATGATCGCGTCTCCCTCGTACTTGTCGATGGTACCTTTCATCTCGAGAATGATGTCACTCATGGCGCTGAGGTACTCGTTCAGGAGTTTTACCAGGTCGGCAGGATCTAGTTGTTCGGATATGGTGCTGAACCCCTTCACGTCGGTGAACATGGCGGTGATGTACTTTTTTTCACCTCCCAGTTTCAGCTTGTCCGGGTTGGTGAGGAGTTCGTTGATTACGTCGGTGGAAAGGTAGTGGCCGAAGGCGTTACGAATGTAACTCTTTTCCTTTGCCGTTTTGAGGAATTTCACGAAGGCAAGGGTGAGAAAGGTAAAGAACACGGCGAGTGTTGGGGTGAGGAGTTTCGAATAGATCCCGGTTGTTATGAAGAGGACCGTACCGGCCGTCATGACCAGGAACACGAACCCGATCCCGAGGAGGATTGAGGGCAGGGGGTCCATATTCCGAAGGATGAAATACACGAGGAGGGATAGAAGAAGGGCCGCCATCCCCGCGTATCCCCAGTGCAGATCGTCCAGGAACTGACCCTGCAGAATCGTGTTCGCGATGGAAGCGTGGGTTCCCACGTTTTCATACTTTTTCACGAATGGGTTTACCCCAAGGTCGGTGGTGGAGGTGGCGGTATTCCCGATGATGCAGAAGGAGCCGGGAAGGTTCTGGGCAAGGATCTCCCGGGTTTTCAGCAGGTCTGTCACCAGGTTCCTGAGGTTCTTGAAATTCTCTACAACGGTACTCCGGATTTGCTGAAGTTCGGTTTTTTGCGCTTCCGTGTACTTCCCCGTAGCGAGGGCCCCATCGATTTCTGCCAGTATGGAAGATTCGGCCCCTCCCTTCACGAAGGCTTCCGTTTCCTTGAAGAAATCCTGCCGCAGCTTCTTGTACTCTTCGATCTTAGCCAGATCCCCTCCCTGCAGCACCTCTTCCCGAATGGCTTTGGCCTTATGATAAAGTTCCAGGAAGTCGGGGTTGGTGTGGTAGGAGAGGTAGTGATCCTCGTCCATCAGTTCGAGGTTCCTTACCAGCGCTTCTTCCTGCCTGCGGGCTACCTCCAGGTTCCAGTAGGAAAGGTGGCGGAAACTTTCCCAATAGGTTTTCTTGGGCCAATTGATCAGCACCGTCCCGTCTTCCGCCAGAGGAATCCTGAGGGTGGTTTTGCCTTTCTGGGGCAACTGGGCTCCCTCGAGGATGATTTGATCCTTTTTGAGTATGACTTCCGGTTCTCCCAGTTTGTGGTACAGGGCGGAGAAGGCTAACTGGGGAAAGTACTTTCCCTGGTACTCGAGGATCAAGAACAGCCTCCGCCTGACGCCGTCGGAGTCTACCTCCACGTTGGGGAAACCGGCTCCTGCGGCGGGTTTCAGTATGGGCAGAATGGCGGGTCGAATGTCGGAAGTCTTGTAAGGTATCTCCCCTTCGGCTTTGATTTTCTTCAGGGGAAGCCGCTCCAGGGATAGAGCACGGAGCTCATCGGGAATGTTCTCCTTTCCGCTGGGGAGCATGTTGATGGTGAAATAGGCATTCCCGAAGAACCGGGCGGCCTGGCCTAAGAAGGTATCGTTATCCCGGACGATCCTTTTGATGTTGGTGATGAGTACCTGCTTCGATTGTTCCGTCATCTGTTCCAACTGCTTCAGGTAGTCCTCCGCATCCCGCAGGGAAATCTGCCGGTTTTTCAACGCGGTGAACAGGTCGTACACGTTTCGGTAGAGGGAAGCGAACTCGGAGGATAGAGCCTTGGGGATCTTTTCCTGGAGGAGGGTGGAATCGATGCCCCGGGGACTCTGCTCTGTGTATTCGATATCGAATACTGCGTAGGCCGCCCCGAACTCCTTCATGGTGATGAGCCCTTCGGCCATCACTTCACGGCTCCAGGGCCAGATGCCTACGTTGGCAATGGCGGTATCGTCCACGTCCAGTAATAGAATAGAGGGGTCTTCGGGGATGGCGGGTTTTACGTGTAGTAGGGCATCGTACACCCGCTTTTCCAGGGTGGCATAGAAGTCGAACAGGTTCAACAGGCTGAAGATCACGGCACTGAGAATCGGAACGAGGGCCCCGATATTGATTTTTTTCCACATTCCCCCACCTCCTGGGTTTGTAAATATCTCTTTCTTAAATTATACTATAACTCATCTGGAAACCTTGCGCTATGCGGGGTATATTATCTTTTGAAACTCGGTAGGAGAATACAATGAGAGGAAGAATCCTTCTCCTGGTCGTACTGGTGGGGTTGAGCGCAACCGTTGGATTTGCGCAATCCAACGCGTTGATCGATCAAGTGTTGGAACAGAAAAAGGTAGGTTATTCGTACGCGGCATACCTGGTCCTTTCTGCGGCAGGGATCATCAAGGATACTGCTACTCCCGAACAGGCTATGGAGGTGTTGAAACAGCAGGACTGGGGTATCAAGGTACCCGAAGAACCTACGGACATCAGTCTGGGGCAGTATGCGTACTTGATCATGAAAGCCTTCAATATTCCTGGAGGTCTCATGTACCGGCTTATGCCTGGTTCCCGGTATGCGGCAAGGGAAATTGCCTATCTAGGGTTTGTAACGGAGAATCCCAGTCCTTACCGCAGTATCTCCGGCCAGGAAGCCATGCAGATCCTGAACAACGTCCTTAGCTGGAAGGAGGAACAGCAATGAAACAGAAAACGATTTTTCTCTTCGTCCTCCTTTCTCTTTGGGGATGGGCCCTTTACGGATTCGATTTCGGTGTAAACATAGAAAACAACTCCAGTTATTCCTCCAAGGAAGGGGAGGGCTTTATCCAGGAAAACACGGCTCACCTCTGGTTGAACCTACCCATGGGCGATTTCTGGGTACTGAATGCTTCCCTCATGGGATCGTTCAGTAACGATTCGGACAAGCCTACCTTCTACGGGGATATTGAAACCTTCTCTCTAAAAGGTACGTTTCCTCACCTGGAAAACGGAGCAAACCTGTTTTCCTTCGAAATCGGACGGTTCTTCCATAAGGAGTTCTCCGGATTTGTGTTTGCCCATCGGATGGACGGGTTTCGGATGGAGTTCGGGTATCCTTCCTCCACTCTTCAATTGGCCTTCGGGTATACAGGGTTACTGAACAAGTACTACACCTCCCTGGTGATGAGCAAGCTGGATGCTCTGGATGACCTGGACAAAGACATTCTTTTTGCACCGAAGCGTCTTATCGGTACCCTTTCCTGGAACATTCCTGAACTATTTGCCCGGCAGAATGTAAACTTCTCCATTCTGGTGAATGAAGATCTTCGTCACCTGTTCGAGGATGTCATCAAAGAAGGAAAGGAAGTCTACGATCCCTCTTCGGGCGGGTTGGTGGATACCCAGTACTTTGGGATCGGGTTGGATGGTCCCCTCACCTCCGCTCTGTTCTACAATGCCTTCTTCTATTTGGGGACAGGCCGCATGCTGACCTTTGTGCCCGATTCCCAGAGTAACACAGGGGAAGCGTACCTGTACAAGAACATTCTTGCGGGATTGGGAGGCGTCTCCTTCAAGTACTACCTACAGGAGTTCTTCCAGTCGGTAGCGAGTGTGCAGATTCTCTATGCTACCGGTGATTCCGATTCCATTTCCTACATCGAAGGGAACACAAGCGGGGGGAGTTCCCTGTTCCTCCCCATCTCGGGGCAAACGCTGGGTACTGCCTTCCAGCCCAAAACGAGTAACCTCCTAGCGGTGGAACTGGGTTATTCGCTGAAACCCTTTTCCAGCTCGAAAGGTTCCCTCTTGGAAAGCCTCCAGGCGGGTGCCAAACTCACCCCCTTCTTCAAAGCTTCCAAGGGAGCCATGTCAGAGGGTGAAGTGGATCCTTCTGCCGGAGCAGGCTACCTGGGTACCGATATAGCTGTGTATGGAAATCTACGGCCTTTCTCCGACCTGGGGCTAGGAGTTGCCATGGGATTCTTTCTTCCCAATAGCAATGCATTCTTACCCGGAAAGGACGATCCCATCGTGTATGGGCAATTCGTCTTTTCCTTCAGTTTCTAGGGGATATTGTCCATCAGGAGGATGGTTATGAAAAAAATCCTAATTCTAACGATCCTGTTCCTCCTCGCAAGTCTCACCTTCGCGCAGGAACAGGCGGTACTACGGGAGTTTTCCGGGAAGGTGGAAGTGATGCCCCCCGGAAAGAACTGGGAGCCCGCTGCCCGTAACCTGGTACTCCCCGCGGGAACGGTGATTTCTACCGGATTCAATTCTTTCGCTACCATTCAGGCGGGATCCGCCACGATTCAGGTAAAGCCTCTTACCCGCATGGCAGTTTCGGAACTGGTGAAAGCCCAGGGGGAACAGAAAACTTCTTTAGACTTGAAGGTGGGGCGTGTGCGGGCCAAGGTGGAAAAGGTAGAGGGCCTGGAACACGACTTTACCTTGAAGAGCCCCGTATCTACGGCAGCGGTACGGGGAACGGAGTTTGATTTTAGCGGTACAGGCCTTCGGGTGTGGGAGGGAATCGTGCGGTACGCCAATGCCATTGGCCAGTCCCGCACGATCGTGCGGGGAGAATCGAGTTCCATCAAAGGACTGCAGGCTCCTGCTTCTCCGGAAGAAGCAGCGATAGCCACTTCCAAAACAGAGATCAGCACACGGCCAGCGGGGGCAGCGGAAAGGGTTGGGGGCAAGGCTAGCCTGACAGGTTCCGTAAAGATTACGGTAAAGTAGGAGGGACGCGTATGAAAAACAAATTATCGAAAGCGGCTATCCTCCTGTTGGCCCTTGGGCTGGTTTTCTTCGTGTTTTCCTGCGCCATCTGGACAGGAGGTTCCGAAAACGGCACCATTAGCTTGAGTTTTTCTCCCTCGAGTAAGGCCCTGGGTGGGGGTACGGAAGCCCGGGTTTGGGTCTATTCCAACAACGTGCTCGTTCCGAATACAGCGAATCCAGAAGGATTCTATAGCACCAGTATAGGGTCGGGAGCCACCGAGGCTACCATCACCATTTCAGACTTGCCGCCAGGGGACAGTTACCGGATCGTGGTTGCGGCCTTTAAAAAGGACGGAACAACCACTACGGTTACCGCCTTTGGCACCTCACCCTTATTCGGCGTGAAAGCGGGGGTGGAAACGGGGGTTGTTATTGGGTTACAGGAGATCAACATCGCGGTGCCGTCGGAACAAATTAAGAACCTGGTAAGCGTAGTGTATGATGAGTCAACGTCAACTATCACGGCTGCCTCGGGCTCGGCATTGTATTCTGGCGGTTCTGTTACTAACCTTAGCGGCCCGGATCTATGGCCGACTTCCAATGGAACCATCAACAGCCTCAACCTAACGGCGGATCAAAGTCCGGTTGTTCTGGTGAATACCACAAAAGGAATATACGACCAATGGGGATCATATGTTGGAACATCGAATTGGGGTGGCACACCCCCTAGCGTTCTCCAGTCCGGCGGTCTGGCTACCTTAAATACATTTTTTTATCAGGCGGAAAAGGAAATCGGCGGATACGTGGGCGGAAACGAGTGGAATCGGATTGAACTGGATATCCCCGTTGCAGGGAAACCTATACTGGATTTACTGGTATGGCAGGAGGATCAGGCTACGATCTACGGGTATTTCGCCACCCGGGTGGTCGGTGCCTTCCGAGTGGGATCCTCCAATATAGAAAACCTCAAGCTGGAGGATATTCTAAGCGGAAACGTGAATAGCCCCATTATCTTCTTCGGCGAGTCCCTGCCCCTGATCCAGGCCTTCGGGTACATCGGGGGTGACGACCTGTACCTGGGCACCAAGAGCGGCGTTTATAAGACCAGCATCAACACACCAAATAATACTCCGCTATTGATCGAAGGTACCAAGGGGCTCGATGTGACCAAGATCGTGGTGCAGGAAGAAACCGAAGCGTTCCTCACCGCCAAGGAGCTGGTGATCCTGAAAGGTTCCACGATCTACAAGATGCCCTTCCTCACCAGCGTAGTGGGGACCCTCACCGATGTAGCCTGGAAGGGCACTGATTTGATCGTAGTGGGAACTAACGGGATCTGCAGTGTGCCCACTGCGGACTTGTAGTTTGTAACACATTACGACCGCGCTTTTTAGCATAAAAGCTCAATAGCATAAGCTTTGTTGACCCCCCCGGGAAAAACCGGGGGATTTTTTTATCGAAAGAGCCATTAGAAGAAGCCGAAAGTATCCATGGAGGTATGCAGGGCGGTTCACCGAAAAGTTCCCTCCGAAGCAGAGGAAAAATGCGCCCTCTTAGCGGAGGTGAATGTGCTCTGTTATGGTTTATTAGGGTTGTAGTTGGCTTATCAGAGGGATTCCTTCCTGAAGTCCCTTTGCGGCGGTTCTGCCGAAAGAGGCCTATCGAAAGCCCGGGTGTCCCCTAAAGCAGGCGTACACGCCCCCTAGAGCGGACGCATGTGCCCCCTGGAGCGGACGTATGCCACCCCCTAAAGCAGGCGTACACGCCCCCTATAACGGACGCATGCGCCCCCCTGGAGCGGGTATAGTTCCCGTGCCAGCGGCAGGCCGGATTTGTATTTTTGTAGGGAGCGCATGGATGGCGTTCCTGCATTCGGTAGGTTTGTTACAGCCTTTTCTGGTGGGCGTATACAATCGGGCGGATACAAAAAAAAGCCCTCTTCGGAAAGAGGGCTCCATGGTTGGGAGTATTTAGAATCCTACCCGGAGGCTTACCTCTGCCCCCCAGGCTTTGGTGCTGGGATTATAGGTTCCTGTAGTGCAGAGCTTGAAAAGGAATAGGTTAAAGTCCATGCCTCCCGCGAACATCACGTTCCAGTCGTTGATGGTGACCTTGGCGGAGGGATTGAATTTTTGGGGAGTTCCAGTTCCGAGCTGTGCTTGCAGCTTTCCTTCGGTTTCATATAAAGTATTCTGATACCAGAGGGAGGTGCGAAGGAAGGGGGTGAACACGTACAGGAGGGTTCGGGAGATGCCCACATCGAACCCGAAGGAGTGTACCCGGGTGTCCAGGGAAAGACCCCCGCTTATGGTGAGAGGTTGATTGGAGTAGGTCTGCTCGAATTCAGTCAACGTGTATTTGAAATGGATTCCCGAATACACATACCCCACTCCTAAAGATACCGTGGGGAACCAACCTTTTTCTTTAAGGATATCCTTCCGGATCCGGATTCCGAAGTTCATCAGGTCTGCTTCCAATTCGTCGGTGGAAATGATCCCTCTTGGAACACCGATTCCCGTAAAGATAAAATCGAGGCCGATGAGTCGTAGCCCGAAAGCCAGTTTAACCGTGGGGAAGGGGAATATATTCTTCGCTTCATTATACAGGTCCCGACCTAAACCGGACGAAGGAACCGCGTCGTCGATCAAGCCGTACACATCGAGAGCGGTGAACTCAGTATTATTTTCGTCAACGAATTTCAAGATCCCATCTGACACAACTGCCCCCGCAGTAAGGGCCACATAGAAGATATCCCCCTCTAAGGAGGCCACCCCGATTCCTGTACCTGCCAGGTCGTTCTGCTGGACATGGGGCATTACCTCGCGGCCCAGGAGGAGCATGAGTTTGGAGAAATCGCTTTTTAGCTGCGCGAATTGGGCAAACAGTGCTGTACTGGCGAAAACCGTTACCAGAATGCTGGCAATGAATAGTTTTTTCATCGTTACCTCCGGAGGTATCAGTGTATAGTGTATAACAAAAGTACGGAGACTTCCAGATGTTTTTGATCTTTCCTTGCCTCTTTTTCCGAAAACCAGTACACTGCTGCCCATGATCGCCACCATCGTAAATTGCATCACCGTGTGTATCGGCTCGATGCTGGGACTGTTCCTGCATGCCAAGATCAGCGAGGAATTCAAAGAGACGGTCTTCACCGGAGTGGGATTATTCACCTTGATCGTGGGAATCGCGATGGCGTTGAAATCCGAGCGGATGGTGTATCTGGCCCTCTCCATCGTATCGGGAGGGCTATTGGGGAACCTGCTCGATATCGAAGGAAAGATCCTCGCTTTCGGAGAGTGGCTGAAGCGAAGGTTCGCTAGCCGTAACAGCAAACACGACTTTGCTTACGGCTTTCTCAATGCTTCCGTACTCTTCTGTGTGGGAGCCATGACGCTGGTGGGAGCGTTCAAAGCCGGTGCCGAAGGGGAATATACCCTCATCCTTACGAAATCTGTGATGGACGGGTTCATGGCCATACTCCTGACAGCGGCCCAGGGGATAGGGGTGGCGTTTTCCATCATCACCATCCTGGTGTACCAGGGGGGGCTTACCCTCCTGGCAGGGTTCGTAAAACCTCTTGTAACCCCCTTGGTTCTTTCCGAACTTACCGGCGTAGGGGGCGCGCTGGTCATGATGATCGGCTTCAATTTGTTGAGCCTTCGGAAGATCAAAACCGGGAACTTCCTCCCCGCTCTGGTGATCGTTCTGCTGTTGATCGCCCTCGAGCCCTACCTGCCGAAGTTCTGATGCTTTCGTACTATATTAGAGGAATGGGGCGGCCAGGAAATCCAGAAGCCTATACAAGGAAAGCGGTAGATGGTGACTGTGGGGACAATAATCAAAAATAGGGATCGAGGTAGATTGTTATGCGAAGGAAGGACAAAGAAATAGAGGATCCTGCCGTCATCGAATCGATCCTCGCCACGAACCGTGTCCTTCGGGTGGCGTGGGTAACGGAGGAAGGGCCGTATCTCCTTCCCTTGAACTATGGATATCGGGAAGGCCGGATCTACATCCATGCAGCCCCCGAGGGAAGGAAAATCGATGCCTCCAGAACAAACCCAAAGGTTTGTTTCGAAGTAAGCGATTCGATCGAGATTCTAGAGGCGGATACGCCCTGTGGATTTACAACGAGATACCGATGCGTCCTAGGGACGGGAACGATCCATATCGTTACGGATCCAGCCGAGAAGGAAGAAGGGCTTTCGATCATCATGGAGCAAATTACAGGTAGCTCAGGATGGAGGTTCCCTCCGCACATGATAGAACGATTGGTAATCCTCCGTATCGACATAGAAACCTTGACGGGAAAGAAATCCAAGATCTGAGGGGTGAGGGTGATGGATGCATGGGTCGTGGGAATAGTGTTCGTCATTGTTTTTGGAATGGTGCTGTACCGGAAGGTCCCCATTCAGTATGTGTCCCTGGCAGGTGCTGCAATCCTGATCGTTACGGGGATCGTCCCCCTGAAAGTGGCCTTGGGTAATAGTATCGAGTGGGAGGTGTTGTTCATCTACTTCGGGTACGGGATGCTGAGTGTTCTGTTACAGGAAAGCATGCTTCCCCGCGCCCTGGCGGATGCCATCATCCCCCAGATGCGTTCGGAGAACCAACTCATTTTTTATCTGAGTGCCATTGCCGCTCTACTGTCCAGCTTTATGCCGAATCCCGTGGTGGTGCTGATGGTGGCCCCTCTGGCTCTAGACGTAGCGGATCGGCTGAAACGATCTCCCTTCCCCTACCTGGTGAGTATCGCCATCGCTTCCAATGTGGTCACTACCGTTACCATGGTGGCGGATCCTCCTTCCATCATCCTCGCCATGACCACAAAAATGTCCTTTCTCGACTTTTACTGGTTCCAGGGTAGACCGGGACTGGGCACGCTGTCAGTAGTGGGGGTAGTGGTAGCCCTCCTTTCCTTACTGGTTCTCAATCGAAAGTTGAACTCCCCTCTCCATATCGAGGTAGAAACCTACCATGCACCTCGAGGGTCCGTAATCCTCCTCGTCCTCAGTTTCCTAGTCGGGATCGGTGCCCTGATCCTGAAACGATGGGTTTCCCCCTTGACTCTTATAGCGGGATTGGGAGGGGTGTCTTGCGTAGTGTTCATACTGGATAGGAAAATCGTTTCTTCTTATTCGGGTGCTAAAGGTCCCGTTTTCCAATTGGGCCCTACATCCGTCTTTGTATTGAGTATCTTTGCCCTGATTCTAGCCCCCCAGACTCCTCCTCCGGGAGTGGCCAGTTTCATCAGTTGGCAGGGCTGGATCGGTTTGGGGCTTGGGCTGATCTGTGTCGGCACCATGGGCCGGAAAGGGGCCAAAGAGGTGAAAGAGTACGATTGGGAAACCACCATGTTTCTCCTGGGGATTTTCATCGTGGTGGATTCGGTGGATCGGGTGGGAATTCTTTCTCTGTTGGTAACCTTGCTGATGGAGGCGGGTTTTCGGGATCCGTTCTGGGTCTTCATGCTCGTAACCTGGCTCAGTGTAACTCTATCTGCCTTCATCGATAACGTCCCCTATACGGTACTGATGATCCCTGTATGCGGGTATTTCGCGAAGACCTTGGGAATCAACCCCCACTACTTATACTATGGGATGCTGATAGGTACGGGAATCGGGGGGAACATCACCCCTGTGGGAGCGACGGCGAATGTACTCGCCTGCGGAATGCTGGAAAAGCGGGGAGTCAAGATCAATACCCTGCAATTCATGCGTCTCAGCGTTCCGTTCTCCGTATCCGCAGTACTGTCGGCCCAGATTCTGATTCACCTATTCTGGGGGCGGTAGAGCTGGGGACACTAGAAAAAATGAATCAGCCGTTCTTTTTCTCCTGTATACTACTGTGAAGAGTATGATTCGAAAGCTCAGTGTTGCTTGCGCTGGGGGAAAGAAGTATACTCTCAAGGAGGAGGTATGGCTGTACATCAGCCCCTAGAAGAAAAGGTGAAGGACTTAGAAAACGCCATTCGGGAACTCGTCTATCTACAGCACAAGAACGAAATGCAAATTGGGCAACTCACCCTGGAAATGAAAGCCTTCAAAGATGAAATGTTGGCCTTCAAGGATGAGATGAAGGACTTCAAGGACGAGATGAAGGCTTTCAAGGATGAGATGCTCGTCTTTAAAGACGAAATGAAAGCTTTCAAGGATGAGATGAAGGACTTCAAGGACGAGATGCTCGACTTTAAGGACGAAATGAAGGACTTCAAGGATGAGATGCTCTCCTTTAAGGACGAGATGAAAGGCTTCAAGGATGAGATGAAGCACTTCAAAGATGAGATGAAGGTTTTCAAGGACGAAATTCTAATTTTTAAAGATGGGGTGGAAACTTTTAAGGACGAGATGAAGGACTTCAAGGATGAGATGCTCGCCTTTAAGGACGAGATGAAAGATTTCAAAGATGAAATGTTGGCCTTCAAGGATGAAATGCAGGAGTTTAAAGATGAAATGAAAGCATTCAAGGATGAAATGAAAGAGTTCAAAGACGAAATGCAGGCCTTCAAGGACGAGTTGCGGGACGAAAACCGGCGTATGAATAAGCGCTGGGGAGAAATCTCGAACAAATTGGGAACCCTTGTGGAAGATATCGTTGCCCCGGCCATAGATCCCATGATCGAAAAATACTTTGGAATGGAACCGATTGAAACATCCATTCGAGTACGGAGAAGAAAAGGGAACTTGAAAGCCGAGTTCGATGCCGTGGCGATTTGCGAACACTGCGTGTTCCTCTTCGAAGTGAAGTCGACCCCCCGAAAAGACTACATCAAAGAGTTTTTCGAGCTCCAGATCCCCCGGTTCAAACAATTGTATCCGGAGTATGCATCGAAGAAACTGTATCCCGTATTCGCTTCCCTGCGGATAGAGCAGCCAGAAGTCGATTTCTGCACGGAAAACGGAATCTATGCGATGGCCTATCGAGAATGGGACTATATGGATCTGTTGAACTACGAGGAGCTCGAGCCGCAAAGGAGAGCCTAAGGCGTCTCCCCCCTCGATTCTGTTCAGCCTCCATTGGCAGGGAAGGGGTTCCTCGCGTCCTCCAGGGTATCGATGGGATTTTCGCTCCGCTCGATGGGACACGGTTTGACGTTCCATATCTCCGCTGCATACTGCTGGATCGTGCGGTCCGAGGAAAATCGTCCGGAATGGGCAACATTGATGATAGCCTTTCGGTTCCATTCCTGAGGGTCCGCGTACAGGCGGGATATTTTCGCCTGGGCTTCGGCATAGCTCGGAAGATCCGCAAGGTTGAGGTACCGATCGTGATGGAGAAGCATATCTTTCAGCGGATCGAAGATGCCTGGTTCGTTGATGTTGAAATATCCTGAAAAGACAAGGTCCAACGCTTCCTTGATTTCGGGATCCTTCGCGTAGAATTCCTCTCCATTGTAATGTTTGGAGAGTTCTAGGGCTTCCTCGGCTTTCAATCCGAAGATGAAGATGTTTTCAGGGCCCACCTCTTCGGCGATTTCTATATTCGCCCCATCCAGGGTACCAATGGTAAGGGCCCCATTGCACATGAACTTCATGTTGCCGGTTCCCGAGGCTTCCGTCCCAGCGAGGGAGATTTGTTCCGATACCTCTGCCGCCGGTAAAAGTTCCTCCGCCAGGGTAACCCGATAGTTCGGGAGGAAGTAAACCTTCAGTTTGTCCTCCATGTCGGGATCGTTGTTGATGACCTGTGAAAGGTTGTTGATGAACTTGATGATGAGTTTCGCCATCGCGTATCCCGGGGCCGATTTCCCCCCGAAAAAGAAGGTTCGAGGTATGAACCCCGCCGGGCCTTGCTGCTTGATTTTATGGTACAGGTACACGATATGTAGGGCGTTGAGAAGCTGCCGTTTGTATTCATGGATCCTTTTTACCTGGAAGTCGAAGATCGTCTCGGGATCCACGATCCACCCATAGGCATCCGATAGGCGATTGGCAAAGATTTCCTTTGCCCTGCGCTTTACCTCTCTGAACTTTTCCCGAAAGCTTCCGTCTTCTGCCAGGGGAAGGAGTTTTTTCAATTCCCCCATATCCAGGATCCATCCCGGTCCGATCGCTTCGGTGATGAGGGAGGCAAGGCCTGGATTTGCCTTCAAGAGCCACCTTCGGTGGGTAATGCCGTTGGTTTTGTTGTTGAACCGTTGGGGGTAGATGGAAGCGATATCCGGCACCAGAGTGCTTTTCAACAGTTTGGTATGCAGGGCTGCTACCCCGTTGGTGGAATGGGAGCCGACGATACAGAGGAAGGCCATCCGAATCTGTTTGGGGTCTCCTTCTTCGATGAGGCTTACAGTACGGAGTTTTTCGGGATTTCCCCGGAATCGGATAGCGGCTTCTTTCAGGAACTGGTTGTTGATTT
>Ga0308395_1000863_pt1 | contig 22062 bp, 15 predicted proteins | sample Hotspr20SampleP4_FD_202097 | JGI IMG/M metagenome (GOLD analysis project Ga0308395, IMG submission 202097) | Hot spring phototrophic mat microbial communities from Mushroom Spring, Yellowstone National Park, Wyoming, United States - 20050930_P4 ...
TTCCGGCCGAACCGGCGGGGCCAATATGGATGTCAATCTGGATAATATCCAGGTGACTTATTCCAATCCGATAACGCCGTTAAGTTCCATCTCCGTACCGGCCAACACGCTCCAACAGGATTTCGACCATCTGGGGACGACGCATTTTGTGGCCAATCAGTACGGGTCGGCCCCAGGGCCGCAGGTGTTGCCCGGCCAGGGGGTGGGTTCTTCTAGACCGACCAATTACCTCCGCCTGATCCAGCAGACCAACAACCAGCTCAATCAGATTGCGTTTGATCGGGTGGCTACCGGGCTTTATCAGCGGATTGAGGCGGAGTGGGATTTTTCGATCCTGGCCGGGGCCGACGGCGGGGCGTTTGCCCTGCTCAATACCGGTTGGGAGGGCATCAGCGGACCGGTGTCCAACCCTAGCCCTGCTTGGGAAAATCCTTGGTTTACTACCGGCTTTGCCATCGGTTTCGATGTATATCCGAACATCTATGATATTTCGCTCAATTGGGCTGGTCAGGAGGTTGCCAAAGTAAGCTCCTATGATTACCGGGGAACGGACTTCCGCCACGCTTCAGCCGTCATCGACTTTGTTAGCGGCGGGGCCAATGTCTCCCTTTCCATCACTGCCCCTGGTGGGGTGACCACCCCGATTTTCACCAACTATTTCATCCCCGGGATGACGCCTTACGAAAGCCGGGTGGCCTTCGGCGCACGTACCGGCGGCCTGAACACCAACTTCGACCTGGATAATATTGTGGTCCGTTGGCTGAACCCCGTTGCCGAACCGACCGATCCGTTCCATTGGCGGGGCATTACCGGCGATTACTACGACAACACCAAATGGACCAACAACGTCCTGCCCACCGGCAACGACCATGCGGTGATCGACGTGGGCGTGGCCACCGGCACGGTAAATCTCCAAGGCACAGGTAGTCTCACCGTAACCGGCTCCGGCGGCCTGAACGCCAGCAGCCTTCAGGTGGCCGGCGCCCCCGGTACGCAAGGTACGCTGATCCTCAGCGGCAACGCTCAGGTCGTCTCTCAGGGCGATTTCTTCGTCGGTAATGGCGCCGGCGCTTCGGGCAATGTCTCCATCAGAGAAAACGCCCGGCTTACCGTCAACGGAACCTACACAGTGATTGGCCGGGGCGGACTGGGCCAGGTGGTTCAAAACGGTGGCACGGTGAGCCTGAAGCGACTGTTTATCTCTGAGTTTACCGGCTCGGCCGGCTCGACGTACACGATGAATGCCGGAACGCTCACCCTCAGCCAGCGCATGGAAGTCGGCCGCAGCGAACTGGGCACCTTCACCCAAACCGGCGGCGTGGTCAATGCACTGGCCGTCGAAGCCTCCCCGGACGATTTCAGTATCATGATCGGCCGGTATGGGCCGGGCGTCTATAACCTCCAAGGCGGAACGCTCAACGTCGGAGTGCTTCGCAAAGGCAGCGGCGGCCAATTCAATTTCACCGGCGGTCGGCTCAACGCCCAGCGGGTGGAGTTTGATCTAACCAATGCCGGCGGTATCCTGGCCCCAGCCGACACGGCCATCGGGACAACCACCCTCGTCGGCGCCTACACCCAGACCGCTGCCGGTACTCTGGAAATCGACATCGAAAGCCTCTCCCATTTTGATACCCTCTCGGTGCAGGGCAATGCCACCTTGGCAGGCCAAGTGCTGGTCGATCTCTGGGGAACCTATTCGCCTGGACTGGGCGAGGGGTTCAACATCCTGACGGCCACCGGCACGATCGACATTACCGGGCTGACGGTAAGTGGCGATCCGCCGGTGAACAGCCGCTGGCTTTTGAACGTGCTGGACGCCCCCGGCGGCGGCCAAATCCTCCAACTCCAAGCCGCCGTCCCCGAACCCAGCAGTTTGGCCCTGGGTGCCCTAGGCTTGGTATTACTCCTGCTTAGCCGGTGGTGCCGGCTACCAGCCCGAAAATAACCCCCGGCTAGGAAAACTCCCGGCCAATCCCCTCCACCCTCTTCCCCTAAACCACCGGTTAGAGGGACCTCCGGTCGGTAAGAGAGTGTCTCACCTCGCCCTCCCAAGGGCCAAGAGTTCAGGACCTATTGACCGGGAGATTCACGGGGGCTAGGGACCACTGTATTCCTTCGCACGAGGGCCATGAAAGCTCCCCCCTTTACCAGGAAGAATTACTTTCATGGGGAAGCATTGCCGGAGGCGGGAGCCGGGGAAGAGGGGCGCAGGTGAGCGAGGATTCGCTCGGCCAATTGCTGCACTAAGAGGGGTTCGCCGGCTTGGACTTTCCGGCCGATACGCCGGCCGATCAGCCAGGCCCCGACGGTCAGGCCCAAGGCCACTGGCCCGCTCAGTCCCAGGGCGGCCGCCAGCAGTTTGCCCATGGTCCAGCCTAAAGAGCCGTCGGCCAGTTTCTCGGCCAAAAAATCCTGCACATACGCCCGGATGGTTTCGGGTGCGGTGTGTGCACCGGCGGCCTGGACCTTTTCCAGGCGGGCCTGGATGCGGTCGGGCAGGCTGCCCAGTTCGCCAACCAATTGTTGCACCGCCTGCCGAAACAGCGAGGCGGCTGCCAGGTTGTCTGCGACGCCCGGTTGGAGCGATTGGCCTGCCGATGGGACCGCTTGCTCTGCCGGTTTGACGCCGGGCTCTCCGCCTCCGCGCGGGACATTGCTGGACGGGTTGGAGCGGGCTGGCTGGCCAGGCTGACCGGCCCCGCTTAACAGCTCCAAAATCCGATCCAGCCGGGATTCGATTCGGCTTAGATCAGCAGCGGAAATCCCCCCGGACACACCCGGCACCGGAACCGGACCGCTCGGACCACCGGCCGGATTGGCGGGGCTGCACGGCGGATTAGCCGGCGCCCGATCGCTCGGCCCTCGATGGGCCGGGTCATTCTTGGCATTCCACGGCAGCAGATACCGGCCCGTTTGCTGCAAGAAGCGATCTACCCGGCCGCTGTAGGTGCCGCTGACGGATCGGCCATCGGTTCCCCAAAGGATGGCCACCAGTTCGCCCTGACTGTTGAAGATCGGGCCGCCGCTATCGCCCTGGCGTGCTCGGCCGGTAATTTCCAAGGTTTCCCAGCCGGTCGTTTGGGCGGTTTGGCTGTATCCGACCACCCGGCCTTGATTGCACCAGTATCGGCCGTCCGGCCCGTAACCGCAGCTTTGGACCGGTTCGCCCGGCTGGGGCGGTGTGCCGGCCACCCGGACCGGCTCGGCCGAGGGGCGGGCAATCACCAGGGCCGCTAAATCCCCCGCCCTGTCCTGATGCACCAACCTCGCCTCAAACGCCTCCCCGTCCGGAAACACCACCGTAACCTTACCCAGACCCTCTCGAAACAGATGCTGACAGGTGATAATAAGTCCATATTCCCCCTCTTTATCCACCAGCACCCCCGTGCCAAGAGCCACCAGCCCACCCCAGAGGCGATGGATCACCCGGCAAACGGCTGGATGGGCCCTGGTATTCGGAAATTCCTGGTCCTTGGGCAAAGGACAACTTCCGCTAGGACAGCCGGGGCCGGACGTTGGCCTGAACAATTCCTTATCTACCCAGCCCGTCTGGCCAACCGGTTCCTCCGTCCATCCGGCAGGTGGGGGCAAAGCGGCCGGATCGCCCAAGCCAGCGGCCAACGCCGACCCGCCGGCGTTCCATAAACATGTAAACACCCACCCCCATCCTAGCCACCAACAGGTCCAAAAGGCACATCGCATGGATTCTGCTCCTTTCATCCGGGAATAAGGCCTTGGACTGCATCGATCCGGCTCGGCCCCTACACGGTGGAGAGGCTATGAATGGAACCGAACACCACCGATTGGGGCAGGTTGCTGCTGGAGACAGTCCACGTCAACCGATTCGGGATGGCAGAGAATCGGCACTCCAGCTATCGCCGTTCTGCGCCTTTAATCCGGGAGTAAGGTAAACCGATACCGGAACAAGGCCGATCGTGCTAAATCGCCCGGCTCGGTAAGGCGATCCGGCAAATTCGGTGTCGGATCCGCGCCAGCCAGTCGATACGCCCATACCACCGCCTGGGAACAGAACATAGGTTCCAAGGGCATGGGGGGTAAAGGACCGGCCCATCGCACCGGAGGGTCTTCGGTCGGCGGCGGCAGCAGCCAGCGTAGGACCGGCCAATGCCGCACCATCACCCGCCAAAGCGCCTTCCAGCCGTAGGGCGTGCCGGTAAGCCGCCGCATCGCCCGCACGGCCAACGAGCGATCCACCTGCTGCGGGCCCACCGGCCGAAGGGCGTAGACATCCCATCGGGCCGGACATAGGGCCACCTGATGGGAAAGGCAGACCGCCCGGCCCCCGCGCCCCCAGACCATCTCCAGGCACATGAGGTCCTGGTTCCACCAGGCGGCCATGGCGGCATGGACATACACGCTGCGGCCCCCGGCGGCGATGAGCCGATGCACCCAACTTCGCCCCCGACGCAAAAGCAACAGATCGCCACTTCGGATCTGTCGCCGGGCTTTGCTGTAGGGAATTTGCCGAAACGGAGCCGAGTCCATATCCCAACCTGTTAATGTATATATTTACATATTCCGAAGGAAAACCTCTTCCACCCAAAACGATTCAGGGAAGGCACCCCCTGCCAAAAGCAGGAAACGCTTGTCCGTTTTCGTCCGGCAGATAGAACTGCCGTCCGGTTTTGGCCTGCAAAACCGCCACTTACCCTAGCAAATCAGAAGCCCATTGGCCGTCCTATGGAACTTCGCAAATGGTAGAGACACTCACGTCCACGGTGCTGCAGCCCGCTTGTGCCTCTTGCTTTTGCGAAGGCAGTCGCAGTGCGTTGTCGGGGAGATGCGCTCCCCCATTCGCATATACTGAACAGTAATATATCAAATGGAAGAGCGCTTTGCAAGAGGAGAAGTGAACACTATTTCTGCAGCGGAAGAACCCGTCTCTTCCGAACTAACCAAACCGGACCAAACAAGTCCTCGGATTACTCCTCCAATTGGCCCCGAATGGTAAAGACCACCCGGACGATCTTCTTGGCCGAAAGATCATAATGAACATAAACTTTTAGCCAGCGGGTCACCAGCCGATGATGGCTCGGCAACGTGTCGATGGTGCCTTCCAGGACCAGGAGTCGGCCCTCGGGCGAAAGGCCCGTCGGCTCCAAAACGGTCTTTTCCAACGGCGGCACCGAACGATACCCAGCCATCTGGTTTTGCGCCCAGCGGGAAAGTTCTCGCACCTTTTCCGGCGTTACCCATTTCGCATAGCGGGGTGCCAGTTTCTGCCAAAGTGCCTGAGCTTCCTGTTGGCCCTTGGCGGCCTGGGTGATTTGATTATCTGTCCACTTATTCCGCATAATCCAACCGTCCGGGCCGACCGAATAGCTCATTTCCGGATGGAACTCCATCGGCGGAAGCGTCGGCTGTTCTTCCGGGGAGACCGGCTTTTCCCGTTCCGATCGGCCCGCCACCGAGGAGCTTGACGGAGCCGATTTTCCTGAGCCATCCGGCGGCGGCAGGTTTTCCGGTTTCCGGCCGGAAGTGGATTCCGGTTGGACGGCCTCGGCCTCCGGGGAGGTTGTCGGGGGGCTGGCCCGAAGGGTAATCTCATATAGATGGACCTCATACGGGCCGAAACGGTCCTGGAACGCCCCGTTCTGAATGGGCAGCCTCCGGTTTTCGCCCAGCACCAGCACCTGGACGCCGTCGGCTCCCAGAGGCGCCCGAAGCCGAAATTGGGCCTGCACTGGGGTAGGCTGCATCCGGACGGCAAAAATGTACATGTTGTTTTCGTACACCTTTGCCGTCCAGGCGATCGGGGTTGCCCCCAGAAGGCGGGCCATCTCTTCGTCCACCTCGGCCGGTTGGACCGCCACGGCCACCAAATCCCGCCGATCTGGAGTCCACAACACCGGGGCCAACTGGTGGATTTGGCGGTTCAATTGGCCGACGGCCTCGGCCATTTCTTGGTCGGCCAAAAGAGCCGCCTCCACAAACTGGGGCTTGAACTGATGGCAAAAATAGATGATGCCCTGGGAGCCGAAGATGAGCGACATCCAGACCTCGGCTTTTACTTGTTGGGGGGTGGGTTTGACCTGGAGGTTGCTGATGCGGGTGGTTTCGATGCAGTTCCAGACGACCCGGTCTGGGCCGGCCCATTGGCGTAGGCGCTGGACGCCCCGGGGCACATACCAAAGTTTACCGGCGACGGCCGGTTTTGGATGGACAACTGGATAAATGTCGAATGAAACAATGTCGCCCCCTTGCACGTAGAGGGGATAATCTTCCGGATGTCGGGAGCGGACGCCCCGACCGTGCCAGTCGTCCCATGCCACCGCCTGTCCCAGATTCAAAAGGACCGGTCGGCTGGGGTCCCGCCGGCGGATTTCTTGGTACCGTTGGACGACTTTTTCTGGCGGCACCGGCGGGCCGTACCCTTTGCCGCCCGGAAGCGGCTGGGCGTTGTCCGGTTCGTCGTCCTGAAGCCAACCGACAATCAGTTTTTCCTCCCGATGGGCCAGGGCGTAGTCGTTCTGCTCGCAGATGACGGGCATTTGATGACGGCGCAGTTCAGCCAATTGGGCCTCGGTCGGCCCCTTCCAAAGGCCCACATACAGGGCAATGCCGATTTCTTTATATCGACCGGCGTTTCGGGGGTCCTGCAGCCAAACGGCAATCGGAAACTGTTTGGGATCTTGGAACGGTCCGTTCGGCCATCGACGCTGGAGCTGCTGAAAAGCAGCAGGCGGCTCTTGAGCCGGGCAAACCATTTCGCCAGGCACGCCCAGAAGCCCAAAAAGCCCCAAAAGCCAAAAGCCCACTTCAAAAAACGCCAACCTGCTCCCTGGAGAATTGTTGCCATGGTTTTTCTGGCCGGAGAATCGGGCTGGAGATCGGTCCATCAGTTCTCTCCTTAGGGAACCAGGGGCAAAATGGAAATTTATATAGGTGCCGAAAGGGATTTTACCTATCATCCCTTCCTCGAGGCTCTCCCCGAAGGGATAGCCGGGCGGCGGCCCCGACTGCTTTGCCCACCGTTCTGCTTTATCCAACTCCCGTCTTGTTTGGGGTTTGGTGAGGCTTAAAGGCCGCCGATCGGCGGTACACCCGGCTAAAAACGGCATTTCGGCACAGCCTCTTAGACAGGCTAAACCGACAGGTTAGGCAAAGACAATAGAGGGTACAAAAGAATCGTATCTCGTCCGGTGGGCTTGTGGCCCAGTTTGGAGCCGCCTGGCCGAGCAACTGGCCCGCTTATTCGCCGAAGACGGTAACCACGATGGTGCGTTGGCGGGGCCGAACGTCGCATTCCAGGTGGAATATCTGTTGCCAGGTTCCCAGCAGCAGTTTTCCGTCGGCCACTGGGGCCGTGATGGCCGGTCCCAGGCAGGTGGCCTGCAAGTGGCTATGTCCGTTGCCGTCGTGCCAGGTTTGTTCATGGGCATACTGTCGGCCGGGTGGGACAAGGCGGTCCAAAAGGTCGGGCAAATCCTGGCAAAGACCGGGTTCGAATTCGATGGTTCCTATAGCGCCGGTGCTGCCCAGTTGGAAGACATGGACGATACCGGTGTGGATGCCGGAGCGTGCCACCACTTCGGCGACCCGTTCGGTCAGGTCTTGCATATGGCGATGGCCTTGGGTGGATATGATCAAATGTTCCTGATAAACCATAGCCCTCGGACTCCTTGGCATGGAAAGGAAACGCCAGTTCTCTTGGGTATCTGGCCGGCGTTAGCTCCAGGAAAGCTCGATGGGGACAATATCCCTCCCGCCAGGCTTCAGCGAGGGGGATTGGGTGCGGGGGATGGAGGGCGATGTTGGACCGGCTTTGAAGGAGGCGGGGATGTGGTGGGAATAGGAGATCACCGGGAGGAGAACATTTGTATAAGTTGCTCCTCCACCCCCCGGTCCGCCAATACCACCACCGTATCGCCCGGCTGCAACCGATCCTCCGCCCCGGGAACCCAAGCGAAATTCTCCCGGACCACTGCCGCCACCAAACACTGGGCCGGCAACCCCGTCCGGGCCAACACCTCCTGAGTGATCGGAGCGCCTTGGAGCACCTCGATCTCCAATACATCGATGGAGCCTTCCGGCACCAACGGAAGCCGGGACACCACCGGCCCGGTGTTCAAAAACGCCTGCACATGTCGGGCAATCACCTCCCGGGGGCTGACGGCATGGGCAATGCCGAGCTTGCCGATCACGTTGGCATAGTCGGGCCGATTGATGACGGCCAGACAGGTTTTAGCGCCCAATTCCCGGGCTTCGACACAGGCCATGATATTATTTTCATCGTCGCCGGTGCAGGCGATAAACACCTCCGCCCGTCCGATCTGCTCCTCCTCCAGGCTCTGCCGACGGCGGATATCGGTGTGCACGATGTCGGCATGGGGAAGGCGTGTGGACAAAAAATCACATCGCTCTTTATCCCACTCCAAAATGACCACGGAGAAACGCCGGCCCTGCAGCAATTGGGCCAGGTGATAGCCGGTCTCCCCCCCGCCGGCAATAATGATCCGTTGTTTGGGGGGCGGCTGGATGGAAAACATCTCTTTGACCTCCTCAATCTGCTCCAGGGCGCCGATCAGGGTAATCTGATCGCCCACCTGAAGCCGATCTTCTGCCCCAGCAATCCAAATCTTCTGCTCCCGACGGATGGAGCCGATCCGCACCCCCTTGGGCAGTTTCAGCTCCCGAAGCCGCTGGCCCAAAGCCGGACTGGGTTCGGTAATCGCAAAGGCCTGCATTTGCACCTCGCCCCGGGCAAAATCTTCGACTAAAAGCGCCCCAGGATATCGAATCGTCCGCGCCAGCTCCAAAGCAGACAAATATTCCAAACTCAACAGCCGATCTATCCCAAAATGCCGTTGATAGTCAAATGTGCTCAGATCCCGAAAGACCGGCGAATAGACCCTGGCCAGCACCCGGCGAGCGCCCATGGCTTTGGCCAAACTGGCCGCCACAATGTTCACCTCGTCCACGCCGGTTACGGCCAGACACAGATCGGCGCTGCCCACTTCGGCCTGAAAGAGCACAGTGGCCTGAGAGGCAGAACCGGTTAAGGCCCGCACATCCAACTCCTCCCGAACCCGCCGAATACAGTCCGGATCCTGATCCACTACCGTCACATCATGCCGATGGTTGCACAACAACTCGGCAATAGAACTTCCCACCGTTCCCGCCCCTAAGACGACCACTTGCATAACCGGCTCCTTGGCAGGGAAGACATACAACCCCAAAGGGGGATCGGCCGAAAGCAAGAAGGCCTCTGTCCCAAAAAGCCCCCAGCAGCCGCAGAGGCTGTCCCGAAATGGGTAGCCGGCGGCCCCCATTCCTTTGCCCACCGTTCTGCTTTATCCCACTGCCGTTTTATCAGAGTTTTTGTAAGTTTAGGGGCCGGCGGTTGGGGGCGGCATCCGGCAAACAACGGATTTTCAAGCCAGCCTCTCAGAATCCTATGGGCCTGAGGCCTTTTCCTCACAACCATGCCGATACTATCGCCATGATCAGGCCCACCGCCACCATCAAGCCGACAATCCACGTCGCACAGCCAAATGCATGGCGGAAGATCGCCTTCAATTCTTCATGGCGGGTGGCCGCATAGACTAAACTAATGACCACAATGAGCGGCACCGCATACCCAAAATACATCCAACCCAATTGAGCCACCAACACCATAAGCTCCACGAATGCTCTCCTTCCAATAGGATCAGGTCGAGGGGGCTTGATCGGGTTCCGGGCGCTGTGACGGGCAACTCAGAGAATCCGGTCGGTCAGAAGCTGCTGGCTGCGAAGCTCCGGAAGAGGGTTCGGTGTGAGGTTTGGGTTCTTCGGAGGGTTCCTCCCGGACCGGACCAGCCCAGGCGTCGTAAATCGCCAAGATGTTCAAAAGACCGGCGATCATCGTATATAAGGTGCCCAGTTCAAAATAATGATGCAACCTCTTATGCAGATCATCCAAGGTGGGCCGATTGGAACTCCGATCCGACGGAAGCCGAGGGGGCGCCATAAATGATCCCCACAACGGCGCCCGGCCACTGCGAACCCGAAAGGCCTGGATCACAGCCGGCAAGGCCGGCAGCCCTACCCCCGCCTGACACAGAAAATGCAGACGCTGATCCTCCGGATGAAATGACATATAGACGACCCGTCCCCAACCGACCTCCCGGTCCCCACCCAAATAGACTCCATAGACAAAAGTTCCCAAAATACATACCAAAAACAAAATCCCCTTGGCCGTGCGACCCTGATACAAATGCCCTAACCCCGGCACCAACCAGGCCAACAAAGCCGCCAGGGCAGGGTCTTTGAGATCGATCGTCTCCGATGTCTTTCGCTCGGCCTGCGACGCCACTTCGGTCTCCTTCCTCCTGATATCAACCACGGACCACCAAGCGTGCCGAACATTGCTTCAAATAAGCGGTATGGCCCTACCCTCCCGCCGGCTGGCAATAGATTCCTCCTATTTTCCCTTACCAGGAAGAACAATGCCAGAGGTAGCCGCCTACTCTCCTTCCTTATCCCCGATTTTTAGGTTGACTATATCCACCGGCAGCAATTCCCACCATCTGGGGGGTTCGAGCCAATTCTTCGCCCCTCCAACTTGTTGGGCCCTACCCGGAAATACGTCAAACTAGTGAATATAGTTAAATTGGCGCATATAGCTAAATTAGCATATATAACCAATTTAGTGAATTTAGTCAAACTGGGAGGAAAACTAAGGGCATCTCCAAGGTCGTTTTTGGGCATTCCGTTGGATAGTCCGTTGGATAGAATGATGTTCCGTTACACCCCTAGGGTGCTTCGGGGGTGGAGCCATTCGCCCCTACCTTCGGAGCCATTCCAAAGAGGGGAAAGCATCCCCCAAATCCAAGGAGAAACTCCCTGGGTGGGCTATTCTCGATGGGGCAGAGGTCCGGGCAAAGCGGGCTTTGAGACCACCGGCATGGGCGTAGGCCCTTGAATCCGCTGGGGTACCTCCGGCAGGTCAAAATGATACTCCAACGGCAATCCATAAATCGGTTTCGGTTTCTCCGAAGAATCCGAAGGCTTTGCCCCAGGAGAGAGCTTTCCGGAAATCGGACTGGGTTTTTCCCCAGGTTCTTTGGAGGGCTTGGCAGAGCGGTTCGCCTGGAGGTCTTCTACCGGTTTTTTCCCCACCCCAGCAAGACCATCAGGGGCCTTTTCCCCGAGGCTACCGTGGGCAGCAGCGTTTGGTTGCTTCGGGCTGGGAGCGTCCCTTGTGCTTGCTTCCCCGGGGTTCGGTGCCGGTCTGTCCGCCGGAGCAGGGGGCGACTGGTGGACCAGGCTTTGGTTGTCCACCTGAGAGTTTGCTTGGGGAGGAAGTGGATTTTGTTGCTGTTCCGGCCCTTGGGCTTGGGCGCAGCCAGAACATAAAACGGCCACTATCCCAATCGCCAGGGCCCAGATGACCCTCAAAGATCGGGTGCAAAGCATCTTACCGTTCCTTTGCCTGACAGTCCCCTCCGAAACACCGAGAACCTCTTTTTTATCATACTATAGTGGGGAGGGGTTTCGAATAGGCTGGTTCCAGACTACCCAAAAAGGGGCAAGGGGACTACTCTCTATAGTGGGCCATTCATCGGAACCACCACGAATTGGGGATATGGAGGGGAAAAGAAAAGCACCGGGCTTCCTCATGCACCCCGCCGGGGGATCAAAAAGCAAGATAGAAATTTGGCTAGCAGCTTTGGCGAAGGGGGTTCGGGGGCGAGGAACCCAATGGGGCACCCTCAGGGGGAAAGGTTTTTGGCCGGTTCTGGAGGGGCCGCTCTGGGCTGGGTTTTCGGAGGGGCCAGGGCCATCAGATGGGTTAGTGTTCTTATATACATAACTCCGTCAGCTACGGCCGGTGTGGCATGGGTCCCCTCGCCCAGCGGAAAACGGGCCAGGAGCTTGAACTGTTTTTCGGCGGCCAAAACGACCATCTGGCCATCCCGGCTGATGTTATACAGGCGGTTGCCGACCCGGATAGGGGAACTGAAGTAATCGCCGCCCACCTTTTCCCGCCAGAGCATTTTGCCGGTGGCTGCCTCCAGGCAGCTTACCACCCCGCCTTTATCCGCCCAGGCAAAAAGCAACTCGCCACGGGCAACCGGGGTACACACATACGGCACTGGCAGAGGAACCTCATAGAGAACTTCTGCTTTGGTGCCGGTAGCGGGATTGCCAGGCCGAACTGCCACCATCTGCTTGCCGATCCCGCCTACCCCACAGGCACAAAAAATCATATCTCCGACCACCACCGGTGAACCGACCACCCGATATTTCAGCACCGGCAATTCCCAGAGCGGTTTTCCGGTCTGCAGGTCGATACCGCTGGGCCCATGCGCCCAACTGACCACAATCACTTGCACCGGTCCTTGGGAGGGCCGATACACACAGGGCGTTGCATAGGCGGTTTTTTCTGTCCGGCGGGGGCATTGCCAGCGCAGCCGTCCGGTTTGTGCGTCCAACGCCACCACACTGCTTTGCCCATCCTGCTCATTAGCAACGACCACCAGCCCATCGGCCACCATTGGCGAGGCCCCGAACCCATGCTCCGATTCAAACGCCCCCAGCTCGGCATGCCAGATCGGCTCGCCGTCTTGAAGCCGAAGGGCTTCCACCACATACCGTTTGGGCTGGGCATAGCACCAATAGACCCGCTCGGCGTCCACCGCCGGGGTGGAGGAGGCATAGCTATTGTAGGGGTGCAGATGATGGACTTCTAACGAGCGGCTTTTTTGCCAGAGGATTTTCCCCGTCGGTGCGTCCACGCACAGCAGCCACAACGTGCCGTTCTCCTGGGCCGCCGTGATCCACACCCGCCCACCACAAACAACCGGGGACGAATGTCCAGAACCCGGCAACTGAATTTTCCACAGGTAGTCCTGCTCGTTCCACTGGAGGGGCAGGGCTTCGGCCTCGGCCTGGCCCTGCCCATTAGGACCCCGAAACCGGGGCCAACAGGCCGATTCCGAGGAACGATCGGCTGGCGGCAGTCCGGCTGTCTGGTCTGGGTTGGCCGAGGGGGAGGCCTCCCCCTGATGTGCCGACGCTGCTGCCTGGCCAAATCCTTCTGGCCTGCCCGGCCAACCGGCCAACACCAGGCTTACCAGCATCCACCCCAGCGTGTGAAACGATCGTGGCATGTTGTGGGCTCCCTTTTGGAAAACCGGAGGGACACGGTTGCAAACCAACCTGCTTTCTTCATAATAAGCGGAGTTTGTGGGACCGGCAAGCCGCAAGGGACAAACAACGGTCCTTTTCCCTTGTGGCATTTTACCTTGGGAAACGATTCGTTGGATAGGCAGGCAAGACGTATGGCCTATTGCGTGGTTACCGGCGGGGCAGGTTTTATTGGCAGTCATTTGGTCGAAGCGCTGCTGGCACGCGGCGATCGGGTCTTGGCCGTGGATGACGAATCCACCGGACGCCGGGAGAACCTTTCGGCGGTTTGGGGGCATCCACGGTTGGAGTATCTTCGGGCCAGTGTGGCCGACCCCACCGTGGTCGAACGGATCACCGCGGAGGCGACGGAGGCGTATCATTTGGCGGCGGCTGTGGGAGTGGTCCTGATTGCCGCCGATCCGGTCCGAACGATCGAAACCAACATCTTTCCCACGGCGTTGATCTTGCGGGCCTTGGCCCGTCGGCATCAACAAGGCCACCAAGTCCGCTTTTTCCTGGCCAGCAGCAGCGAAGTCTATGGTAAAAATCCCACCCCCATCTGGAAGGAAACCGAACCGATGGTCTTCGGACCCACCAGTCGGCCCCGATGGGCTTACGGAGTTTCCAAAGCGATAGACGAGTTTTTGGCCCTGGCCTGGCATCGGCAGGTGGGATTGCCGGTGGTGATTGGCCGGTTTTTCAATGTGGTCGGTCCCCGGCAGACGGGGGCCTATGGGATGGTGTTGGCCCGGTTTGTGGAGGCGACGTTAGAGGGCAAGCCGCTGCTCGTGCATGACGACGGACAGCAGATACGCTCCTTCGCCCATGTGCAGGATGTGGTCCAGGCGGTCCTCCGGTTAATGGAGTGCCCGGAAGCCATCGGACGGGTAGTCAACATCGGCAGCGATCAGCCGATTACCATCTTGGAATTGGCCCAGCGGGTGATCGCTGCGGCGGATGCTCAGGTGCCGATCCAGTTTCAAAGTTACCAGGAGGCATATGGGCCGGACTTTGAAGACTGCCGACGCCGGGTGCCGGACCTAAGCCTCCTACGGCGCCTGATCGGATTTGCGCCTCAATATACCTTGGAACAGGCCATCCGAGATGTGATTGCCTGGAAACGAGCCGAACTGGCCAAGACGGTACCGACATGCGGGAACAACCCCGTCGCGGATAAATAGACTTTTGTACATTTCAACTCCGTAGGCATCCCGCCCTCTCCACCCCAGCCTGCATGGAAGAGGTCTGGGTTTGCCTCAGCGGGGGCAGACAAAAGCTCCGGCCCACCGGCCCGACCGTGCTTGCTTTCCCAAGGTTCTGGTTTAGCCTGGTGGCCAGCCGAAGGTCCGCCCGGCCAGCATGTGGAAATGCAGGTGCATGACTTCCTGGCCGGCATCAGGACCGCAGTTGGTTACCACCCGATAGCCTCCGACCAAGCCCAATTGCCGAGCCACTTTCGCCATCACCACAAACAGATGCCCCACCAGGGCCTCGTCCGCCTCGGTAATATCGTTGACGGTGGGGATTTCCTTTTTCGGAATGACGATCAAATGGACCGGCGCCTGGGGATGGATGTCCTTAAAGACCAGAGCCTGCTCATCTTCATAAACGATTTCCGCCGGAATCTGCCGATCGAGGATTTTCTTGAATACCGTTGTCATTCCCTTCCCTCTCCATAAAAAGACAGTCGTAACCAAAATCAAATTGCACCCAATGGAGGCAAACCACCTGCTTCCATCCCCATCAACCTATTGCGCTTCGCAAATCGTAGAGACACGAAATTCCGTCCCTTTTGGGCCACATCGGTGTCCCTTGGTTTTGCGAAGACCCATAGGGAAGCAGAGAGAAATCCGGCTACGATCTGGATCCCAGTACCATTTTAGCCGAGCACGACAAGTTTCGGGGAGCGGGGCAGCCGGGCTGGTGGTTCCATCCCTCACAAGCCATCCCAACAGGAATCACAACCGGCGGGTTAGTCCTTGGTGTCTTTAGTCCAGAACAGTTTTTACCGACGACCCATGGCGCCCTGGAAAGTAGATGGCTTTCCGTCCCCCTTCTTTACGCCGAGAGTCCTCTTGGCCGTGGAAAAAGCCTTTTCCCATGGATTCGCTAGTTACGTCCCGACGGCCCAGGGGGCCGAACGGAGCACCTGCTTCTTCTGTTCGATCCGGAAGACCCGCCGGGCGTTTTCGTGCATAATCCAATCCACCAGCCCCAGGGCGTCGTCCAGGCTCAGCCAACCTTCTTCGACCAATTCACACAGGCTCAGGGCGATTCCCTGCCGGGCGATCAGGGCATGGCCCAGCACCGGTTCCACCGGAAAATAATCCCCGCCGAAGGTAAAAATCTTGTTGGCCGGGGCAGTGACCAAGTATTTCTTCAAAAAATCCTTAGCTGCCAACGGGTTGATGATCCAGCTCCAGCACATATCCACGTAGGCGTTGGTGTAGTGCTTCGCAATACTGATCAAATCTTCATAATACGGATAGCAAATATGCATGAAGACGAAAGTGGTCTGGGGGGCCAGGCGGCACAACTGGCAAGCCGCTGCCGGATTGCCCTGCACCCGCCCTAAGGGCATGGAATTATGCCCAGCATAATACCCCGTATGCAGTTTCACCGGTAGCCCATGCTCCGTGGCCTTGCCCACCGCATACCAAAACAGATGGTCCTCCAGAGCCTTCTGCTCTTCGGCCGAAACAGGCTGGCCGGAAAGACGCTTGGCAAACACCGGTTCCGCCCGTTCCGCAGGCACCTTCTCGTAGTCAATATTTCGGCTATAGGCGTTTTGCGACTTGACGGCGACCGCATATTTGCCGTACCGTTCAAACCACCAGTCGATCACCCGATACCAATCGCTCAGGGTTTTTACCTGGATGCCGGTCGGCTTGCCGAAGGCCTCCAGGTTCGGCCCGGCAAACATCCCTACGATGCTGATATCTTGCAACAAAAGCAGCGGTTGGCGGGACTCCCGGAAGGTGCCCGTATTCACCTGGCAGGAATCAATCTTGGCCAGTTCGCAGAGAATCCGCTGATAGAATCCGGGTCGGCGGACGGCTTGGTATTGGGCCGCCACCTTTTCGACCGTCTTTTCCGAAAGATCGTCCACGCCGTAAAGTTCCCGCATGGCGATCCGCACCGCCTGGCCATAGCCGGTATGTTTCACCGCCGGCCAATAGGGCGCCAACAAACGCCATTTTTCCGGGGGCGAAAGTGGCTTATGGAAGAATTGTTCATATTGATCCTTCGGCATTCCCGCCGACACAAGATCCGAATCCAGATAGTGCCGCAGGATCACCGTCCAATCTTCCTGTGTCTTGCCGCCCGGTCCCCGGAGGCAGTCCTGTTCATCCGGCAAATGTTCATGGGTATCTACTAGCGGAGTCTGCCAGACCTTGGCAAAAATCTGCCGACGGATGTCCGTCGGCTGCTGAGAAGCCGGTGATTCCACCGACGGCAACGCCCAGGCCGATCCGCCAGCCATCAGGTGTCCCGCCCCCAGCCATCCCAAAACCTTGAGCGTCTCCCGCCGGGTAAATCCTGCTTTGGCCATGGTGATCACTCCTGCATGGAGGCCTCGATTTGGCCAAAATGGTACCCAAATAAGTCTTTAATCTGGAACAGGTTATCGCAAAAAGCCGGCGTTTTCGTTTCCCGTGTGAGTTTACACCGGATCGGGCGTTTTGTATTTTTCCCGTTGCGCCCGGCGGAGAAGCTGGTTGGCCTCCTCGTCGCCGATGAACTGTTCTTTGACCGGGTCCCAATGGAGCCGACGGCCCAGCCGACGTGTGACATTGGCCAGATGGCAGACACTGGCCGACCGATGCCCCACTTCCTCATCGCAGACGCATTTGGCCCTGGTTTTGATGCATTCCAACCAGTTCTGGATATGGTCGTTGCTCACATAAAGGCGGATGTCTTTGTCGGTCAGCGGCTGCTGGGCCAATTCCGGCGGATCGGAGACCACTTTGCCCCGGTCGATGGTCAGTCGGCCGTTGGTGCCGATGAAGATCGCCCCGCCTGCCGGGCCGTTGCCCAGTTCCATCACCAGGCCGTTCGGATACCGGCAGAAGACCTTCGGCTGGCTGCAAAGGCGGTTGCCCCGGTCCCGAGATTCCGGCTTTGTATAGGTAGGGGGATTGAACGGCGGCCCTTCGGTCCACCACTCCACCGGCCCGGTATGATCCATGCCTAAGGCCCATTGCACCTGGTCGAAGCCGTGGCTTCCCCAGCCGGTCATCTCCCCGCCGGAAAACGGGCGCAGCGAGAGCCAGCCAGGATTGGCCCGGGACTTGAAAATATCTTCATGAAACGGGACCACCTCCGCCGGTCCACACCACATGTCCCAATCCAACCCTTCCGGCACCGGCTGAGCGGGAAAAGCTGCCTCCCAGGGACTCGGATAATTGTGGGCGATCACCCGCTCCAACTTTCCCAATCGGCCGTTGCGGACCAGTTCACAGCCGAGCCGATTGGCCGCCATACTCCGCTGCTGGCTTCCGGTCTGGAAGACCCTTTTGTACTTCCGCACCGCCTCCACGATGAGCCGACCTTCGTAGATCGTAAGACTCATCGGCTTTTCCACATAGAGGTCTTTGCCCGCCTGGCAGGCATGGACACAAATGGTGCCCCGCCATTGTTCCGGCGTGGCCGTTACAATGGCATCGACGTCCTTCCGCTCGAGGAGTTTTCGGTAGTCGGTGTAAGGGATGGCTTCCAGCGCCTTGGCCGTGGTCTCCGCCCTGGGGCGATACACATCACAGACGGCCACGATGCGGGCCAGGGGCGATCGCTTGATAGTGCCGGCCAATCCGCCGCCCTGTCGGCCCACGCCGATAAAGCCGATGCCAATTCGTTCGTTAGGCCCCGGGCTTCCCGGCCCGCCCAACAAGCCGCTAGGAACCAGATACGGAACGCCCAGAGTATATCCAGCGGTTGTCAGCCCCAGAGCCTTTAAACATCCTCGGCGGGATAGGTGGGAGGAAGTTTTCATAGGCAGGGACTCCCCGGGAGGGGTAGTAAGAGGGGGGAGAGATTTTTAGGAAAGCTTTCCCCCAGTATGGTCAGCGGAAGGAGATTGTCAAGTTACCCCCGGCGTAGCAATTGATCAATCGCTTGACTTAATCATTCGATTGATCTAGAATAAAGAGAGAAAAGGGAGGAACGTTTATGGAAGACCACGGCCCGTCCAATTTTTCCAATTTGCCCAATTTGCCCAATTTGCCTGCTCCACGGGCTGACCGAGGGGGAAAAACCCTCCAGCAACTCCTGGATACCGGCCTGGAAGCCTTTGCGCGGTATGGCCCGGAAGGCGTCAGTACCCGGCACCTGGCCAAAATGGCCGGGGTCAACTCCGCCGCCATCCAATACTACTTCGGCAGCAAAGAAGGGTATTACCTGGCCGTGGTCCAGCACCTCATCCAAACCCGAGCCGCTCCGGTCCTGAGGCTTGTAGCCGACATTGCCGAGCGGTTCCACCGGGCCGGTTCCACCCCACAGGAAGCCCAAACATTGCTTCCGGAGTTGATCGGCAAGTTGGCCAAGACGGTGCTTCTTTATCCGGCGGCCCGGTATTTTGCCAGTATTTCTTCCCGGGAGCATCTGCACCCGACCAAGGCATATGAACTGATTTATCCTGTAGTGGAGCGATTGCATCGGCTGGTTTCGGAGTTGGCGGCGGCGGCGTTGGGATTGCCGCCCGATAGCCCCGAACCGATCGTCCGAGCGCACGCCCTTTTAGGGCAGGTGATGCTTTTCCGGATCGGGGCAACCACCTTATGCCGCCGGCTCCAATGGGACACCATCACCGAGCCGGAGGCCGATTGGATCGCCTCGCTGGTGGCCGAGATGGCCTGCCGAAGTCTCGGCTTTCCACCGCCGTAACTATGTAGCCGAATGAAGCAACCCGTCTCTCCCACCGTGGGAGAGGCAGACATTTTGAATTCCAGCGTGTGCGGGGAGGACCGGGGGCAGCACAGGGAAGCCTGGGTTCCTGCTTTCGCAGGAATGACACGCAGAGCCGGCCTCTCCCACCGGGGGAGAGGCGAGAAGCTTCCTTCGGCTAAAGTATTAAGAACCGATCTCCAAACTCTTGAAAAGTAGTAGTCATGGCTGTCAAAAAGATCAAAATCGTTGTGCCGATCCTGGTCCTGGCGGCGGTGGCGGTGCTGGTGGGGTTAAGCGTTGGCGGACGAATACCGCCGGGGTATCTGCCCGGTTGGCTTGCCGGGTATTTGGGCCAGCACACCAACCAAGGCTGGTTAGAACTCCAGGGCAACGTGGAGATTCGGGAGGTTCGGTTGGCGTTTGAGGTGCCGGGGCGGATTGCCCGACTTTATGTGGATGAAGGGGATCGGGTCGCAGCCGGGCAACCAGTGGCCGAGCTGGAAAAAGGGTATTTCGAGGATCGCCTTCACCAAGCCCAAGCGGCCCTGGAAGCTGCCCAGGCGGAGCTTTGGAAGCTGCGGAACGGCGCCCGGTCGGAGGAGATCGAACAGGCCCAAGCGAATCTAGCGGCGGCGCAGGCCAGTTTCACCCAAGCCCAGGCCCAATGGGAACGAGCAAAGCGGCTTTTACCGCAACATGCGGTGTCGCAGGAAGTGTACGACAACGCCAAGGCGGCGCGGGATCGGGCCGAAGCCCAACTTCAGGCAGCCCAGGCCGCCCTGAAACTTCTCGAAGCCGGCGCCCGGGTGGAGGACATTGCCCGAGCCGAGGCCCAGGTAGCCCTTTGCCAGGCCCAACTCGAGGAAGCCCAACGTCGGCTCAGCGATACGAAGCTTCTGGCTCCGTCCGACGGCCTGATCCAGACCCGCATCCGCGAAGTGGGCGAATGGGTCCAGGTGGGAGAGCCGATTTACACCCTCAGCCTGACCGATCCCGTCTGGATTCGGACCTATGTGAACGGATTGGACCTGGAGCGGATTCGGCCCGGCATGGCCGTTACCGTGCAGACCGACGCTGGCCGACAGTATCCGGGCCGGATCGGCTTCATTTCGCCGGTAGCCGAATTTACACCTAAAACCGTGCAGACTCGGGAGATTCGGACCAATCTGGTCTATCGGCTTCGGGTGATCGTGGCGGACCCGAAAGGGGAACTTCGACAAGGGATGCCCGTTACCGTGCTGGCGCCGGCGCAAGGGCAATAGAAAACAGATTGTTGGGGGGGATTGGGGTGCTCTGGCCCAACCACGCAGGAGAAGCCGGATGGCGGGCCAAACAGCAATGACGGTCCACGAAGTCACCAAGCGGTTTGCTCCGCACAGGCCGCCGGCGATTGCCGGGCTGTCGGCGGAGATTCGCTATGGCCAGATTACCGGTCTGGTCGGGCCGGACGGAGCGGGCAAAACCACGCTCCTGCGTCTGATGGCCGGGCTGTTGCCCCCGGACCAAGGACAGATACTCCTGGAAGGCCGCTCGGTAGCCGATCCGGCGGTTCGCGCAGAGCTGGGCTACATGCCGCAACGGTTCGGCCTGTATGAAGAGCTTACCGTGTTGGAGAACTTACATTTGTATGCGGACCTGCGTGGGCTGAGCGGCGGGGATCGGCAGAGGGCGATCGCTCGGCTTTTGGAGTTTTCCGGTCTGGGGCCGTTTGGGGATCGGCTTGCCGGTCGGCTTTCCGGCGGGATGAAGCAAAAGCTGGGGTTGGCCTGCGCCCTGTTAGGAAATCCGAAACTGCTGCTTCTGGACGAGCCGACCGTCGGGGTGGACCCCATCTCTCGGCGGAACTTATGGGAGATGGTCAACGAATTGGCAGCCCAGGGACTGGCCGTGGTCTGGGCCACCGCGTACCTGGACGAAGCGGAACGATGCCCCGAGGTGCTGGTGCTGCAGGAAGGTCGCTTGCTCTTTTCCGGTCCGCCCGGAGAGCTGACCCGCCGAATGATCGGCAAGATTTTTTTGGTTTTGGTGCCGGGGGAGCAGCGGCGTTCGGCGGCCGCCCAATTGCTCCAGCGTCCGGAAGTGGCCGACGCTAGCGTCCAGGGGGGCCGCCTCCGGGTGGTGCTTTGGGAGACGCCGGCCGAGCGGCCAAGCCCATCTGCCCCCAGCGGGTCCAACCCTCCCGAGCAAGCTCCCGATGGGCGAGACTCCCCTGGGCAAAGCCCTGCTGGCAACCGGACTGCTTGGCCGGGCCAACAGTGGACGCCCACCCCGCCCCGGTTTGAGGATGCGCTGTTGGTGCTTTTGGGCGGGGTAGCCAAGGAGCGGCTGGCCCGGGCGTTTTCCTTTTTCCCGCAGCGAATCGGTCAGGCGGATTTCGAGGGGTCCTGGGCGGTGGAAGCGACGGGGCTTACCAAAAAGTTCGGCTCGTTTACGGCGGTGGATCGAGTCAGTTTCCATGTAGGCCGGGGAGAAATTTTTGGCCTCCTGGGCCCGAACGGAGCGGGCAAAAGCACCACGTTCAAGATGCTTTGCGGCCTGCTTCCGCCCACAGAAGGCAAGGCCCGAGTGGCCGGGGTGGACATCCGCCACGCAGCAGCAAAGGCCCGGAATGCTATGGGATATATGGCACAAAAGTTTAGTCTGTACGGAAATTTAAGCGTCCGGCAAAACCTGGAGTTTTTCGGCGGGGTCTATGGACTGGGCCGTCGGGAGCTTTCGGAGATGGTCGGCCACATGACCGAAGAGTTCCAACTGGGCCCTTTCATGGACACCAATGCGGAGGAGTTGCCGCGGGGCATCCAGCAGCGGTTGGCGTTGGCCTGTGCACTTTTGCACCAACCGCCGGTGCTCTTCCTGGATGAGCCGACCAGCGGGGTGGATCCGCTCACCCGGCGGGAGTTTTGGATGCGGACTGCCGCTTTGGCCCAGCGGGGCAGCACCGTGATTGTTACCACCCATTTTATGGACGAGGCGGAATACTGCGATCGGCTTGCCCTGATGCACCAAGGCCGGATCATCGCCGAGGGTTCGCCGGACCAGATC
>Ga0308395_1000865_pt1 | contig 22021 bp, 12 predicted proteins | sample Hotspr20SampleP4_FD_202097 | JGI IMG/M metagenome (GOLD analysis project Ga0308395, IMG submission 202097) | Hot spring phototrophic mat microbial communities from Mushroom Spring, Yellowstone National Park, Wyoming, United States - 20050930_P4 ...
CTTCTTTCGTTGAACTTCTCCCCTGTCCCTGGGGAGTAGATGGGTCTCGACAACAGGAGTTTTACTTATGGAGCCGATCGTTGTGTGTGTTTATGTTCATGTGAAATCGGAATATCGGGAGGCTTTTTTGGCAGCCACGTTGGAAAACGCCCGCTCGACCATCCAGGAACCGGGAAACTTGCGGTTTGATGTGCTTCAGCAGGCCGATGATCCGGATCGGTTTATCCTTTACGAAGTCTGGCGGGATGAGGCGGGGATGAATGCCCACAAAGAGATGCCCCATTATGCTAAATGGAGGGATACGGTGGCCCCTTGGATGTCGGAACCCCGCCGGGGCGTCCGGCACATCGGCCGATTCCCTCCGGAACCACAGGCCTGGTTAGCCAGAAAATCGGCCTCTTGAGTCTCCCGGCACCCCGCCGTTTGGGGCATTGGACCCCGCACAGACACCCACTGGAAGGGGGGTAGGCGGAGGAAGTGCCTTCTAATGCTACTATCGGGGGGTTCTGGCACGCTAGGAAAAAAGGATTTTGGCTGGAATACCAGCGTTCGGTTCCCTTACCAGGAAGTGCTTTTAGTGGGGGATGCTCTACCTTTTGTGGGGGATTGTGTGGGCTGGGTATGTCGAATGTTTGACATTTCCGCCCGCTTCAATTAAGGTGGAAAATTATAATAGATGTTCTCCTGGTGCCGGTCAAGAAACCAGCAAGGATTTTGTCTTTGCCGGTTTCCAGAGGACCCAGGATTTGCCTTCCCACGGGCTTCCCAGGTGTAGGGGGAAAGAGATTCGGGCGGTTTGAGGTCCCGCCTTTGGGATATCTACTTTATCTCTGTGAGGGCTTCCTTTTTGCCCTGCAGAAACCGGATCGCTCCTAGCCCCTGGAGTTAGGGAAAGGGGGTGGTTGGATCGGCTTGATCGGGGGATGCTATTCCTCTTGTGAGGCGAAGAGAATAAGGGGTGTTCCATGACGTCCGATGCTCCTGAACTGCAGCCTGTTCCAAATGTTTCGGGCGCCCCGCCTGTGGATACGGAACAACCGCAGCGTATTTCTCCTCCGGCTATTTCTTCTCCAGGGGGGAGTAGTGGGGATGGTCAGCCGGTCTCGGCGGGGGCGGATAGGATGGGGACTCCGGCGGCCGCAGCGCCGTCGGAACCGGAAAAGGAGGGGCTGCTAAAGACGGTCCTGAAGGCGGCTTCGGCTCTTACGCCGAAGCGATTGCCGGAGGAGATGGCTCTGGAGGAGGCGGAAAAGCGGGCCGAGAGTTTTGCCAAGGAGGCCTTACGGGCGTCTCAGGCGGCGATAGCGGCTCGGGAGCGTGCCCGTCAGGCGGCTGAGGAGGCGGCGCAGGAAGCCCGGCGGGCGGTGGAAGCGGCTCAGGCAGCGCAGGCGGCGTTGAAGGAGGTCCATGCCGCCCGGTTGGCGGTGGCGGCACGGCGGGCTGCGGATCGGGCGGCAGCCCGGGCCGCAGAAGAGGCGGCCCGCGAAGCGGCTGAGACAGCAGCCCGGGAGGCGGCCGCTCGAGCGGCAGAATTGGCGGCTCAACAGGAGGCTGCCCGCGAAGCGGCCCAACGCGCGGCCGAACTGGCCGCCTTGGAAGCTGCCCAGCGCGCCGCACGCCAGCAAGCCGAACTGGCAGCCCAGGAGGCAGCCCTTCGGGCGGCCCAAGAGGCGGCTCAGGAAGCCAGCCGACAAGCCGCCTTGGAAGCTGCTCAACGGGCTGCCCGGGAGGCGGAAGCCGCTCGACGGGCCGAGGCCGATCGCATCGCTCGGGCGATTCGGGCGGCCAAAGCGGCCAAGGCAGCTCGAACGGCCAAGGCAGCCCGATTGGCCCAACGCGCGGCCGAACGCACTGGCCTGGAATATCGCCGGCCCAAACGGTTGAATCTCAAAGTGGCCATCGGTGTACCGGTTACCGTGGCCGTCCTGACCATCGCGGTGGTCGTCGTCCATGCCTTTCAAGTGACCCGAACGGCCGAACTGATGTTGGCCAAAGCCGAGCAGGCCGCCCAACAAGGGAACAAAGAAGAGGCGATCCGATTCTATACGCACTATGTCAATTATGCGCCGAAGGATTACCCGGCTTTTAGCAAGTTGGCGTTATTGGTGGCGGATCGGGTTCGGGCCACCAGCCCACCCCGGCAGTTGCTGGAAGCGTTTAACGTATTGGAAAGGGCGGCCCAGCAAGACCCGGAAAACATGGAGGTCTTGCGCCGGTTGGCCGACGTCTGTCAGCGCATTGGGCGTTGGCAACAGGCGGCCAACCACTGGCAACGGATTTTGGAGCGATTTCCCAAGGATTCCGAGGTAGGGCTTCGGTTGGGCCAGTGCCAGATTCAGATGGAGAAGTATCGGGAGGCGATAGCAACATTTGAGCATGTCATCGCCCGAGATCCGGAATTTTTGCCGGCTTATGTGGCGCTGGCGGACCTATTGCGCGAAAAGTTGCAAGACCAAGATCGGGCCGACTCCTGGATCAACCAGATGGTGGCCCGCAATCCGAAGTCGCTCAAGGCCCTGGTGGAGCGGGCGAAATATTTCCATCGGTCCAAACAACTCAATGCGGCCACGGAGGACATTCGCCGGGCTTTGGAAATGGCCGCTCAGAAGCCGGACATCCTCGTCGAAGTCCTGGTTACGGCGGCCGAGTTTGCCATCGACAACAAAGCCTACGAAGAAGCCAGCGAGTATCTGGATCGGGCCCAGGCCCTCTATCCGGACCACGAGGCGGTGCAACGGACCCGGATGGTGTTGAACCTTTCGCTGGGGAAAACGGCCGAGGTGCTCGAACCGCTGGAAAAGCGGATCCGGGAACAACAATCCTCCGACGCCATGGACTTGCTCACCGTGGCCGACCTGCACCTGAAAAACGGCGACCTGAAAAAAGCCCGCGAAACCATCAAAAAGATGAAGGAAGCGGGCTTCCGAGAAGAGATTCTGGAGTTCTTCGAAGCCCGTGCCGAAGTGGCCGAAGGCAATTGGCGAAAAGCCACCTTCATGTTAGAGCGGCTTCGGCCGAAAGTGGCCGGCTGGCCTGAATTCCTGACCCATGTCGATCTGTTCCTAGGGGCCTGCTATGAGCAATTGCGCTTGCCGGACCGGCAATTGATTCTCTATCGGGGCCTGCTGGACCGGAATCCGACGCTGCAACCGGCTCAAGCCGGCTATGCGGTGGCACTATTTCGCCTTGGCAAATTGGACGAGGCGGCCAAGGAGTTTGCCGCCCTCGAAAAATCCATGGGCGACGAATTCCTCCAGACGCCCGCTCTCCGAAACGCCCTGTTTCAGTTGATCGTAGCCCGTACACTCCAACAGCCGGAAAAGGCCCGCGACTGGTCCGAACTGGAAAAATATGTGGAGCGGCTCTCGAAGGTCGAAGGAGTGGATGCGGCCCAGCTGGCCCTGATGCAAGCGGAACTGCTGTCCAGAAAAGGCGATAACGCCAAAGCCCAGCAACTGGTTCAGGCCCAGTTGGAAAAGTACCCGAAGGATGTGGGCTTGTGGACGGCAGCGGTCAAATTGGCCGCCATGCTCCAGACTCCTCAGGAGGCCCTCCGCCTGGCCCAGCAGGCCCGATCCACCTGTGGGGATGATGTTACGCTGCGTCTGACGATGGCGGAACTAGCCCTGCAACTGCCCCCCGAAGAAGCCGCCAAACAACTGCAAACCCTGGCCGCTGGCGCCGAGCAGTTCTCAGAGTTTGAGAAGGTGCGGTTGTGGCGAGGGCTGGGTGCCTGCTGGTATCGGCTTGGGGACCGGCAGAAGGCCTACCAATACTGGCTCCAGGTGGCCCAGTCGCCCCTTCGGGATCCGCAGATATTTCTGGTGCTTTTTGAATTGGCCCGCGAAGGGGAAGATCAGGCCCGGATGACCGAAGCACTGAAGATGGTGCAAGAATATTTAGGCAGCCACTCCACCGAAGCCGCCTATTGCGAGGCCTCCCTGCTGGTCTGGCGGGCGCAGCGGGGGGAATTGGATAAAAAGGCTCTGATCGACGCCAAACAACGGCTTCGGGAAGCGGGGTTGGCCCGGCCCGGTTGGCATGAGATTCCCCGATTGGAAGCGGAGATCGCTCTGCTGGAAAATAAGCCGGACGACGCCATTACCCTGCTGCGCAAGGCAGCCGACCTGGGGCCATTAAGCCCGGTTCATGCAGGCCAACTGGTCCAACTCCTGTTTGGCCGGGGCCGCTATGAAGAGGCCCGCGAGGTAATCCAACGGCTTGGCCCTGCTGCCCAAAGCTTCCTGTTCCTCAAGCGGATCGAAGCGGAGATCAACCTGCGGTTGGGCGATTTTCCGCAGGCATTGGCCAAAGCCGCCGAAGCCGTCCAAAATTCCACCAACCCCGGCGATTTCCTCTGGTACGGGGAGTTGTTGGCCCGAAACCGTCGGTTTGAGGAAGCCCTCCAGCAATTCCGGAAAGCTGTCCAACTGGATCCGAAAATCCCCCAAGGTTGGATCGCCTTGGTGGCCGTCCTGATGGAAACCAACCAGAAAGAAGAAGCCCTCCGGACGATTCGGCAAGCGCAGGCCAGTTTGCCGGAAGACGAAGTGCCACTGGCCCTGGCCCAGTGCTACCATCTGGTGGGCGATCTGAGCCAGGCGGAACAGTATTATCTCAGCGCCTTGCAGCAGGCGCCGGAGAATCTGGGGGTGCTTCGGGCGGTGGCAAGGTTTTATATGTTCACCGGCCAAAGCGAAGAGGCCAAACGTTACTTGGTGCAGGTGCTGACGCTGGCAGGCCGGGACCCGGAAAAACATCGGCTGGAGCTGACCGAAGGCCGACGGTGGTTGGCCCGCGTCTTGGCCGCCGAGGGCGATTGGCGCCAAGTGCGCCAGGCCCTGGCCCTGTTGGACCGCAATGCCGAGGCCGGCACCTTGCCCGTCGAAGACCTGAAACTCACGGCGGCCATTTTGGCCTCCCGGTCGGATCGTGCCAGTCGGCTCAAAGCCATCGAACTGCTAGAGAAAATCCGTTCGGAGCATCAACAATCGTTCACTCCGCAAGATTCTTACACCCTGGCCCAACTCTACGAACAAACCAACCAATGGGTCCAGGCCCAGGGCATCATGCGGGAACTGGTGCTCAAGAATCCAAAAGAACCCCAGTTCCTGGCCGGCTATCTGCAGATGATACTCAAACACGATACGCCTCTGAACGCCGTGGAGGTGAACTTAAGCAAACTGGAACAACTGGCTCCGGACGCTCCGATCACCAAAATCCTCCGTGCCCGCGTCCTGCTGAAAAAAGGGCAAACCAACGAGGCCGTCGGTTTGCTCCGATCGGTGCTACCTGCTCAACTTCGGCCCGAACACGCCCGGACTCTGGCGCAGTTGGCCGCCGTGCTGGAAGAAGGCGGTCAGATCGAGGCCGCCAAACAGCTCCTCCAGCAATACGCCGAGCAACAACCCAGCGTCCAGTTCGTATTGGCTAATTTCCTAGGCAAACACGGCACCTGGCAGGAGGCGATTGGCTGTGTGGAAAAGGTTTTGCCCCAGTCACCGCCGGCAGCCGTCTTGCCCGTGGTGATCAGCATTCTCACCGAGCAGCGTAAAAAAGGCCCCTTGCCGCCGGAAGTCTTCCAGAAGGTGCGGCCGTGGTTTGTGCAGGCAGCCGAAGAGGCCCCCGGCTCCAAGATCATCCAACTCCAACTGGCCTCCTTGGCCGACCTGCAAGAAGATTATGCGGAACAAATCCGCATCTACCGGGAATTCCTCCGGCGGGAAGATGTCCGGGATCGGGAAAAGGCCATCGTGTGGAACAACTTGGCCTTCCTCCTGGCCGCCGAGGGCAAACAGCCGGACGAAGCCCTCCGCCTCATTGACCAGGCGATCGAAATCATGGGTCCGGTGCCAGAACTTCTGGATACACGCGGTATAGCCCTGTTGGCGGCCGGCAAACCCCAGGAAGCACTAGATGCGTTGACCCAGGCCATCCAGGATGCTCCCTCCGGAGTCATGTATTTCCACCGTGCATTAGTTCACCAGGCGCTGAAAGACATGCGCTCTGCCGCCGCAGACCTCCAACGGGCGCACGAAAACTACCAACTCACCTACGACCAGGTACCCAAAATCGAACGCAACGCCTACAACAAACTCCTGGCCGCCCTGAAAAGCCCCTAACACTTTAGCCGAATGAAGCAACTGGCCTCTCCCCCAGCGGGCTAAACCCAGCGTGTCATTCCCACGAAAGTGGGAATCCAGAAAAAGGTGGAGTGCATGTTGGCTTGAAGCCGCTCGCCCATAGGAGCACGGAAGCCGGCATAAAGCAGCCTGGATTCCTGCTTCCGCCGGAATGACACATTTATGTATCCCTCCATTCGGCTAAAATGTTACAAAAGCCCCTAACCCACCTTGGCATAGGGGCCGTCCCATCTCCCAGAAACCCCTTCAGCCGGCCTGCTCCGAAAGCCCCCCTCTCCTGTCAGACCATAAGCGACAAGGTGGCCTCCCCCGGTTGTCGGCGGAGGACGCTTCGGGTACTCTAATTCCCCTAGACTCTATATCGAATCCTCCCTCTTTGAAACTGGGTTTTCCGTAGGGAAATCTCGGCCTGATCCGGGCGTTTGGATAGTCCCTATTGGAAGGATCGAAGAGGTCCGGCGGATTCGGAAACCCGGAGCACCCGGCCATGAACCCCCAGGAAACCGAAGGCTCCGTTTCCGGTCAGAGCAGGATGGTCCCACAGGAGTTAGCAGCTCCGGAAACATCGGCCGAAGCGGCCCCGCCGGCCCAGCTACTGGACGAATTGGCCTTGGCTCTGGTGCCGGGCGTTGGACCGCGCACTTATCAAAAATTATTGGAATACTTTGGCACAGCTGGAGCCGTGCTGGAGGCTTCGGCCTCCCAGTTACAACAAGTGCCCGATGTGGGGCCGAAATTGGCCTCGGCGATCCAGTCGGCTCGGGATCGGCAACAGGCCTGGCAGGTGTGGACCTTATGCCACCAGCACGGTGTGCAAGTGCTTCGGCAGACGGATCCCGGCTATCCGGAGCTTCTCCGCCAGATTGCCGATCCACCGGCGGTGCTTTTTGTTCGGGGGCAGTTGCTGCCGAGAGACCAACTGGCCATTGCTGTGGTGGGCACCCGCCATCCGAGTTTATACGGGCTTCGGCAGGCGGAGCGGTTGGCCGGTAGTTTGGCCCGAGCAGGCATTACGATCATTAGCGGATTGGCCCGGGGGATCGATGCGGCGGCCCATCGGGGCGCTTTGGCCGCCGGCGGACGTACGATAGCGGTGCTGGCCAATGGAGTGCTGGATATTTATCCCCCGGAACATAAGAATCTGGCCGATCAAATCCTCCAGCAGGGTGCCTTGGTGAGCGAAGCCCCGCCGGAAGCCGAACCCCTGGCAGGTATGTTCCCCCAACGCAATCGCCTGATCAGTGGACTGGCCCTGGGAGTGCTGGTGGTCGAAGCTCCCCACCGCTCCGGCGCCCTGATCACCGCTCGCCATGCCACGGAACAAAATCGGGAAGTCTTCGCCGTGCCCGGCCGGGTCGATGAACCCACCTCCCACGGCTGCCATCGCCTGATCCGAGACGGCGCCAAACTGGTCGAATCGGCCGACGACATCCTGGAGGAGTTAGGTCCTCTGGTGCAGCCTACTGCTCGGGAAGACGGCCGGACGATCCACCACCCGGCTGAACTGCTGCTCAATCCCACCGAACAGGCCGTGCTGGACGCCATCGGCACCGATCCAACCGAAATTGACCAGATCGTCCGGGCCACCGGCTTGCCGGTGCCCAGGGTCCTGGCCACCCTGAGTGTGCTGGAAATGCGGCATTTGATCCGGCGTCTAAGCGGTAGTACCGTCGTCCGAAAATAACCCGCCGGCAGCGCAGAGGTCTTTTCCGTCTTTCCGCCTCTTGCCTGGCCGTCGAGAGGAGGGGCGAGGCGAAGCCGAGGCCGGGTGTGGAAGGCCACCGGGAGGAAGGGATCGTTCGCCCATTTGGACGGTAGGATTCTCTTGATCCCGCTTCTTCCCGAACAGATGTCCACCCCTCCACTGATCTTTATAGGTGTACCGGCTGGGGAGGTGGTGGAATGGTGCCGGTTTGGTTCAGCCCACCAGCCAGCTTACTCCGTTTGTCTTTGCTGGCGGAGCTGGACCTGCAAGCTGGCATGGGCGGAGCGAACTTTTTCGGCCAAGTTCTGCTTGAAGCGGAGGAGTTTCTCCCGCAGGTCGGACCGGTGGAGGGCCAAAATCTGCACCGCCAATAGGCCGGCATTGCGCGGTCCGCCCGCATTGGTCCCCACCACCGCCACCGGCACATCGCCCGGCATCTGGACCATCGAAAGGAGCGAATCCAAACCGCCGGCTAGTTCGGTGGGCACCGGAATGCCGATGACCGGCAGGATGGTATGGGCGGCCAGGACCCCGGCCAAATGCGCCGCTCCGCCCGCTGCCGCAATTAGCACTTGTAAACCCCGCTCGGCAGCCCGGCTGGCATACTCGGCCACATCCCCCGGCGTCCGATGCGCACTTAGGACCGACACCTCATATCCCACGCCAAACTGCTCCAGCACTTCGGCCACCCCGTGTACCTTCGGCCAATCATTGGCACTGCCTACCACAATTCCCACAACCACCTGGGATTCTGCCATTGGGTTCGCCTCGCTTTTTATTTTTGGAGATGTTTACTTGAGTATTGCACAAGGGGCGGTTAGATTAAAAGTAATGTATGCCCATATCCGTTGGAAGGGAGACCGATTCAGAGAAAAGCCTGATCCCCAAAGAGGGGTATATGTTCCCCTAGTAAAGGGGATGTTTGGCCCTGATACTCCTGTGGTGGTCGCCCTTCGGTCGGCTTTTGCCGCCTAGATCCCCATCATCCGGCAGCAGTGCCTTCGGTTCCGGCAGTCTTTCCCGTCAGGGGAGAGGCGGGAAGTTGCGTTCGGCTATGATGGTCCGAACTTATATGGTTAATTGGCTCCCCCCGAAAGATGTAAAGCACAGCTTTTGGCATAACTCCAAATAGTTATTCAACCCCCTTTAATCTGAGCTATGGCGATTCTGAGACCTATCCATGGGGAAACTCAAACCGATTGGCATTGATTTAGGGACGACGAACTCTTCGGTGGCGTGGGTAGATCATGCGGGCCGAACCGCCATGGTCCCCAACAGTGAGGGGGATATTCTTACCCCGAGCGTGGTATTTTTTGATGATTACGAGGTGATCGTGGGCAAAGAGGCCCGGGCCGCCGCCATCCTCTACCCCGATCGGGTGGCCGAGTGCGTCAAACGCGACATGGGCCAACCCTACTACAGCAAACCCATTCGAGGCCAATACCTGCCGCCGGAAGTCATCCAGGCCTGCATCCTCCGAAAACTCAAGGCCGATATCTTACATACCCTGGGGCCGGACACCGCAGTGGTGATTACCGTGCCGGCCTATTTCGACGAACTCCGTCGGAAAGCCACCGCGGATGCCGGTGAAATGGCCGGTCTGCGGGTCCTGGACATCGTCAATGAGCCCACCGCCGCTGCCCTTTCCTTCGGTGAAGCGGTCGGTTTTCTCACGCCCACCGGCACGCCCAAAGAAGAGATGACGGTCATGGTCTATGATCTGGGCGGCGGCACGTTCGACGTAACGCTCCTGCACCTAGCCCCAGGTAGTATCCGGACCATCGCCACCGACGGCGACGTGCAGCTAGGCGGCCGAGATTGGGACCTCCGGCTGGTCGATTATGTGGCCGAACAATTCAAAGCGCTCCATGGGCTGGATCCTCGGCAAACGCCGGTCGGCTTGCAGCGGCTGCTGGACGCCTGTGTAGAAGCCAAACATACGCTCAGCGCTCGGACCAAAACCAAAGTTCGGGTCGTTCACGAAGGCCGAATTGCCGACATCGAAGTAACCCGGGAAAAGTTCGAAGAACTGACGGCCGACCTTTTGGAACGCACCGCCTATACGTGTCGGCAACTTTTGACCGCCGCCAAAATGGATTGGCCCCAGATCGACCGGATTCTCCTGGTCGGCGGATCGACCCGGATGCCCATGGTCAGCCGAATGCTCAAACAGCTCTCCGGCATGGATCCGGATCACACGGTCAATCCCGACGAGGCAGTAGCCCGGGGGGCAGCGCAGTACGCTGCCTATGTTTTGGCCAAACAAGGAGGCATCTACACCCGGCCCAGTTTTGAAGTGGTCAACGTGAACGCCCATAGCTTGGGCGTGGAAGGTATCGACCCGGATACGATGCGAAAAACCAATGTGATTCTGATTCCGCGAAATACGCCGCTGCCGGCCCGGTTTACAGAACGTTTTGCCACCAAAACAGATAATCAGCGGTCCATCGTTATCCAGATTCTGGAAGGGGAAAGCAGCCGACCGTCCGAATGCACGCCGATTGCCCGGACGGTGATCCGGGACTTGCCCGCCGGGCTGCCGAAGGGCTGGCCGGTGGAGGTAACGTTTGAATATGGTACTAATGGCCGACTCTCTGTCCGGGCTGTGGTCCCGGGCACCCAACGGGAAGTGCAATTGGAATTGGAGCGGGACCGGGGTTATACGTCGGAAGGAATTGCCCGCTGGCGGCAGGTGATGGCCGGTTCGCCTGGATTTGGAGATTTCGAGCGGCTTCTGCAAGAGCTGTTGCAGATGGGACCGGCGGCACCGTCAGGAGCAGCCGGCGGCGGGTGGACCACCGTCTCCGGTGGTGCGGAAGCGGCCCCCTGGGCTAGCCCCATTGGTCCTGCGCAGGGCTGGCCGCCAGGACTCCAGGCCGGCCCAGGCCCGGCGCCAGTTCCTGCCTCAGGCACCCCGGGTCCTCTGCCAGGTGCGCCGGTTTCTCTGCCAGGCACGCCGTCAGGGCCTGCCCCGGCGATGCCATCAGGAACTACCCCGGCAATGCCCTCAGGAACTACCCTGGCGATGTCGTTAGGAACTACCCTTGCTCCTCCGGCCGGAATGATCGCACCGATTCCCCCCGTGGGAACTTTGGGAACTCCTTCGGTATCCCCGGGGGCTGCTGGGGGAACAATTCCGTCGGGTGCCGGGGGGGTACAAACAGCAGGACTCTTGGGGACCGGTCTGTCCGGCAGTGGGGGTTCGGTTGGGGCGGCTCCGGGATCAGCTGGTGCCTCGGCTGCGATCCCCACAGCCCCGATGGCCCCTGTTTCCCAGAGGGCGGCGATCGGCCCGCCTCCACCGCCTTCGTCGGGCACAGCAATTGCCACTAAAACGGCGACCGAGCTATCCGAAGAAATGGCGGCCTCCACCGGTTCGCTTCGGACGGTGAACGTGCTCGGCCATGTGCTTTTTGCCTTGTTGGGATTGGCCTTGGGCTATTTGGTCTTGCACCTCTGGCATCCGGAACGATTTCCCTTGCCATGGTGAACAAAATATCCATTTTGGACCCAACGGATAGAGCATCCTATGACAAAGCAACCTCCTGCGATCGGAATTGATTTAGGGACGACCTTTTCCGTGGTGGCCATGCTCAACGAAGCAGGCCAGCCGGAAACCCTGGTCAATGCGGAGGGGGATCGGCTTACGCCCAGCCTGGTCCTTTTCGACAACGATCAGGTCATCGTCGGCAAAGAGGCTCTCAAAGCCCTGGCCTCCGAGGCCGAATGGGTGGCCGAGTGCTCCAAACGGGATATCGGCCATCGGGTGTTCCACAAGGCGATCGGCGGCAAGCAGTATCCGCCCGAAGTGATCGAGGCGTTCATTTTGAACAAACTGCGGGTGGATACGACAGCTCGGATCGGCGATTATGAAAAGGTCGTCATTACGGTGCCGGCCTATTTTGACGAGGTTCGCCGCAAAGCGACCCAGGACGCTGGCTACATGGCCGGTTTTGAGGTGATGGATATTATTAACGAGCCGACCGCAGCCGCCGTGGCCTTCGGCTACCAAAAGGGCATCCTCAGCCCTGAAGGCCGGGCGCATAAACCGGAAATTGTGTTGGTCTATGACCTGGGCGGGGGGACGTTCGACGTAACCGTCATGGAGATTCACGGCCGGGAGTTTCGTGCCTTGGCCATCGACGGCGATGTGCGTCTGGGCGGATTTGACTGGGATCAACGCCTGGTGGATTTGGTGGCGGAAGCCTTTGCCCGGCAACACTTCTTAGACCCCCGAGAAGACCCCCGGGCGGCCGGCAAACTTTGGCGAGAATGCGAAGAAGCCAAGCGAACCCTTTCCGTCCGGCCGAAAACCTTTGTGCCGGTCGATTTTATGGGACGAACCGCCCGAATCGAAGTAACCCGGCAACAATTTGAAGAAGCCACTCAGGACCTGCTGGACCGAACCCGTTTTACCACGGAACAGACCTTGCGAGCCGCCGGACTTACTTGGGAGAAAGTGGATCGAGTGCTTCTGGTGGGCGGATCCACCCGCATGCCCATGGTGCGGGAAATGCTCCGAAAACTTTCTGGCCGGGAACCGGACGCTTCGGTGGAAGCCGACGAGGCGGTGGCCCACGGAGCCGCCCTCCATGCCGGCTTGCTTTTGGCCAAAAGCCAGGGAAAACCTCGCATCTTCAAAATCAAAAACGTCAATTCCCATAGTCTGGGCGTGGTAGGGATCGATCCGCTGACCAAGCGTCGGCGAAACGGGATTGTCATTCCACGGAATACACCACTGCCGACCACGGCCCGCCGCATCTTCCGCACCCAAAAAGACAATCAACGGTCCATCCTGGTGGAGGTGGTCGAAGGGGAAAGCCCATCGGCGGACGACTGCACGCTGATCGGTCGATGTTCGGTGCGAAACTTGCCGCCGGGACTGCCCGCCAAAAGCCCTGTGCATGTCTATTTCCACTACCACCCGAACGGCCGACTGAAAGTCCGGGTGGAAGTGCCCAATACGAATACCCAAATTGAGACCGAATTCCAACGGGAAAACAGCCTGCCGAAAGAACACTTGGACGCCTGGCGGAAATACATTTGCGGCAAAGAACCGACCGACTATACGTAAAACATGCTTAAATGTTCCAAAAGCGTTCTTCAGGGGAAGCCCGCAGAGAATAATTTTTCATAGTAACATTTTCGCCGAAGGGAGAGGGCCGATGGTGTCATTCCTGCCTAAGCAGGAAGCCAGGCTGCTTTGTGTCTGCTCCTGGGTTCCTCCTGGGGAAGTGGGAACAATGGGATACCTTCTGGATTCTCGCTTGCGCGGGAATGACACGCTGGGTTTGGAGCGCCAGGGGATAGGCCAGGTGATACATTTGGCTAAAGTGTTCCCATAATTTTTGTCTAGTCCTTCTGGGGGCCCCTGCTGTTCTGGGGATGGGTTGGTATCAGGAGCGGGGAAGAAGGAGACGGGGGTTTTGAAAGAGACGCCACTCTCTGGGATTTCACCCCCCTTGTCGAAAGGAGGTTGTTCCATGAATGGCGGTTATGGCGGAGGCAGAAGAGAACCGGTGGGCAAGCAAGGTGGGGCAGTTTCCCGCCGAAATTTTCTGCGGGCTGTAACGGCGGCCGCTGGATGCACGATCGTACCCCGATATGTCTTGGGCGGTATAGGCTACGTGGCCCCCAGCGGAAAGATCACCCTGGCCGGCATCGGCACGGGGGGCCAGGGCATCCAGAATCTGGCCATTTTTGCCGAGTTTCCCGAAATCCAAATTACCGCCGTCTGTGATCCGGAACGGGAGCGGGAAGGGTATCTGTCGTGGAACTGGTCCCAGGGGAAAGAAACCCGAACCGCAGGCCGCGAACCCGCCCGCCGGATGGTCGAACAGCATTATGCGGCCCAAAAGCAATCCGGCCGTTGGAAAGGCTGCGCCGCCTATGCGGACTACCGGGAACTGCTGGAAAAAGAAGACGTGGATGCGGTGATGATTGCCACGCCGGACCACACCCATGCCGTCATCACCATGGCCGCTCTGAGAAAAGGAAAACATGTTTACTGTGAAAAGCCGCTTACATGGTCCGTTTATGAAGCCCGGCAGGTAACCGAGATGGCCCGAAAGATGAAAGTCGCCACCCAATTGGGCAACCAGGGCCAGGCCAGCGAAGAGGCCCGCCTGGTCCAGGAATATATCCTGGACGGTGTGATCGGCCATGTCCGAGAAGTGCACATTTGGAGCGGTCCCCGCTTCTGGCCCTATCCAACCTGGGAAGGCCGTCCCAAGGAAACTCCTCCGGTGCCGGAAGGCTTAGATTGGGACCTTTGGCTCAGCCCGGCCCCGTATCGGCCCTATCACCCTTGCTATCACCCCTGGACCTGGCGCAACTGGTGGGATTTCGGCACCGGTCTGATCGGCGATCTCTGGTGCCATAAGGTCTCCACCGTCTTTAAGGCCCTGAAGCTTACGTATCCCAGCAGCGTGGAGGCCTCGGCCACCAAATGGGACCGAGACCATCCGGAGCAATATCCATTGGGCGTTATTGCCCGGTACGAGTTCCCCGCCCGGGGCGATATGCCGCCGGTAGTGCTCTGGTGGTACGACGGCGGGCTAAAGCCGCCTCGGCCCAAAGACCTGGAAGCTGGCCGACCTATGGGCGACGTCATTTACATCGGCGAGAAAGGCACCCTGATGAACCATCGCCTGATCCCGGAGGAGAAGATGAAAGCCTATGGTCGGCCGCCGCGCAAGCTGCCGCGGTCGCCCGGCCATCACAAGGAGTGGATCGACGCCATCCGGGGCGGCCCGCCTGCCGGAAGCAACTTCGTGGATCACGCCGGCCTGCTTACCGAAGCCGCCCTGCTGGCCAACGTCGCCCTCCGAGCCGATCGAAAAATCTACTGGAATGGCCCAGAAATGAAGTGCCTCGGCGACGATGCGGCCAACCAATATCTTCATCGGCCCTACCGGGAAGGCTGGAGCTTGTAAATTTGTACGCTTCTCCCAGCCAACCCAATTCCCTCTCTCCGCTGTGGGACACCCTCCCCTATCATTCCCACAGAAGTGAAAAACCGAGAAAAACCTCCACCACATGGGATATGGTAAATATTTATTCATTTCAGCCGAACACTCTCGGTCGTAGCCCAAAGGCCGTTTTCCGTTCAGGACCCAGGAACGTCTAGGGAGATACGCTCATCAGATTTCGGATGCGGCGGAGGCTGGCCATGCCGCCCAGATAGACGTCTTTACCGGCAAAGGCCAGGGGGCCGCCGGGGCTGAGTTTTCCGACCGGCTGGATGCGGCCGTTAGCCGGGTCGATCCGCACTAGGCAGCCCGCCAGAAACGTCCACACATGTCCATCTGGCCCTAACCGAAAATCCCATGCCTCTTGTTGGTTCGACCCCAGACCAACCGGCAGCGGCCAAGGGAGCCGATGGGTCCAGAGCAGCCGGGGACCGGCAATGTGCACACAGTAGAGCCGACTGGCTTCCGCTTGGCCCGGTTCCACCGTCCAGCCGATGAGCCGCTTTTCCCCCACCGCTACAATCGGGCCGGTCCCAGGGGCCTGCGGCACCGGAACAAATTGCCCGACAATCTGATCCTTTTCCACGTCCCAGAACAGCAGCGCCGCTTCGGCCGGTTTCGGTTTGCCGAGAAGCGGATCGCTGACGGCCACGGTGGAGATGACCAATCGTCGGCCGGCATCGACCGCTGCCAAGTGGGAGATCTGATAATTGCTGAATGGATGCCATGTGCCGCCGGCCTGCCCGGTTTTCGGATCATACCAGGCCAGACCGCCTGCGGGGCCGTCTCGCATCCATCGACCGCCAAAATAGATTTTGCCGTTGGCGCCGACCGCGGCGGCATACATCTTGTGTGTGCCGGCCAGTTTCTTGTCGCCCAAATACATCAGAAAACGGGGATTAGCCTGGGGATCTTTTTCTCCGATTCGCCGATCGGCCACCACGGTCCCAGTGGTCCACGGCTTTTGGGGATCATAAACATACAGGGGCGAGGAGGGGTATCCGCTCATGTAAATTAGTCCATCATGAACTGCCGTAGCATAATGGCTGAGCGGGATTTTGCCCAGCTGCCGGGCTTTTCCGGTAGCCGGGTCCACCAGGAAATTGCCCTCATAGGCGCCGGCGGTGCCAAACAGTCGGCCATCCGGCAACTCCCGAAGCCGATAAATTTCCAGCGGATACAACGGTACCTGAAACCGAAACGATTTCCATTGGCCCTCCAGCCGAACGCGGATTTCCGCCCAGCCTTCGGGGTCGGGTTCGGCGTAGGCCAGGTTCAGCTCCGGCTCCGGAGGTAAGCTGACCAGGGGCTTTCGGCGTGGCCAAGGCGGCTGTTGCTGAGGGCCGGTTTTGCGGACGGCTTTGCCTTCCTGAAGCCAATAGTCGATCCGTTGGCCGTCTGTGCCAAGCTGTCCGGTTACACTGGCGGTACATCCATCGGGCAACTGCCCCACACTGACATACCCGCCCACTGGGCCGGTTGTAGCCAACACCTCGGATCGGCCCGTCTGCCGATCAAAAGCCACCAGATACCACGGCACTTTGCCGCTGGCAATGTAGAGGAAGCGGTCGTCTGCCCCACCGCTATAGCCCCAACAAGGCTGAGGCGCATGACTGGGCCCGATCGGGCCGTAAAAGGTAACCTCCAAGGTGTCCGGATCGATCCGAGCGGCCGCGGCAGCCCGACTGGGATGGGCGCCAATGGCGTACAATTTTCCATCCGTACCTAAAACCAGCGGGTGTGTTTCGCCCAGTAGCTCCTCCGGCATCCGCACGGCATCCAGATGGAACTGGTTGCTGGCCGGATCGTAAATGCATAGCCGTTGCCGGAGTTTACCATCTAGGATAGAAATGAACAATTTACCATTTGGAGCCACCACGCTGGGACACAAATGGAAGTTCCAGCCCGTTTCGGTGGTAAGGGTTTTCACCTGGCCGGTGCCGGTGTCGATAAGGACCAAGGTGTTCGGCCCGCCATACCTAGGGAAATAAATTTGCACCAGATCCCAGGTCTTCCCGTCCGGATTGGGGGCTTTCAGGAGCATCCCTTGTCGAGTGGTGCGAACCGGCTGGCCCAGTTCCTCCACGGCCAGCGCCGAGACAGCGGCCAATTGCCTTTTCCACTCTTCCCCCGGCGCTATGGCCTCCTGGGCCAGTGCCACCCCAACCACCGGCCAGCAGAATCCATACCCGATCCCTCCGAACCACAGAATCCAGATCCGTAACTTTCGCCAAGCAGCCCCTCTGTTTCTTCCCATCTCGCGTGCTCCTCGGAAAGGATCATGCCGCAGAATCCACCCGAAAAAAGGACCAAATCCGCCAAGGCTGTTTTGGATAATTTATCAAAGTAGAATCAGGAAAAGAAGCAGGCAGGAGAAATCTTTCCCCGTAACATCTTAGCCGAACGGAGGGGCGTGCTTGGCAGGGCCCGCAAAACGGCGATCCAAGATAGATACCTTTCAGGATCGGACCTCCGAAGCAGGTCGCTGCAAGGGCTTTTTCATTCGGCTAAAATGTTACCTTTCCCCTAAGCTTGGCTTTTGGCATGTCAGACCAGCCGCCAATCGGGGAATACCATAAGTTTTTGTGGAACATTTTAGCCGAATGAAACAATTCGGCTTTTCCCCGGCGAGCTAAAACCAGTGTGTCACCGCCGCGAAAGCGGCGGTCCGGGCTTGTTCCCGCGCAAGCGGGAATCCAAGCAATAGGGGAGTTCTCTTCCTTTTCTGAATTCCCACTTTCGTGGGATAACACGAAAGCCCCCCTTATCCCGCTGAGCCGAAGGCTCAGTCGGGTCTCTCGACGGCCAGGAGAGAGGCGATTTGCTTCATTCGGCTAAAGTGTACCGAAAATGGGCAAAAGTCGAGCTAAAAGGCTTTCCCGAAAAATCCGTGGGGACCATCAACCGCTAGCCCCCAGACTGGCAAAAACCTTAATCCTACGGTAGGTTGATAAAGTGGAATGGTGGGCAAAGAAACGGCGCCACCGCCGGGCTGCCCATTTCATGAGAGGTGCTAAGAGGACCGTTCCGCCGGGACCGATTGCCACAATCAGGGGAGGCCGAAGGATTCTTCGTCTTTCCAAGGCATAGGTGTCTGGCCGGGTGGATCTGCGCCAACGAAAAAGGGACCGGGATGGGACTACGTGTGTTGCTCACCAGTCATGAGCCGCTCGGGCAAGGGGCGGGCGGTCAGGAAGTAGTTCGACTGGCCCGGGGTTTGGCCCGGGGGGGCCATCGGATTCGGGTCCTGCTGGCCGATTCCACCGACTCCTCGGGGGAAGAGGAAACCAGAGCGGGCTTTTCGGTCCGTCGGGTGATATGTCGGCCTCAGGATCCCAAGGCGGATCTTGCAATGCGGTTACCCTGCTTTGATCCAGGCCCGGAAAGAGTGGACTTTTGTCGCTTGAGCGAAGATCAATGGCAATCTTATGAAAACCGCTTTCGGCAAGCCATGCAGGAGGAACTCCAGCGGTTCGATCCCCAGGTGATTCATTGTCAGTATGCCTGGATTCATGCGGGTTTGGCGTTGGAGACGGGCCTGCCGTATCTGATCAGTGTGTGGGGGCCGGAATTGGAAGCTGCTGGCCGGGACGGGCGATTTCAGGGCCTGGTGGAGCAAACTACGGTGGGGGCGGGACTGCTGCTGGTACCGGAGCCAAGCCTAGCGCTTCGGTTGCCGGCCGCAGCCCGGCGGACTCCCGGCCGGGTGGTCGTGCCGCCGTTGCATCTGGAAGAGGAAGCCTCTTTTGGTGCCCGGATGGGCGAATTGTATTTTTCCGTCTTGGAAGCCTGGTTCGGCCCCTGAGGCTACTTTTTCAGAAGCCGAGAACCCATTAGATACCGCTCTCTAAGAAAGAAACTTTTCTGCCAAAAGCGTAACATTTTAATTTTAATTGACTGTATCTCCCCGGCTGGCTCCTCCTCCCAAGGGAGGGAGCCTGGGCTGGGGAAACAGTTTAAACATGGAATCCAGTCGGATCGGTTTTTATTCTAGCCAGAATTTATCTAGATTTTCCAAATTGCCTAAACTCACATTGGGTGTGTCTATTCCCCGGCGAAAATTCGATCCGATTAGCCCCTCTATCTGGTAGGGGCCGGAGGGGGAGATGCAGTCAAATTAGCCGAATGGAGCAATCCGTCTCTCCTCTGGCGGGAGAGGCCGGGTGTGGGGATTTGGGGGGCACAAGGTACCTGGATTCCGGGTTACATAGCAGGGGCGCATCGGGGCGCTTGATTCGGCTAACATGTTACCCAAAGGGATATTGGTTTCATCAAACGGAGCCGTTTTGTGAAAATAAAATATCTACATAATATACACAGAATAGGCAGAATGTACATGTTAGCAATTCTGGGCAGAGTAAATATCCACAGAACCAACATCCTGCCCCATCGATTGACCAGCCCAACCCCCACTTCATGGGCAATGGGAATTAATTGCTTGCCACTTTCCCGCAGGGTCCTCAACCAGATACCCCTCCCCGGAACTTTTCTCTCAGATTTTTCCCCGCTAAAAGCCGAATAATCATAACCGCCTTTCTATGGAGGAAATAGCAAGGCAGTGGTCTTCGGCCCCCTCGACCACCGCTAAAAGTATTAGCCGATACCCCAATATCGAGGGGCTTGGCTAAGTTAAAACAGGTGGGCTTGGGTAAAACCCTGTCGGAAAACCTTTTTAGCCTCTCAGCCCGGCGGTATCGGGTGGCCCTCGAGAGTCGGGAATTGAGATTTCTAAAAGAACACCCTTCGGAAACCTTGGGTAGGGCCTTTTTGTGAATCTGCCAACCGGGGTGCGTTTCTGGGGACTCTGGATCAGGTGGTTACTGGGTCAAAGAGCTCCGGCCCGAACGTGGTTTCTGGCCGGGCTGCTGGGAATGCAGCTAGGGATTGCCTGTCTCTTGTGGGCGGGAGAAGGGCCGCTCATTTTCCGCCCCAAACACACCTCCCCGGAACCGCCCACCAGTCGCCAAACCCAAGATGCGGCGCTGGAGGCGATTCCGTGGGAACGGCTGGATGCGGCATCTCGCACTAAAGCGGAAGAAGTCGTCGCCGGAGCCACGATCTTCCGCCGGATGCCGGTCGAAGTCATTGAGTGCCATCCTCAATTTTTTCTCTTTTGTGTCTATCATCCGGAGGTGGTGGTTAACATCTGGCAAGTGCTCGGCTTGAGCCGAATGAAACTCCATCCCACCCCCCAAGGTACCTACCAAGTGGATGATGGACTGGGTACCCGGTGCGAAATGCAGTTTCTGTTTCGGAGTCCGGAACTCCATCTGATCTATGCGCAGGGGAGCTACGAAGGTCCTGTGTTGAAGCGGCAAGTGCACGGTCGGGCGCTGCTGGTGCTCCACAGCCCGGTGCAACGGCAGGAGGATGGCAAGACTTGGATTGCCTGTCGGTTGGATACATTTTTACAGATGGAGCCTGGGGCCGCTGAGGTCCTGACCAAAACCTTGCATCCGTTTATTGGCCGGGTGTCGGACTACAACTTCAAGCAAACGGCTCGGTTTGTAGAGGAGCTTTGGTTGTGTGGGCAGCGGAATCCTGGGCAGTTGGAGCGGTTGGCATCCCGGCTGGAAGGGGTTCCGCCGGAACTGCGTCAGGAGTTGGTGCGGTTGGGGCAGCAAGGGGCTGGGCAGGTGGGGCACAGCTCGGCAAACGCAGACCGGTCCACCTCGGGAGGACCTGCTTTGGCCGGGCAGGCACCGCTTACCCAAACTGGCCAAGGGGCGCCTTCTGCAATCACCCGATAATCGCCGTTTTGTCCGGGGGAGCCGAGCAAGTAGGTCCGAATCGTTAATCGGCCTCTGAGCCGGTGGCGTTGGCAGTATCGGGGCCGTCCGCCGATGTCGGCAGGTTTTGGGCCGATGGGTGTTGGGCCGACTAGTTTTGGACCAGCAAGTTTTGGGCCAATTGGTTGAGGGCCCGAAGATCCAGTTTGCCGGTGGCCAGCACCGGGATGCTTTCCACCTGACGGAAGTTTTCCGGCGACGGAATCCACAGCGGGGGCAGCCCTGCTTGGGCCAGCAGTCGGCAGATTTCTGCAGGGGGTTGGGGAAGGCCTGTATGTAAGACCACCAATTGTTCGCCTTTGGTCGGATGCGGCACTCCGGTAACGGCCAGCTGCGGCCTGTCTTCGTCTTGCAGGTGCAACACCTGCCGGAGCACCTCTTCGACCCGCAGATGGGGTACCATTTCCCCGCCGATTTTTGAGAATCGGCTTCGTCGGCCGGTAATTCGGATAAAGCCTTCGTGGTCCAGGATGGCCAGGTCCCCGGTTTGATACCAGCCGTTCTGGAGGACTTGGGCGGTTTGTTCCGGTTGGTTGAGGTACCCTTTCATCACGTTAGGGCCTCGGATCCAGAGCATTCCTTGTTGGCCGGTGGGAAGTTCTTGGCCGGTCTGTTCATCCACCACTTTGGCCCAGATGCCCGGCAGCGGTCGGCCTACGGTGCCTTCCCGAAGAGCACCCTGGCGACCGGCCACGGCCCGATGCGGAGGAATGTTCACCGAAACCACGGGCGACAGCTCCGTGGTGCCATAGCCTTCGACCGGCCGAACGCCAAACTTCTGTTCAAATGTATCCGCCAAATCCTTGGGCATCGCTTCGGCGCCCAGGATGATCAGGTCTAGGGTTTTGAAATCCTCCGGTTCGCAGCGGCGAAGATAACTGCGCAAAAAAGTGGGCGTGGAAATAAGGATCGTCGCCTGGTGCTGACGGCACAGATCGCCGATGACCCGGGGTTCCAGAGGGCTGGTGTGATAGATGCCTTTCGGCGGCAGGGTGAGCACCGTCCAGAGCGTAACCGTATAGCCAAAGGAGTGAAAAAACGGCAGGACCCCTACAAGAACGTCTGTCCATCGAAAGGAAAGCACCTGCTGGAAGGCGTCGAGATTGGAGCCGATATTCCCATGGGTGAGCATAGCCCCTTTGGGCCGACCGGTAGAACCGGACGTAAAAATAATGGTCATCAGATCATCATCTCGGATTTGGTCCAGCCGAAGAAGCCGGCCAACCCAGCTCAGAGGCAGCCACCGGGCCTCCAGATACGCCAACAGCTTGTCCGCTGCGGTAAGTTTTTCCCGCAACTGTTCCAGCAGAACCACTTCGGCCTCTAACCGGAGGGGGAATCGCTCGAGCATCTTTTGGCTGGTAATCACATGCCGGATGCCTGCCGGCGCTAGACAACCTTCATTGAGGAGCT
>Ga0308395_1000866_pt1 | contig 21991 bp, 16 predicted proteins | sample Hotspr20SampleP4_FD_202097 | JGI IMG/M metagenome (GOLD analysis project Ga0308395, IMG submission 202097) | Hot spring phototrophic mat microbial communities from Mushroom Spring, Yellowstone National Park, Wyoming, United States - 20050930_P4 ...
GGCGGGCGGCGAAGCCGCCCGCCGCAAAACCCCCTCTTAATCCCTCCTCTCCCCTGGCCGTAAGGCCAAGGGGAGAGGGGGGATCAAGCGGGGTGAGGGGGTTAATAAAAGCCGGTGAGCGCAGCCAGTCTCAGCCGTTACGGCACTCTGGAGGTACGGTTTTTCAGGACTTTGGGCTTCTGCCCCCGGTACGATTTTAAGAGACTTGACACAAGTATACCCCTGTAGCGCAGGCCGCCAGGCCTGTATTCGCAGGCTAAAGCCTGCGCTACATTATCTGTAAACGGGTCAGGGCAGGTAGTTACGGTAGGCTGGTCATTGGTCATTCTGCCATTGGTCATTCTGCCATTGGTCATTCTGTCATTGGTCATTCTTATTGACGGTTCGCGCCAGGGTGAGCGCCCAGACCTGGCAGGCTCCGCCCTCCCGCAGGGCGTCGGCGCAGGCCTCCAGAGTGGCGCCGGTCGTGCAGACGTCATCCACCAGCAGGACCCGGCGGCCTCTCATCCGGTCATCGGCACAGCGGAAAGCGTCCTCCACGTTGCGGCGCCGGTCGGCAGCGGGCAGGCGCATCTGGGAGGCAGTGGCCCGCACCCGGTAAAGGGCATCCTCGTCCACCGGCAGGCCGACCCGGCGGCCCAGCGCCCAGGCCAGCAGGGCGGCCTGATTGTAGCCGCGCCTTCGCAGGCGGGAGGGATGGAGGGGCACCGGCACGATGACCTCTGCGGGCAGGGGATTCTGCTGCCAGTATCGGGCCATCAGTTCTCCCAGAGGGTCTGCCAGTTCGCGGGCGTGGCGGTATTTCAGATAATGGATGGCCGCCTGTACCGGCCCGCGAAAGGGGGCGACGGACCGGATTCCCTCCAGGCGTAGGGGGGCTTCCTGGCAGGATACACAGAACGTCCCGCAGGGGATGGGGGCCCCGCAGTACTGGCAGAGCGGGCCGGAGAGGCGGGGGAGTCGGTGCACGCATTCCGGGCACAGCCATGTACCCACCCGGCGGCAGACCACACAGCGGGGAGGGAAGAGGAGATTCAGCAATGGTCCTATCAGAGTTTCCGGAAACAGGACGCGCGGTGGCCTGGAGTACATTGTGATCTCCTTCCTGCCCCCGCCAGAGAGGTGGATGCCGGACAAGGCCCACCGGGTTTCGGGTTTTATCCGCCGCCGAACGCCCTGAGCGCGCCGCTCCGTATCACGGTCAGCACACCCGGGCCCAACAGGATAATGAACAGAGCAGGGAAGATCAGAAACACGATGGGGATAATCATTTTAATCGGGGCCTGGCGGGCCAATTCCTCGGCGCGTTGTCGTCGGCGGACCCGCATCTGGTCGGACTGAATGCGGAGGACTTTGGCGATACTGACGCCCAACTGGTCAGCCTGAATCAGCGCGGCGACGAAGTTGGAGACGTCGCGGATGTCCATTGTATCGGCCATATTCCGCAGTGCCTCGCGCCGGAGTTTCCCCAGTTGAATCTCCTGAAGGACGCGAGCGAAGGCCCGGCTCAGTTCGTTATCCCATTTCTCCACCACTTTGGCCATTGCCGCGTCAAATGACAGGCCCGCTTCTACGCAGATCGTGAGCAGGTCCAGCGCGTCGGGGAGGGATTTCAGGATTTCCTTCTGCCGCTGGCGGATTTTAGACCCCAGCCAGGAGCCGGGCAGGTAATAGCCCAGAGCGAAAGCGACCACTATCAGAAGCAGTTTCCGCGACATCGGGATGGCCATGCGCCCCATCAGCAGAATGGTCAGGCCGCCCAGAACGCCTGCAATGATATAACGGGCAGCGACGAACTCCGCGGGCCCGATTTTCTGAGCCAGTCCGGCCAGTTCCAGGTATCGGCGGGTGCGCGTCAGCGTCTGGGAGGGGGTCATGCGCCCGATCAGGGCGGCCACGCTCTGGAGGATGGGCCGAATAACCCGCTCGCTGAACGGAAGGGAGAGTTCTATCTCTTCCAGCGTCGCGGTTCGGCCCATCGCGCCCAGTTCAGCCAGGCGGGCTTCCAGAGCGTCCTCTCGTTTCGGCGCCCGCATGCCGACGAGAATCACAGCCACCCCCAGGACCAACACCAACCCGATCAGAATCAGTAGAGGGCCCATTTTCTACACCTCAATATCCGCGATCTTCCGGGTGATGAAGAAACCGGAGATAATCCCTGCTCCCGCTACCCCCAGCATCATCCAGCCACACGGATCCTTAAACATGGGCCCCATAAACCTGGGGTTAATCGTATAGACCAGCAAGGCCACCCCGATCGGCAGAAAACTGACGATATAGCCAGAATAACGGGCCTGGGCCGTCAGAGCACGAATCTCCCCTTTGATCCGCACCCGTTCCCGAATGGTGAAACTGATGGTATCCAGCACTTCGGCCAGGTTGCCTCCCACTTCCTGCTGGACCTTGATGGCCGTCACCGTCATGTCCAGGTCGTCGGAAGGGACCCGGCGAAGGAGGTTATCCAGCGCCTGCTCCAGGGAAAGCCCCAACTGGACTTCCTTGACCACCCGACCGAATTCCTCCGAAGCGGGCTCGTCCATCTCTTTAGCCACGGCTTCCATTGCCTGAAGCACGCTATAGCCTGCCCGGATGCCGTTGACCATCATGCTGATAATATCCCCCAACTGGTCGTTAAAGGCTTTCAGACGCTTCCCCTGGAGGTAAGACACATACCAGCGGGGAGCGAAGAAGCCCAGCACGGCCGCCAGCAGGGACAGAGGGATATTGCGGCGCAGGACGAACACGATCGCAGGGAACAGAATCATGCAGATAATCGTGGCCGCGATGAATTCCCCGGCGGTCAGTTTCAGGTTGGCCCGAGCCAGTTGGGTGCGCAGGTTGCGGGCGAAGCCCCGCTCCGCCAGCGCCTTATCCAGGCGCTCTCCCAGCGGCGAGACCCGGGGGCCGGGTTTCCCCCGCTCCTTCTTCTTTTCCTCCACACCCAGGGCATAGCGGTCCAGCCGCTCGCTGACCTCGTCTTTTCGCCGACCGCCCAGGAACAGGTAGACGAGGGCTCCGATGATCAGTAAGATACCCAAAATCAGCAACAGGTTCTCCATACTCTACTCCTCCCGGCCGATGTGCTTCGGGCCGGTGCACACCCAGGGTTGATGCGCAGGATCCATCCTGCGCTACCATGCCCCACAATACCGAACCGTTTACCGCCGGAGCCGCTCTCCGACGCCGAAAATCGTGGGCGGGAGATGGATGCCGGCCGCCTCAATTTTATCCATAAACTTCGGCCGAATGCCCGTGGGCCGGAGACGACCGATGACCTTCCCGTTCTCTATCCCGGCGATCTCAAACTTGAAAATCTCCGCCATCGTGATGATGTCGCCTTCCATCCCTTCTATTGCCGTGATGCTGACTACTTTCCGGGTCCCATCACGCAGGCGCTCTAACTGGATGATCAGGTCCAGCGCGCTGGCAATCTGCTCCCGGATGGCCCGATGGGGGAGGTCCATCCCAGCCATCAGAATCATGTTCTCCATGCGGGCCAGCGCATCCCGTGGGGAGTTGGCGTGGATGGTGGTCATAGAACCCTCGTGGCCGGTGTTCATCGCCTGGAGCATGTCAAACGCCTCCGGGCCCCGGCACTCGCCGACGATAATCCGGTCCGGCCGCATCCGCAGACTGTTGATGACCAGGTCGCGAATGGTCACCTCCCCCCGACCCTCAATGTTGGGCGGGCGGGATTCCAGGGTGACCACGTGCTCCTGCTGCAACTGCAACTCCGCCGCGTTCTCAATGGTGATGATGCGCTCATCGTTGGGAATGAAACCGGAGAGCACGTTGAGGAAGGTCGTCTTCCCGGTGCCGGTGCCGCCGGAGACCACGATGTTCAACTTCGCCTGCACGCAGGCCTTGAGGAACTCCATCGCCTCCGGCGTGATGGAGCCCAGTTCTATCAATTTCTCGGCGGTCAACGGAATCTTGAAGAACTTCCGGATGGTCAGGACCGGGCCGATCAGGGAGAGGGGCGGGATGATGGCGTTAACGCGCGAGCCGTCGGGCAGGCGGGCATCCTGATAGGGGACGCTCTCATCTATCCGCCTCCCCAGGGGCGCGATGATGCGCTCTATGATGCGCATCAGGTGCTCCTCGGACTCAAACGCGGCCGTGGTGCGCTCAATCTTCCCGAACCGCTCCACATAGATGTTCTTGGGCCCGTTGACCATAATTTCGGTCACGGTAGGGTCCGCCAGGAACGGCTCCAGGGGCCCCAGCCCCAGAATCTCCGCCACAATCTGCTCAAAGAGCCGCTCCTTCTCCGCCCGGCTGAGGACAATCCGCTCCTCGGCCAGGATGTTCTCAAACATATCCCGGATGGTGCGCCGGACCTCGTCCTGCCGGCTGACATCCATCGTCGGGTCCAGTTCGTCTATCAGTTTGTTCTGGATGCGGGTCTTCAGGTCGCGATAGGTGTCCCGCAGGGGGGATGGGGCCGTCGTCGGGCGGGGCGTCGGCGCGCCCGGCCCCGCCGGCCCTGCCGGCCCTGCCGGTGCCGTCGGTGGTTGGGTTCCTTTCTCAATTCTTCTCAAAAGTGACATCTTGCACCTCGCGGATCGCGTATCGCATATCGCTTATCGCGTATCGCATATCGCATATCGCCTATCGCCGATCGCTTATTGCGCATCGCCCGTCGTCTGTCGTCAGTGGTCGGTGGTCTGTCGTCCGTCGTCTGTGGTCGGTGGTCTGTCGTCCGTCGTCTGTGGTCGGTGGTCTGTCGTCCGTCGTCTGTGGTCGGTGGTCTGTGGTCTGTCGTCTGTCCTCTGTCGTCCGCTCAGATTCCCAGCGCCCGGCCCAGGAGGCGACGGCTGACCTCCACCGAGACCTCCTCTTCCTCCTCCTGCGCCTTCCGGAACTGGCTCAGCCGCTCCAGGACGCCCGCGGCCAGGTGGACAAAAGCCTGGCCAATGGGCCGGCTGGCCTCTTCTATCGCAACCGGCAGGCCCCGGTTCGCCGCGACAACGCCTGCCCGTTCGTCGTAGGGAATGTGGGCCAGCGCGGGGATCAGCGCCCGCTCAATCTGATCCAGCCGCAGGCCCGTCTTCCGGTCTGAGTGGTTGATGACCAGACCGATTTTCGTCCGGGGATAACCCAGCCGATCCGTCAGTTCCAGGAAATGGCGGGCGTCCTTGATGTCCGGGATCAGAGGAGTAACGACCAGCAGAATCAGGTCTGCCCGGTCCAGGAACGTCAACGTCAACTCGTTCAGCAGGCTCCATGTGTCCACCACCACGATGTCAAACTCCGAGAGGAGCCCGTCCAGAACCGCCCCGATGCGGCGGCTTCCCTCGGCCATCCCGCTGTCGGCACCAATGAAAGCCTCTGCTGCCTCCGGGTGGGGTGGCGCCAGCAGGGCCTTGACGCCCGAAGGGTGGGGGGTCAGGACGCTGGTCAGCAGGTCGGTGTCCAGTTCCTCCACCCGTACGGCCAGGTCGGCGATGCTGCGGGTAGCCTGCAGGTTGAGCATGACCCCCACGTCGCCGAATTGGAAACTGCCGTCCATGATGGCCACCTTCTGGCTGGCCCCCAGGCGGGTCTGGAGGGCGACGGCCAGGTTGACGGCGACGGTGGTGCAGCCCACCCCGCCTTTGGGGGAAAAGACGACAATCAGTTGCCCCTGGCGACCTGGGGCCGGGCGCCCGGGCACGCCGGGGGCGGCTGCGGTGGGGATGGGGGCCATCCGCGCCGCCTGCGCCTGCCCGATTTCGTAGACCCGGCGGATGGTCGCCATCAATTCGTCTCCGCTGGGGGGCTTGACCAGAAAGTCGCGCGCACCCGCAGCCATCGCCCGGCGCATGTAGCCGGTCTCCCCCTGAACGGAGAGAATGATGATCTGGGTGGTGGGCACTTCCCGCACAATCTGCTCGGTGGCGGTGATCCCGTCCATCCCGGGCAGATTGATGTCCATAATGACCACATGCGGGACCAGTTCCCGCGCCAGTTGCACTCCTTCCTCGCCGGTGGCGGCGGTGCCCACGACCTCTATATCCGGGGCGAAGGAGAGCAGTTTGCGCAGGTTCTCCCGGGTCTCGGCGATGTCATCTACGATCAGGACGCGGATTTTTTCAGCGCTCACAAGTCCTCCGCAGACGTCTATGACGGCCGCCAGGCAGGTTCACTCGGCAGGCACCCCACCCGTCGTGGCGCTGATGCTAATCTGCCCTTCCAGGGGGTTCGGTTCAGGTGCGGTGACTGCATAGGGCAGCTTCGGTGGGACGACAAAATTGTAGCGGACGATGATGTAATCCTGGGAGACCGTATCGGTGGAGACGCGCGCGCTATCTCCTGGGCGGCGCAGGGCGAGGGTGATGTCTGCCTTCAGTTCCACCAACGCCTTGAGAACCAGGGCCTCCTGAGGGTCTACAATCAGGATTACGGCCTGGGTCGTGACCAGGGCGGGCGTCGGGGTCGGCTTCGCAGGGGCAGCACCCGGGGCTGGCTGTCCTACTTCTTCACCTGGGGCCGGAGTGGGCTGAGGCGCGGCCATCTGCACCGGCGCCTGGTAAGTGCCCACTCCCAGAACTTCGGCATCCTGAATGGTCAGTTGGGCTACGTAACGGGCCTGGGTGCCCCCCTCAGGGGGATATACCATAATCACCTGCCCGGTTGGCAGGGGTTCCACCCGTCCGTAGATGCCCTGACACAGTTGCCCTTCTCCGCACTGAAGTGCAGCCCACTGGTTGGGAAGGAGGCTCTGAAAATCCTGATCCAGTTCCTGGATCATCCACGAAGCCAGCACATCCACATGGTCGCCGGGCTGGAGAGCCCAGGCGATGGCTCCCAGCAGGTCCACCGGGATGGCCACAGCGCGTTTCCCTGCCGGGACCCGGAGTGCAGCGGGAGAGCCGATCGCTCCCAGAGCCTCTGCGCTGGGAGCCAGCATGCCAGGCATCAGCGGCATTCCCTGGGGGATGTCCACCCGCACGAAATACCCGATGACCTGGGCCGGGTCGGTGTAGTAGACCGGCGGCAGGTACTGGATTGGCCAGTCCTGAGCCAGAACAAGGTCAGGAGCAATGGTCATCCCTCGGGTCAGATTATTGGCGGCGACCAGGATTTTCATTACCTGAGGTACTTCGGTGGGCAGGGCTTCTTCTTCCTTTCCTCTTCGCTGCCGCAGCAAAAAGACACCAACGATCAGCGCCACACCGATGATCAAAAGGCCTACCAGAACCAGTGTCCGCCGGCATCCCATTCTGTGCCTCCTGATAGTGGGTTATATCTGATGTCTCGTGGAGAGTGACATCTGAGGCCGACCTGCTCTTCAGGGTGAGGCCCCGCACCCGTGGGTGACCCCATGAGATGAAACGGGATATTGATATGATATTCCATTTTCCAGTAAATGTCAAATGACAGGAAGCGGGCGACAGGGCCGCCCGCTTCCTTGATGGCGGATGATGTCCCCACCGCTACCCACTTGACTCCCCCGGAGTGCCTACTCCACCAGCCGCAGGAAGATGCGTTCGTACAACTCGTCAAAAATCTGGTTCAGTTTCTCCGGGCGGTCGGCGTTCCGGTGGACCCCACCGGTGATGTTAGCCACCGTCTCCATCAACTCAAAGTCGGCCGAGTCGCCCAGGGTGATGGTGTAGATAACGATGCTGTTGTTGCGTGCCTGCTCAGCATAATAGAGGGTGCATTCCGTGCCCTGGCGTTCGCTGGTGTTTGTCGGCGTCGTCAGGCCGTATTTCTGGATCAGGTTATAAGTGTAGCAGGTGGTATTAGGACTCACATTGGGACGGCCGTCGGTCATCAGAATCATAATGTGGGCTGCCCCGGGCCGGCCGTAGTGGCCCGATTGGGTGCTCAGGACCTCAATCCCTTTCTGAATGCCGCCACCGATATTGGTAGCGCCACCGGCTCTCGTGGCATCCAGTTGAGCAATCACGGTGTTAGTGATAACCGAGGGAGTACAGTTTTGAGCCCCCAGGCGGCGCAGGCATTGCAGTTCCGAGTCAATTGTAACATCGGAGGCGTACGACACATAGCCGATCTGGTCATACCGGTAGTCCAGCATCCCGACGAACCGCTTGGCGGCCTCAACGGCGGCCCGTATGGGCTGCTCGTCGTCGTAGATGTCATCCCGGCGGCGGTCCGGGTTGGGGCCGCTGTTGCAGTTGGGGGAATAAGCGCATGTGGACTGGCCACAGCCGCCCGGATAGCCACCGAAGCGGGAATCGCAGGGACTGCAGGCCCAATCCGTCCGCCCGTTGGACCAGATACCTGTTCGGGTGACGTCCGAGGGCGGGGAACCGTCCGAGCCATTCGGGTTGGTGGTAATCACGATACGGTCTATAGCGAAACCGGCCCCGCCGGCCCAGATGCGTAGGGTGTGCTGGGAGCCGGCCGCCCAGGAGAAAGCGGTATTGTTGAGCCGCCGCCACTGCCAGTTATTCGTGGCGCCGTTGTAGCCGGTCCCCCGGGGGAACCCGTCCTCTATGCTGATGGAACTGTTATCCACATTCCAGAAAATCCGGCGGTCCAGCCCCTGGGGATGAGGCCACGTGTTGCCCTGCGCCTGCCCGCGCACCCAGATATAGTAGCTGCCCGTTGTCAGAACGGTGAAGTCGTAATCCACCCGGGGTGCCGGGAAGGGGCCACCGGGGACGTCCATCTTGCAATAACACTCGGTATATCCGGAAGCGGCACACCGGCCATTATTGTTGACGGCTTCGTAGCGGCAGGTCACTCCATAACCGGGGGAAGCCGTCGCCGTTGTTTCGTGATCGGAGTAGGGCATATGCATAATGTATGCCCCCCGAGAATCCCGGGCGATGGATCCGGCGCGGGTCCGCTGCATCACCCAGTAGGTGTAGTAAGGGACATAGAGGTATCGGTTGTATGGGTTACTGGCCCGGGAGTACTCCTCGGCCTCAATATAGTAGTACTTATAACCACTGTAGGTAAACTCTTGAGTAGCGCCGCAGTGGGCCGGTGGGCCATTGGGCGGGCCGTTCCAGGGGAGAGGAAAGATCAGGCCCCCGGGGTACGGGGTACCCGATTGGGCTTGCCAGCATCCGTAACAGAGGGTGTCAAACTCCATAGAGCCTGAGCGGTCAAAGACGATGACGATATCCAGGTTGTTGATGTTTTCGGCAGTAGCGGAGGCGCTGACCCATAGGGAATTAAAGCCGATAAAGCGCATGAAGATGACCGGCACTCTCCGCCGGACCAGGACCCGAATGCGGTTGGCCGTGTTGAGCTGTTGTGCCGGGGGCAGGGTCATATCCCGGAACTTGGCTGTTTCCAGAATAATGAGGGTATCCGCTCCCTCCCCCGATGGACAGGATTGTGAACCGAGACAATTGATTCCCACCTGCGTCGCCGGGTCTTCCGAATCGTATCCGTTATCCCGCAGGAACTCCAGGGCACGGGTGTGGGCAGCGCTCTCCAGCGGGAGTTCCGGGGCCGCGGCCAGCGCGGCAGCATCCACTGCCCGGACGATTTTCACCCGTTCTGAGTAATAAATCCCCAGGTCCACCGCCAGCCCGACAAAGGCCAGCAGGGTGAAAACCCCCAGTGCCACCAGGATGATGCTCTGCCCATGCTGGGTATCCTGACGGGTAAAGCGCTGGAAGATGGCCCATATGCGCCTCATCTTGCACCTCCTATTGGGTCTGCCGGGCATCCGAAACCACCCGCATCACGGAACGGGAATAGAGGTTCAGAACCCTCGGGAACCCCAACGGTTCGTAGTTCCAGAGCGTCCGGTGAGCGTAGAAAACTTCCACCACGACAACCTGGTTGTCCAGTGCTTCATATCCTTGTGCTACCCGCTGCTGATTGATGGCGATGGTCTCATCCCGATGGCGCGCAATATTTACCTCCCTCGCCACCCGACTGTCGTTCTCGGAGAGGGGAACAGTAGAGACGTCATCGCCGGATACCAGAGTGATGGTGCCAGTTATGTATCTGACCTGCTGCCCGATGTTTCCGTTCGCCTGAATCGGGATGCGGGTAATGATGATGCCGGTGTTCGGTTCTGGGTCTGTTGTTCGGAAAAAGGGGACCTGTTGATTATTCAATCGGGTATATCCGCCGCTGGCCAACATCCAGCGCGCGGTATCCGCGTCGGTGTATCGTCCCCGGGCGGCGAAGCGGATGCCCTCCCGACAAGCCGTATTCACGTACAGGTAACTGCGCAGCGCAAAGGCAGTTTCCACCATCCCGATAATCAACAGGAGCAGGAACGGGAGGATGATGGCAAACTCCACAATGCTCTGACCGCATTGCTTTTGCTTTCGCACCATTTCACCTCCTTTACGGCAGCCGCTGTCCGTCCACACCGCTGATCGTCACGACCTGAACTTGCCGGCCCGCCATAGCAGTAATCACCCACTCCGGACGGCTATCCGTTGGGCTGGCCGGTTTCAACTGGAGGGTCACTTCGGCATCGCTGTGACGGGCCAGAAAGTCCTCCCCCCCGCTGCCCCACCAGGCTTCCATTGCCTGCGGGCTATCCACTCTCCACTGGTCCTCCGCGAAGGTCGGAAGCGGGTAGGGGCTGACGGTCTCCCGGAGCATGCGGGTGCGTCCCACCTCCACCAGAAAAACTGCCAGCCGACCGGAGGATGGAGAGTAAAAATGGATCGTCCATACGGTCTGGGTCGGCCATCGGCCCCGGATCCGCTGCCAGTGGGCGGAAAGGGACGAGGGCAGTGCATCCGGCTGCCAGGCCCGCGCCGCCTCCTGCGCGGCCCGAAAGGCCTGCCGGGCTGCGGGCTCCAGCGGCAGCGGAATGGGAGGGGCGGGCGGATTCCCGCCAGAGGGCCCCGGGCTGAGCCAGAGGATCAGAACCGCCAGCCCCAGCGCAGCGATAAAGGCCAGCCCCAGCATAACCCCCCATCGGCCCCCGCTCCCTTTTGGTACATATCGCGTATCGCTCATCGCTTATCGCTTATCGCTTATCGCTTATCGCTTATCGCTTATCGCAAATCGCTTATCGCTTATCGCAGATCGCAGATCGCAGATCGCTACTCTCCCCCTGTATCCTTGTATCCTTGTATCCTTGTATCCTTGTGTCCTTGTATCCTTGTGTCCTTATCACCGAAAACTCCGCATCACAATCGGGAGATACACGTGGGAGTACCGGTCATATTCGTTGCCGTCGTAGTACGTCTCCCAGTCATCCACCCCCAGACCCTGCTGGAGGTAGACCACGTGCAGGGCGGAAGGGGGCAGATACGGCGCCACTACCGGGCTGGCGGAATGGAGAGAGGGATTCTGCCCGAACCGACGAATCTCGGCCCACTCTATGGCCTCCCCGGCATTCTCCGGCACCGTCAGCGCTTCGGTGTAGTAGATGTTGTAATCCGGGTTCTCGGTGGTTCCGTCGTTCACGTGCCAGACCACCACGGGCTTCCCGTCGGCCCGGAATCCCACCGACGGGCGCAGAAAGCGTGTGCGTTCCCTGACCTCACCGGTGGAGGTGTAGGGTCGGTCCGTACCCAGAGGGTCCCCCTTCAGTTCATACCACAGTGGAACCCCGCTGACATGCCGAGGCCAGTTGACACCGTTATCCGTAGAGCGGATATAGGCAAGGGTGTATTTCTCGCATCTCGTTTGCTTGTCCCCGCAGTCCGAGTCTGTCCACTCGTTGTTCATATCCCAGGCCACCAGCACCGTGCTGCTGAAAACGGCGATGGCCGGGTTGTGGGGAGCATAGCCCAGATATTGTTTCACCAGACCGTACGGTAGCGTGCTCCAACTCGTCGTTCGGCGCCGGTAGAAGATGAAGTAGTCGTAACTCCCGGTCAGGGGTTCCGTTGCCCAGACCACATGGACGGCGCCCCCATTCCAGGCGATGGCGGGGGTGCGGGCATCCTGGTTGTCCTGGGATACAACTTCTGGGTTTGACCCACTTGGGGAGCGATAATAAACGGTGCCCACGTCCTTTTTTTGGAATGAGTCGTACCGGTAGTAGGCGTATACAACGTGTGGTTTTCCCTCACCGTCCAAAGCAACATCCACTGAGCCGTAGCCAGGATCGTTAGTGGGCAACGAAGGGACCATGTCAACGGTCTGAACAGCGCCGCAGGCGCCTCCCAGGATACACAGCCGGTAGCGGACGGCCTGCGAGGTCGGGCTATCGCATGGGCTCTGGGTGATGTAGGCCACGACGGCGGTGTATGGGTTGGTACCGGTCACCGCGACGGCGGCCCAGCGGGCGCATTCGCTGCTGCTGCCCGCGTGCACGGTCACCGGCGCGCTCCAGCCGCTGCCGGTGCTCTCCGAGGCCCAGCGCAAATAGACGGACTGTTTGAGTTCACTCCCATAGTCCTGGTACGATTCGGGCCAGACGATGACCACCCGGTCTCCGTCGGGGCTGACGGCGATGTCGGCGTAATACGAGTAGCGGTTGGGACTGTTGGAGAGATTGGTCGCCAGGCGCAGGAATTCAGCGCGCGGCGCGGCCAGCGCTCCGGAGAGGGCCAGCGCGCTCAGTCCCCCGGCCAGAAGGGCCGCCATCAGCCAGAGCCATCCTCGTGGATGTCGCACTGGATTTTTCATAAATCTCCGCTACTTCAATATCAGGTCCACGTTGTAGTTCCGCTCGTCGGCGACGACGGTGACGGTGGTGGAATCCCACCGCAACTGCCCGCTCACCCAGGCGGCGGAGTAGACGGTGTAGGTGCCAGGCGGGATGTTGTAGAAGTGGTAGGTGCCGTCGTGGATGGTGCGGGTGTGGAGGACCTCCCCGCCCTGGCTATAGGCCCAGACATCCACGCCGGTCAGATACTGGGGGACGCCGCCGACCAGGGTGCGCACCAGCCCGCCGAAGGAGGCGGTACCCGGCACCGGGTCCGGAATCGGCCAGAAGGTGCAGATGCTGCAACTCAAGTCGTCCAGGTAGAAGAAGGTGCCGTAGTAGTCGTTGTCGTGGGTGCCATAGAAGTGGACCCGGACATTCTGACCGGCCAGGGTGGTCACGTCCAGTCCCCGATCGGTGAAGTCCACACTGAAGGGTTCCCAGGTCTCAGTGACCACGCCGCCGTTCACAATGGCAACCGGCGAGCCAATGGGATTCCCGCTGTTATCCCGCAACTGGATGTACAGGACATCATCGGCGTCTGGGATGCCGCGATAACTGCAGTCGGTGAGGCTACCCGCTATCGCCTGCCACCCACTCACCACCAGGTGAGTAAGGGTATAGACCTCAGTGGGAATCTGGACCGTCTGATACAGATACGGGTTGAAGGGCGCGCAGGCGGGGTAGGAGCCCAGGGAGGCATGGAGCCGCATGGCGAAGGCGCCGCTGTGCTGGAGGTAACCGGTTTGCTGGTAGGCGCCGATGTCTCCAGCGCGCCAGTAGGTGAAGACACGCTGGGGGTTCCCCTCAAACCCGCCGGCCTGCAGGAGTTCGCTGCACTCCTGGAGCCCGGGCGGCTTGATCTCCCCCTCGTCCCACGGCGGGGGTTCCGGCGCGCGGCAGATGTTGGGGGACACGGAGTACGTGACCCGCACCGGGACCCAGTCCAGATTGAAGGTCTTCGCGGTGGTAGCGCCGTTATAGGCCGAGACCCTCACCCGGAAGTTGGCGTTGGACAATTCGCTCACCGTCCACGTCCGCCCCCAGGTGTCGCTGGCCCCGCCCAGAACGGCCGTGCGCTCGGTAGTGGACTGGGTGGTGTCCCACCGGATGGACGTCCAATTGGCCCCGTTGTTCCAGGACAACTCGGCGCCCATTCGGCCGGTGCCGGACGTGCTGCTGACCCACCAGTCCAGCCGGACCTCTATGCCCCGGATAGTAGCCGTCGTGGGGATAGAGATATTGTAGTTAAGAAACTGGTGGGTCTGTATGGTATTGTACGAAACCGAGACGCTGGCCGCGCCGCCCCCGTCCGCGTAGGCGTTGGCAGGATTTGTGAAGTTCCCTGTGTTGGCCGACGGATTGAACCAGCCAGTGGTGTAGGTATCGGTATAGACGCATCCCGCGGAGATGACGACTGAGGTCAGGTTGTTCTCCTCGTTGTCCTCCTCCACGTAATTGGTGGTATCCACCCGGGCGGAGATGCGGTATTGCCCTTCGGCCGGGAGCCACAGGTAGGTAGTGATGACGGTGGTACCGTAGGGGCCAATGCCCGCGACCCACTGTTTCACCAGGCCCAGTTGTCCGGGAGCCGGCGGCGGCTGAGTCAATGGGGTGACGTAGAAGTCCACGTCAAAGATGTCTCCGGTGAGGCCCGGGGTGATGTTGGAGATCACCGCGGTCACAGTGAAGATATTCTGCACTGGAATCCGCTGGGGCAGGTTGAGCGATGCGACGATCATATCCGGTCGGACAGGCCGAACGTAAAGGTCGGCTGAATAGGCAACCCGAGTCGCCACGTTGCCACAGGTGCCAGAACCGGTGTGGCTTTCCAGCCGGTAGTAACCCGCGCTCCCCAGCGGGATCTGGACCGCCAGGTCCAGGGCATCCCAGGTATTGGCGTCCACGTTGATGCCGGTCATCAGGACGGCAGAGGAGATTCCGCCAGTGATGGAGGTGCGGCACCAGAGCAACCGGTGGGGATTGCCGGACGGCGGATGGTCGTAGAGGCTGACGGAGATCCAGTCCAGCGGGAGGACGGAGTGGGTGGAGGCGACAATGTAGGGCCCAACCGCCGTCCACTGTTTGGTGGCAGTATCGGAGGGCTCGGTGGCATCCCACTGCCGGTTTCCGTTCATATCTATCCAGGCTCGCAGGCTGGCGGTGCCGGGCCGGTTGGCGTAGACGTTCAGGACGGCCGTGCCCGTATTGTCGGTCAGGGCCTCGCCGTAGCCGGGGCCGGTGCCGGAGAAGTCAAAGGAGCCGAAACTGGTGGAGTAACTGACCCGGACATTGGGCAACGTCTGGCCAGTGTCAGCATCCGTCACCAGGACCGGTACCGTGTGCCCCCGTTCATCGGGCAGCCGGTTGGTTGCCGAATCAAACTGGATGTCCACCCGGTAGCGGATGGGCCGGGGGGTAGGAGTGGGGGTAGAAGGCGTTGGCGTGACCTGGGCCTGGGTTGGGACGATGAAAGTCGGTGGAGGCTGGAAAGTCGGTGGAGGCAGGTTGCCAAAACCCACCTGAACTCCCTCGTTCAGCATGGTGACATAGGATTCCACTCGGATGTATGGAGCAAAAGCCCGGAAGAGGGGGTCCACGATTTCTACGTTATGGACGACCCGGATCCGGACCGGGAGGCCGGGGAGGCTGGGGTGGTCCAGTTGCTCCTGAGCATCAAAGGCCGGGAACCCCCAGACCTGGACCCCGAAGAAGCCGGGGGTGCTGGAGTAGGCGTTAAACGTATCCGTGGTCAGCCCTAAAGCCGATTCTTGGATGCGAAGCCCCACGGCTCGGTCCAGCGCAATCATCTTGATCATAGCCACCCGGCGGGCGTTGTATTCGGCCAGGTCCTCTTGGGGGTCGCAGTTATTGCCCGGCAAACGGTAATCGTAGGGTGGATAGACGAATGGCGGGTTCGCACTGAGATTTGTGCATGGATCCGACGGATCACAGTGGTCTCGGGCCGTGGGATTCCCCTCCAGTTTACAACCCTGGGGGGGTTGGTACGTAATGGCCCAGCGGGCGGCCTCCCGCGCGGCATGCTGGACGGCCAGGTAACTTTGAAGGATCAGCGCACCCTCAATAATCAGGAAAATGACCAGAAGCAGAACCGGAAGGACAAGGGCGAATTCCACCATTGACTGTCCCCGGTTTAGCCGCCAGCGAAACCAGCATCTCTTCCAGCGAACGTCTCTTTCCTGATCCATTTGCCCCCTCCCAGGAACGGCTCGGGTGATAGAGAGCATGAATTACCCTCGCCAGCCTCCTGATACAGGCTGGTATCTGGCTTAATATGTCAGGAGCAGGCGATTCCCGATGAGGCGTACGTTGTCTGTTCACAAGAATAGCAAATCGCCGTGCCTGGAATCTGGGGAGTCCGTTGATGTCCGCAGTTCCAGCCCGGCCAAGATAGGATATGATGATCAGCCCCTTATGAACTTAAAAATGGTTCGGACATAACACTGTGGGGGTCTGGCTACCTGACGGTTGGGTGGAAAGCGCTCTCGCCGGTTTCCCTTGACCCCTCTCATCCCCCTGGCCCCCCTTCTCTCCCCGCAGCGGGGAGAGGGGGGAAGAAGGTGAGGGAAGAAGGTGAGGTTTGGGGGCGGCGGCGTCGCCGCCGCCCCCCAAACCCCCTCTTTTCTTCCCCTCCCCGCGCCGCGCAGCGGCAGCGGGGAGGGGGGGCGGAGGGAGGGGTCGGCCCCGGAGAGTCGGGTAGCCGTTGTGCCAGTTTATGTCCGGGTTAATTTTTTAAAGCTCATCAGGGGCAAGGATGGTTGCAAAGGAATTTCCCATAGTATTATAACCCAGAAAAGGATTCTCGGCAACAGTACTTTGGTACGGTTTGGTTGCGGTTTTGTGACACTGTGCCCTTTCTTCATTATGCAGTAACTATTCAGGCACTGACTGAAGTCACCCTTCCTGGGCCTTTGGCCGATGGTCGGCCTTCGCCGACCCTCTATTTTGGGATGTGCGGGGAAGGGTGTCGGCGAAGGCCAACACCTGGTACGCAGGGCCCAGGGAGGGCGATTTCAATCGGCTGAATAGTTACCATTTGCAGAAACCCCGGGTTGGGGTAAAATTGACCTCACTGCGAAAACTCACCGCAGAGGCGCCGAGAGGGTAGAGTTCTAAAGATAATCTCTGCGTACCCTGCGTCTCGGCGGTGAAACGACCCTCGGGCAGGAGCAGGATGAACGCTCGGGACCTGCTGCGACTGGTCATCAGCAATCTGGGCCGGATGAAGGGCCGGGTGGTGATGACGGCCATCGGCGTCGTCATCGGGACGGCGGCGGTGGTGGTGCTCCTCTCCCTGGCCGCCGGCCTCCAGCAGAGCGCCCTCCGCGACCTTTCCTCCATCGGTCCCCTGACCGACATCAATGTCTATCCGATGCGGGCGCTGGCCCCCTTCGGCGCCCCCACTACCGGACGGGAGGGGGTGCTGGATGAGCGCACGCTGGCGGAGTTCCGGAAACTCCCCGGCGTGGTCGCCGTCACACCGAAGGAACCGCTGAACGCTCCGGCAATGCTGCGGTATGGGCGACTGATGGGGGGCTCCCAGATTCTGGGGATTGAGCCGGGCCATGTGGACCATCTGGGCTTCTCCATGGCGGCGGGGGCGGCCCGGCTGGGGAACGGACAGGTCATCGTGGGAGCCCGGGTGACGGAGAATTTCTTTGACCCCCAGGGCCGCCGAATCTCCCAGCCTCCCGACCTGATGGGACAGATGCTCCAACTGGTGCTCACCCGCTTCACGGAGGACGGGCAGCCGGTGGAGCGGACGGTGCGCCTGCGGGTGGCGGGCGTCCTGGAGAAGACGGGCGGACCGGACGACTACACCGTCTTCATGAGTTTGCAGGACGTGGTGGAACTGAATGGGTGGTACGCGGGCCGCCGGGTCAACCCGGCCCGCGACGGCTATAGCCAGGTGCTGGTCAAGGTCGCCCGGCCCGACCAGGTGGCCGCGGTGGAGCGGGAGATTCTGCGCCAGGGCTTCTACGCCTACTCCGCCCACAGCATTCTCCAGCAGATCAACTCGTTCTTCCTGGTCGTCCAGGGGATTCTGGGGGGCATCGGCGCGATTGCCCTGCTGGTGGCGGCCTTTGGCATCGCCAACACGATGCTGATGTCCATCTACGAGCGCACCAAAGAGATTGGCCTGATGAAGGCCGTCGGCGCGACGAATCGGGATGTGATGTCTGTTTTTCTGGCTGAGTCGGGGAGCATCGGCCTGCTGGGCGGGGTGGGGGGAGTCCTGCTGGGTGTCCTGCTGAGCGGCCTCATCAACGTGGTCGCCCGAACGTATCTGATGGCCCAGGCGGCCCAGAGCGGCACCCTCTCGGACACGGTGCTCTCCTTCGTCCACACGCCGTTCTGGCTGCCCGTCTTCGCCGTCCTGTTCGCCACCGGGGTGGGGGTTCTATCCGGCGTCTACCCGGCGACCCGCGCCGCGTCGCTGAACCCCATTTCGGCGCTCCGGTACGAATAAATCCACGAGGGGAATTTGCCACGAATTTCACGAATTAACACGAATTTTTTATTTAATTCGTGTCAATTCGTGTAATTTGTGGCAAAATCGGAGATGACATGGAGAAAGGCTACGTTCAGGTCTATACCGGCGACGGCAAAGGGAAGACGACGGCGGCCCTGGGGCTGGCCCTGCGGGCCGCCGGGTACGGCATGCGGACCTACATCGGCCAGTTCCTGAAGGGCCAGCCCTACGGCGAACTGGAGGCCCTGCGGGGCCATTCCCTCATCACGATTGAGCAATACGGCGACCCGAACTGCTGGGTCCGACGCGACCAGGTTCCCCCCGAGCAGGTCGCCCGGGCCCGTCGGGGGCTGGAACGGGCCCGGGAGGCCATGCTCTCCGGTCAGTACGACATCGTGGTGCTGGATGAGGTGAACGTCGCCATCTGGTTCGGTCTGCTCACCGTGGAGGAAGTGCTGGCCTTCCTGGACCAGCGCCCCGATGGGGTGGAGGTCGTGCTGACGGGCCGCCGCGCGCCGCAGGAACTGATAGACCGGGCCGACCTGGTGACGGAGATGCGGGAGGTCAAGCACTACTACCAGGCCGGAGTTCCCGCGCGGGCGGGGATTGAGCAGTGACACAAGCACACGGAGGGAGACTTTGGCGCTGAGAGAGTCCTTCGTGAACCCCGAGCGGTCCCGACCGAAGGAGATGCCCCGGCGAAGGCTGATTTTCCGGACCGAACAGCCCTTCGGGCGCGGCTTCTCCCTGGGCGACATCGTCGTCCTGATCGGCATCGCTGCCCTGATCTACGGGGGTGTGCGGCTGGCGCTGCAGGCGCCGGAGGCAGTGGCCGGCCCCACCATCTCTCTCTCCCCGCGTATGCTCCCCTACTACGCACTCCGCTCCGTCGGCCGCATGGCCGCCGCCTACCTTCTCTCCCTGACCTTCACCCTGGTCTACGGCCGCCTGGCCGCCTATAACCGCCGGGCCGAGGGGGTGCTGATGCCCTTGCTGGACGTCCTCCAGAGCGTACCTATCCTCTCCTTCCTCCCGGTCGTCCTGCTCAGCCTCAGCGCGATTCTGCCGGAGCGGATTGCGGCCGAACTGGCCTCCATCGTCCTCATCTTCACCAGCCAGGTCTGGAACATGACCTTCGCCTGGTACCAATCCCTGACGACCATTCCGAAAGAACTTCGGGAGGCCAGCGCCATCTTTCGCCTCAACGGCTGGCTCCGCTTCAAGATGCTGGAACTCCCCTTTGCGGCCATCGGTCTGATCTGGAACAGTATGATGAGTTGGGCCGGGGGCTGGTTCTTCCAGATGGCGGCGGAGATTTTCACCGTGGGACAGCGGGACTTCCGCCTCCCCGGCCTGGGGGCCTACCTGCAAGAGGCCGCCAATCAGGGCGACACCCGCGCGATCCTCTGGGGAATCGGCGCGCTGGTCCTGGTCATCGTCGCTCTGGACCAACTGGTCTGGCGGCCCCTGCTGGCCTGGGCCGACCGATTCAAACTGGAGATGGTGGAGGGGGAAAACCCGCCCACTTCCTGGTTCTACGACCTCCTGCGGAGTGCCCATATCCTGGAGCGAGTCTCAGAGGGGGTATGGCGACCGTTCAGCGAATGGCTGGATGCCCGCTTTACCCGCCGCGCGGCCGCCGCAGGCCCGGAGGCCGAACGACGGGGCCGGCCCTGGCTTCTCTATCTGCTGGCCCTACTGCTGGGCCTGGGACTGGCCTACGGCGGTTTCCGCGCCGCGCTGATGTTAGTGACGGTCCCCGGAAGCCAGTGGGGAGAAATCGGACTGGGCGTCCTGGCGACTTTTCTGCGGGTCTCCGTCTCTCTGATCATCGCGCTGGCCTGGACGATTCCCGTCGGGGTGGCCATCGGCACCAACCCGCGCGCAGCGACCTTCCTCCAACCCGTTGTCCAGGTGGTGGCCTCCGTCCCGGCGACGGCCCTCTTTCCGGTCTTCCTGCTCCTCATCGTCGGACTGCCCGGTGGGCTGAACCTGGCCGCGGTCGTGCTGATGCTGACCGGCACCCAGTGGTACCTGCTCTTCAACGTCATCGCGGGCGCCTCGGCCATCCCGCAGGATCTGAAGTACACCTCCGCCCTCATCGGGCTGAGCCGCCGGGAGCGCTGGCGGACGCTCATCCTGCCCGGCCTGTTCCCGTACATCGTCACCGGAGCCATCACCGCCAGCGGCGGGGCGTGGAACGCCAGCATCGTCGCCGAGTATGTGGAGTTCGGCGGCCAGACGCTCTACACCACCGGCATCGGCGCGCTCATTACCCGCGCCACCGGCACGGGCGACTACCCCCTCCTGCTGGCCGCCACACTGGCGATGATGCTGACCGTCGTTCTGATCAACCGGATCTTCTGGCGCCGACTCTACCGCCTGGCAGAAGAACGGTTCCGCATGGAGTGAGACAATGTCCACCAACGGCTACCTGCTGGAAGTTCGCCACGTCCAACAGATTTACCGCAGCGGTTCCCGCCAGTTTGTCGCTTTGCAGGACGTGAATCTGGCGGTCAGAGAAGGGGAATTTCTCTGCTTGCTGGGGCCGTCGGGCTGCGGGAAGAGCACGCTGCTGCGCATCATCACCGGCCTCCAGCGGCCAACGGAGGGGGTCGTGCTCTACCGCGGCCAGCCGCTCCGGGGCGTCAACCCCTATGCCACCATCGTCTTCCAGACCTTCGCGCTCTTCCCCTGGCTCACCGTCATAGAGAACGTGGAGGTGGCCTTAAAGGCGCGCGGTGTCCCCCCGAAGTTGCGCGTCGCCCGCGCGATGGACCTGCTGGACCGGGTCGGGCTGGACGGGTTTGAACTGGCCTACCCACGCGAACTTTCCGGCGGGATGCGCCAGAAAGTGGGGTTTGCCCGGGCGATGGCGGTGGAGCCGGAACTGTTGTGCCTGGACGAGCCCTTCTCCGCGCTGGATGTGCTCAGCGCCGAGGCGCTGCGGGGAGAATTGCTGGAACTATGGACCGAGGGGAAGATCCCCACCCGCGCCATCCTGATGGTGACCCACAACATTGAGGAAGCGGTCTTTATGGCCGACCGGATTGTGGTGATGGACAAGGACCCGGGACGGGTGGTGGCGGAGATGACGGTGGACCTTCTCCACCCCCGGCAGCGACGGTCTCCGGAGTTCCTGGAGCGGGTGGACGAGGTCTACGGCCTGCTGGCCGGGCAGACCCAGCCGGAGCACGTGGAGTTGGGCGTGGCACCGGGCGAACCCGGGCGCGTCCGGGCCCTGCCCCCCATCACCATCAACCACCTGGCCGGCCTTCTGGAACACGTCTCCGAGATGCCCGACCACCGGCACGACCTCTACCGTCTGGCGGAGGAATTGCGCGTGGACTCCGATCACCTGCTGCAGTTGACGGAAGTGGCGGAGTTGCTGGGCTTCGCCACCATCGGCAAGGGCGACATCGTCCTGACCCCCCTGGGGGAGACGTTCGCCGAGGCCAGCATCCTGGCCCGCAAGGAGATTTTCGCCACCCGCATCCGGCGGCTGCCGATGTTCCGCTGGCTGCTCTCCCTGTTGAGCGTCGCCGAGGGCCGGCGGCTGAAGTGGGACATCGTCCTGCGGGCGCTGGAACTGGAATTCCCGCCCGAAGAGGCCGAGAAGCAACTGGAGACCATCGTCAACTGGGGCCGGTACGCCGAAGTCATCGCCTACGACGACGCCACGGAGACGATATTCCTGGAAGAAATGGGACGCGGATAAAGGATGAATGCGCCACGAATTTCACGAATTGACACGAATTTTGATTTTATTCGTGACTCCACTGCAAAAAGGGTTCTTTATCGCAGAGACCGCAGAGTACGCAGAGCAATATTATTATTGAGTTTTGCTTTTTTAAAGCAACCCCTGGGGTGGTGCTTGGGGGCACCTGGGCCCTCACCCCTCCCCCTGACCCCCTAGTATAATAATAAGCACTGGTCGCCGGGCACGGTAGACCGATAGT
>Ga0308395_1000871_pt1 | contig 21865 bp, 24 predicted proteins | sample Hotspr20SampleP4_FD_202097 | JGI IMG/M metagenome (GOLD analysis project Ga0308395, IMG submission 202097) | Hot spring phototrophic mat microbial communities from Mushroom Spring, Yellowstone National Park, Wyoming, United States - 20050930_P4 ...
ATTATCTTGTATTCCTTTTTTTACTACCTCTAATAAGACCCACCTCTTATTCTTAGATATAGGCTTAGATTCTTCTATCCTAACCAAGTCCCCTATATTAGCTTCAGAATTAGGATCATGTACCATAAACTTTTTATGTTTCTTATAAAACTTCTTATAAATAGGATGCATTATAGTCTTTTCAACTCTTACAACTATAGTCTTATCCATTTTATTAGAAACAACTACTCCTATTAAAACTCTCTTTTTCAAGTTAACTCTCCTATTTTATTTTTCTAATTCCTAATTCATATTCTCTAAGTATTGTATTTATCCTAGCAACATCTTTTTTTATTTTCTTATATTCATTAAGATTCATACCACCACCAATAGCATTCTCAACTCTCATTTCTCTTAACTTATTTTTATATTCAATAAGCAATTTTTTTAATTCATTAACTGAAAGTTCATTTATTTTTTTATCTTTAGCCATACTACAAACTCCTAATAAGCAATTCTTCTTACTATTTTAGTCTTTACACCTAATTTATAAGAAGCAATCCTTAAGGCTTCAAGACAAACATCTTCTGCAGGACCAACAATTTCAACCAAAATCCTTCCTGGATGTATTCTTGCTCTCCATTCTTCTGGTTCACCCTTTCCCTTACCCATTCTTGTTTCAAGTGGTTTCTTAGTAAAAGGATAATCAGGAAAAACCCTAAACCACAGTTTTGCACCCTTTTTTACTGTTCTTACTATTGCAACACGGACAGCTTCTATCTGTTTCGCATTTAACATGCAAGGTTCCATAATTTTAAGACCAAACTCTCCAAAAGCTATTTGATTAGCTCTATAAGAAAAACCTTTCATTCTTCCTCTATGGTGTTTTCTCCATTTTACTCTTCTTGGCATACTTAACATTTTATTTCTCCTTGTGATTATTCTTTATCTGTATTTTGTGCTTCTAAGTCTTTGTTTTCTTCGTTCTCTTTAACTCTTCTTCTCTTTCCTAATGGTCTAGAAGAAAGTTTTGTTCTTTTCTTTTTCAAAAACTTTTGAGGTTTGTTTTCTATAACCTTTTTTTCAGATCCAAAAAGACTTACTTTCCCTAATTTTTCACCTTTGAATATCCAGACTTTTACTCCTATAACCCCATACTTTGTGTAAGCCTCACCCAATGCATAGTCTATATCAGCTCTTAGTGTCTGAGAAGGCATTCTGCCCTCAGAATACCACTCATCTCTTGACATTTCAGCACCACCAAGTCTTCCTGAAACCATTACTTTTATTCCCTTTGCACCATCTTTTAAAGCATCAGCGATAGCCTTTTTCATAGCTCTTTTATAAGGTGTGTTTCTCTCAATCTGTAAGGCAATATTAGTTGCTACTATTTGAGCTGAAGTATTTATATTTTTAACACCTTCTATTTTTATGTCAATCTGCTGAATAGAGTTTTTATCAACTACTTTAAAAATCTCCTTTCTAAGAGACTCTATCTCAGAGCCTTTTTGCCCAATTAATAAAGCTGGTTTACCAGTATGTATTATAACCCTTAAAAAACCTGGATTTCTTTCTATTTTAACCCTTTCTATCTCAGCCTTTCTAAACTTTTTATTGACAAGTCTTCTTATTTTCTCATCCTCAACAACCCATACTCCTAGTCTCTTTGAATCCCACCAAATTGAATCCCATGTCTTTATTATACCCAATCTCATCGCTATAGGACTTGCTTTTTGACCCATTATTTAGCCTCCTTCTTAACTAGAACCACTTTTATATGAGATGTTCTCTTTTTAACAATATCTGCTCTACCTCTTGCCCTAGGAACCATTCTCTTATAAAAAGGACCTTTAGACACATGAATATAATCAATTACAGCATCATCCTCAGATATATTTTGGTCTTTATTTATTAAACTATAAAAAGCTGTTTTTATAAGCTTTTCTAAAACTCTAGCAGGTTTAGCATTAATTTCTCTTAAGACACTTAAAACTTGTGAATAAGTCATTCCCCTTAACTCTTTAGAAATTCTCCAAACCTTTTTAGGAGAAACAATAGCATATCTTAATATAGCCATACCATTCATTTATAAACCCTCTCTTTTCTATTTAGTAGGTTTTTTTTCACCTTTTTTATCGCCTGAGTGCCCTCTAAAAGTCCTTGTTGGTGAAAACTCACCAAGTCTATGCCCTATCATATCATCAGTTACATATACAGGTACAAAAGTCTTTCCATTATGAACATTAAAAGTCAAACCAACCATATCAGGTATTATTATAGAAGCCCTGCTCCATGTTTTTATAGGTCTTTTTTTGCCTTCTTTTTTTACTTCTTGTATTTTTTTATACAATTTAGAGTCAACAAAAGGCCCTTTTTTAAGCGAACGTCCCATTATAACTCCTTAAGTTATTTTCTTTTCTTTATAATAAATTTATCAGATGGTCTTCTTCCTCTTCTAGTCTTATATCCCTTAGTAGGTTGACCCCAAGGTGTAACTGGATGCTTTCCTTTAGTCCTTCCTTCACCACCACCATGTGGGTGATCAACAGGGTTCATAGCAGTACCCCTTACCTTAGGTCTTAATCCCATCCATCTAGATCTACCTGCTTTACCTATGACCACTTCAGAGTTTTCAATATTACTTACCCTTCCAATAGTCGCATAACAGTCTTTATGTATAAGCCTAACCTCTCCAGAAGGAAGTTTGACACTACAATAATCACCTTCTTTAGATACAACTTGAGCACTACTACCAGCTGCCCTTACTATTTGTCCACCCCTATTTCTATACAATTCTATATTATGAATGTCCAATCCTAATGGAATATTTTTTAAAGGCATCGCATTGCCTATTTCAGGCTTTACATTCTCTCCAGCAATTATTTCAGCACCAACACTTATTCCATGAGGTGCTAATATATATCTCTTTTCGCCATCCTCATATTCTACCAATGATATATAAGCAGTTCTATTAGGATCATACTCAATAGTCTTAACTATTGCCTTCATATTTTTTTTGTCTCTTTTAAAGTCGATAAATCTGTATCTTCTCTTATGCCCGCCGCCTCTTCTTCTTACTGTTATTCTACCAGCAGAGTTTCTACCACTACTGCTCTTAATACCCTTAACAAGGGTTTTCTCAGGTTTATCTGTTGTTAAAATTGAAAAATCAGATACACTCTTAAACCTTAATCCAGGTGTAATAGGTTTAAACTTTTTTAATGCCATTTTTCCTCTCACTCAATTTTATTATTGTAATACTTCGAAGAAGTTTAATTTTCCTTCTGAAAGCGTAACTATCGCTTTTTTATAACCATGTTCATATAAATAATTTCTTCTAAATCTTTTAAAAATACCTTTTAAATTAACAATATTGCACTTTGAAACTTTAACATTATACAGCTTCTCAACAGCATTAATAACATCATTTTTATTTGCAAGTTTGTTAACCTTAAAAACATACTTATTCTGTTTTGCCATATCAGCAGCTTTTTCAGTAACTATAGGCTCTATAATAACATCATTAAGATTTATTAACACTATTTGCCCCCTATCAAAATTTCTAATTCTTTATTTATATAGTCAAATGCATCCTTTGTCATAATCACATTCTTAGCATAAAAAAGAGGATGAGAAGCAAGTCTTTTAACACTCATATAATCCAACCATGGTATATTCCTCATAGATCTTTTAACAAGCATATTATCTTCTAAAAACAAAACAACAGACCTTTCAGTTTTTCCACCTAAAACTTTTGTGACAAAATTATACATATCTTTTGTCTTCCCAGTCTTTGGTAAGTCTTCAACAATCTTAACAACCCCTTCTTTTAATTTAAAGATAAGAGTATGATAATTTGCTATCTTTTTTTGTTTTTTTGGCATATCAAGATCATAGTCTCTAGGTTGAGGTCCAAAAACTACACCACCACCAACCCAAAGAGGTGATCTTATACTACCCTGTCTTGCCCTTCCAGTTCCTTTCTGTCTCCAAGGCTTTCTTCCACCACCACTTACTTCACCTCTTGTTTTTGTAGCCGCATTACCAGTTCTTATATTAGCCAATTCAGTCTTTATTTTATCATGTATAAGATATTTTTTAACCTTAAAATCATCAAAATTCAAACTTAGTTTTGAAGAAACATTACCATCTATTTTATAAACCATTAATTCCATACTATTACCTCTTATTTTTTCTTAATAAACACAATACCATTGTTAGGCCCTGGGACAGCACCTTTAATTACAATTAAATTATTGTCAGAATCTATCTTAACAATTTTAAGATTTTTTAAAGTAACATTAGTAGATCCCATATGCCCTGGCATCCTATGTCCCTTCCATACTCTAGCAGGGAAAGTATGTGCACCTATTGAACCAGGCCTCCTGTGAAACTGAGAACCATGGGAAGCAGGACCACCAGCAAAACCATGTCTTTTAACAACGCCCTGGAATCCCTTTCCTTTTGTAACACCTGTAATATCAATTATTTCACCTGGTTTAAAAATGTCTACATTGATAACATCGCCAGGATTTAAATTAAAACTCTCACCATCATTTAATCTAAACTCTTTTATATACTTTTTAGGAGATATTGTCTTGTTTATTAATTTACTCAAAGCCTCAAAATATCCTTTAATAGGTTTGTTTATGTTTTTAACTTTATCTATAGAACCTACTTTTACAGCATTATACCCATGTTTTTCTTTGGTCTTAATCTCTAAGACTTGCGAAGGAGGCAAAAGAATCACTGTAACTGCTTCAAATTCCCCATTTTCATTGGGTAGCCTTGTCATACCTATTTTTTTTCCTATAACCCTTATCGGCATGTTGTTTTCCTTATCATGTATTTATTTTTAATAAAATTTTATTCTAAAATTTTATTTTTATTTTATCTCTACCTCTACACCAGAAGGCAAAGATAATTTTTTAAGTTCTTCAATTATAGACTCATTAGGTTCTAATATATCAATAAGTCTTTTATGTATTCTTATTTCAAACTGTTCCCTTGACCTCTTATCAACGTGAGGAGACCTTATAACAGTATACTTTTTTATCTTAGTAGGTAAAGGCACTGGGCCCACAATAGAAGCACCAGCCCTTCCCAAAGCTTCAATTATATTACTAACAGCTACTTCTAAAAGCTCATGATCAAAACTTTTTATTTTTATCCTTATCTTATTAACAACCATATACTCTACCTTCTTATTACTTGATTATTTTACTTACAACTCCAGCACCTATAGTTCTACCACCTTCTCTAATAGCAAATCTTAAACCTTCTTCCATAGCAACTGGATAAATCAATTGAACTTTTATCTTAGCATTGTCTCCTGGCAATATAACTTCTTGTCCTTCAGCCAAAGTTATTGTTCCAGTTACATCTGTTGTTCTAAAATAAAACTGAGGTCTATAACCACTTGTAAAAGGTTTATGTCTACCACCTTCTTCTTTTGTCAATACGTATACTTGAGCCTCAAAGTCAGTATGTGGAGTAATAGTTCCAGGTTTTGCAACAACCATACCTCTTTCAACTTCTTCTTTCTTAGTACCTCTTAAAAGAAGACCAACGTTATCTCCAGCAATTCCCTCATCAAGTAATTTTCTAAACATTTCTATACCAGTTACGACTGTCTTTATCTTTTCATGTCTTAAACCAACAATCTCTACTTCTTCATTAACCTTTATAATACCCCTTTCAACTCTTCCTGTTACAACAGTACCTCTACCTGTTATAGAGAATACGTCTTCTATTGGCATTAAGAATGGTTTATCAGTCTCTCTCTTTGGTTCAGGTATATAGTCATCTAATGCTTTAAAAAGATCCATAATAGGTTTTACATCAGCATCATCAGTATTTATAGTAGCTGATGCTTTAGCTTTTTCCAAAGCTTTTAAAGCTGAACCTTTAACAACTGGTATGCTATCCCCAGGGAACTCATACTTGCTTAACAATTCCCTTACTTCCATTTCAACAAGGTCAAGCAATTCTGGGTCATCAACCATATCAACCTTATTCATAAAAACAACTATATAAGGAACACCTACCTGTCTTGCAAGAAGAATGTGCTCTCTTGTCTGAGGCATTGGACCATCAGCAGCAGAAACAACAAGTATAGCACCATCCATTTGAGCTGCACCTGTAATCATGTTTTTAACATAGTCAGCGTGCCCAGGACAGTCAACATGTGCGTAGTGTCTCTTTTCAGTTTCATATTCAACGTGAGCAGTATTGATTGTAATACCTCTTGCCTTTTCTTCTGGTGCATTATCGATTTGATCGTAATCCCTAGCCTCACCTCTTCCAAACTTAGCTGCTATAAAAGTCATTGCAGCAGTCAAAGTAGTCTTACCATGGTCTACGTGTCCAATAGTACCAACATTAACGTGAGGTTTCTTTCTCTCAAACTTTTCTTTAGCCATTTATTTCCTCCCTAATTATTTCTTTTTTAATTTTACTTATTAGTTAACATTTCTTGTTTTATATTATGAGGCACTTCCTCATAGTGTGAAAACTGCATAGTATAACTTGCTCTTCCTTGAGTTTTAGACCTTAAGTCAGTAGCGTATCCAAACATCTCTGCTAGTGGTACTTCACCTGTTATAATTTTAGAACCAGACCTATCAGATAATTCTTTTACTCTACCTCTTCTTGAATTAAGGTCTCCTATAACATCACCCATATACTCTTCAGGAGTAATTATTTCAATAGACATTATAGGCTCAAGTAATTCAACTCCAGCTTTTTCCGCAGCATCTTTAAAAGCCATAGAACCTGCTATCTTAAAAGCCATTTCAGAAGAGTCAACTTCATGATAAGAACCATCATAAAGTGAAACCTTTACATCAACCATTGGATATCCAAAAGAAACACCCTTTAACAATGCTTCTTCTATACCTTTTTGAACTGCAGGTATGTATTCTTTAGGTATCTTACCACCCACTATTTTATCAACAAACTCAAAACCCTTACCTCTTCCTAAAGGCTCTATTTCAATCAATACGTGCCCATATTGTCCCCTACCACCAGTCTGCTTTATATACTTACCTTCAGCCTGAGCCTTACCTTTAATAGTTTCTCTGAAAGCAACTTGAGGTTTACCAACATTTACCTCAACCTTAAACTCTCTTTTTAACCTATCAACAATTATCTCTAAGTGCAACTCACCCATACCAGATATTATTGTCTGACCTGTCTCTTCATCTGTCCTAACTCTAAAAGAAGGGTCTTCTTCAGCCAACTTCTGCAAAGAAAGAGAAAGCTTTTCTTGGTCATTCTTTGTCTTAGGTTCAACAGCAATAGATATAACAGGCTCTGGAAACTCTATAGATTCCAAAACTATAGGATTGTTTTCATCACAAAGAGTATCACCAGTCAAAGAGTTTTTAAGACCTACAAGAGCAACTATATCTCCAGCCTCACACTCTTTTATTTCTTCTCTCTTATTAGCATGCATCAAGAATATACGAGAAATTCTCTCTTTTTTATCTTTAGTAGAATTATAAACATAACTACCTGATTCTAATCTACCAGAATAAACCCTAATAAAAGAAAGTTTTCCAACATAAGGGTCTGTCATTATTTTAAATACTAAACCAGAAAAAGGAGCATCAGGTTCATGTAGTCTCTCTTCTTCTTGTTGCGTCTTTAAACTAATACCTTTAACAGGTGGTATATCAGCAGGCGAAGGAAGATAATCAACAACAGCATCAAGCAATGGCTGCACACCTTTGTTTTTAAAAGCAGAGCCACATAAAACAGGGAATAACTTAAAACCAACAACACCCTTTCTTATTGCAGTCTTTATTTCTTCAATAGATATTTCCTTGCCCTCAAGATATTTTTCCATTATAATTTCATCAATATCTGATAAAGCCTCAAGGAGTTTTTCTCTTTGAGCAACAGCAGCATCTTTTAAGTCTTCTGGTATATCAACCTCATTGAACTTAGCACCAAGTTCATCCCCTTCCCATATAAGGGCTTTCATTTTTATTAAGTCTATAATACCATTAAACTCATCCTCAGCACCAATAGGAAGTTGTATAGGAACTGCATTTGCACCAAGCTTATCATGCATAGATTGAACAGATGCTAAAAAATCAGCACCTATTTTATCCATTTTATTCATAAAAGCTATTCTTGGAACTCTATACTTATCAGCCTGTCTCCATACAGTCTCAGACTGAGGCTCAACACCATTAACAGCATCAAAAACACCTACCGCTCCATCCAAAACCCTAAGAGACCTTTCTACCTCTATAGTAAAGTCAACGTGTCCTGGTGTGTCTATTATATTTATTCTATGATCTTTCCAAAAACATGTGGTTGCAGCACTTGTTATAGTAATACCACGCTCTCTCTCCTGCTCCATAAAGTCCATCTCAGCTGCACCTTCATGAACCTCACCCATCTTGTGGATTTTACCAGTATAAAACAGAATTCTTTCTGTTGTTGTAGTCTTACCAGCATCGATATGAGCCATAATACCAATATTTCTTATCTTATCAATTGTTATTCCTTTAGCCACTTTTTAATCCTCCAAAAATTACCATTTCAAGTGAGCAAAAGCTCTATTAGCTTCAGCCATTTTATGAGTATCTATTTTCTTCTTATAAGCATTTCCTGTCTTATTATAAGCATCTATTATTTCATTAGCAAGTTTAAAAGCAATACCCTTTTCTTTTCTCTCTCTTGCCATCTGAATAAGCCATCTTAAAGCAAGTGAAATCCTTCTTTCCTGCCTAACTTCAACAGGAACTTGATAGTTAGCACCACCAACTCTTCTTGACCTTACTTCCACCTCAGGAGCAACATTTTCTATTGCCTTCTCCAAAACTTCAAGTGGTTCACCAACTTTTTCTTTAATAATATCCATAACTTGATAAATAACTGATTCAGCAACAGTTTTTTTGCCATCATACATAATCTTATTTATTAATCTAGAAACCAGAACACTTCCATAAACAGGATCTGGTGAAATTTTTGGTCTTTTTAGTACTCTTTTTCTTCTTGACATACAAATATTCCTCTTCTATTTTTTTAAAATACTATTGTTTAGGTTTTTTAGCACCGTACTTAGATCTTCCTCTTTTCCTACCTTCAACACCAGCAGAATCTAAAGCACCTCTTATAATATGATACCTAACACCTGGCAAGTCTTTTACTCTTCCACCCCTTATTAATACAACAGAGTGCTCTTGAAGATTATGACCAATACCTGGAATATAACCAGTTACCTCATATCCATTACTTAACCTTACCCTTGCTACCTTTCTTAATGCAGAGTTAGGTTTCTTAGGAGTAACTGTCATTACTCTAATACAAACTCCTCTCTTTTGAGGGCAACCCTGTAATGCAGGGGACTTACTTTTAGACTTTACTTTTTCTCTGCTTTTCCTAATTAGCTGGTTAATAGTTGGCATCTTTTATCCTTATTGTTTTATTTAATTCACATATTACCAAAAGAAAAGGAAATTTTAACTCGGTTAAATTTATAAAAAATAAGTATTTAAAACAAAATTTTAGCCGATTTATTTTTAAAAAACTTAATATTTTCAAAAAGATGCATAAAATTTAATCAAGACTAATTTGTAAATAAAATTTTAAATATAAAATTTTAAAAAAATTTAAAATTAATGTTTAAAAACATTCATGTATTGGACTGCTTCAAAAATATGCTGATTATTTAATTCATCGCTCCCCTCTAAATCAGCTATTGTCCTTGCAACTTTAAGCATCTTATAATAACCCCTCATCGAAATACCAAATTTATCTATCAGTTTTCTTATAAGGATATTGCTTTCATTTGGTATTTTACAAATATTAGATACCTCAGTATTAGTTAGCATAGAATTATATTTGCCTTGTCTTTCTTTCTGGATATTAAAAGCCTTTATTACTCTTAATCTTATTTCTCTTGATGTCTCTGTCTTAATATTAATATGTTCATATTCAACCTCACTTACTTTTATATGTATGTCTATTCTGTCTAAGATAGGGCCTGAAACTTTTTTATAATATTGCCTAACCTGAGTTGGAGAACATGTGCAAGTCTTTGTAGGATGCCATAAATAACCACAGTAGCAAGGATTCATTGCAGCGACAAAGAGAAAGTTAGCAGGAAAGACTGAACTTGCCATACTCCTTGAGACTGTAATCTTTCTTTCCTCAAGTGGCTCTCTTAAGACCTCAAAAACACTCCTTTTAAACTCAGGTAATTCATCCATAAATAATATACCGTTATGAGCAAGGCTTATCTCTCCAGGAGTAGGTATACTGCCACCACCAGTTATAGATACCTCACTTGAAGTATGATGAGGAGACCTAAAAGGCCTCCTCCTCAAAAGTCCACCCTCATAGTTTATTTTTCCCTTTGCTATACTGTATATCTTAGTCGTCTCAATAGATTCCTCAAAAGTAAGTGGCGGCATTATTGTTATCAATCTCTTAGCAAGCATACTTTTGCCAACCCCAGGAGAACCAATCATAAGAACATTATGAAAACCTGCAGCTGCTATTTCAAGACCTCTCTTTGCAAAAGACTGCCCTTTAACATCAGCAAAATCAAGGTCATAATCCATTTCTGGTAAAAAGTTATATTCCACTTCTTTTGGTTTTACAAGACCTTCAAGTACATTTATAACATCTTTAATATTTGAAACAGGGTAGAGGTAAGCATCTTTTATAACAGATACCTCATCTTCATTTTCTTTAGGAAAGATTATATTCTTAAAACCTTTTGAAACTGATTCAATACTTATAGGAAGTGCACCTTTTACTCCTTTTATACCACCATTAAATCCTAATTCTCCAAAAATTAAGGTATCCTCTAGCCTAATTTTCAAGTCTAAAAAATCAGAACTTAAAAGAATACCAAGGGCTAATGGTAAGTCAAGGTATGTCCCAGTCTTCTTTATATCAGCAGGGGCCAGGTTACAGACAACTCTTTTTAATCTTATATCAAAACCTGAGTTCTTTATTGCTTCCATAACCCTTTCTCTTGCCTCTTTTATACTAGCATCAGGAAGACCCACTATCTCAAAACCAGGAAATCCATTCTTGTGCTCTATCTCTATCTCAACTATTGTTGGCTCTAGGGAAAACACAATAGCACTGTATATCTTAACAAGCATATGAAACTCCTTTCATAAGTATTCATAATACTTAAACAAATTGAACACTAAGATTTTTCCAAAAAAATTCCACTAACAGAACTCATTAAAGTAGGTAGTTAAATATTCTTAATATTTAAATAGTTAAATATTCTTAATATTTAAAAAAGAGACTTAAATAATTTAAAAGAGTCTTTCTCTCATTTTCTTAGTTATAAATAGGGAAGGATTAGAGTAGTTTTTAAAAGTTTTATTTTGTTTCCTCTCTTCCTCAAGTTTAAAACAAAAGAGGGTATAAAGTAATTTATATTTAGGTATTGCCTAAACCGAACCACATTTGATAAAATTATACATAGTCGTTTAAGTATTTAAAAGATTAAAAATCAAAATTAATAAGCCGATCTAGTATTTTTTTAATAATAGGGCTTTCGGTCTTCTATAAAAAAGTTCGTTTTAATTAAAAAGGCTCATTTTAAATAATCACCTTATTTTATGATTATAGCTAAGTTTAATATTTTAAGTAATTAACATTTTTAAGTTTTTAATAGACTGCCAGTCTGATTAATCAGTAAAATAAAGTCTATTTTCAACCACCAACTTCTCTATTTTTTCCTAACGAAAGAGAGTAAAACCATAAATAAAAAAAACAGACTAGAATAATAAAAAGCATTGCTAAAAACTTCTTGATTATTTGTTTTAGAGAAATAATATAAAAAAACAGATGCAATAAGGAATAAAGAATATATCAATTGATGACCAAGTAGATATATTTTATCTATGCCTTTTTTGAATTCTTTAAAGCTTATTTTAACCTTGCCTGAGTTTATTGTTTCTAAAGCCCTATAGAGGGATTCAGGGGTCTGAGATATATAATAAACATTTTCCTTAATTTCCCTCTTTATAACATCCTTTAATTTCTCATTTTGACCCAATAAAAACTTTTTTAGATATGGCAAAAGTATCTGTATAACATTAACATCCCTATCCAATTTAGAAACCACACCTATTAAAAGTCCTATTGTCCTTATAAAAAAAACATAATTTTGGGGTAGTTGAATATACTTTAGAAACTCTTTTAACTGAACACCAACGTTTTTTAGATTATATATCCTATAAATCTGGTCAAGTGTCATATTCTGATAGTCCTTAATATTAAAAATGTCCAACTTATTAACTATATAGAAAAAAATATTTTCAAGTTTCTCTTTATCAGAATCTGCCCTTATAAATCCCATGTATTCAAGGTGTTGCACTATAAATGAATAATCTTTTGAAATAAATGCTTTTAAGAGTTTACGAAAGTCAATAATAGTATCTCTATTAAGAAAAGAAGAAGAACCAAAGTCTATTATACCAATCTTATTGTCTTTAGTTATTATTATGTTTCCAGGATGAGGGTCAGAATGAAAAAAACCTTTATTGAAGATCATAAAAGAATAGACTTCAAGCAACCTTCTTGAAACATCTTTTAAAGAAAGTCCACTACTCTTTAAGCCATCAATATTATCAACCTTGTAACCATCCACAAACTCTGTAACCAATATTTCTCCCACCGAAAGTTCTTTTATATAATTGGGAATTATAACATACTTAAAACCTTTTAAAGCCTTCCTGATTTCCTCCAAGTTCTTCTTTTCATAATCAAAGTCTATCTCTCTTAATATCATTCTCTCAAACTCAGGATATATATCCTCCGTATTAAGAGAAGGAAAGAAAAAGTGTATAACCCTTAATAAGAAAGAAATTATAAAAAGGTCATTCTTTGTAATATCTTTTATATCAGGATAAAGTACCTTAACAGCAACATACTTGTTTTTATACTTACACTTATAAACCTGGGCAAGAGATGCACTTGCAATAGGAGTTTTATCAAACTCATCTAAAACTCCTTCAGGCTCTTTACCCCAACACTTAATGAATATAGGTCTAATAGAATCAAAGTCTCTTGGTGGGACTTTATCCTGTAATTCCTTAAGTGTTTTATAAGATTCAGGGCTAATAATGTTAGCAATAACACTTAAAAACTGTCCAAACTTTATGAAAATTCCCCCTGTTTTTATACAAAATTTTTTTATTCTATTTGCTGTCCTCTGATTAAGAGAGTTTAAAACTCGTGAATAGGTAAAAAAAGGCAAAAAACGCCTTATAAAAAACAAGAAAAGATAAGAAAAAATAATAGATAGAGTGAAAAAAAATGATTTTAAAAGTCTTGTTTTGCTATTGCTATTCAATTACTTCCCTTGACTAAGTTTATTTTCATTACACTGTCTCCCTTTTTAACATAACCTAAACCATTTTCAACATCACTTGCCTCATCATACTCTGGTTCAACAACAATTTGCCCATCCTTGTTTATATAACCATATTTTCCATTAACCTTTATCCAGGCAAAACCATTTTTGAAACTCCCACCATCTTCAAGTATTGGCTTAAATATAAAATCACCCGATCTATTTATATAACCATAACAACCATCAAGAGCAACAAGAGCAATCCCTTCAATAAAGTCAGAAGCAAAGTCAAAAACAGGCTTTATGATAACCTTCCCTTTTTTATCTATATATCCATAAAACTTTCCATCAGCAATAACACATAATCCCTCTCTAAAATTACCTGCAAAACTAAACTTAAAGTCAATAACTACTTTTCCATTAATATTTATAAAACCCCATTTTCCATTCTTTTTAACAGAAGCAAGACCTTCTGAGAAATTATTTACAAAGTCATAAACAAAAGGTATTAAAGGCTTATTATTAATATCAATAAATCCCCATTTATTATTAAGTTTTACCCTTGCAATTCCATCAATAAAGTCACCCCCATATTGATACATAGGTTTTATTATAATCCTTCCCGTATCTATATCAACATAACCCCATAAGTCATTTTTAATAGTTCTCATTATTGTTAAAGGATAAGTAATAAAATGAACAGACAGAAAAATTAATAGTAACACTTTAGAAAACATATCCAAACCCCTAAAATTTAAGGTTCGGATAATAATGATAGTTTTTTAGAGTAATTCTTCTGTATTGTCTTCAGTCTTTTTTCTTTTTTTAGCCTCTTTTACCTCTTCCTTTTGTTTCTCTTTCTTCTCTTCCATCTGAATAAGAGGTAAATCATATTTTTCTCTTATCAAGTTTTCTATCTTTAAAGAAAAATCAGGATTAGACTCAAAATAGGCATAAGTTGCTTCTTTTCCCTGCCCTATTTTATCATTACCAAAGTAATAGAATGTTCCCTTCCTCTCAATTATACCTAGATTAACAGCCTCTTCAAGTAATGTGTATATGTTGTATATACCTTTATCATATAAGACTATAAACTCTCCCTTTTTAAAAGGTGGTGCCATCTTGTTCTTGTTTATCTTTATCTTAGTTATAGTACCATAAGAATCTTCTTTTTCCTTTAAAGCCTCACCACGTCTTACTTCTATGCGTAATGAAGAATAAAACTTTAAAGCCATACCACCTGTAGTAGTCTCAGGGTTACCATAACTTCCTATTTTCATTCTTATCTGGTTTATAAAAATCATACATGTATTTGTCTTGGATATTATACCTGTAATCTTTCTTAATGCTTGAGACATTAACCTTGCTTGTAGTCCTATCTGAGAATCTCCCATATTTCCTTCTATCTCAGCCCTTGGAACCAATGCAGCAACACTATCTATAACAATAAGGTCTATTTGACCAGTCCTAGCAAGTGTTTCAACTATTTCTAAAGCCTGCTCACCAGAGTCTGGCTGCGATATATACAAGTCCTCAAGATTAACACCTAACTTTTTTGCATATATAGGGTCAAGTGCGTGCTCTGCATCAATAAAAGCAGCAACCCCACCATTCTTTTGAACCTGAGCAATTGTTGACAGTGCTATTGTGGTTTTACCAGAAGACTCAGGCCCATATATCTCTACTATTCTTCCCCTTGGAAGACCACCTATACCTGTGGCTATATCAAGAGATATTATACCTGTAGATATAACAGGTATGCTTACCCTCTGTTTTTGATCAAGTTTCATTATAACACCATCACCAAACCTTTTCTGAATATCTCTTATTGCAGCATCTAATAAACTTTTATCTTTCATAGATTACCTCTTTCATTATTTAGATTAAAATATCATATAAGTATAGGAGAAAGCTCGTAAGTAAAATTAGTACTTAAATAATTCCTTATTGTTTTGTCACTAAAAACTTCTATAGTAAACTCTTCTTCATACTCGTCATTAACACCAATCTTAAAGTTAACTGTTTCTTTTGAGTGATTCTTCTGATCTCGAGCCTTAATCTCTTTAGGCCAAAAACTATAATATCCAGCAAGTTTAGCAGGTACAATATAAGGATTAGACCAAGATATTTCTTTCATTGGTGCAAGTACATACCTTTTTTTCTCTTCATCATAGATATATAGTTCAACCTTTACACCATCTTTAGGTTTAAGAGTAACATAGTCTAATACACGCCCCAATATATAAGGGAAATTAAGATAAAAATAGTCTGTAGTTTCAAACTCTTCTTGTTTCAAAAACTCTATGCCATTCTGTGGAAAAGAATGAAGGTGAGACTTTCTTCTGTCTTTTATTATGTTTATCGCTTGAAGGACGAGAGCATATATATCTGCTTTATCTTGTATGTCAACCTTCAAGTCAGACTCCAGATGCAATATTCCACGGCCACTAGTTATATAAAATGGTTTTGTTCTGTTAAGAACATATGCAACAATATCTTCAATACATATAGAACACCTACAAACATCTTTAACGTCTTTTAAAACATCTTCCAAGACTCTTAAAACCAAGTCTTCTTTTAAGTTCTTAATAAACATAGTAGTTAAAACCTTTTCTAAAATTTTAAAAAAAATTTTAAATAATAAAAATTTTAATAAAATATTTCTTAAAATTAAAACATAAAAACCTAAAAATAAAAATAATTTAACAACATAAGCAAAAAAATTAAATTTTGTTAACAAAAATAATTAATAAAAAGAGGTAAAATTGGATTCAATCAAAAAATACTCCTCATTACTTAAGGAACAAATAATTCAAGAATTAGAAAAAATAGAGTCACCCGAGATAGAAATATGGAATAAAGACACAATAGAAAGGATAAAAAACTTTAGTACTAACGGTAAGCTTGTTAGAGGTGCACTAATATGCATAATAGAGGAAAAAGTAAAAAAGACAATATCTAAGGATTCACTAAAGGCAGGTGCTGGGCTTGAATTATTCCAATCAGGACTATTGATACACGATGACATAATTGATAAAGACCAGATGAGAAGAGGTGAGTATTCAATACACTATCAGTACACAAACATGTTTAAAGACAATTCAAAGGACCCAAATAGAACAGGAGAATCACTTGGAATATGTTTAGGTGATATCTGCTTCTTTTTAGGTTTTAAAATACTATCTTCAATTAAAAACAAGAAAAAATCATTAAGTATAATAGACCTGATATCAAAAGAAATGGTGTATGTAGGTATGGCACAGATGCAAGATATATACTTCTCAGATGTAAAAAACACAGACCCAACCTATGAAGATATATATAAATTATATGTATACAAGACTGCAAGATACAGTTTTAGTCTGCCACTAATGATAGGAGGTATTATCTCTGAAATTAACAAAAATGAGATAAAAAAACTATCAAAAATAGGTGAAGATATAGGTGTTCTCTTCCAGATAAAAGATGATCAGATAGATATATTTTCATCAACAGAAGAGATAGGAAAACCAGTCGGCTCTGATATATATAATGAAAAAAAGACAGTCTATTATTATTATATTAATAATTACCTTAAAAGAAAAAATAAAAAGATATCAGACTATTCCCTTGAAGAGATAAAGGGAATAATAAGTAATAAAGGAATAGATAAAAAAATAGAAAAAATAGTAAAAGACATATCCAGTAGAATATACAGAAAAATAGAAAAAATAAAAAATGAAGAGATGAGAAAAATAATAATTGAATTAACAAAATACACTGTGGAAAGAAAAAAATAATGAATAAAAAATTAATCACTATACTTATTATATTTACAATATCACAAATACTGAATGGCAAGAATTATTCCACAAAGTTCATTTTAGGCAAGGGAGAGTTTATACATGAGGCTACTACAAGTGATAATAGATATATTTTAGAAGTCTTTGAATATTCAATTACAATATACTTTACATCAGAAAACAAAAAAATATTTTTAAACATTATAAACACAGACAAGAAAATAAAAAAAGTCTTATACAAGAGTCATAACCTATTCATAGAACTTGATAATGAGACTATAAAGTATGATATTAAGTCAGATGACATAAAAAAAGAAGATGATAAAGATAAACAAGCTCTTAAAATAACAAGAGAAAAAAATAATGAGTTCGAAGACTATTACATAGCCATAACACAAAATGGAATCAAAATAGGCCAAAAAGTAATAATACTAGAAGATGAACCTATAGCCTACCTTTATCACACAAACAAAAAAATAGAAGTCAAAGGAGAAAAAAAAGAGATAAAAGAAAATGAAAAAAAGTTAATAATGACTATACTTAGTGAATTAAAGCCTGAAAGAGAAGTAATTGAAAACAAATACATAAAAACAAAGACTGGCATACTTGTCTTTTATCCTACTTTTGATGAGTTTTTTAAACTATTAGAAAAGTATAAAAACAAGACCCACGATGAAAAAACATTAGAAGTTCTAAAAGAGATATATAATGAAAAAGATATAATAAGCCTTTTAATAAAGAAAAAAATAGAAAATAATAATAAAGAAGACATAGAAGAAATTATAAAAAAATACTATTCACTCTTCAAAAAAGACAATGAGATTAATACACTGTTAGGTGAGTTTTATTACAATAGAAATGATTATAAAAATGCTCAAAAATACATAAAAGAGGTCAACACACCATATTCAAAATTTATATTAGCTAACATATGTGTTATAGAAAACAAAATACAAGATGCAGAAAAAAATTATAAGATAGCGATTTCAATGGATAAAACATTCTATAAGGCATATAACAATTTAGCAAGCCTATACATAAACAAGAAAAAATATAATGAGGCTGAGAAATTATTGATAGAAGGTATAAAAAATAATTCTGAAAACCACAGTTTATATTATAACTTAGGTTTATTGTATGAAAAAATTGATAAGTTACCAATAGCAATTTTACTTTATGAAAAAGCTAATTCTCTTGCAAAAAAAACAGAAAAAGACTACCCTAAAAAAGAAATAATAGACAGTCTTTATTATTCTTACATAAAAATGGGAAAGATTGACGATGCTGAAGACCTATTAAAAGACATATTAAAAAAAGAACCTAATGACCCAATATCACACTACAATTTAGGTTATCTCTACGAAATAAAAAAAGACAAAAAGAAAGCAATATTTCACTACAACATTTTTTTAGAAACAAACAGAGATGAAAAAAACAAAAACCTTGAAAACCTGGTAAGAAAAAGGATAAAAAAACTAGTCTCTGAAATAGAAAACTGACATTATTTTTTAAGCAGCCAATGTCTAAAAAGTAGTTTTAATCATTTTAAACATCATCTTCTTTTACTCATGCTATACAAACACATATAGATATAGATTCTTTATGACTAATTTCCAAGACAAAAACTTATGTCATTTTTTGCTTTTTCCTGTAGACTAAAAAAAAGACATGATAATCACTTCATATTCAGATGTTACTATATCCTATATAAATATTCCAAAAAATAATACCAACATTACTTAGAAAGATAAATTTTAATTTCAAGTTTTTCAATAAACTCTTACCAATTTTTTGTATAAATTTTTTAAGTTTTTAAAGACTCAATCAATTTACCAAAAAACCTTAATTTCTTAAAAGTCTTTATTTTCATAAAGATTAAAAATATAAAATTTTATTTTAAAATTTTCAAATAATCTGTCTTAGATTTTAACCAGTTTAGATCTTTAGAGAATATTATTTAAACTTTTTTGTTTCTATCATCTTTTTTATATTAGCAGACGTGTAATCCTCTACTATCTTTTTTATTATCTTCATTGACTTTTCCGGAATATGAGTAAAGTTTATACCGACTCTTACACCCCTAGAAGCTGCTATCTTACCTTTACAATATATTTTCCCATAACCTTGAACCTCAAACCTTATATCTATAACACTCTCTTCTTTCATTATATGATTCACTTTTATCCCTATGCCACCAAAAGACACGTCAACAATCTCACACTTATCTACAACACCATCATAAAAGTACTCACCTATAACATTTGTTAAAGGAACTCTAAAACTTTCTCTCTCATTTTCTTTTCCCATATTCTACCTCTGTTTAGCTTTTTTTAATATTTCCAACTTCTTTAAGTGTGCATTAACTATTTTTGAAAGCTCCTCAACATCATTACATGTTATTCTTGATTCTTCTACCCTGAAAAGTTTATTGTCAGAGAGTGCTTCACCAACAAAAAGTTTACCTTCCCCATAAGGAAGTCCAAGCATATTAATAAGCTCTTTTACCCCAAACTCAAAAATATATTTTTCACCTCTTTTTATAGGGACCTTATCCTTTAGAATTATAGTAAGTAGTGTATCCAATGTCCTAACAACAGGATCCGATATCATTATATTTTTTATCTGCCTGTATATAGACCATATCCTATCAGAAAGTATTGTAATAAGCCTTGTTGCCAACTTAGGTTGTTCAATAACCATATTAGAAAAGTTCTCTTTATTTACTGCCAGTGTAACAACTTCACCACCATATGCTATAGCAGAAGCACTCCTTGGTTTATTCTCAAGTATTGCCATCTCTCCAAATATATCGCCATTCTTAAGAACAGCAAGTAAAACTTCTCTACCCCCAAGTATTTTAGTTATTTTAACCCTGCCCTGCTGTATTATATGTAATTCATTACCTGGCTCATGCTCACAGAATATAAAAGTGTCAGGTTTATACTTTCTATTAAAACCAGTTGTGTTTTGAATAGGATTAAATGCCTGGGACTTCAAACCCTCATATCTTTGCAATTTGTTCTGAGCTTCTTGTACCTTATCACCATTAGGGACCAATTCTATATACTTCTGATACGCATATAAAGCAAGCCCCATAATGCCATTATTAAAATAGTATTCAGCAAGGTCAAATAGTTTAGACAAATCAGACTCTTCGTCTCCTTGTTTGCGAGCAGAAAGTTGGGTTAATAAATGGTCAAAGAATCTTAGTTTTTTAGAAAAATAACGTATTATTTTCATAGCAAGAGGTGCACTCTGCTTTATAAGAAAGTCAAATTGGCTACTATGGACCTCTAATAAATTAACATCAGACAATGCTATAGCAGTTTCAGTTGCTGGTTGTCCACTCATAGCTGAAATCACGCCAAAAAAGTCTCCAGGTTTAAGTATTTCACCCTGTGAGTTTATTATCTTATCAACAGACCTTGTAACCTTAACTTCTCCTTCCTTAATTATATAAAAAGAATTATTTATTTCATTTCCTTCAATCAGTATATAAGAACCATTTTTAAAGTGAGCAATTCTTAACTGTGCCTGCATAAAAATCCCTAAAAATAATTTTAAGAAACATTCTAACAATTTAATAAAAAATATTAACTAATTAATTCTAAAAATCTTAAACATTCTACAAAACTTATATTATCGGCAATTCCTTTTCCTACTATATCAAATCCTGTTCCATGACCAACAGAAATCCTAAAGAATGGAAGCCCTAAAGTAATATTAACAACCCTATTACTAACCATCTTTAACGGTATAAGACCCTGGTCATGATACATGGCAACAAAGTACTTTGCCTCTTTTGAATATGCTTTTTTAAAAATACTGTCAGCAGGGAAAGGCCCGTCTACATTTACATTTCTTTTTTTTAACGACTCTAAAACTGGTATTATTATATCTATTTCTTCTTTCCCTAAACTTCCACCCTCGCCTGCGTGAGGATTTAAACCACAAACATATATTTTTTCATTACTAGTCTTCTTCTTAAACTCATTTAAATGCAATATTGTAGTCTCAACTATTTCCTTGTTTATAAGAGAAGGAACTCTTGTTATGGGCTCATGTATTGTAACAAGTGCAACACAAAAGTCTGGATTTGCTAATAACATAGTGTATTTTTTTATACCGAAAGACTCAGCTAAATAATCAGTGTGCCCCTTAAAGTCATTATAGCTAGCCATTACAATAGCTTTTTTGCTCACAGGGCCTGTAAGAAGTCTTGTTTTATTATCTTTTTTTATTATCTTTATAGCTTCATTTATGGACTCTATCGCTATCATGCCATTTTTTTTTGAATCAACTCCTAAGTCAGGTTTAAAATCGGTTTCTCCAATATTAATAAACTCAAGTCCTTTTTTTTTATATTCTATATTAAGAGTTTTTGAGTAGTATTCCAAAGTAGAGATGTTTCCAATTACTATAACATTTTTGCCTATAAGATATTTATAAGACTTTAAAAAAATCTCATACCCAATACCACCCGGGTCACCTAATGTTATCACTGTCTTTGGCATATTATTGTTGACCACTCTCTTGAGTTATATTACATATTCCTTTCAATATAACACCTTTTTGAGTAATAAGCTCAGGTGTAGTAATATCACCAAATATTTTAGCACCAGGCAAAAGAACAACCCTACCGTCAGAAAATATGTTTCCCTTAACAGACCCCTCTATAAATATAGCCCCACCCCTTATGTTAGATTCTACATTAGCAGTGTTAGCTATATATATTTGATCAGAATATATTAAGTCACCCTTA
>Ga0308395_1000878_pt1 | contig 21707 bp, 20 predicted proteins | sample Hotspr20SampleP4_FD_202097 | JGI IMG/M metagenome (GOLD analysis project Ga0308395, IMG submission 202097) | Hot spring phototrophic mat microbial communities from Mushroom Spring, Yellowstone National Park, Wyoming, United States - 20050930_P4 ...
GTTATCTTTGCGACCCCCCGCGCCGCCGTCTTCAACATTCTACCTGGGTTAGAGCTCTTGCACTCCATTCCTCATTCCATGATTTCTGCCCTTAAGTTAGCGCATATGGGAGGCGCAGGAGGGGGCATTTATTGATTCGGACTTAATTCGTTACGAACCTGGCATTTCATTTATTGCGTCTTAATGCCCTTACGGGCATTGATTGATTCGGACCCATGACTTCGTCACGACCGACGGAGTCAAGGGAACGCTCTGGGTCTTAATGCCCTTACGGGCATTTATTGATTCGGACGAACAAATAGAAGTACTGGAAGAAATTTCCAGCCTCGCGAAGTCTTAATGCCCTTACGGGCATTTATTGATTCGGACACCGGCGGCAGCCGAGCCTGAACCGGCTGCTGAAGGCGAGTCTTAATGCCCTTACGGGCATTGATTGATTCGGACGGAGATTTTCTCCCAACAGAGCAACCCCAAAGGCACGACGTCTTAATGCCCTTACGGGCATTTATTGATTCGGACCGGCATCATTGCATACGGGGCGGATGGTCGCCCCTATGTGTCTTAATGCCCTTACGGGCATTTATTGATTCGGACCCAGTACTCCATTGTCATTTATGCACTTCAAATCGGAAAGCCTTAATGCCCTTACGGGCATTTATTGATTCGGACGTCGTTCTGGTTACGAGACTTGAAGTTGGGTCTGGGTCTTAATGCCCTTACGGGCATTTATTGATTCGGACATTTCAAATAAGAGGTCAAAATGGATCAAAATATTTTAGTCTTAATGCCCTTACGGGCATTTATTGATTCGGACGAAGTGTGGGCCTCGGGTGCGCTTGGGCAAGGTTGGGTGTCTTAATGCCCTTACGGGCATTTATTGATTCGGACAGAACGTTTCCGCGGGCGCAAATGCCCAAAATGCGAGGTCTTAATGCCCTTACGGGCATTTATTGATTCGGACTTGAGCGGATTTAAATTTAATCCGCGAATTTACCGACAATGTCTTAATGCCCTTACGGGCATTTATTGATTCGGACTGATAGGCAGGCTTCCGGTTGTTACCGGAAGTAACAATTGTCTTAATGCCCTTACGGGCATTTATTGATTCGGACGAACAAGATTAATGCAAGTTATGGGCGAGTATGGATTGTCTTAATGCCCTTACGGGCATTTATTGATTCGGACAACAGAGCGGAACGACCTTCCCCAGATTGGTGTATATACGTCTTAATGCCCTTACGGGCATTTATTGATTCGGACCTGCTTGCCGCCAATTCTAAGTGTGTAACTGAACGGTCTTGGTCTTAATGCCCTTACGGGCATTTATTGATTCGGACACAATCAGGCGTATCTGGTGTATACACCACAGAGTGGATGTCTTAATGCCCTTACGGGCATTTATTGATTCGGACCTGGCCTGAGTTCTGCGGCGGTAAAACTTCGTCTGTTTGGTCTTAATGCCCTTACGGGCATTTATTGATTCGGACGGCATGTTTGAGAAGAACGGTACAGATTTCACCGGTGCTGTCTTAATGCCCTTACGGGCATTTATTGATTCGGACGGTGTGGCAAAGTTCGTTCTCTTCGCCGCCAACTCTTTCGTCTTAATGCCCTTACGGGCATTTATTGATTCGGACCTTTGTAGAATTGGCGGCTCAACATCAAATTTTATGTCTTAATGCCCTTACGGGCATTTATTGATTCGGACGCTCTCCGCTGCGCTGTGGTTACGTACTCGCCGAAGGTTATGGTCTTAATGCCCTTACGGGCATTTATTGATTCGGACGAGGCCGCTGAAACAGCTGGGGAGAAAATAGATATCAACGATGTCTTAATGCCCTTACGGGCATTTATTGATTCGGACCTGGCGGTTGGGTGATGTGCTGGGAGCGGCGGCCTTCGGGGTCTTAATGCCCTTACGGGCATTTATTGATTCGGACGCACATCCACTTGCAGCGCATGGCACGGGCGTTCCTGGCGCTCAGTCTTAATGCCCTTACGGGCATTTATTGATTCGGACTGCGGTTTCGTTTCTTCCTTTTTTTGTTGTTTTATCGCTTTTTTCCGCAAATTCTGCCTTCATTTTACATCCAATCTCCTTCTATTTCAAGCCTTTGCGGCAAACTTTTCGCCTTTGCCCACAATTCTCATCTTTGTTGCGTACCCCCCTCCCTATTCCACCAAAAAAACACCGATTTTGAGAGGGGGGTACGCATAATCTATGCGAAACCCTCATACAATTACCACATCCGGCGGCGGCAGCGGCTTTCCTTCCCCCTCCACGCGGATTTTGGGGCGGCAGGCGGCGCACAGCGGGTATATCCGCAGGCTGTCTTCCCGCTCGTTCATCACCTTTTTGGCCTTTGCCACCAGCCGGTTCAGCTCGCCCGGCGTCAGCCAGGCCTCAAAGACGCTGCCCTGCACCCGCTCCCCCAGCGATTCCATCAGCCGCGCAATTTTTGCCCGCCGGCGGTCATCGCTCAGGTCGTATGCCAGCACGTAAAAGGCGCGTTCGTCAGCCATCAGCGGAAGCCCATCGAACGATAATAGGCCTCGCCGCGGGTGACCGCCTCGGCGACCTGGCGCGCCTGCTCGATCAGGCACTGACGCAGGGTCAACTGCATGCCGGCGACCGGGTGGGTAAAGCGGCGCTCCATGCGCTCTTCAAAGGCGCGCAGGAAGACCTTTTTGGCCGCTTCGCTCATCACCACCGGCCGGCTGGCATCGCCGGGCGTAAAATCCGGCGGGGTAACGGCTCGGCTGCCGGCCGCCCACAGCGCCAGTCCGTCTACCACCGGGCGGAACTCCTCCAGCAAGTCCAGCCCGAGCGCCGGGCGGTTGTATTCCACCTCGTGCAGAAAGCCGGCGTAGGGGTCCAGCCCCACTGTGCGGGCGGCACTGGTGGTCAGCCGGCCGAGCAGGGTGTAACCCAGCGAAAGCAGCACGTTGATACCGTCCGGCGGCGGGCGGCGCAGGCGGGCGTTGAAGTTCCACTGCGGGTCAAACAGGCGGCGGAAACCGCCGAAGTAAGCCGCGGTAGCGCTGCCTTCCAGCCCGCGCAGGCTGTTGAGGTTCATCTTGTTGGGCAGGCTGATCAGCGCGTCGCTCAGCCGCGCGGCGGCTTCGTCAATGTGCGGGTCGCCGCGTTCGCGGTTGTGGCGCTGGAGCAGGGCGCGCTGGTGTTCCAGCTTGGCGCGCACCAGCGCCTTGGCCATTTGCAGTACAAAGGCGGGGTTTTCGAGGGCGCGGTACTGGGCGCGGCGCAGCGGTACGTGCGGGGTCAGTTCGCCGCTCAACACACCGCGGAACTCGCCCTGCTGGGAGAGGAAAATCACCTCGATGCCCTCCCCCAGCAGGGCATCCATCAGCGGCGTGGTCAGCCCGATGTTGCCGAACAGCACAATCTGGCTGACCTGGCCGATGGGGATTTGGGTGAGGATGCGGGTTTCGCCGTTTTCCTCCATTTCCACCTGCACGCGGCGGTTATGGAGGCGCAGTTTTGCATTTTGTTGAACGACATATAAAGGCGGCATGAACACCTCCGGATCAAGAAAAAAGCAGGCTCAACCCGTCCGCGGCAGGTCATGCCGGTTGTTGATTTAAAGACCCGTTCCGAAAGAAACGCTATTCGGTTGTTAAGGTGCAGGTAAAACAGGATAACAGCGGCTCACTCCGCCGCGCGGCCGGGGGAAGGCAGGCGGCGCGCCTGCCCCAGCCCGTAACCCGTCCCGCTGCCCAGCCCGGCGTAGCGCGCAAACTCGGCCAGGTGGTACAGCGCGCTCAGCCAGAAGCGGTCGTACACGCTGGCGGTGTAGGTCACCTCGCCCACCGCGCCGATGCGCAGGCCGCCTTCCTTGACCGGCACGGCCAGACTGTTGAGGCGGTAGCGCGAAAGGTACAGGCATTCGGCCGCAAAGCGGCGGGTTTCGGCCGGCAGCGCCAGCGGGGCAAAGGCGTTCCAGCGTTCCAGCAGGCTGGCAAACACCTGCTCCGCCAGCGGCAGGGGCAGGTGGCGGCCGTTGACGTGAAAGGTGGTCGGGCTGGCCAGCTGCAGCGTCAGGCGGCGCGGGGGGGCTGCCCCCACCAGGTGCCCGGCGGCAAAGTCATCGTAGGCGGCCTGCCCGGCCCACGGGTGGCCGGCCGGGTCGAGGTGAACGGCTTCGACGCGGAAGGGCAGGTAGTCCAGCTGCAGCGCGGCGCCGGGCGCCAGCGCGCCGCCGGGCCGAACGGCCTGCAGCAGCAGCGCGCTCAGCCGCGCGGTGAGGGCGGTAAAGCGCAGCGTGTAGGTTTGCTCGCACAGCGGCTGCCGGCCGGCGCCGAAATGCCCCATCAGGTTCGAGGCGGTGTACGGGCGCAGCCCGCTTTCGTCGTGCAGGTCGGCGGCCAGGGCTTCATCGGCGCGGCGGACGACATCCAGCAGCAGCGCCTGAGCGGCGCGCCCCCACCACTGGGGCAGCGGGCGCTGCGGGGCGTCGGCGGTCAGCGGGCGCAGGATCAGCACCAGCGAGAGCAGGTCGGGGGCAGCACTCATGCCGGATTCTCCCCGCCGTTGGCGTAGCGGGCGGCGCGGGCGCGCTCGCGCACCTCGTTCAGGTTGAGGATTTCGGCCACCTCGTAGCGCGGCGGCACTGCCGCGGCCACCGGGCGCAGGCGCAGGATGGGCGGGAAGTAGCCCATGCGACCGTGCAGCTCGGCCAGCAGCAGGGCGGTGATGAAGTTGAGCGAGGGCGGGTTGATCAGGATGGGCGCGCTCTGCCACTGCTGCGGGGTGAGCGGGATGAGCGCTATCAGCGCGCTCAGCTGCGGCAGGAAGGGCTGGTCGTTCTTGAAGTGGACGGGGAGATCGTAGGTTTGCTCCACCGGCCGGCCGATCAGCGCCTCCACCTGCTGGAGCTGTTCGGGGGTGAGCGGATGAGAAAAGTTGAGCAGGAGCATGGGAATACCTCTAAAATCGTTTCAAAGATTCAAGCAACTGGGTTACTGCCTGCTGGGTCACGTTCGGGCCGAATGCCAGGCGAACGTTGTCAGCATCTGCGCGTTTTCGGAAGCCGGGGCTCAATCTCGGTTGAGAAGCGGCAAACACCTTACCGCAGTAGATGCCGAACTTCTCACGGCTGGAGAGCGCCTCCAGCTCGTACAAATCGGAAATGCTGACCTTGCCGGATTTGCACGAACACACCGCCAGCATACCGTTCCGGGTGACCAGCACATCCAGCTCGTTATCCACCTCACCTCTGCGACTGCGGCGGCGGATGTAAAGGTTGCGGCGAACATCGTCGAACTTGCCGGATTGCCGGGCAGCTTCAAAGACGGCCTCTTCAAGCGGGTCGCCTTCTTTGGGCGGGTGGAAAGCCGGCTCGCTGCCGGGGCGGAAGGATGGATGCGGACTGACTTCGATGGCGTGGGCGCGCAGGTACTGCTCCACACTGATGCGAAGGTTAATCGGCTCACGGCGGGTTTGCTCGCCGTCGGAGGTGTAGAAAATCATTTCACCGCTTTCGCTGCTGACATATAGCAGCCGTACAGTCTGCCCGTAAGCCGCCTGCACGGCTGCCAGGGACATCAGCTTGGTGCCGCCGGTAAAATTCAGGGTGAGGGCATGCCCGGCAAGCTGTCCCTGAAGCAGGGAAGCGCGCATCTGATCGCGGGCGGCCGGCAGGTCATAGGGTGGAACGGAAAGCGTCGGCAGCACCTGGATGAAGTGCAGCTGCGGGTCGTTGGGCAGGTAAGCCGCCAGGGTTTCGGCCAGGTCAGAGGTGCGTTCCGAAGCGACAAACTGCACCGCGTCGAAGTTGCGGTACTGCCAGAGCGGCATCAAATTCGGTAACGGCTGTTCGCCCAGCAGGGTGATTAAGAGATTCATAGCGGAAGGGAGTCCAGTTCTGTAATCAAATCTTTCAACTGTTTCACGAGGGAGTCCGCCTTTTGGGCATCTTCCCGTTGACCGGCATGCAACGTATCATTGCGGACTTTGGTCAGATTTGGCCAGAAGCCCAGAACCTGTTCGATTTTCGCAATTTGAGAAAGAAAAACAGGGCGATATTCCTGATTGGCTTGTTTGGCCTCGGTAAATGCCTTTGACTCTGCGCCGAGGAGATGTTCATAAATTTCACGTTTTGATTGATTGCGAATGTTGAAATTGCCGGTTTGCACCATCAGCCAGGAAATCAACCATTCGCGCGCCAATGAAACGGCCTGTACCCACCATTCGCGCTCATAGTACCAGTGAATCAGGGAGCGCTCGGCAGCCAACACCTTTTTTGCGGCATCCACATCGGCAATTTGATCGGGATATGGATAAGCAAGCGGTTGATAAGTCTGCAAAACCGTACCCAACAGGGCTTGAAAAGGCCTGGCAGAATCACCTTTAGTCAAGGCTTCCTCGGCTTGCCTGACCTTCTCGCCCAATTGATCGGCAAACTGCATGGCTTCGGACGGGCGGATCATCTGCAAACTTTGCGAAAGGCCGGTCAAATTGGAAGCCAGCCCGTTGAGAGGGGACAGCTGACTTAATTCAACTTGATCAATCCCTGGTCGTAATGCCAATTCCTTTTGATAATTTTTCAACAATTTGGCCAGGTAACGCGCATCGCCAGTCCGGTTGAAACGGTCAGCGGCTGCTGACCACTCCAACAGTGCCAGCATGGGGGTCAGATCGAAGACGGGGGTTTTGTTATCACCCGTTTTTGTTTCAAATGCGCCATACAGGACTGCGACCAGTTTTACCCCAAAACCCGATTTGAGAAAAGCAATTGCCAGCAAACTCAGCCACGGGGAAGAGCGCATCCCAAGGGTAATATCGAAGGCAATCTCATCTTCCTTCTCATTATCCTTTAAGACGTTCAAACGAACCTGTTCAAAAATCTCCCACAGTTCGCTTTCGGTTCTGCCAAGCGGCACCTCAACCGGTGTAACGCTGACATGCGCCGGTAAAGACTTGACAAAGTCATCAAATACCTCTTCCCGGGCTTCTTTGGTCAGGAAAACGACCACTTCCTGCACATTCAGAAAATGACAGGCAGCAGTCGGCGCGTATTTGGTCGTAAATTCCTGATCCCGCCAGCAGTAGCAAGTTTCCGTATATCTATTTTTGCCTGTGCCTAAAAAAGTCAGTAGTTTCATGTTCCACCTCACCAGTCCGGTTCACAAATCACTTTGAAGTAATTTTTCCCAACTTCCACTACCTGCTTGACCGTCAGGCGGCAGCGCTGCATCTTTTTGGGGAAATTGGGGTACTGGCTGCGCAGCACCACCGCGTAGGCCTGGGTATCGAGATCTAACCCGGGAATCTCGTACAACACTTCGCCACTGTCTTCTTCCAGATAAGTTCCTTCAAAAACCTCGCCAACCCTGGGGGTGCGGTCAAATTGTGGAATGAGCACCTGGGGTTGGGGCTGTGGAGGAGGAACGGGTTTCACAGGCGCAGCCGCTGGCGCGGGCTGGGTTTGAGGCGTTGCCGGCTGCGCAGAAGAAGCGGGTTTGTCGGGCTCAGCCGGGCGCGGCTGCGCCTTGACCGCCGGTTGATAACGAGCAAGTCGAGCGCGTTCGGCCTGCATCCACTCGGCTGCCGCTTCATCCACCGGCTCAAGACGGACGGCTACCCAGCCAACCGGCAGAGCGTCCGTCTCGCTGCGGTAAATCACCTTGCGGGATTTGGGCGAATCGGCTGCCCCCAGCCAGTCGGCGCCGGGCTGGTTGCCGGGACGCCCCAAACCCTGCACATTTCGGAATGCGCGCAGTCTTTTATTTGGATCGGAAAACGCATTGACCACCGCTTCAAAGGTCTGCTCCGAAAACAGGTCGGTAATCGTCTTGGCATCGTAGCCGCTGCCCCAGCCCAGCGGCAGAAACACCTCATTCGAGTCGCCTTTTTCCAGCTGGCTCAGGCGTTTTTGAAACCACGCTTTCAGTTCCGGTCTGGAATGGCGTTCGTAAAACTCAATTTCCTGACCCAGCAAATTCAAAGAAGCCTGGCGTACAAAGTCGTTCCAAAAGATGAACAGGGCTTCTCGGTCAGCCTGCCGCATTTCAGCAGCCTTGTCGGAGAGCAGATAAGCCTGCCAGACCACCGGAAGCGAAACCCTGAAATCAGCCGGCAGCATTTCCACAAACAGGTTGGTTTCTTTGTTGCTTCGCGCATCCAATTTCCACTGCATCTTGCCATTTGTTGAAACGCTCAAGATGCGCACCGCATACAAGCGCAGCGCGTCCTGTGCCTCAAAAGGACTGCTGTCGCGTATGTGCAGCAGGCGGTTGAGGTCGTAATTCGACCATCGGGCGGGTTTGATCTGCGGCTTGACAAAGGCTTCCGCTTCGATGGCAGCGCTGTAAGTTTTGTTTTCCATTCGCAGCAGGCCTTGAGAAACCATGTTCTCGGCTTTTGTCCGCAGCTCATCCCTTTGGATCAGGGCGCCGCGCAGCAGCGCGCTGCGAAAGGCGCCTTTCAGCGAGCTGCCCGGCACAAAAACCCGGTCAGCGGCGGTCTTGATGAAGGTCAGCGCTTCATTGATCTCGGCCGGAGAAACACCCTCCGCCAACGGCAGGGCATAGCTTTCTACTTCGCGAGGCGGCACTTTCTGACTACGGATAAACCCTCTCATTCCACCGTTTTTCGGGTTTTCCAACGAGCTGGTGAGCAGGCTAGCCAGCCGTTCCGGGTTCGGCTGTCGGGCAACCCACCTCAACAGCGCATCCAGGCTGAAAACGGAGAGATAATCTTTCCCATCGCGCTTTTCGATCTGGAATTCTGCTGCGGAGAGACGCTCACCGCTGCCGATGTGGACGGGCGCCTCAACCGTAAGGGTCAGGTTGAACGGATACAAAAGGGAAGAACTCACAGCAGCCTCCTTTCAAAGCGGCAGCATCACCGCCGCGCCGGACTGGTAAATGGGCGGAGAATCGGGGGAAGAGAGCAGCACCCAGCGCCCAAAAATATCTTTTTCTTCCACGAGGCGCGGGAAAACTGAACCGGGCTCAAACATGCGTACGGCGCGTTTGTAGATGAGCGGACGGGAATCGCTTTCCAGACCGTAACCAAAACGCTGTTCGCGCTTGGGGTGAACGGTGACAAGACGGTAGGCAAGCGGTTCGCCGTTCAGGTTGAGCTCCCCTTCGCAGGGCAGATAGCGCGAAAGGGTCATCACCGCCGGCCGTTTTTGATGAAACTGCTCAATTTCCAGCGGTTCAATTTGGATATCGAAAAACCCGCGGCCGGTACTGCGGTCGGCGCCGTAGCCGGTATCCGCCAGCAGACGCAGGGCGGGGGCAATCAGACTTTTCACATCACCCGAATCGGCGCGCAAAACCGCCCAGAGAGCGGCGCCCGGCGCGAAAAAGACCTCTTCCTTGTAGAAAAGCGCGCCTTCCACGGTTGCTCCGCCAACCCGGTCCACCGAATTGTGCTGCACCGCAGTCCTTTCCAGCAGATGCATCCGCCGAGAGGAAAGCGATTTGGATAAAATTTTGGCGTCTGCCCGGCTGCACAACAGGTTATCCACCTTCACCCACTCGGCGTCGGGCTGCTCCAGCCTCAACAGCTGATCGGGCGTCAGTCGGCCCTGCTGCAAAGCAGAAAGGGCTGTTTCGCTGACATACCCAATGCTCTTGATTTGCTTGCTCTTTCTGGCCAGTTCAGCCCGCAGGTTCTTGGTCGTTGGGTTTGCGCCGCCGCTGCGGCGAGCCAGATAGGCTTCCACATCCGCCGGCCGGGGATGAAAAGAAAGCGGCCGAGGATAAAAACGGATGGGTGCGCCGTTCCCCAACCAGGCAGGCAGCGCCTGACTGAAGGCAAAGCGCGGCTGTTCCTGCTGCCCGGCCAGCCAGCCGCTTAAACCTGCTTCGTCCATCAAACCCAGCAGGCGCATACCCCAACAAACCGCGCCGGCCAGCAGGTCAGAAGAGAGCGGCCAGGTTGCCAGTGGAGCGCGAGGACGAAAGTACACGGCAAAGGTTTCCATCGCTCATCCTATGGTAGGAAATGGAATCTGATCATAGCGTTGAAGAACCTCGTCCAGGCTGCTGCCGGGCAGCTCAACCGCAATGCCCGGCGTTCCATTGCGGTAATCGGCTGCAGCGCGCCAGCGCACGTTCCAGTCCATAAACTTAATCTGACCGCTGCCGCGCGAGCCGCCGCCGCCCAGCGAACTCTGCTCAACCAGATTCAGGAAGGTGAACAAATCCCGCAGCAGCTGCACGTCTTGCGGCTGGTAAATATCCACAATTAGAGTTAAATCAAATTCAGCGCCGGCCGGCACGCGTTCAATCGGCCGCGGGTTTGCCTCCGAAGTGACGCGGTCTAGGGCGTTTTCGGTCTTGATTTCGGTAAAAACCCCCTCGCCAAGCACCCTTTGCAGATACTGCTCCGATTCGGGGGTAAGGCAGGCATCGCGCACGGTCAGACGGGAAGGCCCGCAGGTGAGCCGAATGTCGGGGTCATCACTGGCAGCCCCGAACAAACGCCCAACTGTATAGGCCGCCTGCCAGCGCTGATACTCTTTTGAACCCTCGCTCTGGGGCTTGGATTTTGCCAATTCAGCGCAGTCGTAAGCCTGATAGGATTTGTGTTTAGGATGTTTTTCAATCAACCCAAAATACCACTCCGCCATGGAGCGCAGTTTGCCCTTCAGCGATGAGCCGGGAATGTAGGGTTTATCGGTCAGCGGGTCCTTGATGACCGGGTTATCCACTGCGCCGATTTCCAGGCCGGCTGCCGAACCGCCGATGTGCAGCCCGGTCACTGCAAAAACTTTTGCATTCAAAATAAATTTGCCAAGAAGATTTTGCGTTTCCATCGTCTACTCTCCTCTACTTTTTCCGCCTGCTTCAGTATAGTATTTGTGATACCCCATGATCGCCTCTAGAAAATTGGAGGCTTCAATAAAGTCTTCTCTAGTCCGGCATCGCTCCTTTCCAAAACAAATGGTCAAAATCTCGTAAAACCAGTGGGGAATATTTTTCCTGCCCGCAGCGTAAGCAAAACGCGGCATCAAGAGCGCCAATTCTGCAAGATTGAATTCTTCCTGTTTCCTTTCAACTTTCATCTTTGTATCTTTGAGATTATGGAAAACCCGCCGTAATTGAGTTGCACCTATTTTTTCCTCTTTACCATATATCTTTCCTCTAGCCACCACTTCGGCCCAGCCGCCTTGAGCGGCATATTTTTCCGCATCCAGGTCGCGCATCTGTTTGAGCTGCTTGAGTTCCTTGATCACATCTTGAATTTCCATTTTTTACTTCCTCCTTTCTCGAATGAGCAGACTGGTTATCGAAACGGGCACCAGCACTTTACCGCTGGCAATCACCCGTAATAAACGATTCTGATAACGGCTGAGGGCTTCTTTGGTCAGGCGCCTGACCAGAGTGTAGTACAAGCGCGGCGTCCAAATCGGTTTCAGTTCTCCTTTGGCGGTTAGATGAGAACGGTACAATTGCCCAAGGTCATAAATCATGCCGCGGTTCATTTCCTTACCGTTAATCGCTTTCAGCCACTCCTCCACCTGTTCCAGCAGCCAATCCAAACCCTCATCACCTTTCCAAACCACGCTCTGGTTGAAGAGGTGCAGACGGTTACGTCCATCATTTTTAGCGCGTTGTTCCGCCTGTTTGGCCAATTCGGCAAATTTTTGCACCGGATAACGCGGTTTAACCTGCACATAACCGGCTGAAATGCTCATCTGGGGATTTTCGGCGCAGTAAGCATGAAATTCCTCGTTAATCTGTTTGGCAAGAAGCAAAACCTCATACCATGGGCCGACGATGAACAGGTCATCACCGCCGGCGTACAGGATATAGAAAAGTCCGCTGGCCGCTCTTTGCGAATTTTGAGGGGAAACAAAGCTGCAAATGGTGTTCAAGTAACCCGAAAAGAACAGGTCTAACATGCGGCTCAGTGCGGCGGTACGCAGGATGGACGGACTTTGGCCATCCCGGCGCAGCCCCTCGCTCATCACCAGACCGAGCTGGTCGACATCCGCCACCAACACGCCAAGGCGATCATCCCCTTGTCCCAGTTCAGCCATGGCTTCAAAGGTCAATACATCGCCGGCTTGAATTGAGAGATCACCGGACGTGAGCGGCTGTATCGCTCTAGGAGCCTGATTGGCCAGAAAGCGGAAGGATGAGCCGACATAGGGCTGGATGTACTGATCGGTGCGGTTGACCGCCCATAACAGTGAATCCGGGTTATCCCTGATAAACTGTTGGATAGAATCCTCATTCCGAATCAAGCACACCCACACACCGAAGGGCTGCGAAAAATCCAGCGTCTTTTCATTTTCCCACTTGGGTTTGGCATAGCAATAAGCCAGCCAGGCAGTGTAAGGAAGATGTTTCCCCAATTCGAGATGCTGGTTGCAATCTTTACAAATCTGGTTTTCATTTTGCACCGGCGTTAAGCTGCAAACCGGACAGCGGTGCCATACATTGCCAAACGGCTGAAAGAAGCCGGGCTGATTAAACAAGGAGCGCCACTTGGTCAGCTTTTGGTTTTCCAACTCCTCGTTCAAACGGGCGTTGACACGGCCTGTATCGGCTAAATCATCAGGCTCGGCTCGCTGCGCAGCAATTAATATCGAAAGTTCACTGCCAAAGCGATTGAGCATCCATTCGTCCAGTTCAAGGCGCAATTTCTCCACTTCTTCAACCGCCGAAACCGGCAGTATAAGGTCAAAACGGCCGCCGCCAACGAAAACAACACAGGTGTTCGGCAGGTCAAAACGGCGCATAATCCAATCCACAATCACCTCACTCAGCGCTTGCAGATAAAACGAACGTCCGCGCAGCCTTTTGGCAATGTTTTCGGTGGTGGCTTCCGGCCGGGAGATGCGGTAGATAAAGTCTTGAATGCCGGAGAAATCGCCGCGCACCAGCAGGACGGCTTTATCCGCTGCGCTTTCTGATTGAAGCTGGTCATAAGCCAAGCAGGCAGCCAGACCCGAAATGAGCCGCGCATGGTCATAAAGGGAAGCATCCGTTGTTGAGGCTTTCCCCTGCTGCGGGGGGTAAATTTCAGCCGGCAAACACCACAGGTATTTGTACAAAAGCGAGGTCAAAGTAAACAGGTAGGAACGAATCGGTTGATTGTGCCAGTTTTTGCCGAGCTGCTCTTGCCAACGGCTCAAGTCAGATTGGAAGGCTTCCCATAATCCTTTCACTTCACTTTGGGCGGGCCTATGCGAAGTCGGAAACATCGTTTGTCGATCAAGCGGATTGAGGGGGGCAATGCGGCAAAAAGCGGCCGGCCGTTCATTGTTGAGGACCTCCTCGCTGATCGAAATACCGCCAAGAATGCTGGTCAGCGCATCATCCGAGTTCGAGCTAGCGCCCAGCGTTTTTCCATTCTCAATCCAACCAACCGCCGAATCCACCCAGCCCTTGATTTTTTCACGGGACTGCAGATTGGATAGATGAAACGACAGAAGATTGATCACCTCCCCGCCTTCACCCTCCCCGGCCCGCAGGGCAAACTTGCCGATGTCGTGCAGCAGTCCTGCCAGCGCCGCCAGAAATACCTGATCATTTTTCTCCATTCATGCCCTCCTTTTTTGGTAAAAAAAAGCACTGCTGGCAGCCGGGTTCCCCTCGGCTGCCCCCTGCAACCGCCGCCGTCTGTCAGCAGTGCATTTTGATTGTAGGTGATTTACGCGTCGTTGTCATGCGGGTTTTCCCCTATTTTGGTCACATAATAGCCTTGCAGCAGCGCCATCAGCTGCGTTCGGTTCACACTTTCCATCTGCCAGTGCTGCGCCGCTTTGGTGTATGCCGAGCGTAAATGCTGCTCCACCGTGCGCGGCGAAAGATGCAGCAGGGCGGCAATTTCCCGGTCGCTTTTGCCGGTGGTTACCAGAATCTCCACCACCTGCCGCTCGGCAAAAGTCAAGGTACCCATCACAAAGTTGTGCATGTCCTCGCGGCGGCGTTCCAGCTGCAGCCGGCGGATGGCATCCAGCGCTGCCCAGGGGTCATCAATGCCGCGCAGGCTCAGCCAGGCCGGAGAAAGCTCACCCCAGCGCACCACCGGGATGGCGGCTAACTGCACTGCATCACCCGGCTGGGGGTGCAGCCGTTTGCTGGTCAAAAAATCGCCGGCCGAGTACAAATGCCACAGACGGTCATCCTCATCAAAAAGCATTTGGGCCGCCACCATGCCGTAGATGGACATGGTTTTGCGCCCGCCGGCAATCAGCAGATGCACCGTTTCGCCGTTTTGCTTGGCAAACGCAATCCGGCGGTAGATACAGCGCAAAACCGCCTGTCCGGCGGCCGCACTTTCGGTATCGGCAAATGGCTTTCCCCGCTCTTCCAGCGGGAAGAAAGAGAAGACAATCCCCCGCGGCTGATAATCGCCCAGCGCGGCTTGCAGGCGCTGCACAGCGTCCTCAATCGGCGTGCCGGGGGCGGTGGTATGCACCACCTCCACCCGCCGAACGGCAACCCCCTTGCTGAATAACAAATCCAGCCCGGCAGTAACCACCTGGGGTTCACTGCCGAGGGTAGCAATCAACACCGGAAAAGATTGAAAATTCATAAACAGGAATTCAAAATTTAAGAAAACACCCCAAACTTTTTCAATTATACAGAACTTTCTTCCCGCTCCAAACAAATTTTATTATAACCTTTCCAACACCAAAAAACCACTCAAACGCTGATCTTTCTTTTACACTTTGCTAATATTTTTCATAGACTGGTGAATTATTAAATAAAACGCAATCTCAAATCAACCATATCCGTAAGAAAGGAGGGATGGCTTATGTTGGAACCTCTCTTCCCCTGGCGTGAGATGCGCCGCATGGAGCGCGAAATGGACCGCATGCAGCGCGAGATGGAGCGGATGTTCGATACCTTCTTCCCCCGCCGCCGACGCTGGATGGAGGTCGAATTCCCGCCTTTGAACATTTGGACCAACAATGATCAGGCAATCGTCACCGCTGAATTACCCGGCATCAACCCGGACGAACTGGAACTTTCTGTCAACAACGACACCCTCATCCTGCGCGGTAAGCGGCTGGTTAACCATCTGCCGGAAGGCGCCCGCTATCAACGCCGCGAACGCTTCCAGGGTGAATTTGCCCGCTCGTTGCAGCTGCCCTTCGCCATTGATGCCGACAAAGTCGAAGCGCACTATGAAAACGGCGTGTTGACCATCACCCTGCCGCGCGCAGAAGCCGATAAACCCAAACGCATTGCCGTACACGCTGCCGAATCCAACGGAAAGGAGGGATGAGCCATGACTGAGGAAACCCGCGCCATTCAGGTTCAACAGGAACAACGTCCCGCCGTCCGCGAAACCCGCAGCCGACGCGTTTTCGCTCCGGCGGTGGATATCGTCGAAACCAACGACGATATTCTGGTGCTGGCGGATATGCCCGGCGTCCGGCAGGATGACCTGGAGGTCGTCCTCGAAAAGAACGTGCTCACCATCCGCGGCACGGTGCAGCTGCCCGCCATGCAGGATTACGATCTGGAATATGCCGAATACGAAGGCGGCGATTACGAGCGCGTCTTCACCCTTGCCGATGACATTGACCGCGACCAAATCGAAGCCGAAATGAAACACGGCGTGCTGCATCTGCGCCTGCCCAAAGCCGGTCCGGCTCGCATCCGCCGTATCCCGGTCAAAACCGGATGAGCAGTAAACCCGTGATCGAAAGGAGGTGAAAGGTATGCCGATCACCGACTTGATTCCCTTCCGCCCCAAACGCTCGCTGGCCGTCCGCCGCGAGAACGATCAACCGCGCGCGCTGATGCGGGACTTTGACCGCTGGTTCGACACCTTCTTTGAACGGCCCTGGTCGCTGATGCCCTGGCGCTTGTTCGATGAAGAATGGGACACCTTCACCCCGCGCGTGGACGTCAAAGAGACCGACAAAAAAGTCATCGTCACCGCCGAACTGCCCGGTCTGGACGAAAAGGACATCGAAATCTCCATCAGCGGGGATGCCCTGATCCTGCGCGGTGAAAAGCGTCAGGAAGAGGAAGAAAAGGGCGAAGATTACTACCGCATGGAGCGGCGCTACGGTTCGTTCCAGCGCGTCATCCCGCTGCCCTGCGAAGTGCAGGTGGATAAAGCCGAAGCCAGTTACCGCAAGGGCGTGCTGACCGTTGAATTACCCAAGACGCCCGAAGCGCAAAGCGCGCGCAAGATCATCCCGATCAAGACCAGTTGATCCGCAAAACGCACCCCAGCGGGGGCTGACCCACAGCGGGCAGCCCCCTATTTTTCATCCCGGTGCAATTCTTAAAAAATGGCCGAATGCCCTTTTTTCTCGCCCTGCCCTATTGGAATCGCCCCTCACTCGGCGTAAAATAATGTCCATACAATACTATTTTTGGGAGAGGAACGTAGGCAGGCACTCAAAGAACGCATTTTGAAAGAAGGCAAAAATCTGGGGGGCGGTATCCTCAAAGTGGATAGTTTCATCAACCATCAGGTGGATCCCATCTTGATGGACGCCTGCGGGGCAGAACTGGCCAAACGCTTTGCCCACGTTGGCGCAACCCGCGTGCTGACCGCCGAAATCTCCGGCATCGGCCCGGCGCTGATGACCGCCAAACACCTTGGCGTGCCGGTGGTTTATGCCCGCAAGAGCAAACCGATCACCATGCCGGATACAGTTTACCTGACCATTGCGCCATCTCATACCCGCGGCCGGCCGGTGGAGCTGATTGTTTCCCCCGAGTATCTGGCTTCCGGCGAGCGGGTGCTGATCATTGATGACTTCCTCGCATCCGGCGCCACCATTTTGGGCCTGGTGCGCCTGACTCAAGCAGCCGGCGCCGAGGTGGTCGGCATCGGCGCCCTCATCGAAAAGACTTTTGAAGGCGGACGCGATGCGCTTGCCTTCCTCAATGTGCCGATCGTTTCGCTGGCCTGCATTGTCTCGATGGTTGAAGGTAAAATCGTCTTTGCTCCATGACTGACGCAATCGCTATTCTGGATTTCGGCTCGCAGTACGCCCAACTGATTGCCCGCCGGGTGCGCGAAGCGCAGGTCTATTGTGAACTGTTCCCCTGGGATGCCCCCGCCGAACAGGTGCTGGCGCTTCAACCGCGCGGCTTCATCCTCTCCGGCGGACCGGCCTCTGTTTATGAAGCGGGTGCGCCTTTCATCCCCGCCTATGTCCTCCAATCCGGGCGGCCGCTGCTGGGCATCTGCTACGGCATGCAGGCGCTCACCCATGCACTGGGCGGACGGGTTGCCCCGGCCGCTCAGCGCGAATACGGCCCGGCGCAGGTGGAAACCCTGCTGCCCAACCCGCTGCTCCCCACGGGCAGTTACCCGGTGTGGATGTCACACGGCGACCGCATCGAAGAGCCGCCGGCCGGCTTTGAGGTGCTGGCGCGCAGCGCCAACAGCCCCATCGCCGCCATCGGCGACCCGCGCCGCGCTTACTACGGTGTGCAGTTCCACCCGGAGGTGCATCACACCCCCGGCGGGGCGCAGATGCTGCACCGGTTTGTGGTGGAAATTTGCGGCTGCCGGCCGGACTGGACGCCGGAAACCATCATCGAACAGGCCGTTCGGCAGATTCGCGAACAGGTTGGCAGCCAGCGCGTGCTCTCTGCCGTCAGCGGCGGGGTCGACTCCAGCGTAGCCACAGCCCTGGTGCAGCGCGCCGTCGGCAGCCAGCTGACCGCCGTGTTTGTGGATACGGGCATGTTGCGCCTCGGCGAACGGGAGCAGGTCGAACGCGCCTTCCGTCATTCGCTGGGTGAAAACCTGATCGTGGTGGACGCCGCCGCCGAATTTTTGAGCGCGCTGGCCGGTGTGGAAGATCCGGAAGAAAAACGGCGCATCATCGGCGAATCCTTCATCCGCACCTTTGAACGCGAAGCCCGCCGCCTGGGTAAAATCCCCTTTCTGGTGCAGGGCACCATCTACCCGGACGTGATCGAATCGGCTGCGCCCGACCGCAGCAAAGCCCAGCGCATCAAAACCCATCACAATGTCGGCGGGCTGCCAGCCGAATTTGACTTTCAACTGGTCGAGCCGCTGCGCTACCTGTTCAAGGACGAGGTGCGCATTGTCGGGGAAGCGCTCGGTCTGCCGGAAGAACTGGTCTGGCGACAGCCCTTCCCCGGCCCGGGACTGGGGGTGCGCTGTCTGGGACCAATCACCGCCGAACGCCTGGCACGTTTGCGCGCCGCCGATCATATCTTCACCAGCGAACTGGCACAGGCCGGCCTGCTGGGACGCACCCCGCCCGGCGCGCCGCAGCGCATCTCGCAGGCCTTTGCCGTGCTGCTGCCGGTGCGTTCCGTCGGGGTGATGGGCGACCAGCGCACCTATCAGGAAGTGGTTGCCCTGCGTGCCGTCACCACCCAGGACTTCATGACCGCCGACTGGGCCGACCTGCCGCACAACCTGCTGGCGCGGGTTGCTAACCGCATCGTCAATGAAGTGAGCGGCGTCAACCGCGTGGTGTACGACATCACCAGCAAGCCGCCGGCCACCATTGAATGGGAATGAAACCGAACTGAACCCTAATACCAGACGCGGAACCACGACTGGGCGCGGGCTTCCTCGCCGTTTGCCGTGACCAGCACCTCCAACGTAACCACCTGACGCGGCTGCCACTCCCCCACGTTGAAGGTCAACGTGCTGATTCCGCTGGCATCGGTATTGTTCAGGCGGTAAGCAGCCCGTTCGCCGTCCGGATATTGCAAAACGATGGAAACCTCGGCGCCCTCCACCGGCTGACGGAAGCGGTCAACCACCACCACAAAGAGAGTCTGCGTGCTTTGGGATTGGATCAGCGGGCGGGCGAAGAAGGCATGCGCCACCGGGAAGCGCTGCCGGCCGGGAATGGCACTGCCGATCGGTTTGCCCGCTTCGAGGTCGCGCTGAACCAGATCGAAGTGGCGCTTGCCCAAATCGGTCAGCACCACGTGCGTTTCGGCCTGCCGTTCGGGCTGCCACTCCATGCGCGCCTTCTCAAAGTACTGCACATAACGCCCTTCGCGGATTTCAAGGTCCGAAATCGGGTTGCCAAAGTTGACCTCGCCGTTGTTGGCATCGTAGTACTGCAAGAAAGCATAGCACACGCTCTTGCCGGTGGCGGCAAAACGCCGGCAGGTCGGGCCTTCGGTGGGCACCGGCGCCAGCGGTCCCGGGCCGGGGTAGAGCAGCTCGCCGAGGTTGGCCACCACCACCTGCTCGCCTTCGGGCGTGCGCACCAGATCAAAACGCGCCTTGCTGAAGTACTGCATGCGCGTGCGGATGCCAAATGAAGAAACCCCCTCAAATTCCTGCGTAATGGGCAGACCGTAGATTTCCAGCGGATTTGGCACGCTGTAATACTGCGCCAGAAAGGCACCGCTGACGTAGAAGCCGGTGTCAAAATCCTCACCCTGCGGCGGGGTAGGCGTTTGGGCATAGCCCGTCCCCAATGAGACGGCCAGCAGCCCAAGGACCAGAAGAAGCAAAACAGACCGTAAAATGCCCCTCATACAGTTAGATTATAGTATGCCCGCCGCTTTAATGCAATTGGAATCGGCTGGCAATTTTGAAATTTCGTGTAATTTTTTTAATCATCCTTTCGCCAAAATACCCTCAACGGGCAGGGATTTGTGGAGTACCTTTTCGTCGAGCACAACCCGGGTTCACCCCAAAAACTCATCCCAACCATTTCTCAAACGTCCTTTTGGCAATTGAGCCGGTTCATCGCCACAACCGGCCGGGCAGCCAGGCCAAATCTGTTCCACCTGAGAGAGAGATGGGTGCCGCTATTCTGGAAATTCATAGGTGAACTTCTGTTGGGTGGCCAGCAGAGGGGCATCAGCACCGGGTGGAGCGGAGGAGCCCAGCAAGCGAGTTACACCAGCGTAAAAACTATCTCCCGGGAACAGTGTTGACCCGGCCGAAACCCAGCCGCCGCGCCAATTTTGCATCAGCAGAAGCCTGGCAACACAAAGACCTGAAAGCGCTACCTGCCCGCGCTCAGCATCTCACGCCAATGCCCGCAGCGGATCACTTCTTGTACAGGCCGCCGCGCTTCAAGATGAGAGCCGTGAATCCAGTGTTAGGGATGAGGCGCGTGGCGAACGATTACTTCGTGACGAAAGGCAGATACAGCCCTGAAGCGAGCGGCGCGTAATAAGCCACCCGCACCCCGCACAAACCCAATGATGTCGAATCAGGCGTGCCAAGATCCTTGCGCCATTCGACCAGGTAGTTGTAGTTTTGATTGTCAATTATAACCGGGTTGTTTTCTGTGCTGTTGGTTTGCCGGTAGTTAGCCGTGTTGGGCGGGCTTTTGGCCGACACCGTATATCCGCCGAGTCCCATTCCATCGTTCAAAATGAAATAGGCTGTGCTGGTGGTTGTGCTGATCGAATCAGAATCAGAGAGTGTTGAAAAAGTCACATATGGGGGCTGCTTTTCGCAATTTTGGCAAAAATACCACCACAGGTGGGGGTTGACCTGAGTTTTTCAACACCCTCCAGAATCATATGTATAGAGTGTGATCGACACCACCTGCGACCCTTGCGGCAAGTGTACCGGCGCGGAAAACGGAATGCCCTGCGGCATCTGGTTAACGCACCCGGTCACCTGGCGGGAATAAGCAACCGAACCGCTGGGGGTGAACGTATTACCGCTGATAAAGTAGTAACTCAATGTCGGTGACAATGCTGCCGGCTGGGCTTGGAATTGAGCACCGGAAAGATACGTCGGCAGCGGCGGAGGTGTGTCAGGCGCCACCATCTGAGGCACAGACGAGGCGGCCTGACTCATCTGTTCACCGGCGGCATACACAATGGCTGAGAATGCCAACAGCATTGCCGCAACAACAAACATTCCAAGCGCAATGATAAGTCTGCGAGCGTTCATAGATTTGCCTCCATTTTTTTAAGATTGCAGAGCTCAAAATTACAGCGTTCCACAAGAATATATAATTAACTTTTTAGGTATTATATATCTGAATTTAAACAATGACAAATGTTTATCGCAAGTTAGCGGGTGTGGATTCAAATTGAGAGCAGAAAAAACCCGTAAGTCGGGATCAATCCCACCTGTCGGGTGCAGGCATGGTTGGGCGGTTTTGTATTTATCAAGGCGAAAATTGTTGCCATTCCATCAGAGTGACTTCATCGGTTTTATACACCACCCAACGACCCTCTTTCATGTGCAGGTATAGAACAACCTTGAATTCGCCGCCAGAATCATCGAATTTGTGACTTTCATCAAGCCATGTATACAGTTCTATACCATGAACAAGGACTTCAACCTGTTGTTCATTTATGAATTTCACTTTGAATCGCTCAAAATGCTCTGGAAAAACGTTGCCATCAAATGGTTTTAGGCTTTGATAGTTGGTTACAATCAGTTCTTCGGAATTAATACCTTTTTCAAAGTTGACATCATTTTTCAGTTCGGGAAAGTGCGCCCAGAGTTTTTCAATGTTACCTGTAATGACCGCTTGTTTGCGGTAATAAAAATATTCTCGCAACGCTGGCATTAAGGCGACAAATGTTCCTGGGTCTGGTTCAATAAAGCCTGATATATTCGATGAAGTAGTAATGCTTGACGAAGAAGTCGGCGCAGATAAATTATCTGGAGAACATGAAGCAAATAAAATGATAGAGAGAGTGTTGAAAAACAAGTAAATCTTGACCGAATGACGAGAGTTTAATACAATCGCGTCACCTGGATTAGAGGAGAAGAGCGAAATGGAACAGCCACGATATGTTGAAACTGGTAAGAGTTCATT
>Ga0308395_1000880_pt1 | contig 21701 bp, 23 predicted proteins | sample Hotspr20SampleP4_FD_202097 | JGI IMG/M metagenome (GOLD analysis project Ga0308395, IMG submission 202097) | Hot spring phototrophic mat microbial communities from Mushroom Spring, Yellowstone National Park, Wyoming, United States - 20050930_P4 ...
GGTGGGCAACAGCGTCGCACCTTCCTGGCGCGTGCACTTGCCCAAGAGCCCCATATCTTGCTAATGGACGAACCTTTCACCGGCGTTGACGTCGCCACGCTGGAGGCCACACTTCAAGTGCTTGACCACCTGCGCGACGCCCAGGTCACCGTGCTGTTATCCACCCATGACCTGAACCTGGCAGCCACATACTTCGATCAGGTGATGCTGCTCAATCGACGGCTGATCCGCTATGGGTCACCGGAAGAAGTGTTGACACCCGAGACCATCGTGGAAACGTTCGGCGGGCAAGTATTCTGGCTCGAATCCCGGGACGAAGGACCCCGTATGGCAACCGCCAGTCATTGCTGCCCATCCGAGCAAAGTGTTCCTCGCAGGCGCTAGTGATGCTCGATTGGTTGCTCGTACCGTTGTCCTATGGATTTATGCAGCGCGGCCTGATTGCCTCGGTGCTAGTGGGCATCTTGTGCGCCGTGGTGGGCTGCTATATTGTGTTGCGCTCGATGGCCTTCCTGGGGGATGCGCTGGCGCACGGCATCCTACCCGGCGTGGCGATCGCCTACCTGTTACAGATCAACCTCACGATCGGTGCACTGGTGGCTGGAATCGCAGTGGCGCTAGGAATCGCTTTTCTCTCGCGTCCAGGTACCATCAAAGAGGATACTGCCATCGGCATCCTTTTTGCCGCTTCGCTATCTTTAGGTGTGTTGTTGATCAGCACCATCCGCACCTATGCGGTCGATCTGACTCATATCTTATTCGGCAATGTATTGGGTGTCAGCCCAGGCGATTTGTGGCTCATTGGTGGGTTGGCGTGCATTGTGCTGACCACAATTGTGCTTCTCTACAAAGAGTTTCTGGTGCTTTCGTTTGATCCCGTGCACGCGACGGCATTGCGGCTGCCCATCAATCTGTTGCGCCATCTCATGTTGATCCTGCTGGCACTGACAATCGTCGTGTCCCTGCAGATTGTCGGGGTAGGATTGGTGGCAGCGATGTTGGTCACACCCAGTGCGACGGCTTACCTGGTGACGCGACGGCTGTCACATATGATGGTGTTGGCAGCCGGGCTGGGCGCTTTTTCTGGCATCGTTGGCCTGTATCTGAGCTTCTATTTCAACGTGGCGTCGGGCGCGGCAGTGGTGCTGACAGCCACAGCACTTTTCGTGTTCGTCTTTCTGCTGGCGCCGCGTAAGGGGGTCCTATGGTCACGGCGACCCTCTCGATCGTGATGGGATATCTGTGCATCGCGCCCATTAAACGTCAGACTGACCGTGCATCCAGAGAACTCCCAGCGCAAAGCACCCTAGATTGATCTCAGTCGCTCTCAGAATATTTGCTCTCCATGGTAGCCTCCTTTTATCCTTCTATGCTCGTTTTGACCACTCTGCAGCGTTCATCCTCGCCCAACCTGAACTACGACGGGGTTTCTCAACACTTTCCCCTTGCACCTGCTGCGCAGACGCATTACAATGTGGGGGCATGACGATGAGGAAGATATAAGTTATGGAACGTTCACATCCGCATGCCCTGTGGGCCAGGGACTCACTGCCCTTTTTGATGTTGGCGGGCATCGTGGCCGTCGTGGTCAGCCTGGACCAGATCAGCAAAGCTTGGGTGATGGCATGGCTGCCCGAAGGGCACTGGTGGAGTCCGTGGTCAGGTGATACAGCGGAGATCTTCCGTATTACTCACGTAACCAACAGCGGTGCAGCTTTCGGCCTCTTTCCCAATCAAGGCAACTTCTTCATTCTCGTCGCGATCATCGTAGTCATCGCAATTGTGTTCTATTACCGCCGGCTGCCGGCCGAAGACTGGCTGATCCGGGTCAGTCTGGGACTGCAGCTGGGAGGCGCAATAGGCAACCTGATCGATCGCCTGCGCTTCGGCTATGTGATTGACTTTATTGACATAAGCTTCTGGCCCGTTTTCAACCTTGCCGATGCATCCATCACTGTGGGAGTGTTGTTAATCATATACCAGCTCTGGCGTATGGAACGTGCAAAAGCGCAAAGGGAGCGCGCACGGGCGGATGAGGAGGTGCGTTCGTGAACGATCACTCTAGTTCGGATTCGGCAGCTTCCGGCCTGCTTGATATGGTGATAGCGTTGGCTCGCCGCAGTTGGATACGTTATGGTGCGCGTGCAGCGTTTTTGGGCCGTTGGTTGCGCGCACAACCGGTCTCTGGCGTTACTCGTTTGCGCCGTCTGCTCCTTGCCCACCACCTGGTGCAGCGCCAAAAGGCTTATCGCAATGCCGGTGGCAGCCAATCGAGCGCCGCTCGTTATGCCTTAGCCCGTGCAGCCGGGCTGTATCGTCTGGATAAGAAGACTCGTGATTGAGTGTAGCGACATTGTAACACTCTGCTGATGCGGTGGTGTCTCCTTTGTCGCAGGACCACCAAGTGATCCAGCTAAAGGTCGTCCAATCAGGGGAACGGCTCGATCGTCACCTGGCCCGAGCGCTGCCCGAGCTGTCACGCTCGCGCATTCAGCAACTGATCCGCGCCGGCCTGGTCACCGTGGATAGCAAACCGACCAAGCCGGGTATGCTCGTGGAAGCGGGTATGCAGATCACCCTGCGCATCCCACCGTCCCCATCCGCACCGTCGCTCATAGCACAGCCCTTCCCACTGGACATCGTCTATGAAGATGAAGCGCTGCTCGTGATTGCCAAGCCGGCTGGTCTGGTCGTACATCCCGGAGCGGGCCATCCGCACAATACTCTGGTGAACGCTCTGTTGGCCTATTGTCCCACACTAGCAACCGACGAATCCCAGCGCCCCGGCATTGTCCATCGCCTGGATCGGGATACCTCTGGTCTGCTCATCGTTGCTAAGACCGAACGGGCATTAGAGCATCTGCGCGCCCAGTTTCAGCAACACCGTGTCCAGAAGACCTACCTGGCCCTGGTCCACGGTCGCCCCCCGACACCTCAGGGGATCATCGAAGCCCCCGTGGGACGTGACCCGCATTATCGCCAACGTATGGCCGTCATTTCGGGAGGTCGCACCGCGCGCACCGCTTATCAGCAGCTGGCGCCGTTGGGAGACTATACGTTGCTGCGTGTCAGCCCGGAGACAGGGCGCACACACCAGATTCGCGTCCACTTAGCCTGGCTGGGCATCCCGGTAGCCGGCGACCGGATATATGGGCGTCGGCGCGAGCAGGTGGCGATGCCCCGTCAGTTCCTACACGCCTGGCAGATCTCGTTTGAACATCCTTCGGGGACACGCCTCTCGTTGAAAGCCCCTTTGCCCGCGGATTTGCGCGCCGTGCTGGATGCCTTAGCACGGCGTTATCCCATAGACGACAAAGAGATCATGCAGCTTCTGGAAGAATGATCATATTCGTCCTAACTGCTTTAAAGGTTTAAAGGAACGCCTTACCTCCTCGGTAACACCGTCGCTCGTCGGGAGAACGCCAGACAACGGCACGTCTAAAACGACAAAGGAGTTCAAGCGATGCAGACACCATATTTGATCGGGGTCGATCTAGGCACCACCGGTACCAAGGCGGCCATTTTTAACGCATCCGGTGACCTGCTCGCCAGCGCCTATGAAGAGTCGACGCTCTATTACCCGCGTCCGGGCTGGGTGGAACAGGATCCAAACGACTTCTATGCCGCCGCGACGCGCACCATACGGGAGTGTCTCGAAAAAAGCGGCGTCCATCCGCGTGACGTGGCTGCCATCGCTTTTGACGGACAGATGGCCGGCATAGGCACCATTGACGCGGATTGGAACACCCCTACCCCCTACGACTCGTGGCTGGACACCCGCTGCAAGCCCTATATTGAGCGGATGAAGCCCTATACCGATCTCATCATCGAGCGCACTGGAGGCCCGCCCAGCTATTGCCACGGACCGAAAATCTTGTGGTGGAAACATGAGCGACCCGAAGTGTTCGCTCGCGTGCATAAATTTGTGGTGCCGGTATGCTATACTGCCGGGCGCATGGCGGGCCTCAAGAGCGACGACGCTTATATTGACTACACCCATCTGAATTTTGCCTCGTTCTGCGACACGTTCAAATGCACGTGGGATGCCGAGCTGCTCACCCTTTTCGAAGTGCCGTTGGAAAAGTTGCCACGGATTGTCTCCCCCTGGGAAATCATCGGTCGGGTGACGGAAGAGGCAGCGCGCGATTGTGGCCTGCTCGCCGGTACCCCCATTGCAGCGGGATGTGGGGACCAGGCGGCCGGGCTCTTGGGCGCCGCGATGGTGGAGCCAGGCATCTCCCTCGATGTAGCAGGCACTGCTTCCGTCTTTTCGATATGCACCGACCGGTATGTGCCCGATGTGCCGCACAAGACGTTATTCACCGCCCACTTAGTGCCCCCCGACTTATGGTATGCTTTGGGGTATATCAACGGAGGGGGGCTGAATTTACGCTGGTTCCGTGACGAACTCGCACGGGAAGAAAAGGAGCAGGCAACACAGCAAGGCAAAAGTGCCTACGCGCTACTAGACGAGATGGCATCCCACGTTCCCGCCGGCTGTGATTCGCTCATTTTCCTGCCCCACTTGGGCGGGAGTGTATGCCCCAGTCGCCCCGACCTGCGTGGCCTATGGCTGGGCTTCACCTGGAGCCACACCAAAGCCCATCTCTACCGTGCTATGCTCGAAGCAGTAGCTTTCGAATATGCCACCTATATGGAGATCGAGAAATCGCTATTGCCCGACTTGCACTTCAAAGAAGTGCGCGTGATCGGTGGCGGCGCGGTCAGTTCACTTTGGAATCAAATCAAAGCCGACGTCCTGGGCGTTCCATATGTGCGGCTGAACCGCCAGGAGTATGCCGTGCAGGGTGCCGCGATCCTGGCCGGATACGCCGTCGGTGTGTTTGATGATTTGAAGGCGACTGCCCGCCGCTTTGTGCAAGAGACAGCACGCATTGAACCGCGTGCAGAGTACCACACGTTTTACCAACCCTTTGTTGCGTTATATGCCTCACTGCTGAAAGATTGGGATGGAGTGTTTCGTCAGCTCGCCGAGCTCCCGGCACCGCCTGCACTATGAATAGCAAAAGGCCTGCCAGAGGGCGTCAAAAACTTACAAGTTATCCTATTTATTGGCCTATTTTCCTTTGAGAATCTGTAGTCAGGGACTTTTTCAACAGCCTCGGTTGTCAGTTCTTTGGCCTCTCGATATAATGACCCGAAAGGGAATGCCCGCCTGACGGTGCCGTTGAAGGAGAGTGGGTCATGAGCCGCACGCAAATGTTGTATGACTTGCAGCAGACGGACCTGGAGCTGGAGGAGATCGCCCAACGCTTGGAGCAGATTACTGCCCAGCTCGTTGAGGATAGTGCGCTCCAACGCGCGCGCCAACGTGCCACCGAGGCGGAAGCGAAGCTCCATGCCTGTCATGCCCAGACCAAAGACTTGGACCTCGAGGTGCGCAGCCTCACCCAGCGTATCGAGGCGGACGAGCAGAAGCTCTACAGCGGGCGTGTGACCAATCCCAAGGAACTGACGAGTCTCCAAAATGATGTTGCCGCGCTCAAGCGCTGGCGCGAGAAGAAGGAAGAAAGCCTGCTTGAGGCGATGGAAGCAGAAGAGGAGGCAGAAGCACAATTGGCAGAAGCACGCGCTGCGCTTGCACGCGTGACAGAAGAATGGCAATCCAGGCAGGCTCAGTTGTTCGCCGAAAGGGAACGTCTTGAGGAACGTCGAGATGAATTGCAAGAATACCGTCGCTTCTTATGTTCCACACTGGCGGATAGCGACCTTGAGATCTACGATCGCTTGCGCGCACGCAAGGGGGGACGTGCCGTGGCAGGGGTGAAGAATGGCCTCTGCCAGGGATGCCATGTGGCACCGCCACTTCATCAGATACAACAAGCGAGCTGGGGGTCTGAATTGGTTTTTTGTAACAATTGCGGTCGCATTCTTCACGTCCTGTAGAGCAAACAACCCTCCATTGGCCAGAAATCCTATACCGAGAGGCCATTGCTTATTTCTCTGACGGCATACACAGCACTGCATAATTCCCTCGGTCGGTATGATATTTGTACACCTTTCCCTCTGCCGAGAGGAGTATCAGATAGCCGGGAGTGATGACCTGGGCATACATCATCCCTTCCCTGGGACAACCCAAGCTGGTGTCCGGCCACTCGACCGCCTGAGCGCGGAGCACATGCACGGCGCTGCGTGTCACCGCTGTGCGCTGCACTAAATCCTCGATTGCCAGCTGCACCGCAGCACGTGCTTCAGGATCGATGTCGGCGGGCAACGTTTCAGCTGGGGCAACCAAACGTGCCACTGCGGTGGCGGTAGCACGTACTCGCTGCACCTCTCTAGCGATCCGGGTGGCGAGACGAATCGGGGGATACTTCTCGGGCTGACATCCACCGAAGATGATCACCAGCATAGTTAAGAACACCGCCGCAAACAGGCAGCGTTTCATCGCCTTTCTTCTCCACGCCTCTCATAATGAGCGCACGCCACTGTCGGGTGTGTCCTCGTCTTTTATAAAACTGGCGACGCGTTCCTCCACTTCGTGCGCTGAAAGTCCCACGACGCATACGAGCTTATTGCGCGATGTGCCACCCTTGATGATCTCGATGTTGCGCCTGGGCACTCCTAGACACTTGGCCAGCAGCCGCGTCAGCGCTTCATTAGCTGCTCCCTCCACCGGAGCTGCCGTCAACCGAATCCGGAGCATGTCGGCATGCCACCCGCTGATTTCATCTTTATCGGAACGGGGTGTCACATGGACGGCAAAGGCAGCCCCTCCGTGCGCTTCACGGATCTTGAACTCGATCTTGCGCATGATCCCAGTGTCTCCTTTAAAGAGCCCTATTAGGACTCATCGGGCGATCCGTCCTATGCCATACCTCGCAGCAGAAGGCTTTCTAACAAGCGACGCACGACTTCCAGCAAGATCAAAGCAACGATGGGACTGAAGTCCATCGCGCCGAAGGTGGAGAAACGGCGCAACGGTTCTAATAATGGATCGGTTATCTGATGCAACAAACGCACCGCCGGATGATACATATCAATGCGCACCCCGACCGCCGGCAACCACGAGAGGATGACCCGCGCGAGAATGGCAAGGGAGGTCATCTGGAATAGAAGGTTGACCAACACGATGAGGAATTGGCCGAGCTCATTCGCTGTCATTGCCAAGGCTCCCCAGGTACTTCGACTTTTGGTACGCAGCCCACACTGCCTTGGAGATCACGGTGCGCAAACCTCCTTTTTCAAGCTGGTACAGCGCTTCCGCGGACGTGCCGCCCGGCGAGGTGACCATATTGCGTAACACGGCCGGGTGCAAACGCGAACGACGTGCAAACTCCACCGAACCTCGCATCGTCTGCAAAACCAGCTGCTCGGCCACACGCCGTGAGAACCCCATGTGAACGCCGGCGTCAATCAACGCCTCCATAAACAGGAAAACATAAGCAGGGCCAGTGCCCGAAAGAGCGGTGGCCATGTCCAGATAGTCCTCATGATTGACGTACAGTTCCTCACCCAAAGCGCCCAAGATAGTTTTGGTTTGTGCACGCTGCCGTTCGCTGGTGCCGGGTGTAGCTGTCCATACCGATATGCCCATGCCCACCTGTGCCGGTGTGTTGGGCATCACCCGCACAATAGCGGGATGTTGTAACCCCTTGACCAGCCGTGCAATTGTCACACCGGCAACGATGGAGATCACCAGGGCGTCGGGACGGACGATCCCCCCATCTAATTCAGCTAACACTTCTCCGATCACTTGCGGCTTGACTGCGAGGATCACCACGTCGCCGAAGGCGGCAGCGCGGCGATTGTCCTGCGTGGCCTGGACGTTGTACTGCGCGATGAGTTCCTCGCCACGCTCTGGACGCACATCGCTCGCCATGATGTTCTGGGCCGGCAGGAGCTGTTGATCCAGCAACCCTTTGATCATCGCCTCGGCCATCACGCCGCTGCCGATAAAGCTGATCTTAATATCCTGAAGCATTGGCCTTTCCCATCACCTTGTTAGCGTTCACCGAAAATAGCACGTCCGATGCGCACCATCGTGGCTCCTTCCTCGATCGCGACCTCGAAATCATCGGTCATTCCCATAGAGAGATGCCGCCAGTCTATGTCGGGGAGCTCCTCGCGTAACAGTGCGCGCAATGCGCGCAGCGAAGCAAAAACCGGCCGGGTCAGTTCCGCTTCGGGGACGATAGGTGCCATCGTCATCAGGCCTTGAAGTTTGAGATGCGGGAGACGACTGATCGTACGCACTGTCTGGATGAACGCGGCCCGCACCTCACGATCGCGTTGCCAGTCCGCGAGCGGGAAGCCATATTTGCTGGCTTCACCCGATACATTGCACTCTAACAAAACCGGTATCACGCGCTGTAGAGCCGCCGCCCGAGCTTCCAGACGTTCTGCCAAGCGCAAGCTGTCCAGAGAATGGATCACATCAAAGTGCACCGCCTGGGCCGTCTTGCGATGCTGAACATGTCCGATCATATGCCAGAGAGGACGCTCATCTGGATTGGCAATTTCGCCTAACGCATCCACCAGAGCGTGCATTTTCGGGATGCCTTCCTCGACGCGATTCTCACCGAAATGGCGGACACCGAGGCGATATGCAGCCTGCACCGCCGCCAAGGACTGCGTCTTGGTGACCGCCACCAGGATGACTTCGTGGGGCGAGCGTTCGACACGCTGTGCCGCGGCCGCAATGCGCGTCTGTACGCGCTCCAGGTTGATGGCGAGATCACGCAACCTTTCCTCGGATATCTCCGCTTCGGCGGGAGTGATTTGCTCAGGGGAATTGAAAATAAGCATGATGTACCCGTGTCCCGTCAGATCTCAGCGCGATAACCGAGTACGACCCCAAAGCGACCGGTGCGCCCACCGTCGCCGCGATGAGAGAAGAAAAGGTCACGGCGACAGGCAGTGCATAGTTTCATGTTATACACCTGTCCCACACCAGCGGCCAACAGTTGTCGGTGATTGGCCTGCCATAAGTCTAGATAGAGGCGACGACCATCTCGATGCAGCAGCGCTGGAGATAGCTCGGGCAGGGCTGCAGAGAAAGCTTGAGCCACTTCGGCTCCTACCTCGTAGCAACACGGTCCGATGGAAGGGCCGATCAAAGCGGTGATATCTTGGGCAGCACAGCCCAGATGTTCGCTCATCGCACGTACCGCTGCGGCGACCACATTCTGTAGCGTACCGCGCCAGCCGGCGTGCACCAATCCGACCGCCTTGCGTCGTGGATCATGAAGCAGGATAGGCACACAATCGGCGAAACGCATACTCAACATAATCCCAGGTTGTGCGGTGACCAGACCATCCGCCGGAGCTAGCTGGACTTCCCCTGCCTGCGCTTTGACCACGCGCACGACGGAACCGTGCATCAGGTGACACTGTACCACTTGCGAGCGTGAAATGTCCAGCGCCCGGTATATACGGGTGTGATTATGTTCTACAACAGATGGATCATCCCCCACGGCACGGCTGAGATTCAATGTGGCATAAGGTGGCCGGCTGAACCCACCGTGACGGGTGAAGATAGTATGCACCAAATGAGGCTGGTTCTGCCACGCCTCAAACTGGTAAGCTGGGAGACCGTCCAGCTGAATGAAGCGGAAACATTCGGTTGAGCTGGCTGACATAGTCGAAGGACAGTGTAACACAAAGAGAGGTGCCGGGCAAACAGATCTGGAGACCGCGTGTCAGCGGTGCCGACGTGGTCCACCGAATGAGGCAAAACCATCGCCAACCGTTTGCCTGGGCCAGGCAGACATATAGCACCAAACGACTGAACCCGATTTTCATCCATCCATTCTTCAATCCATTCTTCAAGGGAAGCGCTGCAAACCTCACAAAATCCGCTTGACACAGAAACAGAGAGGTGCTATATTATTAATTGATAATAATTATTGACTAGGAGCAAATATTAACGGAGTGGTTGATCCGGAAAAAAGGTTGGAACAATTGGTGGGACGGTTGCGTGAATGTGGCTGTCGCATCACGCCACAACGACTTGCCATTTTGCGCATCCTGACAAGCAATGAGAACCATCCCAGCGTCGAGGACATCTATGCGCAACTGCGCATCCAATTCCCCACTACCAGCCTGGCCACTGTTTACAAAATGATTGCTATGTTAAAGGAGATGAATGAGGTGCTCGAATTGGAATTCCGTGACCGCAGCAACCGTTACGACGGCAATCGGCCCTATCCACATACCCATCTGGTCTGTTTGCGCTGCGGTGCGATCCAGGATCCCGAGCAATCTGAATTGGAAAATCTGCCGCGGCAAATTGCACTGCGCGCCGGCTACCAACTGGTGAGCCATCGTTTCGACGTCTATGGCATCTGTCCTGCTTGTCAGGCAAAGGCACACTAAAGGGGGTGTTCTTTTTTTGATTGCTTATCGCAAGTTATTCTTTCTCGATAAGCGGTATTACAAGAATAGGGTTCCAAAATTTCTGGTCAAAAGAGAAGGAGGATTTGGCAAATGGCACAGGTGGCAAGGGAAGTGGTCGAAAAGGCGGGCGTGGATGTTGACAAACTGTTGGATCTGCTCATCCGCAATGCCTCTGCTGAGTTGATCACGTATTACTATTACACGATTCTGCGCGTCAATTTGATCGGGTTGCAGGGCGAGGGGCTCAAAGCCATCGCCGAGGATGCGCGCATCGAGGATCGCAATCACTTCGAGGCGTTGGTGCCGCGCATCTACGAGCTGGGTGGCAAGCTGCCGCGCAACATGAACGAGTTCCATGACATATCGGCGTGCAAGCCTGCCTATCTGCCCGAGGATCCGACTGACATCCAGGCGATGCTCAAAGTGCTGGTCAATGCCGAGCGTTGTGCGGTCAAGGGTTATACTGAAATCTGCAATATGACCGCCGGAAAGGATCACCGCACCTATGACCTGGCACTGGCCATCCTGCACGAGGAGGTCGAGCACGAATCGTGGTTCGCCGAGTTCCTCGGTGAAGGGCCCTCAGGGCACGGTGGTGTGCGGCGCCAAGGGCACTCGCCCCATGTATCCCGCTTTCTAACATAGGCGGATGCCCCCAACCCATCTGCGAAGCACAACACACAGCTGCCGGCAAGATCACTTGCTGGCAGCTGTTTCGTGTATCAAAAGCGCTGCCACCTGGTCGCGGAACACTTCCCGCCAGCCGGGCTCGCGTCGCAGGAAACGCGCCAGGACACTGTCCGCTTCAACGAGCACGACGCGCACATCATAGCGTGCCAACCGTTCCTGCCAACCATCGCTCGCAGTGTAAATCGCCAGGTACTGACGCAGGAGATCATCATCATATAAATCCGTGCGACCGTCCACAAAAACGAAGTAGTCGGGCCAGAGGGTGAAGATCAGATAACCGCCCCAGTTGTAACTGTTGAATAACGCGCCGGGAGGTCTCTGGGAATGCAGGACGGACACAGCATCCACCGGCAGCGTCTCGCGCATCGCTTTTTGCAAGGCGGCCGGTTGTAACGCCAAGTAAATCTTCAGCGCCGCCGCCAGAACGATAAGCATCAGGAACGTTCCGTGAAGTGCAGTTTGAAACCGGCCGGATGTCATCGGACGTATCAGGGCATCCAGAAGACGTTGCATATGAGGCAGGGCGCGCCAATCTTCCAGCTGGCGCTCGAGCGCCAGGCTGGCATAGCGGGTCACGATTGGCGCGCTGAGCAGCGCAAAAAGCGCCATGTTGCGCCCTGCCAGCAGGGCAGCCACCGTCCATACCCCCAACAGGGTCAAATCACTGAAGTCAGCGCGCCGGCCGGCGCGCCCCAGTGCCAGCAACGCCCCCAAGAGCAACAGCAGAAACGGCTGTTGCCACACTTGATGGAAATCGGGTGACTGCCATTCCTGGATAAACTCACGCAACACCCCGATGCCCACGGTGCGAAAGGGGTAGAGCCACATCTGCCACGTATAGGGATTGAGCACTACAACACCAAAACTCAGCAGCATCACCCCCACCAAGTGTCTCAGTTGCCTCGGCGAAAGGATGACATTTTCGTTGTGCATGGCCAGACGGTTGAGCAGCTCTCCCACAAGATAACAACCCATCAGGATAAACGCGATGGCGTAGCCACCATGTACATTCGCCCACACCATCACCACCAGCGGTATCCACGGCACCAATCGCCCGTTGCCGCGTTTGTAGCGTTGCAGCAGATAGCTCACCAGCGCTGCCAGTAAGAACGAGATCAGCTGGGGTCGGGCTGCCCAGATGACCGAAGAGGTGATGGCACTCCATATCACAACGACGGCGCGTACATAGATGTTGCCTTCACATTGACGCCACATTAACCACCACGCGAGCGTCACCAGAGCGGCCACACCCAACGCCAACAGCGGCCAGCTGCCCAGGTCATACAGCACATACCAGAAGAGTTGGGCCAACCAGCCGTGATTGATCCATGGGGCTCCTTGACGGGTATGCGAAAAGGGATCGCTCGAAGGGATGGTGCGATGCGCGATGATGTAGCGTCCACTTGCCAGATGCCACCAGGTATCGGTATCAGCGGGCATGCGCACGGCCATGGTGAAAATAGCGATGAAGACAAGGATGCTGAGCACACGCGTCAATGGCAAGGGGATCGAACGGCTCGGCATCGAATCACTCTCCCACTTTGGTCTCCATATTAGCCGCTTGCGCAACCAGGGGCTTTGCCTTATGCCATGGGGATACCAGCTGCTGATACAATTCCCACGCAAACACTGCCAACAAAAGCGTGCGCAGCCCGATGGTGATCGGTAACAATTGGGCGAGGCCGCGCGACAGGATCACCGGCCATTCCAGTGCGTTGATCATTCCCAGCACGATAATAAACAGCACAGCTTGTTCCCACGGCAGGGCAAGCAACAGCAAAGGGATGGCGACCAGCTGCCACTGTGGACTCCATCCCTTCGACCAGAGAAAGAAGCACATCAAGAGCAGTCCGGCGACGATCGGTATATCGCGTGCAGCGCGTTGCGTCGGCGGACGCGTTAACACGAACAAGGCGATCGCCGCAAATGGGAACAGGGTCAGCCAGGAGGGAATGCGGGAGGGATAGTGCAGAGGCGATGTGGCACGTTCCGGTGAAAATCGTTCGATCAGCGGGCCGAAATTGCCCGTGTTGCTCAGGTTACCATCCAGCAGTGCCCACACTGTCTGCCAGGAAGACTTGTTTGCCTGGGCTTGTAGTGAAGCGAGTGTGAATTCCGGGCTGAACACATATAATGGTGTCAAGAAGACCAGACAGACAGACACAGCAGCCAGCCCGGATTTCCATAGAGAACGCCATCTTCCTGCGCGCCAGGCGAGCAACAAAAGGCCCAATGGCCACAGCTTGGTCATCGCACCCAGGCCGATGCACAAGCCGGCCAACCCATCGCGCTTGTGCAGCCATGCCCACACACTGCCCAGCACAAACAAGGTGACAAGTGCCTCGAAAGTGCTCAGCCAGATAAAGACGGGCACAAAGAGCACCGCGTATGTCCAGACGATGCGCAGCGCCCGCACCCGGCCATGACCGGCACAAGCAAGATGATAGAGAAGATAAAGGCTGCCCACCTCACAGGCAAGCAACACAGTGCTCAACAGCACCACATAGTTCTTAAAGGTGCCACCGCTAAGCCAGTAGAGGGGTATATTGAGCAACAGCGGAAACAGCGGGGGATATTCAGACCAATAATGCACAAAGGGCCACTGCCCGGTTGCAGAGAATGCTGCCAGTCGAAAGAAAAGGTGGTAATCGCTGTAATAGGTCAGCTGCTCCACAGGCCAGATCATCAAGATCATCAGACGTGCGCTGATAAACACCAGCAGCGTCCACCAGATGGGGGCGGGACGCAGCGGTCTGGTAGAGCGCATAGGAAAGCCTCAGGCGATAGGAGAGCGACAGCCGCTTTGCGTGTCCGGAGCACGCTTGCCGTAGCGTTCGGCAGAGCGCCAAAAAAGCAACCGGCTGACCCCCAAACGCAATACGGTCAGCAGTGCTTTGTAAATCTCCACCTGGGAGATTTTTGAGCTACCCTGGCGGCGGTTCTCAAAAAGGATGGGTGTTTCGCCGAAGGTATATCCCAACCGTTGGCAGCGAAACATCAGCTCGATGAGAAAGGAGTATCCATTGGAAAAGATGCGATCCAGCTCGATGCTCTGCAACACTTCGCGCCGATAACAGCGAAAACCGGCGGTGCAATCGTGTGCCCTCAGCCCAAGCAACGTGCGCGCAAAGAAATTCGCACCCCGACTCAGCCAGCGACGATGCACGCCCCACGTCTCACTGACCCCGCCACCGGGGACATAACGCGAACCGATCCCCACGTCATAACGTTCGGTCAACCCCACCACGGCCGGCACATAACGCGGATGATGCGAGAAGTCGGCATCCATGGTCATGATACGCTCCGCGCCGCGAGCGAGGGCATATTTGAAGCCGGCGATATAGGCGCTGCCTAATCCCAGCTTGCCGGCGCGATGGATGACGTGTATCCGCGCATCACGCCGTGCCAGTTCATCGGCCAATTGGCCTGTGCCATCCGGCGAATTGTCATCCACCACGATGATTTCTACATCCAGCTCAAGTGCCAGCAGCTGGGTCACCAGCGCTTCTAGATTCCCGCGCTCATTATATGTGGGAAGAACGATGGCTATGTCCATGCAACCCTGATGCCTCGGTTTACAGAGCTGACGAGCTGACGGTCGAAGTTCTCCGCTCTACGCCGTGTGCGTTGTTCCGGCGCTTGCAAAATACGATACTACTCTATGCCCTGTGATGAGATGAACTTTTGTCCATGTCGTGCCCAGTAGGCTATAACCCCCACCAACACGCAACTGGTCAAACCGCTGATGCACACCCCCCATAATACAGAAGAAGGCCGATATTCCAACACCACTTCGTGGGAACCCTCTGAGAGCGGAAGCGCCATAAAGGCGTAATTAGCACGCACAACTTTCACTGCCTGGCCGTCAACCATAGCATGCCAGCCTGGGTAGTAGGTATAAGCCAACACCAGATAGGCCGGCCGTGTTGTCGTCACCTGGATTGTACGCCGGTTGAACTCCTCGCGCAAAGAGAGTGATGAGGGATCGAGCGATGAAACAGGCATAGTATTTTGCAGCTCCGCCTGGGAATTGGGCGAGGTCGGTAGGGGGAGAGGTTCCTCCAGAAGGACGCTCGCACGCCGGTCAAATCCGGGTGCGATTACGCGAGCGAGTACCTGCTGAGCATCGGGGATGACTTGGCTACTGTCCACTAACCAGGCACGTGGCCAAGGAGCGGGCAGCCGATAAAGATGAGGAATACTGTCCACCGCCTGCCAGCTGGGCAGTGGTTTCCTGGTCAACACGAACCCCACGTTCATGAGCTCGAGCAGGCGCTCGGCGGTGGAGGGCGAGTCAGCTTGGAGATGTTCTAAAAAGTTGCGCCAACGCCCCACAACCAAAGGGTCATTGTTGCCGGTGCAAGCAATGCCGTCCACCGCATTCAAGTTGGGGAGCAAGCTGGTGCGTAATGATCGCCAATGGTGCAGATCTGCGCGGCCAAATCGCTTGAAAGTGAAATACCGATTGAACATGAGATCGTACTGATATGCGGCATCCACGTGGAGACGCGTTGGCACACTCGAACCTAGCGCTGCCGCAACGGGATTGGCTGTCCGGTAGAGTTCGGCGGAGATCGTGGGCGTAAGGGGCATGGCAGCGATGGTCAGATCGGCTGCTACCAACATAACAACCAGCACTTGCCAGACTGGAAGGGGCAGGGGAGAGGTGGTCACGCGAGTATCTGGATCATCCGATGCCCGTCCGCGCAACAGCAATACAGCACACGCCAGTGCCAATAAGACGGCCATCCGCTCCAGGGCAGGCGTATACACCTGAGATGACGTCAGGCCGCTGCGTCCGGCCACCCACGCCACCGCGAACGTTGCCAGGGCGCCGGCGAGCGTCAGTCTTGCTCCGTATTGCACTCGATAGCTCAGCCGAAAACGATGAATGCCGATGCCAGCCAGCGTGCTGGCACCAAGGGCAAACCACAACATCAGTCGCGCCGGCGCCTGAAAGAAGTTGAAGCCAGGCACATATTGAAAGACGAGCGGATATATCGGGGTGTGATTGCCCATCGCCAAGACGATGGCGAGGACGACGAGCGCAGCGAAGAAGGGTCGTGGAGCAGCAGCACCCCATCCATCCGGAACGCTTACGGTGCTCGTCTTGCTGCGGAACCGCATCCAGCGGTGTTGTCCCCAGCGCAACATCGCCATCAGCGCCAGGAGCAAAGGCAAAACCCCTATGTAGGCATGGTCCTCCCAATAATTCGCATAGCCGGTGTAATTGCCCAACGCCGGATTACCGTACAGATCGGGCGCCAGCAACGTGAGCAGACGCCAGGGCCAGTAAGAATATGTCATGGCGAACTCCCAATCGGCACCGCCACTGCGCTGCGAGTACAGCATCAGCTCTGCAGTGGGCAACACCTGCACTGCCGCCAGGCCCAGCGCCAGGACGATCGAAAGAAACATCATGAAGAGGAGACGCACACTCCGCGCACGATAAATGGCATACAAGAGGAGCAGCACCAAGCCGTAGAACCAGGTCTGGGCGTGTCCGGCCAGAAATTGCATACTGAGGGCGCCAGCTAACCATACGACACCGAGAGCACCTCGCTGTCGTATCAGGCGCTCGGTCAGTGCCAATAGTAGTGGCAGCCAGGCATAGGCTGCCACCATGGTGACAAACTGGGTGCGCCCCATGACGTAACCGCCCAGCGCATAGCTGAGGGCTAACACACTGCATCCCAGGTTATCCAGGTGCAGCGTGCGTCCCCATATCCATGCTGCCAGACCGGCGCCGATGATGTGGAGCACCACCAGGTAGCCCAGAGCGTGTTCTACCGGCAACAGACGCAGCAGCAAATTGGGCGGGTAGAAGAAAGCCGTCTGATGATTGGCCAACAATGGTGCGCCATTGCCCAGCAGGTCAGTCCACAGGGGAAGATGGCCGGCTGCCAGCGCCCGATTGATCAAGGTATGCCAGGGATAAAACTGGGTGAGCGGTACCCCCCAATAGAGCACCTCGCCGGCAAATATCAGCCGCCAGAAGACCAGCAGCGGCAGCATGATCAGAAATACGATCGGGGCAAGACGGCTCACGATCGCCATTGTCGCGGATCCTATGTTGCGCATCGGCAGCATCCAAGCAGGCGCGCGTCGAGCACTCTTTCGCAGTTCGATCACGGATAGTACGAAGCGTTGCCGCATAACCGACAACGCTTCGATAAAATACGCTACGGAGAACGATCGAAAATGGTTTCCTCGTTGTCGGGCTTTTCGGCGGGTTTTTTCTCCACGCCAATCCCAAAGGGCCGCCACTTTTGTGCATCGGTACTCAGGCGATGCTCAGTGGTGCGTCCACGGCGATGCAGCGCATCGAACCCCTGGGGCTTGATGGCGATCTGACGCCCTTCCAGCAGACTCACCAGACCTTCCTGACCGGGTTCCGGACGGCGTTCCACTTGCGCTTCCAGATGCTGAATGCGTGTCGGGTCATAGTCCAGCGGCTCGGTGTAAGTGGCGATGTAGCCCTCAAAATTGCGCAAGATCACGCGTCCGGGAGATTGAGAGAGCACATAGTTGGGCCCCACCGGCACCTTGCCGCCGCCACCTGGCACATCAATGATATACTGCGGCACCGCGAACCCTGAGGTGTGCCCACGCAACCCCTCGATAATCTCGATACCTTTGCTGACAGGGGTGCGAAAGTGCCCAGCGCCTGGCACTAGATCGCACTGGTAAAGGTAGTAGGGCCGCACGCGCATCTGCACCAACTCGTGCACCAGCTGACGCTGAATGTGCACCGAATCGTTGATGCCGGCGAGCAACACACTCTGATTGCCCAGCGGAATGCCAGCGTCGGCCATCTGTTCACAGGCAGTGCACAGCTCGGGGGTGATCTCACGGGGATGATTCACGTGGATGTTCACCCAGACCGGATGATAACGGCGTATCATTTGCAACAGCGTATCATCAATGCGCATCGGCAGAAAGACCGGAACACGGGTGCCGATGCGAATCACCTCGACATGGGGGATGTCCCGCAGACGAGCCAACAAGCTCTCCAGCATTCGCGAGCTGAGTGTGAGCGGATCACCGCCGGAGAGAAGCACATCGCGCACCTGAGGGGTGCGCCGGATGTAATCGATCTGAGCGTCATAGTCCTGGGGCCCGAAGGTGGCGTGCAAATCGCCCACCAGGCGGCTGCGTGTGCAATACCGACAGTAGCTCGCACAATGTGTCGTCACCAGCATCAGGACGCGATCCGGATAGCGATGCACCAGACCGGGCACCGGGGAGTGAGCATCCTCGGCCAGTGCATCCACCGTCATGGCGGTGAACGCAGCTAACTCCCGTCCCTTAGGGATCACTTGCTGGCGCACGGGACAGAGCGGGTCGTCCGGGTCAATCAAGGAAGCAAAATAGGGGGTGATGTCGAGACGAAAACGATGCGCCGCGATACCCTCTATCTCTTCGGGGGTCAGGCGAATCAAGCGCTGCAACTCTTCCAGTGTATTGAGACGATGGCTGAGCTGCCAACGCCAATCATACCATTGTTCATCGGGCACCTGCGCCCAGATAGCAGGACGCGGGGTGCGTGATGCCTTCCATTCGCGGCTGAATTTGCGCATGCTCTTATCCTCTACTATCCGTCACCTTGCCATCTCATAATCAAAGGTGTGACTATCTGCAGATCAACACTATCAGGTAGTGTATATCGGGCGGGGCAAGGAAGCAATACGACGATTGAAGAAGAATCGCCCTCTCGTCTTGTTACTGCCAGAAACGAGCTTTAGCCGGATACAATCGCCGCAAGGATGTCGCGGCAGTCCTCAACGAAGACGGCGCGAGGATTGTTGGCGATACTTTCAGTTTGTTGTACCACCTCATCGGCAAAGCGATGCCAGTCGTAATCGAGGATGGCGGTGTCCAGGTCTTTGAGGCGCAGGGGTAACCCCAGGTACTGGATAAACTGGGTGAGCCGTTCCACCAGCTGCTCGTCCGAGGCATCCGTGGCCAACCCAAGCGCGTTGTTGAGGCGCTGTCGTCTGGCAGATGGGATGGCAGGTAGATTAAAGCGCAGCACGTGGGGTAGCGTCAGCGCGCCGGCGATCCCGTTATGTAGATGAAGATGCAATCTCAGAGGCACGGAAAGCGCATCTACCAGTCCCCCACCACACTGATCGCGACACCACCCGGCCCACAAAGCGGCCAACATCATCGCTTGACGAGCGGGGATGTCGTGACCATCTGCCAGGGCACGTGGCAAGTGCTGCCACACAGTCTGGATAGCGGCAACGGCCAAAGGCTCTACAAAGGGATTTGCACGGCGAGCCAGATAAGCCTCCAGTGCCTGGATCATGACCGTGATGCCGGTGGCTGCCGTGAGCGGAGGCGACAACGAGAGAGTGAGCATCGGGTCGACCCACGCTATATGGGGATACATCAAAGGACTGGAGACCGTTCTGTAGTGCATGCCCGCACCATCCAGGATGGAACAGGAACGCGTTACCTCGCTGCCTGTGCCCGCTGTTGTCGGGATCGCCACCAAAAAACAGCTGCGGCGCTGAACGCGGCGATTGCCGCTGAGATAATCTGTGTAACTGCCCCCGTTTGTCAGCAGCATAGCGATGGCTTTGGCAGTGTCAATGACGCTGCCACCTCCCAGAGCTACGATAGCCTGCGCACCGTCCTCGTGTGCCTGCTGTAACCCCTGGTGGACTTCTTGCACGTCAGGATTGCTGCTGACATGGATGTATTGAGTCAATTTGCAGCCAGCGGCTTCCAGGGCAGAACATATCTGTCTCGCCCATGGCAACTCGATGAGGAGTGGGTCGCTGACAAGCAGAACACACTGCTTCGGTGTGGTGCGCAACCAGGCCGCTATGCTGTCCCACACCGACTGCCCAAAGACTACCTGTGTAGGAATATAGACAGTAAAGTGCATGGACTGGGCGCTTACGTTGCTCTTTCGTAGACCTCGAGCATGGCCAGCAATACCTCATTCGTGAATTGACCAATTTGCTGGTATGCGGCCACCAAGTCGATATTCGCGCTTTGGCCCACTGTTTTGGCCATCTGGCGCACACCGTCCATCAAGAAATCCTGGAAGTAAAGGAATGCACTCACCGATTCGGTGATGCGCAGATTGCGTGACACAGAGCGTTCGCCATAAGCGCGTCCCAGCGCACGGGCCTCATCGAGGACACTCTGGCGGTCACCCGACTGGGCAAGATATTGCATCACCAAGAAAAGTAGCTTGCGCCCCAGCTCCCGATGCTCTGCCTTATCGGTTTCATCGAAACGCTTGTACCAACTCTGCTCACTGATCTTGCCGCCGCTCACCTCAAGGCGGGCACGCCCCAATGCGCTTTGCACTAACAATTGAATTCCGGCCGGTTCGAGCGGCTCCGGCTCCAGCAGAGCGCGCACATCGGTTTCAGCAAAGCGACGGTGTCCACCTGGAGTGCGCACCGTGTGGATTTTGCCAGCGTCAGCCCACTGACGCAGGGTGGATGGGTGGACACCCAGCATACGGCTGGCATCTTGTAGAGACAACCACCGCACATTAGGCGTGAGACCTGATCCCTTTCCTGGCATGCAATACCTCCTCACTCAAACGCTAATATGCTTCCTTAACATAATATGGTTGCATCACGATTTGGATAACATATTGCAAATTATACATGAGTTTCAGCATATTTGCAAGTTCAGTGCTGGAAAGGTTTGAAATTGGTTGGGGAACATGGTCAGAACAAATCCGGGTGGTATGCGCCAAAGTTGGACAATGCCACAACACAACCCGCCGACGTGTATCCGACAGATGCATGCCGTCCCCAACCAATGCAATCGGTTGAGCGCTATATCGCGAAGGCCGCTCAAGACCGTGCCAACCTCGCGCTCCAGCAAGCGATCCTCATCCATCGCCGCATTGCCTACAGGGTTCTGATTTGGCATGCCCGAGCTGAGCCGGATATAGTACGAAAGCGCCATTCATACAGGATGGCTTCACCGGCATTGTAATCTCTTGGGTCCTTGGTAAAGTGTGATGACCGATGCGAATCCCATAGCCTGTGCTCCACTCCGGCAGCGCCTGGCCTGGTGGGGCATCGACCGTCCGCTCCCTGGCAGTGCTATGGTGTTGGACTTTATCCGGGCGTTGGTGGCGCGTGATTGACCTGCGTGCGCCCGATCAGTGCTGGTATGCGCTCGGGCTCCCCTTTGCCTTCCTTGTGTTACTCCACCAGGCGACCGAGCGGACGGCTTACCGCAGCGCCGCCGAGGGATATTGTGCCCTGTTGGAGCGTTGCGTCAATCCTTGGGAGGGCCCTTCGAGCGGCAAAGCTGCGTGGGGATGCGCTATGCTCTACCGTATCACCGGCGAGGCGCGCTATCGCGAGCTCGCCCTGCGGGTGGCGCGTTACATCATCGGCCACCAGGAGGCAGATGGCCACTGGGTCTTGACCAAGGTGAGGGGGATGCCTGTTGCTGCCGTGCTGGACAGCGTTGACTTCGACGTGACTGCCGAATACACCCTGTGGCTGGGGCTGATCGCCAGCCACCTCCTGGCCCGCGACCTGGGGTGAGACAGGAGGGTGTTGAAAAAGTCCGTTGCGAATTGGGGCAAGACGAACGGATATGATAGAATAGGAGCTCAAAATCCTGCCGGAGGGACAAGATAGGTCAGCAGCGTTTCAAGGATA
>Ga0308395_1000886_pt1 | contig 21531 bp, 20 predicted proteins | sample Hotspr20SampleP4_FD_202097 | JGI IMG/M metagenome (GOLD analysis project Ga0308395, IMG submission 202097) | Hot spring phototrophic mat microbial communities from Mushroom Spring, Yellowstone National Park, Wyoming, United States - 20050930_P4 ...
GCAAAATCCCCCCAATTCCCCCTCCCCTCTCCCGCTGGGCGGGAGAGGGGAGAGGGGAGGGGGTCAGGGGGAGGGGTGAGGGCCCAGGTGCCCCCAAGCACCACCCCAGGGGTTGCTTTAAAAAAGCAAAACTCAATAAAGGACTCAACACGTGCCAGGCACTTCTGGAAGTGCCTGGCACGTTCTCATATCTTCTGAGCGTCTCCGACCAGATGGACGCGCGCCGACGGGGGAACCCACCGCTCCACCCAGGCCGCGAGACGGTACAGGGCCTCGTTGAAGGCCAGATAGGTGGGGTCGCCGACGGGGATGAGCGCGACCGGTTCCAGGCCAGCGGACCGGAGGAGAGCGGTCAGGCGGGGGATGGTGTTGGCCCGGTAGAGCGCGGGGAAGGTGTCCGCCTCCGCCCGTCCGTAGAGCCACTGCACGGCCCGGCCGCGCGTCCAGCGCAGCCACCGGTTCAGGGCCAGCAGGGGATGACGGACATTGGGGGTGAGAAAAACGAAGTGGCCCCCCGGCGCCAGCACCCGGGCCACTTCCCGAAGCGCCCGCTCCGGGTCGGGCAGGTGCTCCAGCACCCAGGAGCAGCAAACCAGGTCAAACGAACGGTCGGGGAAGGGGAGGGCTTCCGCCCGACCAGCCGCGCGGGGCAGGCAGGCCAGTCGGTGCTCTGCCAGCGAGGCCCGGTCGGGGTCCACGCCGACCACCCGGCCGGCCTGCCCGTGCAGTTCCTCCACCACCCCACCCCGCCCGCAGCCCAGGTCCAGCACCCGCACCGACGGCCCCAGATGGGCCGCCACCCGGTTCCGGTAGACGTGCGAGGCCGGCTGCCAGCCGGGATGCTCCTCCGCATATCGGCGACGATAATCTTCCTGCTTCTCCAGAGAGAGAAAGGGCATGGGGCAAGTGGGTATGTGGGCGGGCGTTATGTTGTCCGAAGGGATTTGGCGCGCACTCGCTCCATAAAGCGTTCCGTGTCTATCACCACTCGCTCGTGAACAGCCTCGCCGATTTTCTCCGAGTCGTCCCAGGCCTCTATGTGGAAGGTCAGGCGGCGGCCCTCGGCGGCGACCAGGGTGGCCTGAGCGCGTACCCGCATCCCAGGCGGGGTGGCCGCCAGATGGCGGACGTCTATGCGGACCCCTACAGAGGTCTGCCCCGGGGGCAGGCGGCCCTCCAGTGCGCGGACGGCGGCCTGCTCCATCAGCGCCACCAGCGCCGGGGTCGCCAGAACCGGCACCGTGCCGCTCCCTATAGAGGGGGCGGTCCACTCTTCGGTCACCACCCGCTCTGCCTCGCCGGAACACGCCCCAGGAATCAGAGATTCGGTCATTCTCAGACTCCTTCTCCGTTGATACCGGCCTGGCGGCCGGCGCTACGGTTGATACCGGCCTGGCAGCCGGCGCTACGGTTGATACCGGCCTGGCGGCCAGCGCTACGGTTGATACCGGCCTGGCGACCGGCGCTACATGTGGCGCAGGCTGTCAGCCTGTACCAGTTCGCTTGCGGGTATAAATGAAATATATTTTTCATTGCGGTGGCTTCGCCGCCGCAATGACAAATATATTCTTCTTGACCCCAGAGGAAGCCTGATGGTTCCGCCGGCGCTACACATCAGCGGAGCAGCGCCGGGACAATCGCCCAGAACAGAGCGTACAGGTTCAGGCCCACCATCCCCAGGGCCCAGGCCGCCAGCGTCAGAGGGCGGCGGAGGCGGGAGGAGAACAGGGCCAGCAGCCAGAGCACCGGGAGGATAACCCCCATCGCACCCCAGAGCGGCAGGGCCGTCCGCCGCAGCGCCCACGCGATGGTAAGCGGAATGCCCATCAGCCCCACCCCCAGCAGCAGAACCCCCACCCTCCGGTCCGCCCACCACTCCAGCCCCAGCGCGCCCGCCAGCGCCAGGGGGACCAGCGCCGGGAAGAGGTAGCGACCCTGGTGCTGGACAAAGGTCAGGTTGTACCAGAGGTAAGAAATAACGGTCAGGGAAGCGGAGAGGGCCAGAAGGACAATTCCCCGTCGCTGCAGGGACGTCAGGCGGGGACGACGACGGTCCAGCCACCAGGCCAGGAAACCCACCCCCAGCAATGCAGAGAGCGCGGCCAGGGCCAGGTAGACCGGCGGGTGCATCGGGACGCCCATCCAGCCGAACTGGCCCCAGAAACTCTGGAAGGTGGTGCGGAGAAACCGCAGGGCCAGGCCGAGAGGACCATACTGTGCCAGCCACTCAGCGGTGCGGGGTTGCCCCTGGACAACGGCATTGTGCCGGGCCAGGCCCAGCGGGTCGGTCCAGCCGTAGACCGTCACGTTGCGGAGCAGCCAGGGCCCCGCCAGCAGAAGCGCGGCGAAAAGCATCCGCCCGGTCTGGGCGGCAGCATAGAGCACAGGATGCGGACGAGCGCGAGGAGATGCAGAGAGAGTACAGGAAACTCCGCGTTCATCCGCGTTCATCCGCGTCCCATCCCACCAGAGGGCCAGCAGGGCTACTGGCAGCGCGACGTAGGCAGTGGTCTTGGTCAGCAGGGCCAGCCCCACGACGGCCCCCAGCACCCAGGGACGGGGGTTCGGGCGGACGGCCAGCCAGAGCGCCGTCGCCAGGACCAGTTCCGCCAGTGTGTCGTTGTTGACGGCGGCAGTCATCGCCACATGCTGGGGCAGGAACGCGATCAGGACGACCGCCGCCAGCGCCAGAAAGGGACGGTCGGGGAACAGGTCGCGCACCAGGCGGTGGACCACCGTCAACAGGAACAGCCCCAGAACGACCGAGAGCAGGCGCAGAGGGAACAACGCGCCGTCAAAGAGAAGATAGACGGGCACGGCCAGGAGGTAGTAGAGAGGCGGCTGGTGGTCCTCGTACCGCAGGGGGGCGATAGAGAGTTCAGGGGGAAATTTCTGGGAGGTCAGGCGACTGAGGTACTCCTGGTCGTAATCCCCCTCTTCTATGACCGGCAGGGCCCGCTCTTCGGCCAGCGCGCGGATGTAGTTGTAGTGGGCCGGTTCGTCGGGGGCCTGCCAGGGAGGGGTACATGCCGCGTAGAGCGTGCCGATGACAGCATAGGCCAGGAGAATCAGCACCAGGGCCAGACGATGCAAAGTGTTCATCTCGCCCCCGAAGCGGACCCCGTCCCCTATACGGCGGAACGAACCTGAACCAGTTGGGGTTCCTCTCCTGCTCTCCAGATGAACTCCAGGTTGACGGGTCCTCCCCATGCCCCGGCCACCCGGCTGGCAAGCCTGGCCAGATGTCGGGCTTCTTCCTCCGACAACGGCAGGTCTGGTGGCCCATCAACGGGGATCAGGTACCCCTCCGGACCGGTAATCCGAACCTGCGGTGGCGGCATGCGCTGGACCCGTACTTCACCCTCATCCACGCTGTAGAGGTCCCCCCCATAGCCCTGGACAACGGTCTCCCCTGCTCCGTACGCGGCCTGGATCAGCACCCCCGGCAGGTTCGGAACCGGAGAGTGGCTGAAGGTGACTCCGGACCGGTCCCGAATCGTAATGGGTCCCATCGGCTGGAGAATCACTGCCATCCGGGGCAACGGGATACCCCGTTGAGCACAATAAACGAGAACTTCCCTTCGGAAAACGGAGGCCCAGACTTCCCGAATGGCGTCCCAGAGGGCACGGCCAGAAGGGACTGAGAGCAGTGAGAGAAACTGCCCGGCGAAACTTTTTCCGGGACGGTCCTCCACCGTCGCCGAGGAGCGGACGGCCCACTGGGTGGGCATCAGGACCAGTTTCTCCAGAACCCTGCCCACCGGTTCGGGGAGAACGCTCTGGGCCAACCGATCCACCACTTCTTGCCGACGGGGCTCCAGTTCATCCAGAGATTGCTGAATCCGTGCCCAGTCACCTCCTAAGGCGCTCAGCGACTGCTCCAGTGTCGCGATGGTTTCCTCCAATTCCATTCGCCGGACTGCCAGAACGAAGGCCTCCGTGCTCAGAACCCAGGTGGGCGGAGTGGGAAATCCGTGAACTGCCAGCCAGTACAGCCCATATCCTTTGCCTCCAACTGCATCCACGGGCGGGAGAGGCTGATCTGTTCCCACCTCCCGGGGCAGAAAGAGCATCTCCGTCATTGGAGCACCTCCACTACTCCGGCCCGGCCATCTATCCGCAGCCGCTGCCCGTTCCGGATGTGACGGGTCACCTCCGGCACCCCCACCACCGCCGGCAGCCCGTTCTCCCGCGCCACAATCGCCGCATGCGAAATCACCCCACCCAACTCCGTCACTACCCCGCTCAGGCGGCCGAAAAGCCCCGACCAGGCCGGGTCCGTCAACCGGGTCACCAGAATCACCGGTCCCTCCATCTGCAGCAACCGCCGCCCCGCCTCCAGCGGATCATTGGTCACCAGCGCAATCCCCTCCACCGGCCCATCCCCAGGACTCGCCGGTATCCCCTGAAAGCGCGTCGGCGCCGGAGCGGCCACCTCCCCCTTCTCCTCCACCGCCGGACGCCAGTACCCGGTCTCCGGATTGTACCAGATCAGTTCCGGCGGCGGAGGCTGGTTGCGGTGCAGTTCGTACTCCGCCCGCCGCCGCTCCAGAATCTCCATCGCCACCCGCTGCTGGCCCCGACTCCGGACAAAGGCCAGAAACTCCTCCAGGGTGTAGAACATCAGGATGTCGTCCGGCTGGTCGGGGTAGAAGTGCCGGGCCAGGCGGCGCGCCGCCAGACCGTAGGCGGCCTGCCGCAGGGCAGCGAGACTCTTGGAGTCCTCCCGCCAGGAGATGAGTTGCTGCCCCCAACGGAGAATCCGCCGCCAGAGGGCCCGGGAAAGAGGATTCATCCGGCGCAGGGCTTCATCCGCCTGCCGACGGGCCGCCTCCGCCCGCGCCTGAGGGGATTGCTCCTCCCGCAACTGCCCGGCAACCGCCAGCAGGATGTGCTCCGGCCGGTCCGCCAGCCGTTCGCTGGCCCAATCCACTTCAAAGCGGAAACCGCGATGGCCGTACTGGTGGAGAAAGGCCTGAATCCCCGCCACCAGGGGGGCCGCCTCCGGAAGGGCCCGGTAGGCCTCCAGGTCGGCAATCCCTTCCTCCAGCATCTGGCGGACGCGAGGACTGCACTGTTCCACGGCCTGCCGCAGTTCCCAGATGCGCTGGCCCATCAGAGAGGTCGCGGTGGCCTGCCCGGCGAAGAGGGGGAGAAGTTCCGGCGCCCGCTGGCGAAGAACACTATCCAGTGCCGTAATGGTAAGGGAAATGACAATATGAGCGCGAGCATTGTCTTCCGCCTCTGCATACAAGTCGGCCTCAAAGAGCCGCCAGACCAACGGGAGAGGATCATCGGGGCTCGTATGGAGTTGCCAGTAAATTTCCAAGAGGGTATCGCGAAGAGCAGGAAGACGGGTACGGTAGAAATGAGCAGCCCATCGGTATGTTCGGAGAAAACGCAAAGGGAGTGTGAGTCTCTGAGGGCCAGAAAGAGATGGGGGTTTCCAGTCCAGAGGGATCTGCTCTGCGGTTACCCCAACGGAAGCGGGGTCAAAGGGGAGAACAGTTCCCATATTTCGGACAAAGTACGCAATATTCAAATAGCAGCGACTCTGGACAAAAGCGGAGGGCTTAAGGGTGGAATCCAGAACGCCCGGATCGCCAACCAGTTGTCCCACAAACCAGGTAATCTGGTCATCCAGGGTCGCTTCCCCCATTGTGCGGATAATCGGGCGGGAAATGTCAAAGGATTCCTGGGTGTTGTGTCCACTGAGCAGCCATTCGCTCATAAGATCACCCCCTTAAGAAAGCATCTCCACTACTCCGGCCCGGCCATCTATCCGCAGCCGCTGCCCGTTCCGGATGTGACGGGTCACCTCCGGCACCCCCACCACCGCCGGCAGCCCGTTCTCCCGCGCCACAATCGCCGCATGCGAAATCACCCCACCCAACTCCGTCACTACCCCGCTCAGGCGGCCGAAAAGCCCCGACCAGGCCGGGTCCGTCAACCGGGTCACCAGAATCACCGGTCCCTCCATCTGCAGCAACCGCCGCCCCGCCTCCAGCGGATCATTGGTCACCAGCGCAATCCCCTCCACCGGCCCATCCCCAGGACTCGCCGGTATCCCCTGAAAGCGCGTCGGCGCCGGAGCGGCCACCTCCCCCTTCTCCTCCACCGCCGGACGCCAGTACCCGGTCTCCGGATTGTACCAGATCAGTTCCGGCGGCGGAGGCTGGTTGCGGTGCAGTTCGTACTCCGCCCGCCGCCGCTCCAGAATCTCCATCGCCACCCGCTGCTGGCCCCGACTCCGGACGAAGGCCAGAAACTCCTCCAGGGTGTAGAACATCAGAATGTCGTCGGGCTGGTCGGGGTAGAAGTGCCGGGCCAGACGCCGCGCCGCCAGGCCGTAGGCGGCCTGCCGGAGCGCGATATTGCTCTTGGAGTCCTCCCGCCAGGAGATGAGTTGCTGCCCCCAACGGAGAATCCGCCGCCAGAGGGCACGAGAAAGGGGATTCATCCGGCGCAGACTCTCGTTCGCCTGCCGACGGGCCGCCTCCGCCCGCGCCTGGGGGGACAGGTCCTCCCGCAACTGCCCGGCAACCGCCAGCAGGATGTGCTCAGGCCGGTCCGCCAGCCGTTCGGTCTCAAAGTCCGCCTCAAAGCGGAAACCGCGATGGCCGTACTGGCGGAGAAAGGCCTGAACCCCCGCCACCAGGGGGGCCGCCTCCGGGAGGGTCTGGTAGGCCTCCAGATCGGCGATCCCATCCTCCAGCATCTGGCGGACGCGGGGACTGCACTGTTCCACGGCCTGTCGCAGTTCCCAGATGCGCTGGCCCATCAGAGAGGTCGCAGTGGCCTGCCCGGCGAAAAGCGGGAGAAGTTCCGGCGCCCGCTGACGAAGAACGCCGTCCAGCGCAGTAATCGTAAGGGAAATCACAATGTGAGCGCGGTCGGCCTCCCGACATTGAGCATAGAAGTTCGGCTCAAAAAGCGCGTCTATCTGGGCCAGCACATCTTCATCCGTTGCTTCCCGCAGATGCCAGAAGATTTGTCGCAAACGCTGGTCTACCAGGGGGAGTTCCCGGCGATAGAAGCGGGCGGCCCAGCGATAGACCCGTCCAAACCGCCAGGGCAGCGCCAGCAAGCGGCCAGAGGGAATGCGGACTTTCTCCTCTACCAGGCCCGCTGGAGCCCCTACTGAGGTCGGATCAAACGGAAGAACCCGCGCCATATTGCGGGCGTAGTAGTTGATATTCAGGTAGAGCCATCCCTGAACCACCTGGGTGGGCTTGAGAGTGGAGTCAAAATCCGAGGTATCGCCCGCCAGGGCACTGAGAAACCAGGAAATCTGCGCATCCAGGCCGGCTTCCGTCATCGTCACCGTTACAGGCCGGGCCAGACTGGTGGTCTCCTGGGTGTTATGCCCGCTGAGCAGCCATTCGGTCATCAGAGCCTCCTTGCCTGTTCCAGGAATCCGATAAAGGTTTGTCCTTCTGGCGAGAGAAATCGGGCCGGTCCCAGTTCATCCTGCAGGAGGTCGCCGGGCTGAGGGGCCGGGCGAAAGGCCTCATGGCCCGCCGGACCCAGGTACCCCACCAGCGGCGCGGCGATGCGGGTAAACATCCAGGGCTCCAGGCCCGCCCCCCGCTCTTCCACGCACCACCAGGGGAAATCACCCGAAGATAGAGAAGGCGATGCGTCCAGCAAAACGACCCGAGGCACTTGCAGTGGATGCGCGGTCCCTTCGGGATCGGTAAACTGGCCGAATCCGGCAGCCCCCTGGGGCGTCTCTACCCGGACGGCGTAGAGACGCTCCGGCACCCAGGCCAGCGTCCAGCCCGTCGCCACGCCCATTGGCCGTACCCCCCAACTGTGGTCCCGATAGCAGAGCCACTCCCCTTCCATATCGGCCCGACCGATTCCAATGCGGCCGCGCAGACGGCCATCCTGCTGGGCCTGGACGTAGGGGCCAAACGTGTACCGGGTAGGATGTGTCGTCGCCTTGAATTCCAGGTGGAGAAGGAGAGAAGCTTCATCGCCCACGTAGTTCCGAACGGGGCCACTAAAGGAGCAGACCCAGGTCTCCCAGGGCCGGAAGCACCGCATCCAGAGTAGATGGCCCGACGCATCCCGGTCCGAAGTCCGGGAGTCCAAATCTCCCCTGGACTGGTGGAACCAGATTGTTCCCCCGACACTCAAGACCAGGATTTCCAGTACGGAGTCAGGTCCGAAGAGGGTACGCAAGAGACCAAATACCGTCCCGTCCGAAGAGGTGAAGGCGAAATAGAAGGCCTCGTGCTCTCCTGGCTGCAGTGCATGGCGAAAATCTTCATGGGGGGAAAGAGGCATCTCGTCTCCCGGGTTATAAATAATATTGTTTTTATGGCGGCGGCCTTGCCGCCGCCAGAAAAACCGTTGGTCTCGGGCAGGTTGTAGGGGCAGGGGCAAGCCCTGCCCCTACAATGGCCAGTGTAGGGGCGACCCTTGCGGTCGCCCCATTGGGGCAGGGGCAAGCCCTGCCCCTACGATGTCTCCCCGCAGAGGAAGAGCAACCGCTCCCAGCGGCGGTCCACCTCGGCCTGGAGTTCGTCTATCAGGTGGCGGTTCTCCGGGCGGAAGAGGTGGCGGAAGCGGCCCTGCCGCTTGAGCCACTCCTCCACCGGCAGTTTCTCCTTCGGCTTGTAGGTCAGCCGCCAGACGCCGTTCTCCACCTCAAAGAGGGGCCAGTAGCAGGTGTCCACCGCCAGTTGGGTGATTTCCAGTGTCTCGTAGGTCTCGTGTCGCCAGCCCCGGTTGCAGGAGGAGAGGACGTTCAGGAAGGCCGGCCCGCCGCAGTTGACCGCCTTTCGGGTCTTCTCCATCAGGTCCTTCCACTGGCTGGGGGCCGCCTGGGCCACATAGGGGATGTTGTGGGCCGCGACGATGGCCGTCAGGTCCTTGCGCATCTGCGTCTTGCCCGGAATGACGCTCCCTGCCGGGGAAGTGGTGGTGTGCGCCCCCAGCGGAGTGGCGCCGGAACGCTGGATGCCGGTGTTCATGTAGGCCTCGTTGTTGTAGCAGACGTAAAGGAACTGGTGCCCGCGCTCCAGCGCGCCGGAAAGAGCCTGCAGGCCGATGTCGTAGGTGCCGCCGTCGCCACCGAAAGCGATGAACTTGACGTCGCGCTCGGGGATTTTGCCCTGCCGCACCAGGCTACGGTACGCCGTTTCCACTCCCGCAATAGTGGACGCGGCGTTCTCAAAGGCGCTGTGAATCCACGGCACCTGCCAGGCGGTGTAGGGGTAAATGGTGGTGGCGACCTCCAGACAGCCCGTGGCGTTGGCCACGACGACCGGGTTGTCAATGGCCGCCAGCATCTGCCGGACGATGATGGGGGCCGCGCACCCGGCACAAAGACGGTGTCCCGGCGAGAGCCGGTCCGGTTTCTTCGCCAGTTCTTTGGGGATGAGTTTTGTAGCCATACCGTCTCTCCTCAATCAGATTTGAGCCTCTCGGAAGGCCCGCTCCAGCAGGTCAGCGAGTCCAAGGACGGCAGCCCAATGTGTCAGGTAGGGGACATCCAGAGCATTTGCCTGGACTCGCAAAACTCCGATCACGTCGTTCCACTGACGCTCGGAAACCTCGCCACCCATCCGGAACCAGGCCAGTTTGTTCAAGATGACGTCTTCGGGGGAACTCAGACAGAACTCCCGTCTGGATTCTTCCGCCAGCGTGTCCCGACGGGTTCGCCGGAACGCTTCCTGGTCGTAGGGTCTCTCCCGAAGGACGAACACGTCCACCTTCACCATCGTCTCCAGGTGAATCAGGTTGAAGGACGAACGACGGCGAAGGGCCTCGTGAATCGCCTCCGGGTTGATGTAGTACTGCTCCTGGAGAAGGGCCACCAGCGGCTGGACATGCTCGGGCCGCAGGTCGGCCACCAGGTCTATGTCCATCGTTGCGCGGGGGACTCCGTATACAGAACTGGCCACTGAGCCTCCAATCTGGTAGGCCACCCCCAGTCGCTCCAGGGCATCCACGACCGGAATCAAGGCACTCAGGAGGTCAGACATCCCTCCTCCCGCCGGTCCAGATACCGGCGAACCCCCTCCGCCAGGCCCTGCCCGTACCAGTGGGCGATGAAGGCCAGCAGGACTTCCTTCTCACTGGCTGCGGGCATGGCCCGCCGGAGAGCACGCCGGGCCAGCCACATGGAGGTCCGGCTCAGCGAGCGGGTCAGGCGGAAATGCTGAGCAGGACATGCCCGCCGCAACATCTCTATCTGGACCCTGGCGACCTCGGGTGGGGTATCTGATAAGGACGCCACTCCACTGTGCTCCGTGGCTCGCTGCAAATGGGCCTTACTCCCGCACGCTCAGATAGGTCACCAGTCGCTCCACCCGGCCCGTCTCGGCGACGCGGAGCAGGTCCCGGTAGACGGACTCTATCTCCGACGGCTTGATGTCCCGACCGCCCAGGCCGAAGACGTAGTCGGCGATGGGGATGTGGACGCCGTGGATGGCCAGCGCGGCTGTCAGTTCCAGGAAGAGCGGGCCGGCATTGTTCATAGAGCCGAAGGCGATGGACCGGTCCATCACGGCCACGGCCTTCAGGTGGCGCAGCGCGTCGGTCAGTTCCTTCGCCGGGAAGGGCCGGAAGACGCGCGGCTTCAGAAGGCCCACCTTCAGGCCCTGGGCGCGCAGGTTGTCCACCACCACTTTCGCCGTCCCGGCGGTGGAGTTGGTGACGACCACCGCGACGTCGGCGTCCTCCAGGCGGTAGGTCTCAAAGAGGCCGTAGTTGCGGCCGAACTTGCGATTAAACTCGTCGGCTACCTCCAGGATGACCCGCTGGGCGTGCTCCATCGCCTCCACCTGCTGCCGCTTGTGCTCGTAGTAGTAGTCGTAGAAGTCCAGCGGCCCGTAGGTCTTGGGGTTGTCCACATCCAGGATAGACCACTTCGGTCGGTAGGTGCCGACGAAGGCCCGGACGTCGGCGTCGTCATAGACCTCCACCCGCTCCATCGCGTGGCTGGTGATGAAGCCGTCCTGGCAGACCGCGACGGGGAGCAGGACATCGGGGTGTTCGGCGATGCGGACGGCCTGGATGATGTTGTCGTAGGCCTCCTGACCGTTTTCAGAGAACAGGATGATCCAGCCGCTATCCCGCATCCCCATCACGTCGGAGTGGTCGCAGTGGATGTTGATGGGGCCGGAGAGGGCACGGTTGACCAGACTCATCACAATCGGGCAGCGGTAAGAGGCGGCGATGTAGACAATCTCCCACATCAGGGCCAGCCCCTGAGAGGACGTCGCGGTCATCACCCGCGCCCCTGCCGCCGACGCGCCGACGCAGGCGCTCATCGCCGAGTGCTCGCTCTCCACGCAGATGAAATCGGTCGTCACCTCCCCGTTCGCCACGTACTCGGCGAAGAACTCCACCGTCTCCGTCTGAGGGGTAATGGGGTAGGCGGCGACCACGTCGGGGTTAATCTGGCGCATCGCCGTAGCGACCGCCTGGTCTCCGGTAAGCGCTTCGTATTTGCTCATCGTTCTCCTCCTGCAGGATGAATCCTGCGCTACTGGCCGGATAAATCCTGCGCTACTCCGCCTTGCCTTCTTCTATCATTCGGATGCACAGGCGGGGGTCGTCCCGCTTCAGGGCCTCGCCCGCCTGGCGGATCACTTTGGCGTTGACCGGGCAGACCGAGGCGCAGATACCGCAGCCCTTGCAGTGCTCCAGGTCAAAGCCGACCATTTTCTCGTTCTCGGTGTCCACCATGATGCTGGAGTCGGGGCAGAAGAGCCAGCACTGGAAGCAGTGGATGCATGGGGCCTGGCCGAAGACGGGCCGGAAGGCCCGCCAGCCGCCGGTCTTGTACTCCACCGCGTTCCCGGCCTCCAGAATCAGGCCGCCAATGGGAATCTCACGCCATCCTTTCAACTGTGCCATGTCAGGTCTCCTTGCCACGTTTCTCACATCACGTTTCACTCATCACGTTTTACGTTTCACTCATCACGTTTTACGTTTCACTCATCACGTTATCCGTGAAACGTGAAACGTGAAACGTAAAACGTAAAACGTGAAACGTAAAACGTAAAACGTGAAACGTAATCCGTTCATCCCTCCCGCAGTTCCTGGGCCGCGCGGCGCAGGACGCGGACGTTGGCCTCCACCACCAGGGGGGAGACCTTCTCGCCGAACCACTCCCGGACCTGATGCTCCAGCGCGTCCAGGTCAAAGAGGCCGGTCGCGCGGGCAAAAGCCCCCAGCATCGGCGTATTGGTGATCTCCCGCCCCATCTCCTCAATGGCGATGTGGCTGGCGTCCACGGTGAAGACTTTGCCGGTGCGGAAGCCAGTGATCTGCCGGACCTCCTCAGGGCTCATTGAGGTGTTGACGATGAGGATACCGTCTTCCTTCAGCCCTTCCGTCACCGGGACGGTGCCCAGAAGAGTGGGGTCCAGGACCAGGACGACGTCGGGGTTCTCAATCTGAGAGTGGATGTTGATGGGTTTTGAACTCAATCGGGTGAACGAGCGGATCGGAGCGCCCATCCGCTCCGGTCCGAAGTCGGGGAAGGCCTGGAAGTACTGGCCGGCCCCCATGGCCGTTTCGGCCAGGAGTTTACCGGCAGTGACCACGCCCTGCCCTCCCCGGCCGTGCCAGCGGATTTCCAGCATTTCTTTGCCCATCGTTCCTCCTATGTGAAGAATGCGCGGGTGAGGGACACCAAACAAATATTATGCCACAAATCTTGATTTTCGCCAGTGCAGGATGTCAGGTTAGAGGGAGGACAAGTCGCAAGTCGCAGATCGCAAGTCGCAGGTCGCAAGTCGCAGGTCGCAGGTCGCAGGTCGCAGGGGTTACCTCTGCCGGACAATCTGGAAGCGGTCAAAATCCCGGGCAATGACAGTCTCCGGGAAAATGGCCTGCGCCTCCTGCAGGACCTCCCAGTCCCGGTAGCGGCGGGAGATGTGGGTCAGCACCAGTTGCCGGACGTTCGCATCCCGCGCCAGGAGGGCCGCCTGGCGAGCGGTCAGGTGGCCGAACTCCCGCGCCATCTCCGCCTCTGCCTCCAGATAGGTGGCCTCAATGACCAGCAGGTCCGCCTCCCGGACGAACTCCGCCAGGCCGTCGGTGCGGGCGGCATCGCCGACGTGGGCCAGGCAGGCCCCCAGGCGCGGCGGCCCCAGGACCTGGTCGGGGTGGATCAACCGGCCGTCGGGCAGGGTGACGGATTCCCCGGCGACCAGCCGCCGCCGCTCCGGCCCGGCGGGCACCCCCAGCGCCTCCGCCTTCTCCACCAGGAAGGGACGGCGGGGCTTCTCGCGGAAAAGGTAGCCGAAGCACCCCGCCCCCCGATGCTGGACCGGGAAAGCGAAAACTTCCAGGTCGTCGGCCTCCAGGATTTTCCCCGGGGTCACCTCAACGAAGATCAACTCCATCGGCGGCGGCGCGCCCCGCAGGACAACGCCGAAGATGAGGTCTCGGACCCGCTCCAGCGTGGCCCGTCCGCCGTAAATCTCCAGATACTCTATGGTCTCCCAGCGGGCAAAGGTGGAAATCAGCCCACCCAGGCCCAGGATGTGGTCCAGATGGCCGTGGGTCAGCAGGATGCGGTTCAGCCGTTTGAACCCCAACCCGCTCTGAAGGATCTGCCGCTGGGTGCCTTCTCCACAGTCCACCAGAAAGCGATGGTCCTGGTACAGGACCATCTGGGACGGGAGGTTTCGATGGATGGATGGTGCAGATGCCGATGTGCCTAAGAAAACCAGTTCTATCATGTCGCAGGTCGCAAGTCGCAGGTCGCAAGTCGCAGGTCGCAAGTCGCAGGTCGCAGGTTGCAAGTCGCAGGTCGCAGGTTGCAAGTCGCAGGTCGCAAGTCGCAGGTCGCAAGTCGCAGGTCGCAAGTCGCAGGTCGCAAGTCGCAGGTCGCAAGTCGCAGGGTCGCGGTAGAGGCGAGGCGTGCCTCGTCCGTCTAAAGGTGACAATCACCTTAAAGGTGACTGTCACCTTCACTCAGAGCGCAGCGGGGTGCCGTTTGAGGCGATTCAGACGCCACTCCGCTTCGCTTCGTGGCTCACTACCAGCATTTTTTAGACACGCTCTCAGGCTGCAGGGATGACCGTCACGGTGCCGGGCTTCCCCTCTTCGCCGTCCACGGCGATCTGGACGGGAAGAAAGGCCTGAACAATCGCGATGTTGGTCAGCAGATGACGGGTGACGGCAGATGTGAACAGGCGGGAAGTCCCGGCCGCCAGCGCCATCGGGAGCAGGAGTTGGTCCGCCAGATGGGGGTCCACCGGAGCCCCCGTCTCGTGATGGGCCAGCAGGTCCTGGCAGGCCATCTGGGCGACCTGGTCGGCGGGCAGGCCCTTGCGCCCGTAGGCGGTGAAGCCCGCCAGCGCGTGCTCATACTGGACGTGCAGGAAAATCCCCGCTCCCGGTCCGGCTCCCCGCACGACCAGCGGCTGCAGGTCGGCCTTGAGGCCGGCGCGGGTCAGCAGATTACGCGCCCGGTCCACCATCCGCTGGGGGATGTGGGCCGGCAGGTTGGAGACGATGCCCCGTCCCCAGACCCGCCGGACGTCCCCCCGGTCGGTCAGCGCAATGGGAGCCAGTGGGCCCGAGCGCCCCCGAATCCGCACCCGAACCTCCCCGCCGCCCGCCGGGTAGAAGCCCCAGGCCACCAGTTCCATCTCCGCCTCCAGCCCCATCCGGGCCACCGTGGGCAGGAACACCTCCCGCAGGTAGTCCACCGACGGCGCCCAGGGGACGTGGGTGCCCCCGCGCAGGGTCAGGAGACTCTCGCCGGAGATCAGCGCCAGCGGCAGGAAGACGGTCTGGAAGACCAGGCCTACGGCGCCCGCACTTCCGCGCCCGGCAATCTCCGCCACGTCAAAGGTATACGTCCCCGGGACCGGCGGACTCTGGGGCCAAAAGCGGAGCATCTGGCTGCCCAGTTCGGCCCCCTCCACGCGGGCGCGGCAGATGGCAGCGGCAGCCTGCACCGCGGTCAGGTGCTGAGGCTGCAGGCCGGGGTTGGGCCGCCCGGCGCGGATGTGGACGATTTCCACTGGCTGGCCCGTGAGCGCGGAGAGCGTCAGGGCCGTCCGCAGGACCTGCCCCCCACCCTCGCCGATGGAGCCATCTATTTTCATCGCTAATCGCTTATCGCTAATCGCTAATCGCTGATCGCTTATCGCCAATCGCTTATCGCTAATCGCCGATCGCTGATTGCCAATCGCTGCTCGCCGATACGCTACGGGCGATTCACAATGCGCGCGATATGCGATGCGCGATACGCGATGTGCGATATGCGATACGCGACCGTCACCGACTCCCCGAAATCTGCCGCAGGAGGGTATCCAGCCGCAGCAGGTCGCCGCCCAGCAGGCGGGCCAGTTCCCGACCCGCCTCCAGCAGGAACGACTCCCGCTCCTGGGGCGGACGGGCCGCTGCAGCGAACCGCAGACTGGCCACCAGCAGTTCGTCCGCAGGGACGTCCCGGGCCCCCAGAACCAGCCGGAAGTAATCCAGCCGACGAGTGAAATCCCGCACCTCCTCGGGCGCGCACTGGTACAGAAAGTCCATTGTCACCGGTGGCTGAGGGGGGATGCAGTGGAGAATCTGGCCGCCCATCCGGCAGCCCACTGCCAGGACGCTCACCTCTATGGGCACCTGCCGGTTCTCCTGCTGGTCCCGGACCACCTCCTCTGTCGGCTCGGCGACGACGACGTAGCGGACGAACTGGTCGTCCCGCAGCGCGACGTTGTAGATCAGGCCGTAGACGGCGGCGTCGGAGGAGCGGAGGTCCGCCCGCACGAAGGAGCCGAAGACGGGAATCTCCCGTTGCATCGCCCGGCACCCCACCACAAACCCCCGATTGGATGCCTGCAGAATCCGCCCAACGGGGAGTGGAGGGGGGTAACTGGTAGATTGGGAATTGGAAAATTGGTCATTGGTCATTTTGTCATTGGTCATTTGGTCATTGGTATTGTTTATCCTCACCCCACCCCCAGCGGCTCCGCCGCTACCCCCTCCCCTCTCCTGGCTCAAGCCAGGAGAGGGGAGGGGGTGCCGCCAAAGGCGGCGGGGGAGGGGTGAGGAGTTTGTCATCATTCCCCCGGAGGCTAATAGCCGGGGCCGTAGCGGTAGGCCGCCCGGCGCGGCGCGTATTTGCTGACAAACCGGTTGTGGTAGAGCAGGTTCCCCGCCCGGTCGTACACCCACCGCTCCACCGTCGCCGTCAGCCCCTTCTGGGCCGTCTGCCACTCCCGCACCGTCCCCGGCGGTAGTTTCTCGTCCAGTCGGTAGATGGGCGGGCCCGGCTCCGTCTCATCGGTGATGACGGGGCCTTTGATTTCCACCCGACGCCCGTCGTCGGTGGAGTAGAAACGAAAGATGAGCCGGTGGCTGGCCTCCTCCACCTCCGTCTCTATCAGCAGCGCCGTCGGGCGGTCGTTGACGAACTTGAAGTCCACCAGGGGCGCGTAGACGGTGGCATCCAGGCCCGGACCGTAGCCGCGCAGTTCGTAGTAACCGACCCGGTGGTAATGCGCCCAGCGCTCCACGATGGGATACCCCCCGCGCAGCGCGGCCCGAAAGGCGGTGGTGGAGACCTGGCAGATGCCGCCGCCGACCTCTATGGCCAACAGTTCCCCCATAGTAACGTAGGCCTCATCGTACCCCGCCTCCGCGCTCACTTCCCCCAGGTAGCGGTTGAAGGAGAAGGTCTCGCCGGGGGCGACCACCAGTCCGTCAAACTTTTTCGCCGCCAGACGGATGTTGTGGTCCCGACCAGCGGGGGAGCCGATAAAGTACGAATCCCCCTCGGCGACCAACTCCCGAATGCCCAGGTCCTCCGCCGTCGCGGTGTCGGGGTAGCGGGGCGGGACGACGCTCAGGCTCAGCGGCGCCGTGTGCTGGCCCGCCGCCACCGCCGCCAGGATGTTCTCTACGCTGGCCTCCACATCCAATGCCCGCCCAGGCGACGACGGAGAGATGGGCACCAGTCGCCCGGTCCGCTCGTCAAAGTGGAAGCGGGCATCCACCGGCTCCATCGCCAGGGAGGGCGCGATGCCCTCCAGAAACGCCCGCAGCGCCGCCCGGTCCAGAGTGACGGCCAGGCCGCCGCCCTGGACGGTGGTGGTGAGCATCCCGGCCAACTGGTCGGGCGTCAGGGCCCAGGGGCCCGGGTCGCCCTGGCGGGGATTGGGCAGGAGCAGGATGAACGGGCCGGAGAGCAGGGCCTCCGCCCGGGCACGGGCCCCCTCGGCGTCAGTCACCTGCGGCGGGACCTCTCGCACAACGAGCGTCACCCGGGGGCCGCCGGGACTCCCCAGGGACTGCCGCAGATCCGCCAGCGCCGCCTCCACGTCCAGCGCGCGGCCAGGGCGGGCCGGGGTGGAGACCGGCGTCAGGCCCTGGAGGGTCAGAGTGGCGTCCACCGGCGGGACGTCTATCCCTTTCGCCAGCGCCTGGAAGTACAGGCGGGCGGCGGACTCGTCGTAGGAAAGGACGGGGGCCACGGAATACCCGCCGAAAAGGAGCAGGAGGTGGGTCAGCGGGCCGTCCTCCGGGCCTCGCCCCACCTGGAAGGCGGCGCGGGCGGTGGCATCCGCCAGCAGGTGCAGGCCGATGTCGGTGGGAGGGGCATCCCAGGCCCGCTCCGGGCCGACCAGATGGACGGTGGGGAGCACCAGGCGCTCCTGGAGGCGCCGGGCCGCCTCCTCCGGCCGCAGGCCGCCGACCGGAACCTCCCCCACCCAGACGCCGGGGTAAATGCGGTCGGCACACCAGGCCTCGTAGGCCAGAAGCAGGCCGAAGGCGCCCAGGAAAGCCAGTACAGCAATCAGCAGAGGAGGAAGCCATTCCAGAGCCTCCGTCGCCTCCCGGCCTTCATCCGGCCTACGGAGCGGTGACCCGGAGGTTGTCAAACTGGACCTCCACTCCCCCTTCGTAGAAACTCCCCGCGTAGAGACCGACATCACCGTGGGAGAAACGGTCATCCTCCACCTGGACCAGTTGCTGACCGTTGACGACAAAGGTCAACCGGTTCCCCTGAGCAACCACTTCCAGGATGTTCGTGCCGGTCCCCGGATGGACGGCGTCGGAGGGCGTCCAGTCGGCGCCCAGGGGCTGACGGACGCCGTCCACGAACCGGCTCACCAGAAAGTACCCGTCGCCGCTGACGGAGAAGGCGTAGAAATGGCGGGGGTCCTGCATCCGGACCAGGACCCCGTACTCGTTGTCGTCGGGGCCGGCGACCTGGGACGCCTCCACGGTGAGGTGGAAATCCCGCAGGTCTTTCCCCGCCGAGGCCCAGGCCAGTTGGTTGGGGGCCAGAATGGAAATCCGCAACGCGCCGTCCTCCACCGTCACCCGGGCCGCGGCGTCCGACTCCAGTTTCCAGGCACCGGGAGTAGAGAAGTCATCTTCCCAGGGCAGGCCGTCTCCCTTCCCGCACGCGGTCAGCAGAAAGAGAATGATGAAGACACGAAAAGCACGAAAAGCACGAAAAGCACGAAAGGCGCGAAAGACACGAAAGGCGCGAAAGGTGATCATTCTTTCTCCTCGGGTTCGGGCGCGGTCACTTTGAAGTTGTCAAAGTGGACGCGGAGGGAACCCTCCGGTCCGGAGCCGGCGCCCAGGCCCACGTCGCCCTGGCGGAAGGTTTTATCGGTGACGGAAGCGATCAACCGGTCATTCACGAAAAGTTGAAGGCGCTCCCCCCGGCAGATGGCGCGGAGTCGGTAGACGGCCGCGCCGGTGGGGATGTCGGACAACGGCAGGAAGCCCTCGCCGCTGAGCACTTTGGGATGGCTATCTCGGACCCGTATAATGGCGTAGTAGCCGTCGTCGGTGACGGCGAAGTAGTAGAAGTTAGCCGGCGCCCGGTAGCGACAGATGAGGCCGAAGTGGCCAGCGCCGGAGACCCGGCGGGCATCCACCGTCACCACCACGTCGCCGAACCGCTTCCCCGGCCCGGCCCAGACGAACCAGTCGGGCTCGTAGACCTCTATGAAGTACTCCCCCTCCTGGTAGCCCCGGTCGTAGGCTTCCCGGCTTTCGCTCCCCCAGCCGCTGTTGGGGTTGCCGAAGCGGTCGTAGAAAAGGACGCCCGAGGATTTCTGACAGGCTGTCAGCACGAGCAGGGCCAGTACCAGCAGAAGCGGGCGCAAGACTCCCCCTCTCATAAGTTCCTCCCTGCAAGCGGGGCCCGATGGATACAACTGGTGCAGATTATACCATGAACACAAATAACTTGCATCCCCTCTCCGTGGTGTATAATGCCCATGCCATGTCGTCCGAGGGCACGGTCATCCGGACGAAACTGCTTCCGCCCCGTCCCCACCGACGGGTGCTGGCCCGCCCGCGCCTCACCGGCCGCCTGTTGGAGGCGCTGGATTACCGCCTCACCGTCCTCCACGCGGGCGCCGGATACGGGAAGAGCACCGCCCTGGCCGCGCTCGCCGGGGAGGGATACCCCCTCATCTGGTACCACCTGGATGCCGAAGACGCCGACCCGACCACCTTCCTCCTCCACCTGCTTCACGCCTTTCGCCCCCGCTGCCCCGACGCGGTGCAACTCCCGCTGGCCCTCCTGGAGGAACAGGGAGGACAGCCCTCCTGGACTGCGCCGGTGGACGCGCTGGTGGACGGATTGACCGAATATCTCGGCAGATCCCACCTCCTCGTGGTAGACGATGCCCATCTGCTGAACAGTTCGCTGGAGACCCTCCGCATCCTGGACCGCCTGATCGGGCGGGCACCGACGTTCCTCCACACTATCCTCTCCACCCGCTACCCCCTGCGTCTGCCGTCCCTGATCGCCTGGCGGGCGCGTGGGGAAGTTCTGGAGATTCGCCAGGACGAACTGGCCTTCACGCCGGACGAAATCGCGTCCCTCTTCAGCCAGCAGTACGGCCTCTCCCTCTCCCCCTCGGAGGTCTCCCTGCTGGCCGAACGGACGGAGGGGTGGCCCATCGCCCTCCAGTTGGTCTGGCAGATGCTCCACAGCCGGGGCGCCCCCACGGTCCACGAGGCCCTGAGGCGCATCGCCGGGCCGACGGAGAGCCTCTTCCCCTACCTGGCCCAGGAGGTTCTGCGGCGACAGTTGCCCGACGTCCGGGAGTTCCTCCTCTCCACCGCCGTGCTGCGGGAGATGACGCCCTCCCTCTGCGACCGCCTGCGAGGGACGGAGGACAGCGCCCGGATGTTGGGATACCTTATGGAGAACGGGCTCTTCGTGGTGGACCTGGGAGAGGGACACGTCCGCTACCACCACCTGTTCCGCGAGTTCCTCTACCAGCAGTTATCCCCCCAGGAGGCCCGCCAGGCCCATCTGCGCGCGGCGCCATGTTTTGCCGAACGGAGGGAGGAGACGGAGGCAGTACCTCATCTGCTGGCTGCGGGGGCCTTTGAGGAGGCTGCGGCTATCTTGGACCGCCTCGGACGGGAAATGGTCCAGGCGGGACGACTGGACACACTGGCCTCCTGGATCGGTACCCTGCCTCCGGAGGTCCTGGAGGCTCATCCGGCGCTTCTGGTGTATCTGGGGGACATCGCCCGGCTGCGCAGCCAGTTCAACGCGGCCCTGGGCTGGTACCGCCAGGCGGAGGAGCGATACCGCCTGCAGAATGACCTGCGGGGAGTCGGGCAGGCGCTGCGGGGACAGGCGCGCGTCTACCTGGACACCGTCAACCCCGCCCAGGCCGAACACATCCTCCAGGAAGCGCTTCGGCTCGCCGACGGGCAGGAGGACCGGGAGAGCCGCGCGCGCCTGCTGGAACTGCTGGCCGAAAACCGACTCAACCTGGGACGGCCGGAAGAGGCGGAGCAGTTGCGCGCCCAGGCCCGCGCGCTGCGGGAGGAAGGGCCCGGCGAGGCCGAACTGGCCATCCGGGTGCTCCTGCGCACGGGACGGCTCAACGAGGCCCGACGTCTCCTGGAGGAACAGGCGGAGCGGGAGCGCCGGGAGCCCGTCCTGCGCCCCCGCGCCCACCGGGAGACGTTGCTCCTGCTCTCCCTCATCCTCTCCTTCCAGGGGGAAGCGGAACCGGCCTGCTGCTGCGCAGTGGAAGGGACCCAGCGCGGCCAGGCGTTGCGCTCCCCCTTCGTGACGGCCGTCGGCTACATGCGGCAGGGGCATGCCTGGCTGATCCGCAGCGACCCCCAGGGGTACGCCCAGGCCTGTCGCTGCTACCAGGAGGCCATCGCCATCGGCGAGACCCTGGCGGTCCCCCGCCTCAAGGTGGAGGCCTTCTGGGGACTCTGCCGCGCCCACGGCTTCCAGGGCGAACTGGACGCCGCCGCCGACGCGGCTCAGCAGGGCATTGCCATCGCCCAGCAGGCCGGGGACGAGTGGATCACCGCGGCAATGGCGGCCGGTCTCACCGATCACCGCTGGACCGTGTTGGAATTACTGATGTACAAGGTGCCTCCCGCTGTGCCCCACAAGGCGGGAGGGTGACCACGATTTATTGATCTTCGCCTTGCCATAGTAACATCTTTTGTATAGAATATATCCCACCTATCACAGGTAGGGAGGATGGTAGGATGCGGCCCAAAGGGAGTGCAGAAGCTCTGGAAATGCGCCGGATG
>Ga0308395_1000890_pt1 | contig 21501 bp, 20 predicted proteins | sample Hotspr20SampleP4_FD_202097 | JGI IMG/M metagenome (GOLD analysis project Ga0308395, IMG submission 202097) | Hot spring phototrophic mat microbial communities from Mushroom Spring, Yellowstone National Park, Wyoming, United States - 20050930_P4 ...
CGCGATATTCTGGTGCAAATTGAGGCCACTCTTGCGGAAACTTCGCAGGATGGTCTCATCAACAAACTGGATCAGTTCTGGAACAGCTGGCAGAATCTGGCGGGCGACCCGGCCAACCTCAGCCTGCGGGTCAGTTTGCTGGATGATGCCCGGGTTCTGGCCGAGGGATTCAACCGGCGCTGGGAGCAGCTCCAGCAAATCCGGCTCGATCAAAACCAGGCGGTGATCAGTCAGGTGGAACAGGTCAATGCCTATGCCGATGAAGTTGCCCGCCTCAACAAAGAAATTGCCCGCGTTTTCTCCACCGGCGAGCGCCCCAATGACCTGCTGGATCAACGCGACCGGGTTCTGGATCGTTTGGCGGAATTGACCGGCGCCGTTGCCCATGAGCAGAAAAATGGCGAGGTCATGGTTTCGATTGGCGGGCATGTGCTGGTGATGGGGGTACAGGCGCTGCATTTGACCACCCAACCGAAGTCCGGCGATACCCCGATGGTGGAAGTGGTCTGGCAGGCCGATACACCCCCGCAGACGGTCAATCTGGCTGGCGGCTCGTTGAAAGGCATTTTGGAAGTGCGCGATGAGGTCATCCCGCAGCAGATTCAGGGACTGAATACGCTGGCAGGTCAGATGATTCAACAGGTCAATGCCCTGCACAGCAGCGGTTTTGGGTTGAACGGAGCAACCGGCTTACCGCTCTTCAACGGCACAGACGCAATCACCATGCGTTTGAATGCAGCGGTGGATGCTCAGAGCCTGGCAGCCGCCGATGCTTCCGGGCAGCCGGGCAACAACGCGGTTGCCATGGCCATTGCGGCATTGCGTAACCAGCCAATTGCCGGGCTGGGAAATGTATCTCCCAATGAATATTACAACGGGCAAATCACATCATTTGGCGTACTGACCAAAAATGCCACCCAAAATAGTAGCACTCATGGGCTGGTTGCCAAAGCCCTCAACGATCAGCGCGAGGCGGTTGGGGGGGTATCGCTGGATGAAGAAGCGGCCAATCTTGCCAAAGCGCAGCGCGCTTATCAGGCAGCAGCCCGTGTGCTGACGGCGTATGACGAAATGCTGGATCGCATCATCAATGGGCTGGGCCTGGTCGGGCGGTAATGGAAAGGCAGGGATGAAAACATGCGTGTAACCCATCAAGGAATGATCAACAATACCATTGCTCATTTATCCGGTAATATGGATCAAATCGCCCGCCTGCAAAGCAAAATTGCTGCCGGCAAGAAAAATCTGTCCCCCTCCGACGATCCGGTGAACACCTCGCAAAGTCTGACCATGCGTTCTACACTGAATAACCTGCAAGCCTACCGCAGCACCAACGAATTGACCCGCGAGTGGATGGAAGCCGCCGATTACAGCCTCGAACAATTACAGACGATTGGTGTGCGGGCGGTAGGGCTGATCACACGCGGTTTGAGTGATACCATGGGAAGCGATGAGCGCCAACATGCGCTGGCTGCCGAAATTGACGGCATGATTGCCCAAGTGGTTCAAATTGGGAACTCGACCCACAAAGGCGAATACATTTTTGCCGGTTTTCAGCTGCACACCCAGCCGTTTGTGATGAGTGATCCGAATACACTCGTCTATCAGGGGGATAACGGCCTTTTACAGCGCGCAATTGCGCCCGGTCAGTCGGTGGTGATGAACCTGCCCGCAGAACCCGTCTTTCGTCCGCTGGTTGAATCACTGATAGCTGCCCGCAATGCGCTGCAATCAGCCAGTTTTGATCGGAATGCTTTACAAACGGCCTTTACCCAGTTAGAATCAGCGCTTGACGCAGTGGATGCGCAGCGCACGGGGCTGGGCACACGAATGCGGCAGGTGAAGGCAGCCAGTGATGGGATTGATAAGACTGAAATTGAGCTGAACAGTCTGCTTTCCAAAAGAGAAGACCTGAACATGGCGGAAGCCATTACCCTGCTGCGCGGTCAGGAGACGACCTATCAGGCAGTACTGGAAGTCAGCCGGCGTGCCATATCGGCCCTCAGCCTGTTCGATTATCTGCGCTGATCGTGAGGCGCTGTGCCTTCGGGGACACAGGCAGCCATCCTCCAAAAAGGTAAAGGATCCCGGCTATGTTAGTGCTGACCCGACGGGTAGATGAAAGTATTGCGATTGGTGATTCGATCACGGTCACTGTGCTGGCGGTGGAAGGTGACCGCGTCAAACTGGGCATAACAGCTCCGCGTGAAGTGCTGATCTTGCGTCAGGAAGTTGCTGATGCCGTCAAAGAACAGACCCGCTTACAGGAATTGCTGGCAAGCGGCCCGGAGCCGGAATCGTTTGAAGCCTTGCGCAAATTGCTGGCCGATGAGTCGCCCGATCCGCAGCCGGGAGAAGCACCGGAGAGTCCCGACCAGGCATAAAGGCGCCCCTCGTTTATGGAAAATAAAATGCTGACCATCTGTGGTCAGCATTTTTTTATCGTGGGTTTGGGATAAGCGCAAAACCCTGTGAGCAGCGAAATGTGTAATTGACCCCCTCCCACCTCCCCCAATATCGCAGAAGCGATATTGGGGGAGGCGCAGGAAGGGGCAAAATTCTGAAATCGGATGTACAAAGAGGATTTATCCCGAACTGACGTTTTTTATTATTTTCATGCGTTCTTTGGCTGTATTTTACGCGCTCTTTACTGAAGCCTTACCGGGCTTGTGTTAATCTTACTCCAGAGCGTATGGATTTTATCTTCAATACGGCGGGTTGCTATGCAAATGGTTTTTGACATCAGCCAAGATGAACTCCCCATTTTTCTGGCGGAGGTGGATGAACACCTTCAAACCCTGGATGAAACGCTGGTGGAGCTGGAACATCGCAGCGGTGATAGCGATTTGCTGCAAAATGCCTTTCGGGCGGCGCATACCCTGAAAGGCATGGCGGGCATGATCGGTCACCACCGCATGACCAACCTCACCCACGCCCTGGAAACGGCCTTCGACGGCCTGCGCAAGGGGCAGTACTCGGTCAGCACGGCGTTGATTGACCTGTGCCTGGATGCGGTGGACGGTTTGCGCGCGCTGCGCGATGAGGTGACTCAGGGTTTGCTCAGTGATTATGATCCGCAGCCGTTAATCGAAGCGTTTGCGGATTTCACATCCTCAAACAAGGGTCAAATTTCAAATCAGAGCCGGGTTGAGTCAATTCCTCATGAACCACCTCAGCCTCAACCGATAGAAGCACAATCCAACGGGAAAAAACTGCTCCATATTCAGGCGCAAATTGACCCGCACAGCATTGCTTCAGCGGCGCGCGCCTTTCAATTAATGATGGCGCTGCAAGAGTTGGGGGAAATTTCGGCGATGCAGCCCAGCCTGGAACAGATTGAAACCGCCCAACCGGTGCAGACATTCCAGGCACAATTGTTGACGAAGGTCAATGAAGATACCGTAGCGGAAAAACTGGGGCAGATCTCGGAGGTTGAACAAGTTATTGTGCAGGCAGATGGGGCAAGCAAGGCGGTTATTAAGACGGAAGATAAGCCCCAGCCTTCTCGCCCGCACCCATCCGCGGCTGTTGAAAAATCGAATGACCAGCCAGCGGCTGCACCGCTCAACCAGCCGGCCCGCAGCCGTTCCAACGGCAGCGCCGGGCGCGGCGGGGTGGAGATGACCGTACGCACCAGCGTCGAACGGCTGGACAGCCTGATGAATCTGGTGGGTGAGTTGATTACGGACCGCAATCACCTCTTTCAGGTGCGGAACAAACTGGAAGCGCAAGCCCACAACGATCCGCTGGTTGAAAACCTGGCCGAAACGGTAGCCCACATCAGCCGCATCACCGATCAGCTGCAGGAAGAGGTGATGCGCATCCGCATGCTGCCGATTGGCAACCTGTTGCATAAGTTTCCGCGCATGGTGCGCGATATGTCCCAAAAGGCGGGCAAACTGGTGGATGTGGTCATTCATGGTGAGGATACCGAACTGGACCGCTCGATGATCGAGGAAATCAACGACCCGTTGATTCACCTGGTGCGGAATGCGATTGACCATGGCATCGAACCGCCGGATGAACGGCGGGCAGCGGGTAAACCGGAGCGCGGCACGGTTACGCTGAATGCCTGGCATGAGCAGGGGCGTATCATTCTGACCGTTTCGGATGACGGATGCGGTATTGACCCGGCGGTACTTCGCAAAAAAGTGGTGCAGAAAGGATTGATGACGGCTGAAGAAGCCGCAGCCCTCACCGATGAGCAGGCGGTTGACCTGATCTTCCTGCCGGGATTTTCCACCGCTGAAAAGGTGACCGATATTTCCGGGCGCGGGGTGGGGATGGACATCGTCCAGACCAACATCCAGCGCGTCAATGGCACCATTCACATCGAAACGGCGGTTGGACGCGGCACCACTTTTCAGATCGTGCTGCCGCTTACACTGGCGATTGTGCCGACCCTGCTCGTCAAGGTTGGTTCGGCTACCTTTGCCATCCCGCTGGTCATGGTGCTGGAAACTTTGCGGCTTTCCCCGGCGGATATTAAAACCATCCGCCAGAAGCCGGTTACCCTGCTGCGCGGCAGCGTGCTGCCCCTGGTTTACCTGCGCGAGTTATATCACATCCCTGAAAACGGTCAGCAGCGCAAACGTCTGTTTGCGGTGGTCATTCAATCCGGCAAGCACCGCGTCGGCCTGGTGGTGGACGGGTTTATGGGGGAAGAAGAAGTGGTGGTCAAATCGCTGGGCAAACTGGTCGGGGAAATTCCGGGTATTTCCAGTGCCGCCATTTTGGGGGATGGCAGCATTACCCTGATTGTGGATGTGCCTGCCCTGCTCCGGCTGGCCGGTATTCATTAGGGAGGAGGTTATGAGCAGCGCTGTGGAATTTGACGAACGTTTGATTGAAACTTTACGCTCGCTGACCACGATTGGTATTCACAACGCCGTGCGTGGTTTTTCCGGCTTACTGGGGCACAAACTGGACTTTGGCGAGCCGAATGTTAAGTTGGTGCCGCTGACCGAGATACCGATGATTGTCGGCGGGCCGGAAAATGAGGCGGTGGGAATTTACCTGCGGGCCGAAGGCGATTTTCACGCTCAAATCATGATGATTTTGCCGCTGGAAAAAGCCTTCCAGCTGGTGGATTTGTTAATGGAACAGCCGGAAGGCAGCACCACCTTTCTCGGCTCGCTGGAGCGTTCCGCGCTGGGCGAAGTGGGTAACATGACCGGCACCTTTTTTATGAATGCGGTTGCCAATGCACTTGGGCGGGAAATCCGCCCAACCCCCCCGGCGGTGATGGTGGATATGGTGGGTGCCATTCTGGATATTATTGTCGCTACCACCGGGGGAGTCAGTGATCATGTGCTGCTCATTCAGACCTGTTTCAAGGACGGCAGCCGTTCGGTGCTGACCGATTTCTGGGTCATCCCGGATGCCCAATCCCTGCAAGCCTTACAGCATGCCGAGAAGAGAGAATGAAAGAACCGATCAGTGTCAATCTGGGTGAGGTAGTCGTTTCCAGCGATCCGGCCGATGTGCTGGTGGCTTACGGCCTGGGGTCATGTCTGGGAATTACCATGGTGGACAGGCAGCGCCATATCTGTGGCTTGCTGCATGCCGTGCTGCCTCACCGCTTGAACGGCGCTGATCCGTATTGTGCCAAATATGTGGATAGCGGCATTGAGGGTTTACTGAACGCCATGCTCAAAGCCGGTGCAGAGCGCCGCAACCTGATTGTGCGTATGGCGGGCGGCGCAAACATGCTGACGGCTGCCGGGCTTTCTCAGACCTTTGATGTTGGCACGCGCAACATTGAAAGTGCGCTTGAAACGCTGCAACGCCTGAACCTGCCGCTGCATGCGCAGGAAACCGGTGGTCACAGCGGCCGAACTGTGCGGGTTTACGTCGCCAGCGGACGGGTAACCGTTCGGGTGGTCGGCGGTGTAGAAAAGGATTTGTAATTCTTTCAGGAGGAAGGACGAATGACCAAGATACTCATTGTGGATGACGCTGAATTTCTCCGCGTTCGGATCATCAAAATGCTCACCGGTCAGGGTTTTGAGGTCTATGAAGCGGAAAACGGCGCCAAAGCGGTTGAAAAATACAAAGAGGTGCGTCCGGATGTGGTGTTGATGGACATCACCATGCCGGAAATGGACGGCCTGGCAGCGCTCAAGGAAATCCGCGCCTTTGATTCGCAAGCCAAAGTGGTCATGCTAACCGCGCTGGGTCAGGAATCGGTGGTGCTGGAAGCGGTTAAGTCCGGCGCGCGTGATTTCATCGTCAAGCCGTTCGAGCATGACCGCGTGATGAGTGCGATTCACAAACTGGCGGGCTAGGTTATCGCATGGTGTCCCTGCCGCAGTCCTCGAGTGTCTCGCCTTCGCCTGCCCAGCCGGTGCGGGTCCTGGTGGTGGATGATTCGGCGTTCATGCGCTTTTCGATCACCCAGCACTTGAACGGCCGCGCCGGAATTCAGGTGATTGGCAGCGCGCGGGACGGGCAGGAAGCCCTCGAACTCATCCCCACCCTTCAGCCGGATGTGGTGACTCTGGATGTGGAAATGCCGCGTTTGGATGGTATTTCCACCCTGCGCGAAATTATGGTGCGTTTCCCCCGTCCGGTGGTGATGTTAAGCAGTCTGACCCGCGAAGGTGCGGTGACCACCATTCAGGCGTTGACACTTGGGGCAGTGGATTTCATCACCAAGCCCGAACGCCAGCTGGATATCCAGACGGTCATGGATGAGGCTGCTGCAAAAATTGTGCGGGCTGCCAATGCGCGGGTCAAGCCGTTTGCCCTGATTCGCCCGGCTGCCCAACCCAAACCGGCGGTGGAGAAGACGGTGCGCCCGCTCAAAACCGGTGAGCCGATTGTGCTGATTGGCAGCTCGACCGGCGGGCCGCGCGCACTCAACGAGGTGGTGCCGGCGCTGCCTGCCAGTTTACCGGCTGCAGTCGTCATTGTTCAACACATGCCGGCCGGCTTTACCCATTCTCTGGCGGAGCGTTTGAATGCTCAGTCCAAACTGCTGGTACGCGAAGCTCAGCCGGGTGACCGCCTGATGGTCGGGCAGGCGCTGCTGGCGCCGGGCGGCTTTCACATGGTGTTGGATGAAAACGAACAAATCGCGCTCAATCAGAATATGCCGGTGCACGGTGTACGTCCGGCGATTGATGTCACCCTGACCTCGCTGGTGCAACGCTACGGTAAACGGGTGATTTCCGTCATCCTTACCGGCATGGGCAGTGACGGCACCAACGGAAGTGTTTTGCTGCATAGTCTCGGCGGTACGGTGATTGCTGAGCACGAATCAACCTGTGTGGTATGGGGTATGCCGCGCAGCGTGTTGGAAAAGCAGGCCGTGGATGTGGTTGTGCCGCTGCCGGATGTGGCTGACGCCATTCAAAAAGCCGTGCAGGAAAAACTTGCCATGTCACCGGGGAGATGAGCAAAGTGGAAACCGAAACTTATACCCAAATCAAAACTTCGGTCAAGCATCTGCTCAATATTGACCTGAATCATTACAAAGAAGAGCAGATGAAGCGCAGACTGGATTCGTGGCTGGCTCGTTCGCGCGCTTCCTCCTGGAATGATTACTTTGCTCTGCTGCGAGAAAACAAGGATGAATTAGAAAAATTCCGCAACTACCTGACCATTAATGTAACCGAGTTTTTCCGCGACCCCGAACGCTGGGCTGCCCTGCGGCGGGATATTCTGCCGCGTCTGCTGGCGGAGACCGAGCGTGACCCGCAGCGGCGCGGTGCTTTGCGGGTGTGGAGCGCCGGCTGTTCGGTGGGTGTGGAAGCCTACACGCTGGCCATTTTGCTGGAAGAGGTTGCACCGGGCAAACCCCATTTTCTTTTGGCGAGCGACCTTGACCGCGGTGCTCTGGCCAAAGCCCGCGCCGGCGGGCCGTATCTGGCTGAAGAAACCCGCAATCTAACCCCGGAGCAGCGCATTCGGTTTCTTTCTCCATCCGCGCCATTTTTCGTCAAACCCGAAGTGGTGCGAAAAGTGACCTTTCGTGAGCAAAATCTACTCAACGATCCCTTTGAAAGTGGTTTTGACCTGATCGTTTGCCGCAATGTGATTATCTACTTTACCAATGAAGCCAAAACACTGCTCTATCGTAAATTTCATCAGGCGTTGCGCCCCGGCGGGGTGTTGTTCCTCGGCGGAACGGAAATCATGCCGCGGCCGGCTGAATTGGGTTTCCGCAATGCCGGTATTTCCTTTTACATGAAGGAATAAGAGGTCAAGATGATGCGTTACACACTGGACGACTTGATCCGTGAAGCGGGCAAACTGCCCCCGCTGCCGCAAGCTTCGCAGCGTGCGCTGGAATTGATGCGCTCGCCTGATTGTAATTTGAGCGCAGTGGCGGATGTGCTGGCAGTGGATCAGGTGCTTTCCGGTGTGGTGCTGCGGGTGGCCAATTCGGCATTTTACGGCATGCCCAACCGGATTGCCACCGTCCATCAAGCCGTGGTGGTCATCGGCTTGCAAGCGCTGTATGAGATCATTCTTGCGGCCAGTTTGGGCAGTTTCCTCAACCGCCCGCTGCCGGGTTACGAATTGCGCAAAGGCGAATTGTGGCGGCACTCGCTGGGCGTGGCGATTTGCGCCAGAACGATTGCCCAGAAACGCAGCTGGAAAAATATCGAGGAGTTTTATTTTGCCGGTCTGCTCAGCGATATTGGCAAACTGGCGCTGGAAAAGCTGTTACGCAGTATGGCGTTCAGTTTGAACGAATGGCAGTCCACTTCATTTCTGGAAATTGAGCGCTCTTACTTTGGAATTGACCATGCCATGCTGGGAGCGGAAATGGCGCGGCGCTGGCGTTTGCCGGAAGGGTTGGTGGCCGTCATCGCGCACCACCATAACCCGGCAGCCGCGGGGCCGTATCAGGCGCAGGCCCATGCGGTGCACATCGGTGACAGCATCATGATGATGATGGGAATCGGGATTGGCCGCGATGGGCTGCAATATGCCCTGGATGAGCGCGCTGTGGCTGCCCTCAACCTGACCGAAACCGAACAGCAGGAACTGATTACTGCTGTAATGGATCAAATTGAAATGGCGGAGATGTTAATTACACTGCCCGGCCCGGCGTGAGGCTGCCGTGCGGTGATTGAGGAGGTATGAATGTATGGATGTTAAGTTCTTAAATCCCTTTGTAGAGGCAGCCGTAGAAGTGTTGAAAGCCGAAATCGGCGTCAATGTTCAGCGCGGCAGCCTTTCCCTGCATCAATCCGCGCTGACCACCGATGATGTTACCGTCCTGATTCATCTGGTCGGGCAGGTGTACGGTGTGGTGATGTACGGGATGAACACCCAAACCGGCATCCGCTTTGTGACCCAAATTTTGGGGCAGGAGTTTACCGAGTTTGATTCGCTGGCGCAAAGCGGCGTGGCAGAACTGGGTAATGTCATCTCCGGGCGGGCAACAATTAAGTTCTCGCAGGCCGGATACGCGTCCAATATTTCACCGCCCACCCTGATCAGCGGCAAGGGAGTGCAAATTTCCACGCTTGATTTTCCGCGTATCGTCGTGCCGCTGCAGACCAATCTGGGTGAATTGACCGTTCATCTCGCCCTGCGGGAGAACCGCAACGGCAAACAGGAAGAATTTGTCGCGCTCACCCCTGCCGCCAAGGGCAGCTGAGCAGAAAGGATTTGCCATGAACGTCAAGTTTCTCAATCCTTTTGTGGAAGCGGCTTACGAGGTGCTGCGCGCCGAAACCGGTATGGACATTCAACGTGGTGAACTTCGTCTGGAACAGGGAATGTATGTCACCGATGATGTGACGGTCATCCTCTCGCTGGTTGGAGCGGTCGAAGGCACCGTTTTTTACAGCATGAACCGTTCGGCTGCGGTACGCTTTGCTTCGATCATGCTGGGTGAAGCGTTACAGGAGTTAGATGGGCTGGCGCAATCGGGCATTGCGGAAATTGGCAATGTCATCACCGGACGGGCGAGCATGAAACTCTCTGAAAACGGCTATGAGTCGAACATTTCGACGCCCTCGCTGATTCTGGGTAAAGGTGCTTCGATTTCGACGCTGGATTATCCGCGGCTGGTCGTTCCGCTGGTAACCGATGCCGGTGCGGTGGAAATTCACCTGGCGTTACGTGAGGGTAAGCGCGGCTTAAAGACCCCTCAAATTGCGGTTCCGAATGCCAAAGCCATCAGTGGCTAACCATTATAGAAAAAAAGAAAGGAGTGTAATCAACAATGGAACATCAACTGGTCGTTTTTGAGCTAGAAAATGAAAAATACGGTGTGGATATTGCCTCGGTTGAGGGCATTATCAAGATGCAGGAGATCACCCGCCTGCCGCATGCCCCGGAATTCATCGAGGGAATTACCAACCTGCGCGGGACGATTGTGCCGGTGGTGGACCTGCGCACCCGCTTCGGCCTGCCACGCAAAGAGCCGACTCGCGACACGCGGATTGTGATTGCCAACATGGACTCCAGCAAGGTAGGCATCATTGTAGACGCCGTTACGCAGGTGATTCGGGTTCCGGAGGATAAAATCGAACCCCCACCGCAGATGTCGGTAACGATCAACTCGGCGTTCATTAAAAACATTGCCAAATTGGAGAGTGAACTGGTCATCCTGCTGGATTTGGGCAAGGTGCTCTCTACTGAGGAACGGGAAGCATTGACGGTAATGGCATGATCCCGCCTTTGCGATCCACACCCAGCCGATCCCTGGCGCTGGCTTACTGGCGGCAGAAAACCGCCCGGCGGGCTGCTGCCCGTCCTTCAGCTTCTAATCTGCTGGATATTTTGCTGGATGGTTATTGTGTGCTGGATGAAGAGGGACGCATCCAGCACACCAACCCGGCGCTGGAAAGTTTGCTGGCTTGTCCGGCTCACCAGTTAGGCGGCAGGCTGCTGCTGGAGTTCATTGAACCATCCTGTCAGACCGATTTTCTTTCTTTGCTGGAATTGATGAAATACAGCCGCAGCCGGATTGGACCGCTGGAAGTCGAGATGAAGACAGCCGCCGGTGAGCCTTTGGCGGTCTTTTTGACCCTGGCGCCTTCCCCCAACGGTGGCCGGGAGCTGGCTCAGGTTCTATTGCGGGATGTTTCTCAATGGCGGCAGGTGCAAAACGAACTGGTCGCTGTCAATTTGATGCTCGAACAATCGTTCACCGATACACTGGAAGGTTGGGCAAAAGCGCTGGAACTGCGCGATTATGAAACGCACGGTCATACCCAGCGAGTAGCCGAAGCCACGGTGCAGTTAGCCCTGGAGATTGGGTATCGGCTGGAGGAGGTGTTGAACCTGCGTCACGGCGCTTTGCTGCATGATATTGGCAAGATGGCAATCAGCGACACCATATTACTCAAACCTGGCCCGCTCAACGAAGCCGAATGGGAGATCATGCGCCGCCATCCGGTTTATGCCGAACAGTTGCTGCGTCAGATTGACTACCTGCGCCCGGCAATTCCCATCCCTTACTGTCACCATGAGAAATGGGATGGCAGCGGTTATCTGTAGGGGTTGAAGGGAGAACAAATCCCATTGGAGGCGCGCTTGTTTGCTGTGATTGATGTGTATGATGCGCTCCGTTCCAGCCGCCCCTACCGTCCTGTGCCCTGGAGCGAAGAACGCACCCTGGAACACATCCGCCAGCAAGCCGGTACTCATTTTGATCCGGAGGTAGTTGAGGTGTTCCTGCGAATGAAAGGCTTTTGCTGATACTAACGCAAGCAATTATCCGTTGGAGTCTGGGGAAAAGTTTTTTGCTTACTGATTCCTGTAAAGATATAAAAGCCGATCAACTTACCGACATGCTTCACGGCAGGGTGGAATTGAAGTCCGGTAGACGAAGGGGGGGCAAAAACCGGAGGAACACTTTCGGCGCGGTAGTCAGCCTGCCATGAAGATTGGATAGCAGGCAGGTTGGAAGATGAAACTGGCTGAGATGGGGCAAACAGCAGCACGAGAGGAGTGGTCGTGAAAATGGCCGCTATAATCAGCGTAAGAATCAAGCGCAGGGTCAGGCGGGAGAAAGACGTCTGGTCGGACATAGTTCATTCCCTACAGGGTTACTTCCACTTGAGGAATTTCGGTTGGGGCGGATAAGCGATAGACCATCACCCGTTCCAGTTTTCCCTTGACGGAATGCAGACCGAGAGGTTCCAAAGTGAACTGCTGCTGATTTTCTTCCAGGGCAGTAAAGGTGGCATGACCGATGAGTGCGCCTGTGCCCTTGATCAGCTGGCGGGTGAGGGCTTCCAGCCTTTGGGCGGTATTGACCGTATCGCCGATGATGGTGTAGTGCAACCGGTCTTTAGCCCCCAAACCACCGGCGATCACCACGCCGGTGTTGATGCCGATGCCGGTAATCAGCGGCGGATCGCCGCGCTGCTCGCGGATGCGGTTGAGTTCGTCAATGGCGGTAATCATTTCTACAGCCGCCTGACAGGCAGCCAGTGCGCTCTTTTTGGGGCTGAGCATACGCGGTAGAATGCCAAAAAATGCCAGCATGGCATCTCCATCAAATTTGTTGACCACCCCGCCGTGTTTGACAACAATTGGCACAAGCCGGTCAAAATATTCATTCAGCCAGTTCATCACGCGCGCCGGGTCGGCCTGTTCCGTGAGTGTGGTAAAGCCGCGAATGTCGCTCATCAGTACCGTGGCAACGGCTTGCTGACCTTCCAAACGTAGATTGCCGGAGCCGAAGGTCTGGCGCAATTGCTCACGCACTTCCGGCGAAACCGTACGCCCCAGCAGATCGCGGTAGATAAAACCTTCCTGCAGGCCGGCAATCATGGCGTTGAAAGCGTGGGCCAGCACCGATAACTCATCGTTGCCCTCCACATTGACTTTTATGCCCAGATTACCCTGCGCAACCTGCGAGGTGGCCCGCACCAGCCGCAGCAGAGGACGGGTGATCAGGTTAGCCAGATAAATTCCCACCAGAATCACGAGGAGGATGGAAATGGTGATCAACAAAAAGACTTGCAACCGGGTGATTTGACTGGTACGCACCAGAAACGCCTGAGGCAGGGCTACCCCCAGCAGGCCCAAATCTTCTCCGCTGCGCGCCTCCCACGCCCCCAGCAGCTCAGTATAGTTAATGCCATTGATGTTCAGCGGACGGGATTTGCTGGCCTGATCCTGGGTTTGCAGCACTTCAAGCGCTAAAACGGGCTCAAGCGTGTGCTGAAAAGTGGGGAAGGTGGAGGCAATCGGGCTGCCGGACAGCGTATACAGGGTTGTATCGCTGAGCGTATCCAGTTTCATTTCCCGTACCAGCGAAGCTGCTGACTTGCCAACCAGCACTACACCGCTTAACTGCCCCTGCGTGTCCAGAATCGGCCCGCTGATGTAGAAATAATCTCCCCAGGGTGTTTGAACGAAAGCCGCAAACTTGTCGCCGCGCGCATCCTGTTCGCGGCGTAAAACCCGCTGAACAAATTGCTGCTGGCTGAAGAAGGGGTCTGCCCGTGAGTAGGTATATTCTCCGCGCGGGGCTCCCGGCAGGCGGCGGGCAGAAAAGACGGTCACCCCCTGAAGATCGAGAATTTCAACAACTTCTTCATTGTTGTTGATTGCCAGCGGCAGGGTCAGCTGGCGCAATTGTTCTGCATCGCTGGCTTGGATTGCCTCGGCAACCCCCTGTGTGTTGGCAATCAGCCGTAGGGTAGCCAGAAGACGGTCTTCTTCGCGCACCATCCAGTCGGTGGTCTGCCTGCCGGCGGCTACCAGCTGATTGAAAAAGCGATCCTGTACCGATTCGACCACCACTTGCGTGACAAGATAGGCAGATGCCAGGGCGAACAGCAGGGCAAGGATCAGGTAAGGCAGGGTAATCTTAAGGCGCACCGGGACTTTGACCGCCGGCGGCTGGCTGGCCGGTAAGCTGCTTACGGCTGGCGGTCGGCGCGGTTGAGTGGGTACATCAACGGATTGCAGACGACGTAAAGCCTGCTCGATCCAGCGCGCCTGAAACGGCTGGCGCAGGAAAACATTGAAGCCCATGGATTTTGCCAGCATCTCGCGTTGCACATCTGGAACCTGGTTGGTGAGGATGACCTTGACTTTGGGGTCTGCAGTCTGAATGCGGCGTAAGAATTCCAGCCAGCCTTCACCGGGAAAATGCAGGTCCAGCAAAATCAGATGCGGTTTGATTTGCTTGAAAAGCGCTTCAGCCTGTCCAATTTCCCACGCCTCCCAAACCTGGTCGCCCCGGCTGCGAAAGTGACGTGTCAGCGCCTGAGCTGGCTGGGCTTGTTGTTGTACGATGAGGACTCGCTGGGCAGGCATTGATCCTCAGGCAGAAATCCTTACGACAGGTATTCGCGCAGGTGACGGCTGCGGGTGGGGTGGCGCAGTTTGCGGAGTGCTTTGGCTTCAATTTGCCGGATGCGCTCGCGGGTGACGTTGAAGTAGCGGCTGACTTCTTCCAGGGTGTGGTCTTTACCGTCAATCAAACCGAAGCGCAGTTCGAGCACCTGCCGCTCGCGTTCGGAAAGCGCGCCGAGCGCGTTTTGTACCTGCTCGCGTAACATCTCACGGGCTGCCGCGTCCATCGGTTCCATGGCATCATCATCTTCGATAAAATCCCCTAGCTGGCTGCTGTCTTCATCCCCAACCGGCCGTTCCAGTGAAACAGGTTCCTCTGCCGATTGAAGAATGCGCTGTACTTTGGCTGCCGCCCAGTTCCAGCGGCGCTGCACTTCGGGATCCAGCGGAAGGTTGGCCGCCTGCGCTTTCTTGATGAGGTTAACATCCTCTTCGCTGAGAAATCCGCCTTCCAGGGCCAGTTCCTCGTTGGTTGGTTCACGCCCTAACTTTTGTACCAGATTGCGCTGGACGCGCAGCAGGCGGGTGATGGCTTCAAAAAGATGCACCGGTATGCGGATGGTGCGCGCCTGTTCAGCGATGTAACGACTGATGGATTGGCGTATCCACCAGGTTGCGTAGGTGCTGAATTTGAAACCCCGCGTTGGGTCAAATTTGTTGACTGCCCGCAGCAAACCCAAATTGCCTTCCTGAATCAAATCGAGGAAGGTGATTCCCCGTCCCAGATAGCGTTTGGCAATGCTGACCACCAGCCGCAAGTTGGCCCGGATGAGGGTCTGGTTGGCTTCCTCCGCAAGCTCGTGGATGTTCTTAATCTCTTTTTCAAGGTCGTATTTGACCAGCCGAACTTCAAAGAAATCAATGCCCGGCAGGTCTTCGCCTTTTTTTAGAATCTCAAAAAGTTCCTGTGCCAGTTCAGATGGTAAAAGGTACAGGCACAGGTAGAGGGTAAAGGCGTTGCGAACCAGACCATCCCAAAGGGAGTCTTTTCCCCATAAACCGTTGTCGAGAAACGACCGCATATAAGAGGGAGTATCGGATTGCCAGGATTGGCGTAGGGCCTGTGCTTCTAATAAAATCAAACCCAAATCGGGTACTTCTTCATTGCTTAGACGGTTGACATCCTGCTTGAAGCGTTCCCAGGATGTATACAGATCCTCCACCACCGCAAGATATAACTGTAAATTGGGATCGAGAGCCGGGTTTTTGCCATCGAGGTGGCGGCGCAGGGTTTGCAGGTACTGGCGGGCTTCAATGCGGGCGGCCAGACGAAACTCGCTGTCCGCATCCAGCAGGTTAATTTGGCCAATTTCTTTGAGGTAAAGACGAACCGGGTCTTCGGAAAGCTCCACCGCCAGGGCAGGATCTTCTAAAATCTCCAGCGGGTCTTCCAGCGGTACTTCCGCTTCAACCCATTCGTCGGCGGGTACGAGCGGCAGGACTTCTTCAATATCATCACTCAACATACTGTTGAGATCGCCATTTTCCAGATTGGCAGCGGCAGTTAAATTCAAAGGATCCAGCAAATTGCTGGATGTTTCGGGCGGCAGTGCTTCATTGCTGGTTTCCGGCGGGCGCTTTTTTGCGCTGGATGTGGAAGATGATTTCTTAGGGGTGCGAGCCATGGTTAATAATATACCATAAAAAGAAAAAATCTCTTTTTTTATTCCACTTCTGCCACTTTTGCAAGAGCTTTCTCCAATCGGCTGCGGGCTTGAATGTAATCGGGTATCAATTCCAGATAGGGCGAAACAGCCGAAGTGCTTTGTTCCTGAAGGTCTTGCTGCATAAAGCGCATTTGCAGAATGTTTTCATTGACGCGAACCAGCCGCAGCATGATAAAGGTTCGTAATAAATCTTCTGTGTAGCGGTTGCCTTTTGGTTCACCGTATTTGAGCGGTTGCTGCAATTCCTCTAAAAAAGGTTTGAGTTCAAGAGGACAACTCCGGTCAAGGAAGGCGGTTGGTTCCATCTGATCCTGTGTCAGTGATTGAAGCAGCAATGCGGCCATGCTCTGATGTTCACCGAATTCAAAATCCTGTGCCGAAAAACGGCTCAATCCGTTGGCTTGCAGGTGGCGGTCCAAGGTGTAAATTGCTTCGGGGTTGCGCACTAGCAGCCGCAGGCAGTGCCTTTCCATTTCCTGTGCCTGCCTGCCCGGCTGAATTTCGTGGGGCGGAGCTGGACTCTTCTCGCGGGGCTGGCGTGTACGCGCCGCTGTTTTACGGGTCGAACTGGGAGAGGGCGGCGAAATGGCCTGCAAAGCGCGTTCGTCTATTTTGAGCAAGCGCGCCAACCGCTGACGGTAAGCGTCGCGCTCGACCGCATCGGGCACATCGTTGATTAAAGTTAACACCTGACGGGCGATTTCGCTTTTCACCTTGGGGTCATCCACATTGCGGCTGGCGGCCAGCGATTCCATCACATGGATGACCACCGGTTTGGCATCGGCAACAATTTGTTCCCATTGCGCCGGATCGCTCAGGACGACATCATCGGGATCTTTGCCGGGGGGGAGGGCGGTCACCCGCAGGTCAGCCTGTAAGCGGGCTTCGTGGCGCAGCAGGCCGCGGGCATCGAATACGATTTCATCGCTGTGGTCGAATGCCTGTCGGGCAACTTCCAGGCCGCGCAGGGTGGCTTTTTCACCGGCGGCATCCGCATCCAGCGCCAGCACAATGCGGCGGGTGAAGCGCTTGAGCAGGCGCAGCTGGTCTTCGCTGAGGGCAGTACCCATGGGTGAAACTGCATTGCTGAACCCGGCCTGATGCAAGGCAATCACATCCAGGTAGCCCTCCACAATCACGGCCTGATCCTGTGCGCGGATGGATTTGCGTGCCAGATGAAGCCCGTACAACAGCCGGCCTTTATCGAAAAGCGGAGTTTGGGGAGAGTTGAGGAATTTGGGCTGATCTTCTGCGCGCAAAACCCGGGCGCCGAAGCCGGTCATCTTTCCGCTCATATCGCGAATGGGGAACATGATGCGGTGGCGGAAGCGGTCGTAACCCCCGCCGTCCTGCCGTTCGGTCAGCAGGCCGGCCTCACGGATTTCTTCAAGGGTATATCCTTTGCCGTGTAGGTAGTTCAAAGCAGCGTCCCACGAATCAGGAGCGTAACCCAGTTCAAAAATCTCCATCGTTTGGGGCTGGATGCCGCGCTGCTGCAGGTAAGCCCTGGCCTGTTTACCGGCAGGGGTGTTGAGCATCTGATGGCGGTAGTACACAACGGCTTCTTCCAGCAGGTTGCGCAGCCGGTCGAATTCTTCGGCCTGAGCCTCCTGCTGAGGAGAAGGTGTTTCCAGCGTGACGCCGGCACGTTCTGCCAGATAGCGCAGGGTTTCGCTGAAGTCCCAGCCTTCTTTTTTCATCACAAAGCGGAATACATCACCGCCTTCGTTGCACTGTCCAAAGCAGCGCCATGTGCCGGAATCCGGGAAAACCACAAACGCCGGTGTGCGGGTATTGGTATGAAACGGGCAAAAACCAATATAGTTCTTTCCGGTTCGGCGCAGTTTGACCGTTTCTGAAACCAGTTCAACGATGTCAATCCGCGCTTTGATTTCATCAATTGCGCTCATAATTTGATTTTAACGGCGAATCCCCCTGCGGTTAAGAAAATCACCTTGGATATTCCCCGAAAATTGTTAATTTGCTATAAGGTGTTCTCCTGTACAATAAGAATATATATCTTTGTCTATTTCGCTATTATTCAGGGGAGCAAAAATGAAACGAGATAAGGGAGGTCAAGGGCTGATTGAGTATGCGTTGATCATGTTGCTGGTAGCGCTGGCGGTGATTGTCATTCTGGCGCTGCTGGGGCCGACCATCGGCAGTTTGTTCAGTAACATCATTCCACTCATCTGACGCTTCTCTCACGCAAAATGATTATGGATGAACCGGAGCATAATTCCGGAGGTTATTGCCTGGGGTAAAGCGATAAACAATTTGCGCCTTTCCCAATTTTACGGAGCGGGAAAGGCGCAGATTACTCTATTTTTCAGGGGGGTTAGAACCCTTCCAGCCGCGAGAAATCGGCTACGCCGCGTGCCAATCCGGCAATGCGTTGCAGCATTCCCAGCCGGTTGGCGCGTTGAACAGCGTCCTCCGACATGACCAGCACTTCGTCAAAGAAGCGGTTGATCACCGGAATCAGGGGCAGGAAAACGGCAAAGAAATCTTCAACCGAGCCGCTGCGGCGCGGAGTGGTTTCGGCTTGCAACAAGGCGCTCAACAGGGCTTTTTCGGCATCCTCAACCAGTGCTCCCGGCTCAATGGTGAAGGTTTCCTTCTGATCTCGGGTGATGCGCACGCAGCGGGCGTATGCCGGTAATATCTGGTTCCAATCTTCGCGCTGAGCCCATTGCTGCAAGTGCTGCACAGCACGGAAGGCAGCTGCCGGATTTTGACCCTGCTCTGCCAGCACGGCAGAAACCACATCATAGCGATAGCCTTCTTCAAGCAGGTTGCTTTGCAGGCGGCCGATGATGAACTCCAGACAGGTTTGCAGGCTTTCAGCACTGGCAGGGATGGGCAGCCCCTCAGCAGCGGCCTGCAGTCCGGTCTGCAGGTCAAAATCCAGATTCCAGTGGATCAGATTTTGCACAAGCCCCAGCGCAGCCCGCCGCTGGGCGAACGGGTCTTTGGTGCCGGAAGGTGCCAGCCCGGCGGCAAACAACCCTGCCAGCGTATCCAGCCGGTCCGCCATGCCAACCAGCAAGCCCGCTGCAGATTGCGGGAAATCATCCCCGGCATAACGCGGTAGATAGGATTCAAAGATGGCCTGAGCAACCGCCGGTGATTCGCCGCTGTGCTGTGCGTAATAACGGCCCATCAGCCCTTGCAGGCTGGTCATTTCGATGACCATGTTGGTGACCAGATCGGCTTTGCACAGGTGAGCGGTGCGCCGGGCAACGGCAGCCTGTTCCTCATCCAACCCAATCATGGGAATCAATTTTTCCACCAGGCGTTCGATGCGGTGAGTTTTATCCAGCATCGAACCCAGTTTGACCTGAAAAGTGAGCGTATTCAGGCGCGGCAGGAAGGCTTCCAGCGGTTGTTTCAGGTCTTCGTTGATAAAAAAGGCCGCGTCGGCAAAACGGGCGCGGATGACCTGTTCATTGCCGTCAACGACCACTTCTTTGAACCGCTCGTCGCCGTTGCGAATGACGATGAAGTAAGGCAGCAAACTGCCGTTATTTGTATAAACCGGAAAATAGCGCTGGTACTTTTTCATGACCGAGATCAACACTTCCGCCGGCAAGCTGAGGTGCGCCTCATCGAACGAGCCGCGCAGGGCGGTGGGTGCTTCAACCAGACCGGTTACCTCATCCAGCAGGTTTTCATCCAGAAGGGCAGGGTCGCCGCCGCATTCTGCAATCAACTGTTCGGTTTGGCGGCGGATGCTGGCGCGCCGTTCGGCGGGATCGAGTAGAATGCCCTGACTGCTCAAAAACTGGAGATAGGTGTCAATTTCGTTGATCTCCACCATTTCGGGCTGGCGGAAGCGCAATCCACGCGTCTGATTGCCGCTGCTCAACCCGGCGTACTGGAAAGGAATCAACTGCCCATCGAACAATGCCAGCAGCCAGCGGATGGGGCGCGAAAAAGCAACACCGGATTGGTTCCAGCGCATGGATTTGGTGAAATTGAGCGAAGCGATCCACTGCGGCAGGGCGGATGCCAGGACTTCCACTGCCGGTTTACCGGCTTCAAAAATGCGTGCAACGGCGTATTGACCGCCGTCCATTTCGGCGATCTGCAACTGACCAACCTCAATCCCACGGCTGCGTGCAAATCCAATCGCTGCTGGGGTGGGGTTGCCCTGGGTATCAAAGGCGCGCTGGGCAGGCGGCCCCTTGACCAGCGTTTCGTGGTCGGTTTGGTGGTCGGCCAGATTTTTTACAATGACCGTAAGACGGCGCGGTGTACCGAAGACATTGAGCGTCCCGTAATTCAGACGCAATTCTTCCAGCCATTGAGGGATGCGTTCCTGCAACTGGTTTATGGCATCCTGCAAGTCACCGGCGGGCAGTTCTTCTGTGCCAATTTCAAATAACAAATTCCCCGGCTGGTTCAGGGGATGCGTTTCTCCTGTGGCGGCAGCGCCGCGCGGTGCAGAAATTGCGGCAGTGGGGGTGCCTTTTTCAGCGGGCAGCATGGGGTATCCCAGCCGTTCGCGCTGGTCAAGATAGGCGTGTGCTACTTTTGCAGAAAGATCGCGCATGCGGGCAAACATGGCAGCCCGTTCGGTCACACCGACGGCGCCGCGCGTATCCAGAATATTGAAGGTGTGGGAGCATTTCAGCACATAGTCATGCGCCGGCAAGACCAGGCCGTGTTCGAGTGCATTGAGCGCTTCGGCTTCAAACAGGCTCATCATCTGGCGCGCCCGTTCAACATCGGCAACCTCAAAATAATACTTGCTGTGTTCCTGTTCGCCTTGCAGGTTCACATCGCCGTAGGTGCGTTCGGGGCTCCAGCGAATATCACGGAAATTACGCACTTTTTGCAGCGCCATGGCAATCCGTTCCAGACCGTAGGTGATTTCTACCGAAACCGGATCCAGCACAATCCCGCCGGCCTGCTGGAAGTAGGTGAATTGGGTGATTTCCTGCCCGTCCAGCCACACTTCCCAGCCCAATCCCCACGCCCCCAGGGCAGGCGATTCCCAGTTGTCTTCCACAAAGCGAATGTCATGTTGATGCGGGTCAATTCCCAATGCCTGCAGGGACTGAAGGTAAATTTCCTGCGGGTTGCCGGGGTCGGGCTTGAGGATGACCTGAAACTGGTAATGTTGCTGCAAGCGGTTGGGGTTTTCTCCGTAGCGTCCATCATCGGGGCGGACAGAGGGTTCGACATAGGCAACTTTCCACGGTTCAGGGCCCAGCACGCGCAGAAAAGTGGCCGGGTTGTAGGTGCCGGCACCCACCTGCGTGTAATAAGGCTGCCAGATCAGGCAGCCCTGATCGGCCCAAAAGCGCTGCAAATTCATGATGATGGTTTGGAAATCGATCGGTTCAGACATGCGCACTCCACAAAACGGCTTGAAATTGCCTCCCGATTATACTACGGATGAGATTTGATTTGTCAGCAGGTGACCGTTCCAAAATTGGTAAATTGATAAATTGGAGCAAGCCCCGTCCATAAAACATTCTTTCGGATGCTTCAATGGATAATCGAAGCCAAATCGAGACCCTTGGATAAATGATTGCCGCAAAAA
>Ga0308395_1000894_pt1 | contig 21406 bp, 18 predicted proteins | sample Hotspr20SampleP4_FD_202097 | JGI IMG/M metagenome (GOLD analysis project Ga0308395, IMG submission 202097) | Hot spring phototrophic mat microbial communities from Mushroom Spring, Yellowstone National Park, Wyoming, United States - 20050930_P4 ...
ATCCTGCTTCGATCGCAGCGCATGTAGCATGTCAAGAACTTTTTGAATCTGCTCGTCCTCTAGTTGTCCGAGCGCGTCCATGATCTGATCGCGCAGTGATTGCCCGCTCATGTCGGTGATTCTAGCCTTAATCAGTGCTGTGGGTATGTTCAAGGAGTGCGCTACTTGAAGGTGATAAGGCGACACAAAAACGTGAGAGTCGCTGAGGCCGCAGAGATTACTTGACGACGGGGAGTGTTCCAATTTGGAATGAAAGGCTGCTAGGCTGTCATGCCAAGCGCCAGCGAAGAATCTAAACTCGCGGCCGACCATGGGTCAGTGAGGCCAGTGCGGTTTCTGGTCACTGCTACTCATCTTAAAACGTGAACGCGCGCGATAATATACTCTGTCGTCCCCTCGCCATCAATCGTCAGCCGCTCGAAGCTGGGGTAGCGATACCAGCCGATGATCACATCGTAGTCGCCGATCGGCGCATCGGACGGGATGGGCACCGCGCGCGTCTCGGTGATCACCTGGCCAGGCATCCAGCCGGAGGTGGGCGCAGCGCCGTTCTGCGGCGGGCTATCCAGCGCCGCGATTTGCGCGCCGTCGTCGGCCCGCCGCAGGTGCATGAACACCGTGTAATCAGCCTCTGGCCGGCGCTCAGCCCGCCAGGCCAGGTCCAGCGTCACGGCCTGGCCGGGCGCGTAGCGCTGGGCGCGGCTGCGCACCCCGACCAGCGTGATCTGCCCGCCGAAGCGCACCATGCGCGGCTCGAACGGCCCTTCGCCGGCGGCCACCCGCAGGTCATATAACGCCAGCGCCGCGTCCTGGAATCCTTCAGCAGCCACCCGCGCGCCGCGCGCGGCCAGCGCCTCCTCCACTGGCGAGCGCGGCCCGAGCAGCATGGCCCAGCCGTAGTTCACCAGCCAGACGCGCGCTTTACCCGCGACGAAGTGCGCCGCCCTCTCGCGCGCTTCGTCCGGCGCGCTGCTCAGGATGTCGTTGCCGACGATCCACGTCGGCAGGTCGAGCGGCCCGTAATACGCCAGCAGGGGGAACTGGTCGCTGTTCACCATCACCACGGCATCGCCAGCCTGGGCGCGCGCGCGGATCGTTGCGATCAAGGCGTCGTAACGGCTCTTCTGCCAGCCCAGGTCGAACAACTGGCCAAGGCCAACAGTGGCTGCGCCCAGCATTGCCAGGCCGGCCAGCGCAGCGGCTGCGCCGGTCCAGGATGGGTGGCGCACCCCACTGCGCAGCCAGCCGCCAGCGGCCAGCGCAAGCGGCAGCAGGACGAACAGGTAGTAGCGCGGGCTGAAGTCGCCGACGATCCCAGAGCGGCCGGCGGTGAGCGCGACCAGGCTCAGCGCGCCGACCACCCAACCAAGGATCAGCAGCGCGTCGCCCCGCCGAAGGCGCAAAGCGCCCAGCAAGGCCAGCCCGAACAGGCCCAGCGCGAGCGGTGTGGTGGCGTCCAAAGCGCGCATGCCGAACAACAGGCCGTTGATCCCGCCGCCGAAGTTCAGGGCGATCTCGTCAATCGAGGGCACAACGCGCCCCGCGCCGGCGGCCGAGCGCGCCACATAGCGCGACTGCAGGCCGGCGAACCAGGCGAGGAAGAGCGCTGCGATGATCGCGTGGGCGATCAGCCAAGGCCAGGGGCGTCGCCGGCGCAGCGCGGCAACGCCGGTCGCCAGCCCGTTGATCAGCAGCACGCCGGCGGTGTAATAGTGCGTCAGCAGCGCACCCAGCGCGAGCGCGGTGTAGCCGGCCCAGGCCGCGAACGACGCGCGCGCCGTCGTCAATCGCGCGCGCGCCAATAACATGGCCGCGCCGGCCAGCAGCGCCCCCAACGCATACATGCGCGCCTCCTGGGCGTAGTAGAGCAGGATGGGGGAGGTCGCCAACAGACTGGCGGTGAGTGCTGCCGCGCGCGGCCCGCCGATCCGCCGGCCCAGGCGCGCCCCGACCGCGACCAGCAGCACAGTGCAAGCCACCGAGAGGAAGCGCACTGCGAAGACCGTCTCACCCCACAGCGCGCGGGCCAGCCCCAACATCAGGTGGTAGAGCGGCGGCTGGGCGTCCAGCCCGCCGATCAGCGCCAGGGCCGGCTGCTTGCTAGCCCAGACTGAGAAGGCTTCGTCACCCCACAGGCTGCGTGCGTCCAACGTCGCCGTCCCCAGCGCAAAGGCCAGCCCGCACAACCCCAGCGCCAGCCGGCGGGCCTGCACATCATTCATCATGGCCCGCTTTGAGATGCTTCGAGAGCACAACTGCATCCTGGCCTGTTGTCGTGGTCAGGCGCGTGATATGCCATTCCTCATAGAGACCAACCAGCAACCGATAAATCCCCGGCGCAAGGTCCTGAGGAGGGTATATCGTATGAGTGTCAGCAATATATTCACCCGTGATCCAGCTCGTGGTCGGCCTCTGACCGCTGGCTGGGGTGCTGTCGTTGCCAGCTCTGCGCTCGCCTTGGGCGTCCAGTAGGTGAATGAACGTTTTGTAGCGTGTTGTCGGCTCGCTCAGGGCTTGCCAGTACAGCGTTACGCTGAACGGCTGGCCTGGGATGAGCAGGTCAGGCGCGTCGTAGCCAACGAGCTTCGCAACGTTGGCGAAGGTCACAGCTTGGCTGACCGATGCTGCCGGTGATACGAAGCTGCGCGTGAGCGATGGCACGCGAATGCGCCCGTCGAGTGGAACAACCGTCGCGTCAATCACGATGTCTATTTGCCAGTCGCCTCCTTTGAGCGATGGTGGCAGCCGGAGGGTGTGATTAGCTCGCCAGATGTCGCCAACCCGCCATTGGTTGCGGGGGTGGCTTGGCACGGGCTCGATTGGCTGACGAAGCGCAATGTCATTCCCCTCCCGCAAGCGTACCTCGATGGGTAGCCCGGGGGAGATCAAGTCGTCGGCGCGCCAATATAGCGCGTAGCGGAAGGCGTCGCCGGGATATAGCTGTTCGGGCAGCTGATCGTGGCCAATGAGCCTTAGGCCGCCGGTCGTAGGCGAGCGAAGCGCTACTGCGGGTTGAACAGCCGATTCTTGAACCGGACGCTGCGGTGGCTTAATCGTTAGCTGGGCAACTCTGATTGCGGTGTCGCCTGTCATCCAACCGTTGCTAAGCGTCGCGCTCACGATTGGCAACCGTTGGTAAGGCTTGCCTGCTTCATAGGCGATTACCTGTACCTGATACTGACCAGGCGGCGTGCCTGGTCGAATGGGCACGCGGTGCACATCGCGCGCATAGGTCCCGTTGGGCCACCATGACGAAGGCATCCCGCCAGGGTACTCAGCGTTCGACTGGCCCACGATATCGCCGCTTGGATCAATGACCTGAACAGCAGTGTGGTAGTTCTCGTCTGTTGGCTGTATGCTGCGCCAGTAGAGGATGCCCTCCCATGTGCCGGCCGATTCAGCGGACAGCGGCCCATCTATCCCCATGAGCATTAGCCGCCCCCCGAAGTTTACGTCCGTAGCAAGGTCTGTGTTCATCAGGCGGTGTCCGTTGAACCGTGTATACCGTAACGGTGTATCTATGTGCTCCAGCATGAACTTAGCTGCCAAGAGTGCTGCCAGCGTCACGAGCACAGCGATGGCTTCGCGCTCTCCTGGGGTGACCACTTGGCTGCTCTGAGCTGCCTGCTGTCTGCAAGATCTCTTGGCCAGCAAGATGACAACACCCACCATAGCGCAGGCAGAAACGATCGAGATGCTGCTCGCCAAGTCGCGCAGCGGCGTGGATGCGAAGACCAAACGAATCGTGTGGTCTCCCGCTGGGATGCGCACGCCGATTAGGCCGTGAGGTGGCTGTGTGACGATGGGGGTCGGCTGACCGTCCAACGTTGCTTGCCAGCCGGCAAAGTTGAAGATGTTAAAGGTCAAGGTTACTGGCTGCGCCGACGTAAGCCGAACCTCGCAGTGCATCGGTCGACACGCCTGATGATGGATGGTGATGTGGTCGGGCAAGGTGTCCAAATCAAGCGGGCTATCGGCGTTCTTGGGCGGCAACACCTCGACCGTCACCGGTAGGTATTCGCCTGCCGAGAGCGTGACCAAGCCACGCCGTCGCTCGAATTCAGCGATTTCGTTGACCTTGGGTCGCGGCGCGTCCGGCAAGTAACCGGGAAACTGCCAAGCAAAGCCATACATTGCAAGCGCACCGAGCGATGCCGAGAGCAGTGCGCTGCGCACGACGGCGCTCATGGGCTGCCGTTCCAAGTAGGCAAAGCCGGCGGCGGCGAGCACAGCAACCGCCAGGCTCGCAGTGCCCAGCAAGCGCCAAGGCGTCTGGACAAATTGAATGAACGGTATCGCCTCCCAGATAGGCCGCGACGCCTCCAGCATCAAGAATAGAAAGGTCAGGCCAGCCCCCAGCGCACCCAGGGCAAGCCCGCGCTCAGCGGGTGAGAATGCGTGCGTTGATGAGCCAATAGCTCCAATGACCGCCAGTCCCAGCGCCGCCAAGCTAATGCTGCGCGTCACTGGTTGAATGGCCAGGCCGCTCTCTACTGGCCTGGGCAAGGCCAGCAGCTCGCTGAGCGCGATGAAGTTCCGACGATAGTCGAAGATCTCCAGCAGAAAGACGCGATCGATCCTCACCAGATGGCGCTCTGCCAGGGCCGGCAGCCAGAAGAACGCCGTCAAACCAAGGCCAAGCCCGATCAACAACCAGCTCCTCGCCAGGAGCGCCAGCCGGCGTTGCGACGCAGGGACAATCAGCGGATACGTCGCAAGCAGCGCAGTGAAAAGCAGCGCATTAATGTTGTGGCTAAGCACCAGCAGCGCGTGGCAAGCGATGAATGCTGCGCCCGCCCAACTTCGATGCGTGGTTGCCCAGCGGTGCAAGAAGAAGAACGCCAGTGGTGCAATGCCCAGTGCTAGTCCCTCTGCGAAAGCGCCTCGATGTAACACAGTGAACGACACGTAGGGTGCGCTCAGGTAAGCCATGCTCGCAATAGCCCCAGCGCGCCAACCCAGCCAGTCACGCAGCCAGACATACATGCCGATTGCGCCAGCGAGCGAAGCGATGATCATCGTCAGCCCCAGCGCCTGACCCGGCGCTGTGCCCAAAAGTTGAAAAGGCAACGACAGGTAATACAACAGCGGCGCATAGTAGTTGAACAAGGGCGCGCCATAGCCAAAGCCAAGCGCAGGCGCCCAACGTGAAAAGAAGATGCCATTGGCGAAGAGGTCTGCGAGCTGAACCAGGCGGTAGAGGTGTAGCAATGCGTCGTGGCCAGCGGGCAGCCGGCCCGCGATAAGAGCCTGAGAGGCGACTAGCGCGATCCCCACAGGGATCAGGAAGTATGCGGGGTAACGCCTGCGCGGCCTCATGAGCGCAGATGAATCAAGGAAGCAAGAGGATTATAGACACAAGATGCACGCGATGGGTGCATCCACAGCCAGGGGCAAACCCTAGGGTGGGCGACGGCACTGCCGTCGCATAGATTTGCCTTCGCTGGCAGCATCGCTTGTAGAAGATGCCCCTATTAACGCACCCCACATGACTTGACGTTTAAACAGGGTTCGCGTAAAATTTGAGTGCGGTTAAACCGAGATTTAAACTGAGCGATGGCAGGCTATACTGACCCAGCCGGCGTAAACGACGCCACGCTGCACTATCTGGATGTCATCTATCGGCTGACCCAGCAAGGAGAGGCGGCCAACACCACTGACATAGCGGAGAAGCTAGGCGTCACGCCGTCCGGCGCGAGCGTGATGCTCAAGCGGCTGGCCGAGCGCAAGCTGGTCCAGCTCACCCCATACAAGGGCGCGACGCTCACGCCGCAGGGCCGCCGCCTGGCGCTGCGCACCATCCGCCGGCATCGTCTGGTGGAGTTGTTCTTGCACAAGGTGATGGGCTTTGAATGGCACGAGGTGGATGACCATGCGCACGCTCTGGAGACGGCGATCACCGACGCGCTGGAAGATCGCATGGACGAGATGCTCGGCCATCCCACCCGCTGTCCGCACGGCCACCTCATCCCGCGCAAGGATGGCAGCCTGCCTGAAGTCAATGACGTCCCCCTGCTCAGCCTGCCGGTCGGGAGCACGGGCGTGATCCGCTGCGTGGATACGGACAACAGTGATTGGTTGAGATATCTCGGCGAGCAGGGGTTGCAGCCAGGGGTGTCGATCGTCCTCAAGGACATTGCTCCTTACGATGGGCCGGTCACGATCCAGACGTCCGCGGGCTTAGTGATGATCGGGCGAAACCTGGCTGGGCTGATCTACGTCGAGGTGAACTGAGCGCAATGGTCGCCGCTGAGCGCGCTGACCCAGCGCTGCGCTGGCGCGCATGGTTCTCCCCGCTGCGGCTCCAGGCGATCTGCGTCGGCATCACCTTCGTCGCCATGATCGCCGGCCTGATCACCAGCCAGACCGAGGTGCCAGCCTGGGTGCCCTCGCTGTGCTACCTGATTGCCTATCTCGCTGGCGGCGCCTTCGGCGTCCAGGCCGGCCTGGAATCGCTGCGCCAGCGCCGCGTGGACGTGGACCTGCTGATGGTGCTGGCCGCGCTGGGCGCTGTCGTCTTGGGCGCGCCCTTTGAGGGCGCGATGTTGCTCTTCCTCTTCTCGCTCTCCAACGTGCTCCAAGATTACGCGCTGGGGCGGACGCGCAGCGCGATCCAGGCCCTGATGAAGCTGCGCCCCGACCAAGCCCTGCTCAAGGTCGGCCAGGAGGTGGTCCTCAGGCCGATCGAGGCGCTGCGGGTCGGCGATCACATCCTGGTGCGTCCAGGCGAGCGCGTGCCGCTCGATGGGGTGGTGGTAGAGGGCGAAAGCACGGTGGACGAATCCTCATTGACCGGCGAGTCCATGCCAGTCGCCAAAAGCGCCGGCGCGCTGGTCTTCGCTGGCACGATTAATCAATCCGGCAGCCTGGAGGTAAAGGTCACCAAGCTGGCCCACGAATCAACGATCGCCAGGCTGATCAAGTTGGTGGAGGAAGCGCAGAGCGAGAAGGCGCCCACCGAGCGCTTCCTCGACAAGTTCGAGCAGGTATACGCGCTGGGGGTGATCGGCTTCACGCTGCTGTTGGCGATCTTGCCGACGCTCCTCTTTGGCGTGGCCCTGCGCGAGGCGGCGTATCGGGCGATCACGGTCATGGTGGTGGCCTCGCCCTGCGCGCTGATCATTAGCACGCCGGCGGCGATCCTCTCTGCGATCGCCAACGGCGCGCGGCGCGGCGTCTTATTCAAGGGTGGCGCGCACTTGGAGGAAGCAGCTCGCTTGGAGGTCGTCGCCTTCGACAAGACCGGCACGCTTACCGTCGGCAAGCCGACCGTCACTGATGTCACCATCGTTCCGCTTACTGCTGCCGGCCAGACGACTGCGTTGCGCCGCGATCAGGAGAACATCCTACTCGCCCTGGCGGCCGCTGTCGAGTCCAAGTCTGAGCATCCGCTGGCGCGGGCGATCGTCGAGACCGCCCGCCACCGCGGCCTGATCATTCCCGCAGCGACCCGCTTCGCCAGCACAACTGGCCAGGGCGTGCGAGCGCACGTCGCTTTTATGGGCGGAATGGACGTCGCAGTTGGCAGCCTGCGCTATTTCGACGGCGTTCGCTTGCATGGCCTGGAGCGGGCGATGTGCGAGATGGAGCGGCTTCAATATGAGGGCAAGACCGCGGTGCTGGTGGCCAAGGTGCGCATGGATGCATTGCCGCCCCAAGGGATCGTCCTGGGCATCATCGCAATTGCTGATGTGCTGCGTCCCGGCGCCCCCCAGGTGGTTGAGCAGTTGCATCGGCTGGGCATCCGGCGCGTGGTGATGCTGACCGGCGATAACGAGCGGGTGGCGCGAGCGGTGGCACGCCAGGCTGGCGTAGACGAGTTTCACGCTGATTTGCTGCCGCAGGACAAGGTGGCCTTGATCAAGCGCCTGCGCGAGTGGGGCGGCCGGCCGCGCCACGTAGCGATGGTGGGGGATGGGGTGAATGATGCGCCGGCCCTAGCCAGCGCGTCGTTAGGCATCGCCATGGGGGCTGCCGGCACCGATGTCGCGCTCGAAACAGCGGATGTGGTGCTGATGTCAGACGACCTGCGCCAGATCGCCTACGCGATCGCCCTCAGCCGGCAGGCGCGCCGAGTGATCATTCAAAACTTGATCTTCGCAATCGCTGTGATTGTGGTGCTCGTGAGCGCTGCGCTCGGCCTACAGCTGCCTCTGCCGCTTGGCGTCGTGGGTCACGAGGGCAGCACCGTGATCGTGGTGCTCAACGGCCTGCGGCTGCTCTTCTTCAACGAGCACACGTAGCAGGACGAAATACGTGTTGCGTATTCCATCACTGCCTAGCGCTTGGCCTTCTTCGCGGTCGTCTTTTGCCGGCTGCGCTTGGTGCTGGTGGTCTTGCGCTTGGACTTCATCGCCACAGTGCGGCGCTTTGCCGTGGCCTTTTTGTCCTGTTCCTCAGCTTCTTTCTCAGCCTTAGCGGTTGGGTCTTCGCTTGGGCCGGCAAAGTCATCGTCGGGTCCGCCCATCTCGTCGCCGAAGATGTCGCCCATGCGCTTCTCGATCTCCTCTGGGTCTTCGCCCTTCTCCAATCGGCCAACGACTTCCTCGAACTCCGGACCCAGGTCCTCGCCGCTTTGTTCAGCCATCTTGCGCATAAAGCGGCCGAGCGCGCGCGGGTCGTTCTCGTCCAGGTTGGCCATCTCGTCGAGCAGGGCGTCGTCCATGTCGCCGCTGCTATCCAGCGCGTCGGTGCTGCCGCGCATAACCCGCACGCGGGACACCAGGCGCACCAACCGCCGGCTGCCGCAGCGCTCGCACCTGGCTGCCTTGTCGTCCACAGCCGACAACGAACGCCAAAAGATAGATACCTTGCGTCCACAGTCCAGACAGCGGTATTCGTATATCGGCATACCTGACATTCTAATCCTGTGGGTCGCTGGCTGGGCTACAATCCGCCGAAATGGGATGCGAATCCAAATCGGACGCCGACTTGTATTCGTTCCCTAGCCCGCCGATGCTGGTGGTGCTCTCTGGCCCATCGGGCGTGGGCAAGGACACATTGCTCAAGCGACTGAGGGAGCGCGGCTACGACTTTTGGTTCGTCGTCACCATGACCACCCGCCCGCGGCGCGCGGACGAAGTGGATGGCGTGGATTACATCTTCGTCAGCAAGTCCACCTTCGCCGACATGATGCAGGCCGATGAACTGCTGGAGCACAGCCTGGTTTACGGTGACTACAAAGGCATTCCCAAAAAGCAGGTGCGTGAGGCGCTCGCTAGTGGTAAGGACGTGCTGATGCGCGTGGACGTGCAAGGAGCGGCCAAGATTCGCAAAATCGTGCCGAACGCTGTGACCATCTTCTTAGCGCCGGAGAGTGAAGAGGAGCTGATCCGCCGGCTCACCGAGCGCAGAACGGAGACCGAAGATGGGCTGAAGCTGCGCATCGCCACCGCGCGCGAGGAGATGAAGCGCCTCCACGAGTTTGACTACGTGGTCATCAACCGCGCTGGCCGGCAGGACGAAGCTGTGGATCAGATCGTCGCCATCATCACTGCTGAGCACTGTCGCGTGGGCCGCAAGCCGATCTGCTTGTGATGGACATCCGCCCGCGCTTCTCCCCGTCGCCCATGCCGCTGCCGCTCGGTCGGCCGCGCTGGACCTACGTCATCATCGCTGCCGACATTGTCATCTTCCTGCTGATGACGCTGGCTGGTGGGACGCAAGACTCAGATGTGCTTGACCGCTTCGGGGCGAACACGGCTTGGCTGATCGCTGAACGAGGGGAATACTGGCGGCTGTTCACGGCTAACTTCATCCATATCGGGGTTATCCACCTGGCCTTCAACATGTTCGCGCTGTATCAATTGGGCCGCCAGATCGAATCCCTATACGGCCAGCGGCGCTTCCTGGCCCTTTATCTGCTCAGCGGCCTCTCGGGGACGGTGTTCAGCTATCTGCTGACCCAGGGCCGCTCAGCCGGCGCTTCGACTGCGCTGTTCGGCCTGTTCGGCGCGCTGCTGGTGTATTTCTACAAATACCGCGAGTCCTTCGGCAGCTTTGGCCGGCAGCAGTTGATCAACTTGGCCGTGGTGCTGTTGATCAACGTGGTGATCGGCCTCTCGCCCGGTAGCAACATTGACAACTGGGGGCACTTTGGCGGTTTCGTCGGCGGCCTGTTTCTCGGCTGGTTCTTCTGCCCGCGCTACGCGCCCGTAGATCCTTTCGCAAGCGCCTTTGCGCCAGTCCTGGCGCGCCGGGCTGAACTCTCCAACGGCGTGGTGATGGACACCAACGCGCTCTCTCGGCAAGTCCTGCCGATCCTGCTGTTCGTCGGCGCCTTGCTCGCGCTCACCGCGCTGGCGACGGCCCGCCAGCAGCTCGGCCTATGACCCTGGCTCGACCCCCGCGCTACGCTGGCCACAGTTACTTCGCCGACGCTGGCCGGCTGCGCGCTTCGGTCGAGGCTTTCATTGAGGATGCCTCTCAGCCTGCCCTGAGCGGGTCACTGTGCGCGCTCGTCGTGCCCTGCGGGACGCACGGCGAGATCGGCCCGCTGGTCGGCCACGCCTACAAGCTACTGCTCGGCCTGCCAACATCTGCGCTGCCTGTGCTGCTCCTCGCGCCGGCGACCGCCCAGGATGGCGCAGCGGCTATCTTGTGCGATCCATCCCTGGCCTACGCCACGCCGCTCGGCCAGATGCCGCTGGACGCCGCCTTCCTCGCCCACCTCGCGCGGGCTGGCTTGTCGCTCATTCGGCAGCCCGACGACGATCCGCATATAGAGGTGCATCTGCCCTTCCTGCAGGTCGCACTGGGCGATGAACCGTTTGTGCCGCTGCGGGTCTCGGCCGGCGCGGACCTGGCTGCATCGGCCTGGCAGGCAGTACTTGCTCAGGTGCGCTTGGTGATCGCCATCGCCAACCTCCCCGATGCGCACGCGCGGGATGGGCTGTTGCGCCTGGACGTGCGGGCGATCGCGCAGTCGCGCCGCGGCCTCTTCGCTGGCCGCGCGAACAGGCCGGCTTCTGCTGACCGAGCTGTGTTGGCGTTGGCTGTGCGGCTGGCTGGTGCCAAGGGCGCCAACCGCGCCGCGATGCTGGCCTGCGACGGCTCGCGCGCTGTGCTGGCGCTCTACCGCGCCTAATTAGCGAGACGGCGCCTTGGTCAGCTCCTCCTCGATCAGCGCGCGAAATGCCTCGAATGGCTGCGCGCCTACTAGTGGGCGTCCGTTCACCAGAAATGACGGCGTGCCGCTGACCCCCAGCCGCCGGCCTTCCTGCGCGTCGTTGATTACCTGTTGCTGGACCGCGCTGTCGTTGAGGCAGGCGGTAAACAACTCCCTGTTCAAGCTCAGCTCGTCCGCCAGGCTGGCGAGAGCCTGTTTGACACTCGCCTCGTCGTCGCCGCCTATCTCGGTGCTGAACAGCTTGCCGTGGTAGTCCCAAAAGCGCCCCTGGGTAGCGGCGCACTCCGCCGCGTGCGCTTTCCACACCGACGAGGGACGCAGGAACGGATAGTGCTTGAAGCTCAGGCGCACTTTACCCGTGTTGACATACTCATTGACCAGTCGCGGGAAGGTCTCCTGATAGAAACGCCGGCAAAAGCCGCAGTTGAAATCGCTGTATTCCACAATAATAACCTTCGCGTTCGCGTCACCCATCGTGTTCTGCGGACGGGTGGACACCTTGGGCAAGAAGGGCTGGGGGTCGGGCAGGATCACCTCGTTGCCTGATGCCGGCGCTGTGCTCAGCCCAGCGATGTTCGCGCGTGGTGATGGGATCGTAGCGCCGACGATCAGAAACGTGACAAGCGCACCTGTGGCTGCGCCAAGGACGAACCAGGTAACTTTGGTGCGGGTCGCTTGGTTGGGCGGATGTTCAGTTTGCATCGTGCTCCTTTTGTCTAGGAGGGCTCCTGCGATCTGCGTAGTCACTGGAGTAATGGGGTGTGGCCTTGCGTGAGCGCATCATACAACGCTAAATAATCGCGCACGGTGCGCGCTGTGCTGTAGTGCTGGGCGATGAGTTCGCGTGGCTTGACGTAGTGCGCACGGCGATCGCACACATCCAGGATGGCCTCGGCGAGCGCCGGCGCGTCTCCTACCGGCACAACCCTGCCCATGCCGGTTGTCTGGACTGCCACGCGCACGCCGGGCAGGTCGCTGCACACCACGGGCGTGCCGCACAGCATGGATTCCACCTGGACCAGCCCGAACGACTCTGTGGAGTTCAGGCTAGGGAGCACGGTGATATCGCAAGCGCTGTAGAACGCTGCCAGCGTGCGCCCCTGCAACGTGCCGACGAAGGTCCAGTTCGGCCCCAGCGCGTCGAACGCCGGCTGTAGGCGCCGCGCGTAGGCTTCTTCGCCGATCACGTTGCGATGCGGCCCAGCGAAGAGCACGCGCGCAGCCGGCCAGCGCTGATGAATCAACCGTAGCGCCTGGACCAAAATCTCAACGCCCTTCTCTGTTGCCAGTCTTGCGCACATGCCGATCAGCGGGCGCTGCGACGGTGTGATCTGCCACTGCTGGCGAAAAGCGGCCAGGTCTTCGGGCGTCGGCAGGTCAATCTCCACTGGCGGCGGGATGATCGTTAGCTTATGCCTGTAGCGCGCCAGATAGCGCGAATGGCGCGCGAAGTCCTCAGTGTATGAGACCAGGCGGTCCACGTGATGGCCGGCGATGCGGTTCATCAGGTTGATTACGCGCTGCACTATCCAGTTAAAGCGCCCGTTGGGTAGCCGGATGTCGCCATGCACTGTGAGCAGCGATGGCTTGCGGAACAGGCGAGCGTTAACAGCGACGCCAGCGCCATCGAACTGAGGGAGGTGCAGGTGGACTAGGTCGTGGGCCGGCAACAACCGGCGCAGGGTGATGCCGAACTGGGGCATCAGGACGCCCTTGCTGACCCGCGCCAGCACTGGCACGCGCACCACAGTGACACCATCGCGCAGCTCGGCGCGGGGCAGGGCGCCGTCATACTGCGAGGTGAGGACGGTCACATCTTGGCCGGCGCGGGCCAGCCCGCGCGCCAGTCGCTCGACGTAGATGGTCAGGCCGCTGATGTGAGGGCGGTAGTAGGTGAGCACATGAAGGATGCGCATTGAACGCTGCTCCTGACCGCCCGAGGCATCGCTCATCCCTGACCCACGTTGGCCGGCTTTAACTGGCCGAAAGATAGCCCGATGCGGGCCAGGCCGATCAGACCAAGCCCGATCAGCGACAACTGCTGAGAAAGTGACCAGACGAAGACAAACGCTGTCGCCTGCGTCAGATCAACGTCGAAGGGAATGACCAGCGCGGTGCGGGCGAAGAACTGCACCGGTCCTAACCCACCCGGCGCTGAGGGAGCTGCGCCGCCCAAGTTGGCCGCCACCAACACCAGCCCAGCTTGGTCCAGCCGTGCTGGCAGAAAGGCGGCCATTACGAAGTACGCCAGCAACACCTGCACCAGCCAGATGCCCACAGTCGTCGCGCTCACAATCGCCAACCGTTTGGCGGAGTTAATCAGCTTGAAGCCAGCGCAGAAATCGCGGTAGCGCTGGAGCCAGCGCTGCGCGTCGATCCTGGGCAAGCGCGCCAAGACCTGCGCTGCGATGCGCTCGACGCGCGCCGATTGCCAGATCACCCCCCCGAGCACGATCAGCAGGGCGATGATCAGGCCCGTGCTTAACACAGCGGCCTGCGAGAGCGCTGCATCGGTGGGGATGAAGATGGCGAAGCCGGCGAACATCAGCACGACTGCTGCCAGGTCTAACAGTCGCTCCACGACCACCGACGACATCGCCGTGGCTGTGCTCACGGCTGTCCGTTGGCCGATCACTACCGCCCGCCCGATCTCTCCCATGCGAAACGGCAGCATCATGTTGAGCATGTAGCCAATGTTCATCGCGTGGAAGACCGTGGCGAGGGGCGCCTCGCCCATCAGCGTCGCCCAGCGCCAGGCGCGGATGAGCAGCGCAGCCATGAAGCATCCCGCCGCCGGGATCAGCCAAGTGGCCTCCGCTGTGGCGATGGCGCGCGCAAACGCCCCGAAGTCCACGTCGCGCAGCGTGAAGTACAGGGCCAGGGCGCTGATCGCCATCCCCAGCCAGAACTTCCATTCCCTCAGCATGGCGCGCCGTCCAGGCGTTCCAACAGCGCCGCGGCTGCCGGCTCTGGCAGCGACACGCTGCCCAGCGGGAACTCTCCCTCGCCTTCCAAGCTGTGGAAGTCGCTGCCACCAGTGAGCAGCAGGTTGCGTGCCTGGGCGATGCCGATGAACGTCTCCGTCTGCGCGGGGCTGTGCAGTGGATAGAAGACCTCGAGGCCATCCAGGCCGGCTTCGGTCAGCTCGTCGATCAGCGCCACGACATCCCCCAGATATAGCCCTGGATGGGCCAAGACGGCCAGGCCGCCGGCGTCGTGGATGAGTTGCACGGCCTGCACTGGGGTCAATCCCAGATGCGCGACGAACGCCGGCTTGCCCTCGGCTAGGTATAGATCAAACGCCTCGTTTTGCGTGGCCACGATGCCGGCCTCGACCATCGCGCGCGCCACATGGGGGCGGCCGATCACCGCGTCGCCGGCCAGGGCGCGTACGCGCTCAAACGGGATTTCGATGCCGAGGTTGGTCAGCCTGGCGAGGATCGCCTGCGCGCGCGCCTCTCGAACACCTCGTAGCGCCTCGAACTTGGCCTGCGTGTCCGGGTCGCGCGGCCAGACGCCGTAGCCCAGCACGTGCACTTCGCCGCCTGGCGAGAGCGTGCTGATCTCAACCCCGCGGATTACACGCAGGTTCAGCGACTGGCCGGCCAGCACAGCTTCGTCGTTGCCGGCTAGCGTGTCATGGTCGGTGATGGCCAGCAGCGCGACGCCGCGCTGATGTGCCAAGCGCACCACGTCTGAGGGTGCGCAGCGTCCATCCGATGCCGTGGTGTGGCAATGAAGCTCCGTTCTCACGCACCCTAGCATACAAGAAACGCAACAGGGGCTGCCGCCCGCAGCCCCTGTGCGCAAGGAGGAAGAAAGTATGCGATACTCTCGCTAACGCGGTTCGATCGAAAGGCGAATGGCAGTTCGCTCGGCACCCTCGATCATCACGTCCGAGAACGATGGGATCACAACGACGTCAATGCCGTCGAGCTGAAGATAGCCACGCGCGATAGCGGCGGCTTTCATCGCTTGATTCACTGCGCCGGCTCCGATGGCCTGCACGTCCACCCGTCCGCGTTCGCGGATGATGCCTGCGATGGCGCCGGCCACCGCAGTGGAACGAGACTGCGCCGAGACCTTGATAACGCCTGCTGGCTCTCGATTTGGAACCGCCTCTGACTTGTGATTCGTGTTGTTCGACGCTTCCATGTCGTATATTTTGCAAACGTTCTTGAGAAAAACATGAGACTAGCCTTAAAAACGGCTGTGTTTCAGGATGGTGATCTCTGTGCTGTAGAGCTTGGCCATGGCCGGCTGGCCTATCGCCAAGTTGGCTGGGTTGGCTCACCGGCCTTGGTGTTCATCCACGGCTGGGGCGGGTCATCGCGCTATTGGCTGCCAGCGATGGAGGCGCTCGCTGATGCGTTCTGTTGCTACGCGCTCGATCTGCCCGGCTTTGGTCATTCGCCACCGCTGCCTGCGGAGGGGGATGCTGCCTATGAGGTGCACTCCCACCGCGGCTTGGCGCGCATCGTTGAGGCATTCCTAGGGGCACTGGGCATTGAGACGTGCGACGTGATCGGCCACAGCTATGGATCCGGCGTGGCGATTGCCCTGGCCGCGGCGCAGCCGGCTCGCGTGCGCCGGCTGGTTGTCAGCAACTTCAGCACCTTCCGCGATGAACGCGAGCGCCGCTTGATTGACTTGATGCACACGGTTACAGGGCTGATGGTGATGGCGCGCCGGTTGCCGCTGGCCAGCGGTAATGCGTTTGCTCAGATGTTGGGCCAGCGCTACTTCTATCGTCAGCCGGCTGACGCGCGCATCCTGCGCCAGGGCTGGGAGGACTTCATGCAGATGGACGCGCGCGCTGCGATGCTCACCGTCAAGGCGTCGCTGCGCTGGGAGACGCCGCGCGCGCTGATGCAGTTGCCGATGCCGGTCTTGTTCGTCCACTGCCGCAACGACCGGATCATGCCGCCGCGCAATGCCGAGTACACCGCCAGCCTTGCTCCGCATGGCCGGCTGGTCTGGATCGACGCGTGCGGTCATCTGCCTATGGTAGAGAAGACCGCTGACTTTGTCCGCATCGTGAAGGAGTTCTTGCGCGATGAACAACGTTGAATTGCTCGTCCCTTCTGAACCTGCTACGCTGCTGTTTCGTGATGCCGCCCTGCGGCTGCATCCTGATGATGACGTGGCGATTGCGAAAGTGAGCCTAGCGGCCGGCACGACGCTGTACGACGTGCCCGATGCCGACGGGCCCATCCGCATGGCTCAGGCCATACCCGCCGGCCACAAGTTCGCCATGCGCGCGATTGTCCAAGGCCAGCCCATTCGCCGCTACGGGCAGGTGATTGGCTTTGCGCGCGAAGCTATCCGCGTCGGCGACCACGTCCACGTCCACAACTGCGGCGTGGCTGATTTCGAGCGCGACTACGCTTTTGGCGTCGACGCGAAGCCAGTGAAGGTGCTGCCTGTTGCCCAGCGCCGCACCTTCATGGGCTATCCTCGTCCTGATGGCCGCGCCGGCACGCGCAACTACGTCGCGGTAATCAGCACGGTGAACTGCTCGGCCCACGTGGTGCGCGCGATCGCCCGCGCGTTCACCGCAGAGACGCTGGCGGACTTTCCTAACGTAGACGGTGTGATCGCCATTGCGCACGGCCTAGGGTGCGCAGTGCGGATTGGCAGCGCCGATTACGTGCTGCTGCAGCGCGTGCTGGCCGGCATGGCCAATCACCCGAACATTGGCGGCTACGTACTCGTTGGCCTGGGCTGCGAGGTCAATCAGATCAGCGATTTAGTGAACAACTATCACTTGCGCTCTGGCCGGTCAGTACCTTCGCCACTCGCGCTCACGATCCAGGAGATCGGCGGCACGCGCAGAACAATCCAGGCCGGCATCGAGGCTGTGCGCGCGCTGCTGCCAGCGGTGAATGCCTGCGTCAGGCAGACGATGCCCATCAGCGAGCTGACCGTGGCGCTGCAGTGCGGCGGAAGCGATGGCTGGAGCGGTGTGACGGCCAATCCGGTCCTCGGCATGGTTAGCGACACAATCGTGCGACACGGCGGCAGCGTGGTGCTTGCCGAGACGCCTGAGATCTACGGCGCGGAGCACCTGCTTACCCGACGTGCGATCAATCGCGCTGTGGGCGAGAAGCTGATCCAGAAGGTGCGCTGGTGGGAACAGCATACCGCTCAGCACGGGATTGAGATCGACAACAATCCTTCGTATGGCAACAAGGTCGGCGGGCTGACCACTATCTTCGAGAAGTCGCTCGGCGCGGTAGCCAAAGCCGGCACGTCCCCTTTGGTGGACGTGGTGGACTATGCCGAGCTGGTCACCCAGCGCGGCTTCACCTTTATGGATTCGCCGGGCTACGATCCGGTCAGCGTGACCGGTCAAGTGGCCGGCGGGTGCAACCTGGTGGTGTTTACCACAGGGCGCGGATCGTGCTTTGGCTTTAAGCCTGCGCCCAGCATCAAGGTGTGTAGCAACAGCGCGACCTATCGGCGCATGGAGGAAGACATGGACGTCAACGCTGGTCAGGTCTTGGAGGGTGTGCCGATGCAGGCGGTGGCCGACGAGCTGCTGGAGTATATGATCGCGGTTGCGTCTGGGCGACCTAGTAAGAGCGAGGCGCAGCAGATTGGCGAGGAGGAGTTCCAGCCTTGGAGTTTGGGTGGCTTGTTGTAAGCGACAAAAGCGAGGGCCTCTCAGTGAGAAGCCCTCGCTTTATCAGGGTTTGTCCTGTTGCGGAGTTTAGGACTTAGCCGGCGTGCCCTTGGCTGCTTCGGCGCTGCGTAGCAGTGCCTCAGTGTTCTTCATCAACGCTTCGCTGTTCTTCATAGCGACCTCAGCAGACTTCCGGCTGAGTTCTGCCATCTGCACAGCGGCGCGCGCGTTGTGCTCCACCTCTGTCATCAGGCGCAGCAGCGCACCAAATGCCAGCAGCGGGATGCCATTCGCCAAGCCGATCAGCACCGGACCCCAGCCGATTAGATTGAATCCCTGGTTGTAGCCAGGCCAGAAGTTGCCGGTGAGCAACACCAGGCCGATGATCAGCCCAACTGCCAGGATCACCACGCCCACGATCATCAGGACAGTTCCCAGGATTTTGAACCCTCCATATTTCTGCGGCACGTCCATAGGTGTAACCTCACTTTTTGCCTCTCGGAGGGGTTCAAGATCAGTTGCCCGATCCGAAGGGCAGCGGGATCCTCTGCGAGCCAGGCGCGGGTGGGAAGCGCAGCGCAAGTTCGGCGCTCACGCTCGACAGCGTCGGCCCGAATTGCTTGACCAGGTCGTTCACGATGCTGAACTCTGGATAGGTGTTGAGCGCGACGACGACCTCGGAGGTGTTCTTCAAGCAATCCTCGTCGCACACCAGGTTGGGCAGCGGCTTGTCGTTGAAGGCCAGCGCCATCCCGTCGCCCTCGCTGCGCATCGAAACGTGCTGAATGCCCTTGTCCATCAGCAGGCGCACAAAGCCGGGGTCAAGCTTGAGGAGCGTTAGGTCCAAGCCGAACAACTGCTCAAGCTCCGTCACTGAGATGCCGGCTACCGAGGGCACGCCATTCTTGTCGTAGTCCACGACCAGGCGGACGAGCACCGAGTCATCACCTGGCTTGGCTGTAGGTGCGGGCGCCGCAGCCTTCGGGTCGCGCAGTGGGATCGCTGGCGCGCCGTTGCTCGGCACGCGAATCACCAAGCCCAGCCCCAAGCTGCGCGCCAACGGCAGGAAGCGCTTCGCTAGCGAGGCATACCCCTCAAACCCTGGTGCGAAGATGCCCGTCACCGTCTCGGCCACGTCGCCGATTGTGGAGATGGATTCGTCGCTCAGCCGGATAGAGGGCAGTTGCTTGCCGTTGGCGTAGATGAACGCGCCCTTGCCGTGGAAGGCAAGTTCGATATGCTGTACGCCTGTGCTCTTTAGGTAATTCACCCAGTCCTTGCCCACCGAGTACTGGGAGAGATCGACGAAACCGAAGGTTAGCGTCCTCACTGCCTCTGGGCTGAGGCCGGCAATGGACGGCGTGCCGTTGTCGTCCAGAGCGATCTCGACGCGCGGAAGCGCCAAGTAGAAGTCGCCACTTTTATCCACTTCCGCGGCAGGCGCACCGCATGCAGCGAGTGCGAGGGCCAACGCTGGAACGAAGAACGAAATACGCTGTGTCAGTTTCATGAGCTATTCCCTCCAAAAAGAGTTTCTGTTTTTGTGGCCGGCTGCTCTTTCAGTGCATCGCGGCTCGGTATGTATGTTGTACATGCGCTTGGGCAATTGCGCAAATCGCTGCCTGGCGCGCATGCACATACGCTAGCCTCTCTGCCCGACTTTATACGCCGGCCAGGTTAAGCCTATTTATTCCATCGCGCTGAGCGGGTTGACGCCGTTCCAGCTGCCCTCAGTGCTGATCAGCGCGAAGCGGGCGAATAGCTCTTCCGCATACCATCCCTCAGCGCGCGTGCAGCGGATGACCTCAGCGTGCGCAATGGTGCGATAGGCGTAGGCATGCGCAGCCCCCGCGTCTCGCCACACGCTGAACGTGGCCTGACGGATCAGGGGCAGCTCGCCGATGCCAATTGCGAACAGCAGTCCCGGCGCGCCTCGTAGCGCGCGCTCGGTCGCATGCGCATGTGACCAGAATCGCGTCAACGCTCGCCAGCGGATCGTCGCACGGGTCAAGATCGCCAACGGCCCATCGGCATGCGTTGTGTCCGAAGTAAAGGGATTCACGCCTGACCACGTTCCGCGCGCGCGCATGGGGCGCATGTGCAGCGTCCAAGTTTCATCGGCGCGCCGGCGAAAGCGCCGCATCGTCGGCGATTCAGCGCAGAACGCGCGCGCCTCCTCTAGCGATGGCCAGACGGTAAGCAGTGCGTAGCGGCTGAAGTCGGGTCGTGGGCCGAAGCTGATCCCACTCCCCAGCAGCTTCCAGAAACGCAGGCCGGGCGTGTGGCGCAGCGCCGGCTGCGCGAACGCCATCTGCGTCAGCATCCAGACGCGCATGATCCCGCTGAAGCGCAGCAGGGTGAGGGAGACGACCACGCCGTGCAATATATACAGCCAAGTTGGGGGTGGCAAATAAAAACGCCGGCGAGAGTGCAAACTCTCGCCGGCGCGCTGCGCTCATCCAGCGCCTATGGAGACGGCCTTCGTACGATAGGGATGTACACCCTGCCCGGCTTGCGCACGATCGGCATGAAGGTCTTGTATTCGATGCGCGCGCTCACTGGCGCACTACTCACCTGTGGCGCGTTGCTCGCGCCTGCTTGCGCGCTGTTGGTCACCAAGCTGCCCGGCGTGCCGGTGGCCTGGGCCACGATCTGCACGCTGACGCTTTGTCCAGGGCCAAGATTGCCCAGCGTGCAGGTGACCATGCCGCCGCTGTGCGCGCAGACGTCGCTGGCGGATGCAAAGCTCAGGGCGCTGCTCAGCAGCGCATCGGTGATGATGACGCTGGTTGCCGTGGCTGTCCCTGTGTTGGTCACGGTGATCGTGTAGGTCACCAGCCCGTAATGCCGGATCGTGCTGCCGACGCCAAGCGTGTAAGTCTGCTGTTTGGTGACTGTCAGCGTCGTTGTGCTGGCCTGTACGAGCACCGTCACGCCGGCTTGGTTATCGCCGCCGCCGAGGTCGCCGACGGCGGAGGTGACGACGGCGGTGTTGGTCAGCACACCGGAGCTCGGCGCGGTTGCCGTGTAGACCATCGTGATGGCATTGCCGGCGCTCAGGCTGTTGACCGTGAAGGTCACGCTGTTCCCGCTCACGTTCACACTGACGCCTGTGGAAGTGGTCACCACGCCGCCCAGGCTGCCGCCGCTCAGCACGTCGGTGACGGTGATGAACTGCGCGGTGCTCGGCCCGTTGTTGGTCACCGTCAGGGTGAAGGTCACCACGCTGCCGGGTTCAACGGGGTTCGGGCTGGCCGACTTGGCGATCTCCAGGTCGGCGTTGGCCGAACCGTTCACTGGCCCGCCGCCGCCTGCGTCGTTGCCGGGGTCGGGGTCAGTCGGTGTGCTGGCCGAGATGACCGCGGTGTTAGCGAAGGTCCCGCCGTTCACAGGTGGCAGCACGGTGTAGACGATGGTGAAGACGCTGCTCGGCGCGATGTCGGTCACGGTGAAGGTTGCCTGCGCGCCGAGGAAGCTGTGGGTGAGCGAGGCGGGGTTGGTGGAAGCAACGATGCTGTTGAACGTCGCCCCGCCGCTCAGCGCGTCGGTAATCACCACCTGCGTCGCCGACAGCGGCCCGTTGTTCGTGATCGTCAGCGTGTAGGTGAAGGGCTGACCGGCGACGGCTGTGCTGCCCGCGGCGGCCTTGCTCA